>Ga0114978_10000552_pt1 | contig 32010 bp, 29 predicted proteins | sample S_140212_EF_Meta_FD_87027 | JGI IMG/M metagenome (GOLD analysis project Ga0114978, IMG submission 87027) | Freshwater microbial communities from Lake Simoncouche, Canada to study carbon cycling - S_140212_EF_MetaG | ecosystem: Environmental > Aquatic > Freshwater > Lake | place: Lake...
ACGCGCGGTATCCGGCTCTGAAAAATTAAGCTGGCTTAACGCTGCAAGATCCAACCCATCGACCCCCGCGTCGATCCGCTCCGGAAAGCCGAGCGCGAATGCGATGGGTGTGCGCATATCGGGATTGCCAAGTTGCGCGATCAACGAGCCGTCCACGTATTCGACCAGCGAGTGGATCACGCTTTCCGGGTGGATCACGACCTTGATTTGCGCTTCGTTCGCATTGAACAACCAGCTCGCCTCGATGACTTCCAGCCCCTTGTTCATCATCGTCGCGGAATCAACGGAAATTTTGCGTCCCATCACCCAGTTGGGATGCGCGCATGCTTCGTCCGGGGTTACGTTACGCAGCCGCTCCAGCGGCACACTGCGAAACGGCCCGCCGGATGCAGTCAGTACGATGCGGCGCACGCCGGATGCCGCGAGGTCGCCGGCAAAACTGCGCGGTAAAGCCTGGAACACCGCGTTGTGCTCGCTGTCAATCGGCAACAAAGTCGCGCCGTGGCTGCGCACCGCTTGCATGAATACCGGCCCGGCGGTGACCAGTGCTTCCTTGTTCGCCAGCAGCACGCACTTGCCGGCCTGCACCGCGGCAAAACTCGCGCGTAATCCGGCGATCCCGACGATCGCCGCCATCACCGTGTCGACCTCGGGCAGTCCCGCAACTTGCTGCAGCGCCGCTTCGCCGTGCAGCACCGTCGTCGCGCTGCCCTGCGCGCGCAGCCTGCTTTGCAATTGTTCCGCATCCTGTGCCCCGCCGATGACGGCGTAGTGCGGCGCAAATTCCATGCACTGACGGAACAGCAAATCGAGTTGACGGTGCGCGGTCAGCGCGACCACGCGGAAACGGTCGCGATGACGCGCCACGACGTCGAGCGTATTGACGCCCACGCTGCCGGTCGAACCGAGTATCGCCAGATGCCGCATTTTATTCATGCTAAATAAAAATAAGCGCCGCCAACGGCAGTGCAGACATCACGCCATCGATGCGGTCGAGCATCCCGCCGTGCCCCGGAAACAGGGTGCCGCTGTCTTTCACGCCGGCGCCGCGCTTCAACCACGACTCGAACAAATCGCCGAGAACGCTGAATGCCGCCATGCCGAAAAATGCCGCGACAAGAAACTGTAATTCATGTCCGATAAACCGTCCCGAATACAGAATGAGAGCATACACCGTGACAGTGGCAAACGCACCGCCCACGCCTTCCCATGTTTTGCCCGGACTGATGGCGGGCGCGAGCTTGTGCCTGCCAAGAGTCTTGCCGAAAAAATAAGCGGCCGTATCCGCTAGCCAGACCACGCCAAACAGCAGCAACAACAGTTGCGGATTGGTCTGCAGCTGCGCAAGCGCCAGCCATAACGGCAGCAACACGGCGACGCCGGCCGCGCCCAGCACAAAACGGTTGCGCACTGCGAGTTTCAGCCACAACCAGCACGGCGCGATGACGAGCCAGAACGCGACGCTGAAAAAATAAACCACATACGCGACGAACGCGCCATGTGCGCCTATCGCGACGCCGCAAATTACAGTCATCCAGAGCAATGCAACGCCCAGCGCCAGCAAAAGCAGAAACAGCGCTTTGCCCGCGCGGCTGAACCCCGCGAGCTTCGCCCACTCATGACCTGCCATGAGCAAAGGCGCAACCAGCGCGAGCTGCCACACAGCCCCTGGCAACAGGAACATGGCGGCCAGAAACAGCGGCAGGACGACCGCCGCGGTCAGCAGGCGCAGTTTAAGCATGGCAAGCCGCCTTTCCGCCAGCGGTCAACGGCCATCGGGCGCCTGTGCCTGCGGCAATTGTGCGCTGTTGACTTCGCGCAATTGCTCGCTGGTGCGTCCGAAGCGGCGCTCGCGGCGCTGGTAGGACGCGATCGCGAGATCGAAGGCGGCCGTGTCGAAATCAGGCCACAGCGTATCGGTGAAATACATTTCAGTGTAAGCGAGCTGCCACAGCAGGAAATTGCTGATGCGCTGCTCGCCGCCGGTGCGCACGAAAAAGTCCGGCTCGGGAGCAAACGCAAGCGACAGATAAGGCTGCAGGTCGGTTTCAGCGAAACCGGCAGCCAGTTGTGGCTGGTCCTTGAGCATGCGGGCGACAGCCTGGATGATGTCCCAGCGTCCGCCGTAGTTTGCCGCTATCGTCAGCGTCAGCCGCGTGTTGTCGCGGGTCAGGCTTTCCGCATCGGCAACCAGGCGCCGCAACGGCGTCTCGAAACGCGACAAATCGCCGATCACCTTGAAGCGCACGCCGTTCTCGTGCAGTTTCGCGACCTCCTGTTCGAGCGCCGCGATGAACAATTGCATCAGGAACGAGACTTCATCCGCGGGGCGGCGCCAGTTCTCGCTGCTGAACGCAAACAGCGTCAGGTATTCAATGCTTTTTTCGACACATCCGCGCACCGTACTGCGCACGTTTTCGACTCCGCGCCGGTGGCCGGCGATACGCGGCAAAAAACGCTGCTTGGCCCAGCGTCCATTGCCATCCATGATGATGGCGACATGTCGCGGCGTGACGGCCGTCGCGGGAATTGCGATGGTGGAACTGGGAATTGCCACAAGCGCGCTATACCGCCAGCAGATCGACTTCTTTGGCGGCCAGCGCCTTGTCGATTTCGGCGATATGACGGTCGGTCAGCTTCTGCACCTCGTCCTGCGCCTTGCGCTCCTCGTCTTCAGCAACCTTCTTCTGTTTGAGCAGGTCCTTGAGATGATTGTTGGCGTCGCGCCGGATATTGCGTACGGCGACGCGCGCGCCCTCCGCTTCCTTGTGCACGACCTTAATCAGGTCGCGGCGCCTCTCCTCAGTCAGGGGCGGCATCGGCACGCGCACCGTCTCGCCCATGGTCGCCGGATTGAGCCCGAGACCCGCATCGCGTATAGCTTTTTCAATGGCCGCCACCATGTTCTTTTCCCAGGGCGTCACGGCGATGGTACGCGCATCGAGCAGGCTCACGCTCGCAACGCTGTTAATTGCCGTCTTCGTCCCGTAATAATCGACCATTACGTGATCGAGAATTCCCGTGTGCGCGCGGCCGGTGCGTACCTTGCCGAGATCGTTTTTCAACGCCTCGAAGGTTTTTTTCATCTTTTCTTCGGTGGATTTCTTGATGTCGGCAATCATATATATGCACTCCCCTCTAGCAATGCACGAGCGTGCCCTCGTCCTCGCCCATGACGACGCGTTTGAACGCGCCAGGCTTGAAAATACTGAATACGTTGATGGGCAGTTTCTGGTCGCGGCACAGGGTCAGCGCCGTGGCATCCATCACTTTCAGATTCTTGATGATGGCTTCATCGAACGTGAGGCTCTTGTAGCGCATCGCGTCGGCGTGGGTCTTGGGGTCCTCGGTGTAGACGCCGTCGACCTTGGTCGCTTTCAGAACAAGGCTGACGTTCATCTCCATCCCGCGCAGCGCCGCCGCCGTGTCAGTCGTGAAAAACGGGTTGCCGGTGCCGGCGGCGAATATCACCACCTTACCCTCTTCGAGGTAGCGCATGGCCTTGCCGCGGATATACGGCTCCACCACCTGCTCGATATTGAGCGCCGACTGCACGCGGCTCACCAGCTTCATGCGCCGCATCGCGTCCTGCAACGCCAGCGCATTCATGATGGTGGCCAGCATGCCCATGTAGTCCGCGGTAGCGCGGTCCATGCCCGCCGCTGCCGGCGCCATGCCGCGGAAAATATTTCCACCGCCGATCACCACCGCCACTTCCACGCCGAGTGCCACGACTTCCGCTATTTCCGAGATGATGCGCTCGATGGTTTCGCGGTTGATGCCGTAGGCATCACCGCCCATCAGCGCTTCTCCACTGAGCTTGAGCAATATGCGTTTATGTGCGGGCTGGTTGGCCATGGGTCAGTTGGGCTGCGCTTCCTTGCCGGCCTTGCTCGCCTGGGCCATGACCTCGGCGACAAAATCGTCCTTGCGCTTCTCCATGCCTTCGCCGACGACGTACAGATAAAAGGCGTGAACCTGCGCGCCCTTGCTCTTCAGTACCTGTTCGACGGTCTGCTTGTCGTCCTTGACGAACGGCTGGCCCAGCAGGGTCTTTTCCTTGAGGATCTTCTGCACGCTGCCTTCGACCATTTTCTCGACGATATTCGCCGGCTTGCCCGATTCTGCCGCCTTGGCCGCCGCGATATCGCGCTCGCGCTTGATAAGGTCGGCGGGAATGCCCTCTTTCGACAGCGCCATCGGCTTGATCGCGGCAATGTGCATCGCAATGTCTTTGGCCAACGCGTCATCGCCACCGGCGATGTCGATCAGCACGCCGACCTTGGCGCCGCCGTGAACGTATGTCGCCAGCTTGCCGACCGCCGCTACGCACGCGAAGCGCCGCAGCGAAACGTTCTCGCCGATTTTGCCGACCAGCGCCGTACGCACTGCTTCCACGCTGGAGCCGTCGAGCGGCAACGCGGACAGCGCGGCGACATCGGCGGGATTTTTAGCGGCAACCAGTTCCGCCGCTTTTTTCGCAAACCCGAGAAAGTCCTCGTTCTTGGCCACGAAGTCGGTTTCGCAATTGACCTCGAGCATCGAGCCCAATTTGCCGTCCGCCGACACGAACACTGCAACGATACCCTCCGCTGCTACCCGCGACGACGCCTTGCTCGCCTTGTTGCCGAGTTTGACGCGCAGAATATCTTCAGCCTTGACGAGATCTCCGCCCGCCTCAGTCAATGCTTTTTTGCATTCCATCATCGGCGCGTCGGTCTTGTCGCGCAATTCCCTGACCATACCTGCGGTGATTTCCGCCATTTCCACTCCAAGCTTTTTAAAAATTACACTTCAATTTTCATCTACTGCGTCCTGCGCCCAACCAGCGCGAAGCCGCCGCACCGCTGCTCCGGTGCTGCTTAAAAAAAAGGGGCTGACGCCCCTTTTTGGGTTTGCCTCGGTTACTTTGCTGGAGCGTCCTCTACCTCGACGAACTCTTCGTCGCTGATGATTTCCTGCACCACCTGGTTGCGTCCTTCCAGAATCGCATCCGCCACGCCGCGCGCATACAACTGGATGGCACGACTGGAATCGTCGTTGCCCGGAATCACGTAATCGACGCCTTCCGGATTGTGGTTGGTATCGACCACCGCGATGATCGGAATACCGAGCTTCTTCGCTTCGGCGATCGCGCCCTTGTGATAGCCGACATCGATCACGAACAGCGCATCCGGCAGGCCGTTCATGTCCTTGATGCCGCCCAGACTGCGCTCGAGCTTGACGATTTCGCGCTGATAGTTGAGAGCCTCTTTCTTGACCAGCTTTTCAAACGTACCGTCTTCGGCCATCACCTCCATGTCCTTCAGGCGCTTGATTGAAGCTTTGACCGTCTTGTAGTTGGTCAGCATGCCGCCCAGCCAGCGATGATCGACATATGGCGAGCCGCAACGCAGCGCCTCTTCCTTGACGATCTCGCGCGCCTGCCGCTTGGTGCCGACGAACATGATGACGCGCTTGTTCGAAGTCATCTGGCGCACGAATTTCAGCGCGTCCTGATACAGGGCGAGCGTCTTTTCGAGGTTGATAATATGAATTTTGTTGCGATGGCCGAAGATAAACGGGGCCATCTTGGGGTTCCAATACCGGGTCTGATGTCCGAAATGGACGCCACACTCCAGCATTTCACGCATGGTAGTTGCCATACAATCTCCAGTTAGGGTTAAGCCTCCATCCACCCACGTACACTCGTTGCCGAGCACCCTGACTTGTGGCGGATGTGCGAGTTAAGGCCTGAAATCCCCAAAAATTCAGCGGGGAACTTGTTTCAGACCAGCCACTAATTATATCATCCTTAATGGTTTTTGCTCAACCGCAGCATCTGGACTGGCGCCTGCCCCGGCAGTATGCCGCGGACTCCCGGCGCCCCCGGGTTTGGAGCCGCGTGAAAACTGGACTAGAATCCGCCTCCTTTTGATTTGATTAAGTAAATCTCCATGTATAGTCGCACCTCCGCCATGACCGCCCCGCCCAAGACCGCCGACGAAATCGCCAAAATGCGCATTGCCGGCCGCCTCGCCTCCGAAGTGCTCGATTTCATCACGCCGCATGTCAAGCCCGGCATCACCACCAATGAAATTGACCGGCTGTGCCACGACTACATGGTCAAGGTGCAGGACACCGTGCCCGCGCCGCTCAATTACGCGCCGCCCGGTTACCAGCCCTACCCGAAATCGGTCTGCACCTCGGTCAATCACGTGGTCTGCCATGGTGTGCCCGGCGACAAAAAACTCAAAACCGGCGACATCGTCAATATCGATGTCACCGTGATCAAGGACGGCTTTCACGGCGACACCAGCCGCATGTATTTTCTTGGCCAGCCGGCTGTGCAGGCGCAACGCCTGTGCGACATCACTTACGAATGCATGTGGCGCGGCATCGCCGAGGTGCGCGCCGGCGCGCGCCTGGGCGATGTCGGCCATACCATCCAGACCTGCGCCGAAGGCTATGGCTGCAGCGTGGTGCGCGAATTCTGCGGCCACGGCATCGGGCGCAAATTTCACGAAGAACCGCAGGTCCTGCATTACGGCCGGCCCGGCACCGGCATGCAACTCGCAGCCGGCATGACGTTTACCATCGAGCCCATGATCAACGCCGGCCGCGCCGGCATCCGCCAATTGGCCGACGGCTGGACGATAGTGACGAAGGACCACAGCCTGTCCGCGCAGTGGGAACACACCGTGCTCGTTACCGAAGGTGGCTACGAAGTGCTCACGGTGTCCGCCGGCGCGCCGCCGCCGCCGGCGTTTATCAACGCCGGGCATGGCTAGCACTGCACAACCGCCGCTCGCAACACCCGCGGTGCCGGAATCGACCAGCGCGCGGCTGAAGCGGCGGCTCACCGAAAATCGCGCCGCGCTGCACCAGCGCTATCTCGAACACCACTCCGCGCCGAAGCTGCTGCGCGAGCATCGCCAGCTCGTCGACAGCATCCTGAAATCTGTTTGGCAGCACGTCGACATGCCCGCGGGCGTTACCCTTGTCGCGGTCGGCGGTTACGGCCGCGGCCAATTGTTCCCGTATTCCGACATCGACCTCCTGATACTGCTGCCGGCCACCGCCGATCAAGCGCTGACGGAAAAACTCGAACAATTCGTCAGCCTGCTGTGGGACATCGGGCTCGACGTCGGGCACAGCGTGCGCACGGTCGCGGAGTGCGCCGAACTCTCCGCCCAGGACGTGACCATCCAGACCAGCCTGCTCGAAGCACGGCTGCTCATTGGCGAGCGCAAGCTGTTTCGCCAGTTCGAACGCGAATTCCTGCGCAAGCTCGACGCGCCGCAGTTCACCAAGGCCAAGCGACTCGAGCAGGAGCAGCGCCACGCGCGCTACCACGACACCAATCTCGAGCCCAACATCAAGGAAACCGCGGGCGGACTGCGCGATCTGCAAACGATATTGTGGATCAGCAAGGCCGCCGGCATCGGCACGCGCTGGTCGGACCTCGTCAACCGCGAAATCATCACGCGCCGCGAAGCCGCATTGCTGCGCAAGCACGAGGCGTTTCTGCAGAATTTGCGCATACATCTGCACTACCTGGCGCGGCGACACGAGGAACGCCTTGTCTTCGACGTGCAGACCGCGCTGGCGACGCAAATGGGTCTGCGCGATACCGCGCATCGCCGCGCGAGCGAGCACCTGATGCAGCGCTTTTACCGCACCGCGATCGAAATCAGCCAGCTCAACACCATAGTGCTGCAGAACCTCGGCACGCTGATTTTTCCGTCACGCAGCCGCGCCATCCAGAAAATCAACGAGCGCTTCCACAGCCGCAACGAACGACTCGAAGCCACTGACGAAGGCCTCTTCCGGCGCGAACCGAGCGCCATGCTCGAGGCCTTTGTCATTTTGCAGCAGCGCCACGAATTGAAAGGCATGACGGCGGTCACGCTGCGCGCGTTGTGGCGCGCGAGCCCCCTCATCAATCCCGCTTTCCGACGCGTCCCGGAAAACCGCCGACTGTTCATGCAGATCCTGAGCAGCCCGTCACGCGTCGTCCGCGAGCTCAAACGCATGAATCAGTACGGCATCCTTGGTCGCTACATTCCCGCGTTCGGACGCATCGTTGGCCAGATGCAGCACGACCTGTATCACGTCTATACCGTGGACGAGCACATCCTCCACGTCGTGCGCAACCTGCGGCGCTTCGCGGTACCCGAGCTCGCCCACGAGTTCCCGCTCGCCAGCCGCCTGATGAGCGACTTCGCTCATCCGGAACTGCTTTATCTCGCGGGGCTGTTTCACGACATCGCGAAAGGACGCGGCGGCGACCACTCGTTGCTGGGTAAAGTCGATGCGCTGAGGTTTTGCCGCGAGCACGGCCTGCCGCGCGCCGACGGCGAGTTGGTCGCCTGGCTGGTCGAAAATCACCTGGTGATGTCTGCCACCGCGCAAAAGCAGGACCTGTCCGACCCCGATGTCATCGCCGCGTTCACCGCGCGGGTCGCCGATGAACGCCACCTGGTCGCGCTGTATATATTGACCGTCGCAGACATACGCGGCACCAGCCCCAAAGTTTGGAACGGGTGGAAAGCCAAGCTGCTGGAAGACCTGTTTTTGATGACGCGCCGCCGCCTGAGCGGCGATACCCATTCGCCCGACAGCAACCTGCAGCAGCGTCAGGACGCGGTCAAAGCCAAGCTGAGGCTCTACGCAATCAAGGACGACGCGGCCGAGAAACTGTGGTCGCAGCTCGACATTTCATACTTTCTGCGCCACGACGTCGAAGAAATCGCGTGGCACACGCGGCTGCTCAACTATCGCGTCGATACGCCGGTGCCGGTGGTCAAGGCCCGCCTGTCCACCGCCGGCGAAGGCCTGCAGGTCATGATTTACGTGCGCGACCAGAAAGACCTGTTCGCGCGCATCTGCAGTTTTTTCGAACGCATCAGCTATTCGATCGTAGACGCCAAGATTTACACGACGCGCCACGGCTACGCGCTGGACAGCTTCGCTATCCTCGATCCCAACAACAAGAAGCCGCAATACCGCGATCTGATCGGCTATGTCGAGCACGAACTCGGCCTGCGTCTCGCCAACGAAACGCCGCTCGAACCGCCGGCGCAGGGCCGCTTGAGCCGCCAGCTGAAGCATTTTCCGATCACGCCCGAAGTCAGCATCACGGCCGACGAACGCGGCCTGTATAAAGTGCTCAATATCATCGCCGGCGACCGCCCGGGCCTGCTATCGCGCGTCGGCCGCTGTCTGGTCGACTACCAGATCAACCTGTATACCGCCAAGATCAATACCCTCGGCGACCGCGCCGAAGACGTGTTCCTGATCAACGGCCCGGCGCTGAGCGATCCGAAAAAAGTCATCAAGTTTGAAAGCGACCTGGTGCGGGAATTACAGACTTAAGGGCAGGATCCAGGAATCAGGATTCTCAATCGTCCCCGATATCTTCGTCAGGAAACAGCACCTCGGTAAACCCGAACTGCCGGAAGTCGCGGATGCGCATCGGGTACAGCACGCCGATCAGGTGATCGCATTCATGCTGCACGACACGCGCGTGAAAAGCATCGACGCTGCGATCTATCGGTTTGCCGTACTGGTCGAATCCCTGGTAGCGCAGGCGCGTGTAGCGCGGCACCACCCCGCGCATGCCGGGGACCGACAGACAACCTTCCCAGCCGTCCTCGGTGTCGTTGGCCAGCGGCGTCAGCGTCGGGTTGATCAGCACCGTCCGCGGCACCTCTTCGGCGTCGGGATAGCGCGGGTTCTGCTCGACGCCGAATATCACAACCTGCAGCCCGACGCCGATTTGCGGCGCCGCCAGTCCCGCGCCGTCCAATGCCGCCATCGTGTCCTGCATGTCGGCAAGCAATGCGTGCAATTCAGGGGTATCGAATTCTTCGACCGGCTGCGCGCGCGCAAGCAGGCGCGGATCTCCCATTCTCAAAACTTCTCTAACCGCCATCCGCTTTCACCATTTGTTCGAGTATGCGTTGCACCCTGCCCGTCGCCTGCTGCAATATCGCCGTCATGTCTTCCGTCGTGATGCCGGCTGCGCTCGCACCGCGGCCGGCCGCATGATTGACGACGATTGCCAGCGTGGCGTAAGACAAGCCGATTTCGCGCGCGAGCACCGCTTCCGGCATGCCGGTCATGCCCACTATGTCGGCGCCATCGCGCTCAAGCCGATTGACCTCCGCGGCAGTTTCCAGGCGCGGCCCCTGGGTTGCGGCATAGACTCCGCCATCGACCACCGTTTCGCCCGCACGTTGGGCGGCGCTGATGCACGCCGTGCGCACGGCCGCAGTATACGGCAGCGTGAAATCAACGTGCTGCACGCCGCGATCGGCGAGCACAAAAAAAGTGCCTGACCGCCCGTGAGTGTAGTCGATGATCTGGTCGGGAACCACCAATACACCGGGCGCGAGGTCTTTGCGGATGCCGCCGACGGCCGCAATGGCGAGCACGCGTTTCACTCCGCGCGCGTGCAAGGCCCAGATATTGGCGCAGTAATTGATCTCATGCGGGGGGATCGTATGGCCGTAACCGTGCCGCGCCAGAAACACCACCGCATGGCCGGCTATGCTGCCGAAAGTCAGTGCGCCGGAAGGTTCGCCGTACGGCGTGCGCACCACTTCGCGCCGCACCGATTCGAGACCGGGAATCTGCGTGAAGCCGCTGCCGCCTATGATCGCCAGCATGGAATCAACCCTCTTTCATTGCGTAGACCGCGGGCAGGTTGCGCCACGCGCCTTTGACGTCCATGCCGAAACCGAACACATAACGGTTGGGCAATGTGATGCCGGTGAAGTCGGCGGCAATCGGTTTCTTTTTGCCGATGTCCTTGTCGGCAAACACCGCCGCGTGAAAACTGCCAGCGCCAGCCTCGAGCACGCGCCGCCTGATCTCGACCAGCGTGTGCCCTTCGTCCAGTATGTCGTCGATCACCAGCACCGCGCGCCCGGTAATCCGCTCGGCGGGAAACATTTTCCATTCAATGCTGCCGCCGCGGGTGGCGTCGCCATAACGCGTCAGGTGTATGTAGTCGAAATCGAGCGGGAAGCAGAGCAAAGGCAGCAGTTGCCCTGTCACCACCACCGCGCCTGTCATAACACTCAGCACCAGTGGATGCGCCGTCGCCAGCGCAGCGGTTATTTCCGCCGCCATGCGTGCCACCGCCTGCGCCGCCGCCGCTGCCGGACATACCAGCTCCGCGGTCTTCAGAACGTCCTGCGCTTCGTTTGCTGTCAGCATGGCCGCCGCTCAACGTCGCAAAGCAGCAAGGTGTTTTGCAAACTCGCGCGCGACCTCGGGATGCTTGAGTCCGTAGGCTACGTTCGCTTTCAGATAACCGAGCTTGCTGCCGCAATCGTAGCGCACACCCGTGAACTGGTGCGCCAGCACGCGCTCGTCACCGAGCAAGGCCGCGATGCCGTCCGTCAGCTGTATCTCACCGCCCGCGCCGGGCTTCACCCGCTGCAAATGGTGAAAAATGCGCGGCGACAGGATGTAACGCCCGACCACGCCGAGGCGCGATGGCGCCTTGCTGGGTTGCGGCTTTTCCACGATGGCGGTCACCGGATACAAAACTCCTTCGCGGCGGCCCGGCTTGACGATGCCGTACTGCCGGGTCTCGGCGCGCGATACCTGCTGCACGCCCAACAGCGAGCAACGCTCGCGACGGTAGACGTCGACCATTTGTTTCATGACCGGCGGCTTCGCATCGATAAGATCGTCCGCCAGGATCACTGCGAACGGTTGATCGCCAACCACCGGCTGCGCGCACAGCACGGCGTGCCCCAGCCCGAGCGCTTCCTGCTGGCGTACGTAAATGCATTTGACGTTTTTCGGCACGACATCGCGCACCATGGCGAGCATCGCGTGCTTGCCGCGCGTGGTCAGTTCGGACTCCACTTCGAAAGCCTTGTCGAAATGGTCCTCGATGGCGCGCTTGCTGCGGCCGGTGATGAACACCAGCTCGGTGATGCCCGCTGCCACCGCCTCCTCCACTGCATACTGGATGAGCGGCTTGTCGACCACTGGCAGCATTTCCTTGGGGCTCGCCTTGGTCGCCGGCAGGAAGCGCGTGCCCAGCCCGGCCACCGGAAATACCGCCTTGGTAATAACGCTCATCGTGTCCTCATTCATCCAGCAGCTTCAGGAGTTCCGCTTCGTCCAGTATAGCAACACCCAGTTCGCGCGCCTTGTCGAACTTGCTGCCCGCATCGGCGCCGGCAACGACATAATCGGTTTTCTTCGACACGCTGCCGCTGACTTTGCCGCCGCGATCGCGGATTTTCTGCGCAGCATTGTCGCGCGTCAGACTGGGCAGCGCGCCGGTCAGCACAAAGGTCTTGTTATAAACCGGGCTCGCTGTATCGACTGTCCGCTGCGCCGTCTCGGCGAATGTCACGCCGGCTGCCTGCAGCTGCTCGATCACCTCGCGATTGTGCAGTTCGGCAAAGAAAGCCGCAATGCTTTGCGCCACCACCGGACCGACATCGGAGACCTGCTGCAGGCTCTCGACGTCCGCCGCCGCCAGGCGATCGACATTGCCGAAATAACGCGCGAGGTCCCGCGCGGTGCTCTCGCCAACATTGCGAATACCGAGCGCGTAAATAAACCGCGCCAGCGTAGTCTGTTTGCTTTTTTCGATGGCGGCGACGAGGTTGGTCGCCGATTTTTCGGCCATGCGCTCGAGTTCCGCCAGCTTGGCGATGCCCAGCTTGTAGAGATCCGCCGGCGTGCGCACAATGCCGGCATCAACCAGCTGTTCGACGAGCTTGTCGCCCAACCCCTCGATATCCAGCGCTCGGCGGCTGGCAAAATGCAGCAGTGCCTGCTTGCGTTGCGCCGGACAAAAAAGACCGGCACTGCAGCGGGCAATCGCTTCGTCTTCCGACTTGCGCACTGCCGAGCCGCACACCGGGCAGCGCACCGGCATGACAAACGCGTGGGTATGCAGCGGGCGCTTGTCAATGACCACGCGCACCACCTCCGGTATGACATCGCCGGCGCGCCGCACGACTACGGTATCGCCGACGCGCACGTCCTTGCGCTGTACTTCGTCTTCGTTGTGCAAAGTCGCGTTGGTGACAGTGACGCCGCCGACAAATACCGGCTGCAGTCGCGCCACCGGCGTGAGCGCGCCGGTGCGTCCGACCTGCACATCGATGCCGTCGACTATCGAGGTCGCTTCTTCCGCCGGAAATTTGTGCGCGATGGCGAAACGCGGCGCGCGCGATACGAAGCCGAGCGTGTTCTGCGCGGACAGTTCGTTCACCTTGTAGACGACGCCGTCGATGTCGAACGGCAGACTGACGCGCTTGCTACCGATGGCCCGGTAATAGCCCAGCAAACCATCCACACCCTTGACGACCGCGCGCTCGGCAGTCACCAGAAAACCGAGTTCGGCCAGCCGGCCCAGGTCCTGCGAATGTTTGCGCAGCCCGTCATCCGCTGCCGCACCGGTGCCATAAGCATAAAAAGCCAGCCGTCGCGTCGCCGTGATGCGCGGATCGAGCTGGCGCAGCGCTCCCGCCGCCGCGTTGCGCGGATTGACGAATTCCTTTTCCCCCAGCTCGCGCTGGCGCGCGTTGAGACTCTCGAAATCGGCGCGCAGCATCAGCACTTCCCCGCGCACCTCGAGCACTACTGGTGGATGCGGCGCGCGCAACTTCAATGGAATGGACCGCAAGGTGCGCAAATTGACCGTGACGTCTTCGCCAGTATAGCCGTCGCCGCGCGTCGCCCCCGTAACCAGCAGGCCGTCCGCATACGTCAGGCTGATCGCAAGCCCGTCGAATTTGGGCTCAGCCACGTATTCAACTTCCGCCGCATCGAGCGTTTCGCGCACGCGTTTGTCGAAAGCCGCTATCTCGTCGTCTGCAAACGCGTTGTTCAGCGACAGCATCGGCGTGCGGTGCGTGACCTGGGCGAATTCGGCAAGCGCTTGCGTGCCGACGCGCTGCGTCGGTGAGTCGGCGGTTACCAGCTGCGGATTTTGTTCTTCCAGCTCCTGCAACTCGCGAAACAGGCGGTCATATTCCGCGTCCGCAATGAGCGGCTGGTCCAGCGCGTAGTAATTGTAATTATGCTGATCGAGTTCGGCGCGCAGTTCCTTCACGCGCTTCACGATGTGCGGAGCTATGGCCATTCACGAAAACAAACGCAGCGCGCGCGCTCCTCCGGCGGCGATCTGCCCGGCCTCCATGGTCGCGAGTATGCCCGTCAGCTGGTGCCGGATCTTGTCGATCGCATCTTCGGTCAGCGCGTTTCGATTGTCGTCCACCAGCGTGCCGCCGAGCTTGGACCCGAAACTGCGCGCGCAGGCCAGCATGCCTTCGAATTCACGCAGCGCATCCGCCACACGCGGCACGTCGAGCAAAAACGTCACGCCGCCGGTCGACAGCGTCTTGATCTGCTCCGGCATGAAAGGCATGGGTTCGTGATTGTCCAGCGTGTAGAGCGTATTGCCGCTGTCGCCGCGCAGATAGAACACGCCGTCGCTCTCGAGTTTCAGTCCGCCCGCTTCCGCCAGCGCGCGGATCTTGGTACCGGAAATCGGAGCGCCGTCGCGCGTCACCACGTTAACGCCGATTGCGATGTCGACATCGGCGCAAAAGCGGTCGAGCTGCACCGCCATTGCGTGCGCGAGGTCGATGTCGAGACACTTGATTTTGCCGCCCCGGCTTTCCGCCCACTTCTGCACGGCATCGCGGAACGCGCTCAACTGCTCCCGCTCGATGCAGCCCGAGCGGTTGGACATCTGCAAAGCGAAACGCAATTGCGCGTGTTCGGACCCGCTGTCCATGCCCGCCAGCAGCCATACCCCGGTCGCGGCATCGTAGCCCGCGACCAGCACCGGCTTGTGCCAATCCATGGCCAGCCCGCTCAGTTCATCGTGCAGGCCTGCGCTCGCAGCCGGCGTTGCAAGTTCGGCTTCCACGACATAGTCAATTACCGGATCGACCATGACAGCAGCGCGCGCGCGCGGCACCGGCGCCTTGAATACCGATGCAGCAGGTGGTGCATCCAAGGTGGGTTCGATTCGCGCCTCTGCCACATCATCTGCCGCGGGCGCTGCCGGCATCAGCACGTCGTCATGCTCGCGCTCGAACGCCGCCTCCGAGCGGCGGCGGAACTGGCGTTCCTGCCACGAGTTGAACGCATAAACGCCGGCCACGACGCAGGCGCCTATCCCGAGCAGACTGATCTGCAGATCGCTCATTTCCGTGGCTTACGCAGCTTCTTCGGCGAGCTTCATGGCTTCCTCGATATCGACCGCGACGACGCGCGAGACGCCGGCTTCCTGCATGGTAACGCCGATCAGCTGATTGGCGAGCTCCATCGTGATTTTGTTGTGGCTGATAAACAGGAACTGCGAGTTGACCGACATTTTTTTCACCAGCTCGCAGAAGCGCTCGGTATTGGTATCGTCGAGCGGCGCATCGACCTCATCAAGCAGACAGAACGGCGCCGGATTCAGCTGGAACAGCGCGAACACCAGCGATAGCGCGGTCAGCGCCTTTTCGCCGCCCGACAGCAGGTGGATAGAACTGTTCTTCTTGCCCGGCGGCTGCGCGATGACCTGCACGCCGCTGTCGAGTATCTCTTCGCCAGAGAGCACCAGCTTGGCCTGGCCGCCGCCGAACAACGACGGAAACAGCCGGCCGAAATGCCCGTTCACCTCGTCGAACGTGTGCTGCAGGCGTTCGCGCGTCTCGCGGTCGATGCGCCGGATCGCGTCTTCCAGCGTGGTCAATGCCTGGTTGAGGTCCAGCGACTGGGCATCAAGGTAGTTCTTGCGCTGCTGCGAGGTGTCGAGTTCTTCCAGCGCGGCGAGGTTCACTGCGCCCAACGCACCGATTTCGCCGTTCAGCCGCAAGATATCGGCCTGCAACGCGCCCGAGCGTTTGCCTTTTTCGAGCTGCGCCTCGACTTCCTGCTCGTTGGCGCCGGCTTCGGCGAGCTGCTGCGCGAATTGCTCCTCCATCAGGCGCGCTTCCTGCTCCTTCAATTTAACTTCGCCGGTGCGCTCGCGTATCGGATTGAGGTTTTGCTCAATGGTGAGCCGTTCCTGCTCGGTTTCACGCAGTTCGGTTTCAGTTGCTTCGAGGGCATCGCGCGCCGCGGCCAGCGCCTGCTCCTTCTGCGCGCGCACCGCAATGACCTCCTCGAGTTCGGCGTTAAGCGGCGCCTCGTCCAGCACGCCCAGTTCCTGCCCGTGCTGGGCGATGCCGTTTTTCACTGAAACGACGTTGACATCGATCAAATTGATGGCGTTTTCGACCTCGGCGATCTTGTTCGCGCAGGTCTTGAGATGGAATGCGGACTCCTGCGCCGCGCGCTCGGCCTGCTGCGCGGCCAGGCGCTGTTGTTCCAGTGCCGTTTCCGCAGCGGTATAGTGTTCGAGCGTGTTAGCCTGATGCCCCTGCAGCTCGATGCGCCGGCGGTCGAACTGACTGATCCGGGTCTGCGCCGCGTCATTCTGGGCGCGCTCATGCCCCGATTGCGCGCCGATTTCCGCCAGTTCGGACGCGATCTGCTCGCCGCGCTGGGTTATGCGCTGCGCCTGTTCCGACAGCTTGAGTATCGTCAATTCGGATTCGTGCAACGACTGCTGTTGCGATTCAACCGCAAAACGCAATTCGTTGAGTGCGGCCTTGCGCTGCTCAAACTGCGTGTCCGCAGCGGCGAGTTCGCTGCGTTGCGACGCCAGCGTCGCCTGCTCGCCTGCAAGCTGGCCGGTGAGAGATTCGATCTCGCGCTGGCGCGACAACACGCCGTGCAACTCCGAGTCCGGCGCGTGAAAACTCACGCTGTGGCGCGTGAAGACATGGCCATCGCCCGACACCAGCAGCGCGCCGGCCGGCAGCCGCTCGCGCAAGGCGAGCCCTTCGCGGCGGTCTTTGACCACGTAAACCTGGTGCAGCCAGTCGGCGAGCGCGCCGGCAGCGGCTGCGTTCTTGCAGCGTACATGGCCGGCAAGAGGTTCGAGCCCGAACGGTGCGGACGGCGCGGCGCTATCGCCGGCGGCCGTATATACGGTCATCTTGCCCGGCGGCAGGTCGCCAAGCCAGGGTGCCGCCTGCGCGAGATCGCCGAGGCCGATTGCATTCAGCCGTTCGCGCAACACGGCTTCCAGCGCGTCTTCCCAGCCGGCTTCGATTTCGATGTCCTGCCACAGGCGGCGTGCCGCATTCAGATCGTGGGAAGCGAGCCAGCCCTGCATGGTTTCGCTGCGCGCGATGCGGTCCTGCAACTGCGTCAGCGCATCGACGCGCGCCGTCAATGCCGTCACCTGCTGCGCAGCGGTATCCACGGTCGCGCCCTGCTCGCGCAATGCCTGCTCAAGCTTCGGCAGTGACGCTTCTTCGGCATCGAGCTGCAAGCGCTTGTCGTGATGCTGCGCCTCCAGCGCGGCCAGCTCGGCGCGCAGCCGTTCCAGTTCTGCGTTGTCCGGGGTCACCAAGGCTGCCTGCTCCTCGCTCAAGCGCTGTTCGCGCTGCGCAAGCTGGGCGAGTATTTTCAGTGCGTGTTCGCCGCTCGCTTGCGCCAACTGCAACGCCTGCACGTTTTCGGTGGCTTCCAGCTGCAGCCGGTCGCGCTCATTCTGGCTGGCGCGAAACTCCTGCTCGGCGATTGGCAATTGCGCCGCAGCTGCGCTGGTGGCGGCCTGGCAGACGTCGGCTTGCTCCCGCGCGCGCGCCTCTTCCTGCCGCCATTCATCCTGGCTGGCGCGCTGCGCCTGCAACTGGGCTTCACCCTGTTCGAGCTGGTTTTGCAAGGCGGCCAACTGGTTGCTGATGCGCTGGCGGTTTTCACGCACGTGCTGGAGTTGCTGCTGCACGCGCGAAAATTCCGCGTTCGTCTCATACAGGCTGCTGTGCGCCGCATGCACGGCGTCGCCGGCGGTGTGATGGCGGTCGCGCAATTCTTCGATGCGGCGCTCGGCTTCGCGCATGCGCGCGGTTTCGGCTTCCAGCTCTATGCCCAACTTCTCAATTTCACGCGTATGACGTTCGCGCGCGCTCGCCGCCTCGCGTTTTTTCTGCAGCCACAGCAGGTTCTGCGCCAGGTGCAGCTGCTCCTGCAGACCGTGGTACTGGCGCGCCACTTCCGCCTGCTCGCGCAGATGCTCGAGCTGCTTGTCGAGTTCGAGACGGATGTCTTCCACGCGCAGCAGGTTTTCGCGTGTATCGCCCAATCGCAACTCGGTTTCGCGCCGGCGTTCGCGGTATTTCGAAACACCCGCCGCCTCTTCGAGGAAGATGCGCAGTTCTTCGGGTTTCGCTTCAATGATGCGCGAAATCATGCCCTGCTCAATGATGGCGTAGGCGCGCGCCCCCAGGCCGGTGCCGAGGAAAATATCGGAGATATCGCGCCGCCGCACGTGCAGATTGTTGATGTAATACGCCGACTCGCTGTCGCGCTCAAGCACACGCTTGACCGAAATTTCGCCGTAGCTTGCCCACTGGCCGCCGGCCCTGCCGAGACTGTTGTCGAACACCAGCTCGACGCTCGCGCGATTCGCGGTCTGGCGGTTGCCCGAGCCGTTGAACAGCACGTCCTGCATGGTCTCGCCGCGCAGATGTTTCGCCGACGATTCGCCGAGCACCCAGCGCACCGCGTCAATGATGTTCGATTTGCCGCAGCCGTTGGGGCCGACCACGCCGACCAGCTGGCCGGGCACGGGAATGCTGGTGGGATCTACAAAAGACTTGAAGCCTGCGAGCTTGATTTCAGTGAGGCGCAATTTGTTCTTTGCTCTGTGAGGTAAGTTATAATCCGGGCCGGATTCAGCGCAATGTATTTAGCGCAACATTTTAACTGAATTGGTTCATCTGCCCTAATGCCGAGTACCGCCAGCAAGCACCTCGCCACGTTTCCAAATCCGCAGCCGCGCCGCGATTACCGGATTCACATGGAAATACCGGAGTTTACCTGCCTGTGTCCGAAAACCGGCCAGCCGGACTTCGCAACGCTCTACCTTGACTACGTGCCGGACCGGCTGTGCGTCGAATTGAAAAGCCTCAAGCTCTACATCTGGTCGTACCGCAACGAAGGCGCGTTTCACGAGGCGGTGACCAACCGCATGCTCGACGATCTCGCCGCGGCCACGAAACCGCGCTTCATGCAGCTCACGGCGAAGTTCTACGTGCGCGGCGGTATTTTTACGACGGTGGTCGCAGCCACGCGCAAGAAAGGCTGGCGCGCGCCGGCAGCCGTCAACCTGGACGCATTGCCGGCGGGTTCGAGCACGCGCTGACATGCTCTGCCGGCGCATGCGCCAGGCGGTCCGACAGCAGTCCCGCGGCAACGATCATGATTCCACCGCACCATTCCTTCAGCGTCAGCACTTCGTCCGCCAGCAGCCAGGCGGCAATCGCCGTCACTACCAGCTCGAACAAATAGATCACGATCGCGCGGTTGGCGCTGATATGGCTGAGGCCATATTGCACCGCCAGATTCACTGCGAGCAGCACCACCGCGAGCAGCGACAGCAGGAATGCCTGGCCGGGTACCGGGACCCAGATTTCGGCCGCCGGTCCGGTCACCATCACGCAGACCGCGCCGGCAACGATGCCGCCAAAAAATACCGCGAGCACTTTCAGTTCGATGGCAATTTGCGCTGTTTTGCGTATCAGCACGTTGGATAGCGCGAACATCGCGCCAGTGGAAAGCGCGATCCATTCGACACCGGTGCGAGGCACCGGCCAGCCGATTTGCGGCTGCCACAGCATGACGACGGCGCCGGCCAGCGCCAGCAGCATCAGGCCGTAGCCGGCGCCGGACAGCTTCTCTCCCAACAGCAGGCGCGCAAACAATATGGTCCACGCCGGCGCCAGATAGAACAGCAGCACCACGCGCATGACGTCGCCGTAAATGACCGCGATGGTGAAGCCGACGTTGGCCCAGCCCGCCGCCAGCGCGATCGCGCCAAGCAGCCACGACAACTGTAATTTCGGCCGCAGCAGAACGAAGCCCAGCACCAATGCGCCGGCATAGGTCAGTGTCGTCGCCAGCGCGCCGCCGACGCCGGCCGCATCGAGCGCGCGATAGGGATACCAGATGAGGCCCCACACGGCCGCCCCCGTCAGCAGCGCCGCCACCGGCATCATTTTTGTGAAGTGCGCCACAACACCCTTATAATCCGGCGTTCAGTGATAAAACCATGACCTGATTGTCGCGCATGAATCCCGCCTTCGACCAACTGCAAAGCTATCCGTTTCAAAAACTCGCGTCTTTGACCAGCGGCGTCACGCCCAATCCGCAGTTAAAGCCGATCAGCCTGCACATCGGCGAACCCAAGCACCCGACGCCGGACTTCATCAAACGCGCGCTCACCGACAATCTCGGCGGCCTTGCCAACTATCCCACCACGCTGGGAGCGCCCGCCCTGCGCGAAGCCATCGCGCAGTGGCTGCAGCGCCGCTATGGCCTGAAAAATATCAGCGCGGAGAACGAGATCATACCGGTCAACGGCAGCCGCGAAGCGCTGTTCGCGTTCGCGCAGACGATCATCGATCCCACCCGCCCCGCTCCGGCTGTCGTCGTGCCGAATCCGTTTTACCAGATTTACGAAGGCGCCGCGCTGCTCGCCGGCGCCACGCCCGAATATCTGCACACGCTGGCGGCACACAACTTTGCGCTCGATTTCGATCAATTGACCGACGCGGTATGGCAGCGCACGCAACTTATCTACGTCTGCTCGCCGGCCAACCCGACCGGCCGTGTGATGACGCTCGACGAATGGCAGCGCCTGTTCGCGCTGTCCGACCGCTACGGTTTCGTGATCGCCGCCGATGAATGTTATTCGGAGATTTATTTCGACGAAACGCAGCCGCCGCTGGGCGCCCTGCAAGCCGCGCAGCAATGCGGCCGCGACGGCTATCCCCGGCTGGTGATGTTTTCCAGCCTGTCCAAGCGCTCCAACGTGCCGGGCATGCGTTCGGGGTTTGTCGCGGGCGACGCTGCGATTCTGAAAAAATTCCTGCTCTACCGCACCTACCAGGGCTGCGCGATGAGCCCGCCTATCCACGCCGCAAGCACCGCCGCGTGGCAGGACGAAACCCACGTGCTGGAAAACCGCCGGCTGTATCGCGAGAAATTCGCCGCCGTGACCCGCATACTCGGTGAAGTCACCGAGATCGGCATGCCCGACGCGGCGTTTTATATCTGGCTGGATACCTTGCGCGACGACACCGCCTTCACGCGGGATTTGCTCGCCGAACAAAACGTGTCGGTGCTGCCCGGCAGTTATCTTGCGCGCGCGGCGCGCGGCGTCAATCCTGGCGCCCAATTCGTACGCATCGCGCTCGTCGCTTCCACTGCTGAATGCACGGACGCGGCGCACCGCATGGCCGCATTTATTAAAAAACGATAAACCACACCGGACAACCCATGAACGAACTGCAAACGATTATTGAACAAGCCTGGGAAAAGCGCGCCGAATTGAGCCCCGGCAAGGCGCCCGCCAAAATCGGCGCGGCGGTCAACGAAGTGCTGGCCGCGCTCGATGCCGGCAAGCTGCGCGTCGCCGAAAAAATCGACGGTGCATGGGTCGTGCATCAATGGCTCAAAAAAGCCGTGCTGCTGTCGTTCCGTATCGAGGACAACACGGCCATGGCGGGCGCTGCGACCCAGTACTTCGACAAGGTGCCGAGCAAGTTCGCGCACTACACGCAGGAAGACTTCGCGCGCGGCGGTTTTCGCGTGGTGCCGCCTGCGATGGTGCGGCGTGGCGCGTTCATCGCCAAAAACGCGGTGCTGATGCCGTCTTACGTGAACATCGGCGCCTACGTCGATGAAGGCACCATGGTCGACACCTGGGCGACAGTCGGTTCGTGCGCGCAAATCGGCAAGAACGTGCATCTTTCGGGCGGCGTCGGCATCGGCGGCGTGCTCGAGCCCCTGCAGGCCAATCCGACCATCATCGAAGACAATTGTTTCGTCGGCGCGCGCTCCGAAATCGTCGAAGGCGTCGTCGTCGAAGCCGGTTCGGTGATCTCGATGGGCGTCTTTATCGGGCAAAGCACCCGTATTTTCGACCGCGCCAACGGCACCGTCAGTTATGGACGCATACCCGCCGGGTCCGTGGTCGTATCCGGCACCCTGCCGTCGAGCGACGGCAAATGCCAGCTGTACTGCGCCGTCATCGTCAAACGGGTCGATGCCGGCACCCGCGCCAAGACCAGCATCAACGATTTGCTGCGCGGCGATTGAAAAGCATAGCTATACCGCGCTGCAATTAAACTTCCCAAGCCCTTCAAAAATTGGCAAAATACCCTTTTTGATTTGGCCGCTAACCAGGGATGCAATGGGCTTACTTGACGACCTCAAGCAGCAGGCTGACTCTCTGCGCCAGAAACAGCAGGTCACGCAAGCTGAACTCAATCAGAACCTGCTGCTTGCGCATGCCAAGTTAAAGGACGGCCTGCACTACTGGATCGAGTTGTTCAACTCGCTCAATATCATCAAGCCGGTGGTGCCCCGCTACTACTATCTCGAAGGCGGCGTCACCAAGCTCGACAACCTGCTGCAGTGCGATTACAACTGCAACGGCCGCCGCCTCACGGTCGACCACCACGATTACATCGAAGCCATCGTGCTGCGCTTTCGCTGCATCGCGGACGGCAAGATTGTTATCGAAAAACAAGGCGATCCGATGGTGCAGCGCCTGCGCGACCATCTGTGGACGAACACGCTCAAATTTGACCTCAAGGAAGTCCGCACCGAGCGCGGTTACGTGGAGCGCGGCATCTTCACGGTAAATTGCGAAGTGCCGGTGGTGATTACCATCTCCGCCGACCTCGAGAATGCCCAGATCAAGATCGTCACCAAGAACCTCGAAAAGCTGGGTGAATACATCTACCTCTACGACTTTGACGAATTCAGCCTGGAAATATTCGAAGAACTCGGCAAGGTCATCATCGCCAAGCCGAATACCTTCCGCACCATGGGCAAGCGCCAGCAGGCGATGACGACGACCACGCGCGTGCCGCGCACGAAAGTGGATCCGGCTGACGCGCCGACAGTCGCGATGGAAGACCTGGAAGACGCGAAAAATGCCGACAAGGGCCTTATGGGCAACATCAAGTCGCTTCTCAAGCGCTGAACGGAGGAACCATGTTTCTCGACCCTTTATTCAAATTGATGGCCGAAAAGCAGGCCTCGGACATGTTTTTTACCGCCGGCGCGCCGATCCAGATCAAGATCAATGGCGTCGTCATGCCGGTCAATGCCCAGGTGCTCGATCCCGCGTCGGTCAAGAAAATCGCCTACGACGTAATGTCCGAAGAGCAGGCCAAGGAATACGAGAAAACGCTGGAGATGAATTTCGCGGTCGGCCGCGCCGATCTGGGCAGCTTCCGCCTCAATATATTCCGCCAGCGCGGCGCCGTCGCGATCGTTATCCGCTTCATCAAGCCGGACATTCCAAGCATCGAAGAACTGAAACTGCCACCGGTGTGCAAAGACATCGTGATGGAAAAGCTCGGCATGGTCCTGATCGTCGGCTCCACCGGTTCCGGCAAGTCGACTACCATGGCAGCGATGATCGATTACCGCAACAGCACGCGCACCGGCCACATTCTGACCATCGAAGACCCGATGGAATTCGTCTACAAGCACAAGAAATCCATCGTCAACCAGCGCGAAGTCGGCATGGATACGCGCTCATACAATAACGCGCTGATCAGCGCCATGCGCGAAGCGCCGGATCTCCTGATGATAGGCGAGATCCGCGACCAGTCGACGCTGCAAAGCGCGCTGCTGTTCGCGCAGACCGGCCACCTGTGCCTGTCGACCCTGCACGCCAACAACAGCTACCACGCGCTGAACCGCATCATCAACTTCTTCCCGCGCGAAGCGCGCGAAGCGCTGCTGGCCGACCTTGCCATCAGTCTCAAATGCGTGATATCGCAACGCCTGGTGCGCGGCAAGAACGGCGGCCGCATCCCGGCGGTGGAGATCATGCTGAATACCGCGCACATATCCGAGCTGATCAAGAACGGCGCCATGGGTGAGATCAAGGAAGCCATGGAGCAGAGTCTGGCGCCCGGCAGCCAGACGTTCGAGCAGGCGCTCTTCAATCTCTACTCGACCGGCCAGATCACGCTCGAAAATGCGCTCGCGGCTTCCGACTCGCCGACCAATCTGCACTGGCTCATCAACAATACGGGCAAGACCGCCACGGAGGCGGCACCCAGCCAGGAAGACATCAAATCCGCACGCAGCACCACCGGACCTGCCGACGATCTGAGCAGCATCAAGCTCAATCTCGACATGGTCTAGCGCCAGCGGCGCACGCCTCCTGCCGCCCGCGATGCCGCCGGCCACCGTCCATGCCCTGATCGACCTCGCGTTCGCACGTCTCGTGCGCGCCAAACTCGCTTACGGACACGGCACCACCAACGCCTGGGATGAGGCGGTCTACCTCGTATTGCACGCGCTGAAACTGCCGCCCGAGCAACTGACCCCGTATCTGACGTGCAGAGTTTCTGCCACCGAACTCGCGCGCGCGACGGCGCTGATCGACGAGCGCATACGCCGGCGCGTGCCCGCCGCCTACCTCACGCGGGAAGCATGGCTTGGCGACTATCGTTTTTACGTTGATGAACGCGTGATCGTGCCGCGCTCGTATATTGCCGAACTGCTGCGCGAACGCCTCTCGCCGTGGCTGGCGCCGCGCCGGCGGATTCGCAGCGCGCTCGATTTATGCACGGGTTCCGGCTGCCTCGCGATATTGCTCGCGAAAACGTTCCCGGCGGCGCGCGTCGACGGCATCGATATCGACCGCGATGCGCTCAAAGTCGCCAAGCACAATGTCGCGGACTACCAGCTGCAGGCGCGCATCCGATTGCTGCGGTCGGACATGTTTTCAGCGGTCGCGGCCGAACGCTATGACCTGATCATCGCCAATCCACCGTACGTAAACGCCGACACGATGCGCAAACTTCCGCGCGAATACCGGCATGAACCGCGGCTCGCGCTGGCAAGCGGCAAAGACGGCCTGGATGCGGTGCGCATCATCCTGCGCGAGGCAGCAGCGCACCTCAATGAAAACGGCTTGCTGGTGGTCGAAGTCGGACACCACCGCCGGCGCGTGGAAGCCGCCTTTCCACGCTGGCCTTTCGTCTGGCCGCAGACCAGCGGCGGCGATGATTGCGTGTTTATTCTCGGGCGCGACGACCTGGTTCGCGCTTCGGCGGCGGCGGCGAAGGCGCCTCGGGTGGCTCCGGCTGCTGCGCGGCGTCGAGCCAGTCGAGCAGGCGCTGCGTCTCCTCGCCGGTAAATTCGTAATACTGGTTTCTTTTCACGCGCGACGGCAGTTCGACCGGCCCGTAACGCACGCGCATCAGGCGGCTCACGATGAAGCCCAGCTTCTCGAACAGCCGCCGCACGATGCGATTGCGTCCTTCCTTCAGCACGACGTGGCACCATTGATTGGCCCCCTCGCCACCGCGCAGGTCCACCCTTTCGCAGCGCGCCACCCCGTCGTCGAGTTCCACGCCCTGCATCAGGTGCTGCACGTGCTCCTGCGTCAACTTGCCCATGACGCGCACCGCGTATTCGCGTTCGATTTCGAATCGCGGATGCATCATACGATTGGCGAGTTCGCCCGAAGTCGTGAACATGAGCAGCCCACAGGTATTGAAGTCGAGCCGCCCTATCGATATCCACTTGGCGCCGGTCAGCGCCGGCAGGCGCTCGAAGACGCTCGGCCGGCCGCGCGGATCGTCGCGGCTGGCGATCTCGCCTTCCGGTTTGTGATACAGCAGAACGCGCGGCAGCCGCGACGTCGAATGTGCGCGTACTATGCGGCCCGCCACCTTGATCTGGTCGGCCGGGCCCACGCGCGCGCCTATGGTGGCAACCTCGCCATTGACGGTAACGCGGCCGCCGCTGATCAACAATTCCATGTCGCGCCGCGAACCCAGGCCGGACTGCGCCAGCACTTTTTGCAGTTTTTGCGTAGCTTCGGGTGCCGATGGCGGCGCGGCACGGCGACCACCGCGCGGAGCGGCCGGCGTCCGCTGCGGACGTTCGCCCCTGCCCGCGGAACGCGGTTTGCGCGCCACGTCGGGCCGCTTGTTATCAGGGCGCTTGCTCATGGTGCGGCTTCCAGGGAGCGGCGTTCGATGACGGCCTGCGCCAGCGTGCCGCTGTCTACATGCTCGAGTTCGCCGCCGACGGGCAGGCCGCGCGCGATGCGGCTTACCTTGAGGTCACGCGCCAGCAGCAATTCGGCGATGTAGTGCGCGGTCGCCTCGCCTTCCATCGTGAAGTTGGTTGCGACTATGACCTCGCGCACCTGGCCGTCATCGGCGCGTTTGACCAGGCGGTCGAGATGGATGTCCTTGGGGCCGATGCCGTCGAGCGGCGACAGCCTGCCCATCAGCACGAAATACAGGCCCTGGTAGCACTCGGCCTGCTCCATCATCAGCATGTCGGCGGGCGTCTCGACAACGCACAGCAGGCGCGCATCGCGCCGTGGTGAACGGCACAACGTGCAGATATGCTCTTCGGTAAAGGTATTGCAGCGCTCGCAGTGTTTGATGACCTCGAGCGCGCGTCCAAGCGCCGCCGCGAGGCGTGCCGTCCCAGTATGGTCGCGTTGCAGCAGGTGATAGGCCATGCGCTGGGCGGACTTCGGGCCGACGCTGGGCAGGCAGCGCAGCGCCTCGATCAATTCCTCCAGGCTGGAAGGATATTTCAAAACGGCAGCTTCATGCCCGGCGGCAGACCCATGCCGGCCGTCATGCCGCCCATTTTTTCCTGGGTCGTTGCTTCGACGCGGCGCACCGCGTCGTTCATCGCCAGCGCGATGAGGTCTTCCAACATGTCCTTGTCGTCTTTCATCAGGCTGGCATCTATCGTCACCCGCTTCACTTCGTGACGGCAGGTCATCACCACTTTCACCATACCTGAACCGGACTGGCCTTCGACTTCTATCGTCGCCAGCTCCTCCTGCATGCGTTTCATGTTTTCCTGCATTTGCTGGGCCTGCTTCATCAGCCCGGCTAAGCCGCCTTTCATCATGACTTGCTCCTCATTGCAATGGTTTGATGGTGGATGGCAAAACGCGCGCGCCGAAGTTCTCGATCAGGTCGCACACAAAGGGATCGCCGTCGATTGCCGCCGCTGCGGTGTTCTGCTTTTGCACGTTCTCGCGGCCGCGGATTTCCGCCAGCGTGTTGCCGTTGCCCGGCCCCACGCCTATTTCCAGCTTTACCTTGCCGCCCAGATGCTGTTCAAGTGCCTGCCTGAGGCGCTCTACATAAGCGCGGTCGTTCAGATGGCGTTGGGCATGCGGCACCCGCAACTGGATATGACCGTCCTGCCATGCGATCAGTTCGCAATTGTGCGCGAGCATGCGCTCCATGCCTGACAGCGGCAAGCGATTGATCAACGTATTCCAGTCGCCGTCAAACTGCTTTTTTTTTAAATCGGGCGCGGACGACGTTGAGGCACCTGCAGGTGCCGATGCAGGTGCAGGTGTCGGTGCCGATGCTGGTGTCGGTGACTGTGCGGGGGCGCGCGCCGGGACGGCGGCAACGCCCTGCTTCGCCACGCCGCTGGTGCCAGGCATGAATGCAAGCATGCGCATGAGGGCCATGGTGAAGCCGGCATAGTCATCGGGCGCGAGCCCAATGTCCTGGCGGCCATTCAGCGCAATTTGATACAGCAACTGGATTTCTTCAGCGCCAAACGCGGCCGCCAGCGCCATGACGGTGGCGTGCCCGGGATCGTCGACAGCTATCGCCTGCGGCACGGTCTGCGCGAGCGCGATCCGGTGCAGCAGCGTGGCCAGGTCCTGCAGCGCGATTTCGAACGACAGGCTGCGCTCCGCCATGCGGTCGGCGACGGCAATCAATGCCGCGCCATCCTGCTGCTGCAGCGCCTGCAGGATATCGCGCAGATAGTCCTGATCGACGCTGCCCAGCATGGCACGCACCGACTGCTGCTCGACTTTGCCGCCGCCGTGGGCAATCGCCTGGTCGAGCAGGGAGAGGCTGTCGCGCATGCTGCCATGCGCGGCTCGCGCCAGCAGTGTCAAAGCTTCGTCTTCGCCGGGCACTTCTTCCAGAGCGAGAACTTTTTTGAGCTGCTCGCGGATCTGACCCTGCGGGATCTGCTTCAGGTTGAACTGCAGGCAACGCGACAGCACGGTGACCGGAATTTTCTGCGGATCGGTGGTGGCGAGGATGAATTTGACGTGGCCCGGCGGCTCTTCGAGCGTTTTCAGCATCGCGTTAAACGCGCTGCGCGAAAGCATGTGCACTTCGTCGATGATGTAGACCTTGAAACGCGCGCTGGTCGGCGCGTACAGCGCGTTCTCGAGCAGGTCGCGCATGTTGTCGACCTGGGTATTGGACGCGGCGTCGAGTTCTATCAGGTCGACAAAACGTCCGGCGTCGATTGCAGTGCAGGCGCCGCATTTGCCGCAGGGTGTCGCCGTAATGCCGGTTTCGCAGTTGAGCGCCTTGGCGATGATGCGCGCCAGCGTCGTTTTGCCGACGCCGCGCGTGCCGGTAAACAGGTAGGCGTGATGCAGGCGCTGCTGCGTGAGCGCGTTGGTCAGCGCTCTTACGACGTGCTCCTGGCCGACCAGTTCGGCAAAGGTCTTGGGGCGCCACTTGCGGGCGAGAACCTGGCTCACTGCTAGAAACCGTCAGCGCGGGCGAAACGAACGGGCGATCCCGGATTCATGACAGGCGGCCAACGCCACTGGGAATCAGAAATGGTATTGCAGGCGCAGTTCGTGAAAATTGATGCCCTGGTTGGGGCCCTTAAGACCTGCGTTCGACAGATGCTGGTAGCGATAACCGAGGTCATAGCGGCCTTTATCGCCGAAACGCAGGCCGGCGCCGACGTGGTCGCCGAACTGGAAGCTGGTGCCGAACTGGCGCTGCGGACTGATCGACGTCGCGGACAAGAAGTGGAAACCCACGCCCAGTTCTACGTAAGGAGAAACCGTCGACAACGTGGTCTGCTGGATACGGAACACCGGCGTGAAACCGATATCCAATATGCTTTTATGCGTCTTGGCAACACTGTTGTTGCTCCAGTAGCCGAAATCCGATTCCCAATAACCGCCCAGATGCCAGTTTCCCGCTTCAACCAGCTTCTTGTTCCAGTCCCATTGCACGCCGACGCGGCCCATATTGACGTTCGCGTTCGAAGAATCCGAGTGGCCGTAGAGGATCGATATGCCATCTATGGCATGGACGGCGGGGCTGGCTGCGAGCAGCACAGCGGCAATCAGGCATTTTGCGTTTTTCACTATAGGTCCTTGGTGCATCGTTGAATTTTCGAGCGTATCGCTATGATATCGCAAAAGAAAAAGGGTGGCGAGCCTTGTCCCCGGCACTTGCAGAGAATAGCTTTGGCTGCTTCCTTCCGGACCTGACCAGGTTCACTACCGTGCAATGCGGGGGGGCCCGCCATTGTTCGTTTGCCGCAAGCTCAACTTTGCGGCCCGGGTGCCATTATGCCCGTAGTTACGGCCGACAGCGAGCGCCAAATGCCGCCTCCGCGCCACGCTGTCCGGGGGCGTTGCCACAGGGGCGCGTGATACAATTTTCAGCACTTGGCCGCCGACAAAACCGGCAATCAACGCAACTCATCGGAGGACAGCATGGCGACGCAGACCATCGAATCGGTGTTGAATGAAACGCGCACGTTTGCGCCGGACGCCGGGTTCGTCAAGCAGGCCAACATCTCGGGCATGGATGCTTATAACAAGCTGTGCGCCGAGGCCGACCAGGATTTCACCGGTTTCTGGGCGCGGCTTGCGCGCGAACACGTGCTGTGGAAAAAACCCTTCACCCAGGTCCTTGACGAGTCGAATGCGCCCTTCTTCAAATGGTTCGCCGACGGCACGGTCAACGCCTCATACAACTGCCTCGACCGCCACCTGCAGTCACAGCCTGACAAAGTCGCGATTATTTTCGAAGCGGATGACGGCAAGGTCAGCAAGATCACATACAAAGAACTCTATCGCCGCGTCTGCATGTTGGCCAATGGCCTGAAAAGCCGCAATATCAAAAAGGGCGACCGCGTACTGATCTACATGCCGATGTCAGTCGAAGCCGTCGTCGCCATGCAGGCCTGCGCGCGCATAGGCGCGATCCATTCAGTCGTGTTCGGCGGTTTCTCCGCGAAAAGCGTGCAGGAGCGCATCATCGATGCGGGTGCCGTGGCCGTGCTGACCGCCGACGAGCAGATGCGTGGCGGCAAGCCGATCGCACTCAAAGCCGCGGTCGACGAAGCGCTGACTCTCGGCGGCTGCGATTCGATCAAGAGCGTGATCGTCTACAAGCGCACCGGCAGCAGCGTGAAGTGGGATACCGGGCGCGACGTGTGGCTGCACGATCTCGTCAAAGACCAGTCGGACACGTGCGAACCGGAATGGGTGGAAGCCGATCATCCGCTGTTTATTCTGTACACCTCGGGTTCGACCGGTAAGCCCAAGGGCGTGCAGCATTCGACCGGCGGCTATCTGCTGCACGCGATCCTGACCATGAAATGGACGTTCGACTACAAAGCGAGCGACGTCTTCTGGTGCACCGCCGACGTCGGCTGGGTCACCGGTCATACCTACGTCTGTTACGGGCCGCTCGCCGTCGGCGCCACCGAAATCATATTTGAAGGCGTGCCGACCTATCCCGACTCCACGCGGTTCTGGCGCATGATCCAGGACCACAAGGTCAGCGTGTTCTACACGGCGCCGACCGCGATCCGTTCGCTGATCAAGCTCGGCGCCGATCTGCCGAAAAAATTCGATCTGTCGTCGCTGCGCCTGCTCGGCACCGTGGGCGAACCCATCAATCCCGCAGCGTGGATGTGGTACCACGAAACGGTCGGCCAGAAACGCTGCCCCATCGTCGATACCTGGTGGCAGACGGAAACCGGCGGCCACATGATTACGCCGCTGCCCGGCGTGGTGAGCACCAAGCCCGGCTCGTGCACCCTGCCCCTGCCCGGCATCATGGCCGCCATCGTCGATGAAGCCGGCCACGACGTCGAAAAAGGCAAAGGCGGCTTTCTCGTCATCAAGCGTCCCTGGCCGTCGATGATACGCACCATCTGGGGCGACCCTGAGCGCTTCAAAAAATCCTATTACCCGGACGACTTCAAGGGCAAGTATTACCTTGCCGGCGACGGCGCCAACCGCGATCTCGACGGCTATTTCTGGATCATGGGACGCATCGACGACGTGCTGAACGTCTCGGGACACCGGCTAGGCACCATGGAAATCGAATCGGCGCTGGTCTCCAACCCGCTGGTCGCCGAGGCGGCAGTCGTCGGCCGTCCCGATGAACTGACGGGCGAGGCGATCGCCGCGTTCGTGGTCTTGAAGCAGGCGCGCCCGACCGGCGAAGACGCGAGAAAAATCGTCAAGCAGCTGCAGGACTGGGTAGGCAAGGAAATCGGGCCCATCGCCAAACCCAAAGACATTCGCTTCGGCGACAACCTGCCGAAAACACGTTCGGGGAAAATCATGCGCCGGCTGCTGCGCTCGATCGCCAAGGGCGAGGAAATCACGCAGGATGTATCCACCCTGGAAAATCCGGCGATATTGCAGCAACTGAAGGAACCGATCGCCTGAGGCACGCGAGCATGTTGCTCCCGCCGCCGCGCCGTCCGTGCTTGCAACCATGAAACGACCCGGCATACACGGACAGCGGTTGATCGCGGCCTTCCTGTTCGGCTGCCTGCTGTTCAACTATCCGCTGCTCTATCTTTTTAACATCGACTACCGTTTGTTCGGTATTCCCCTGCTCTACGTCTACGCTTTCGCGGCATGGGGCCTGCTGATCGCGCTGACCGCGGCGGTCATCGAGCGCCGTACCGACTGAACGCGCAGCAGCGCCAGCCGAACCCATCATGCTTACCGGTTACGTCATCGTCCTGGCGTCGTTTGTCTACGTCGGGCTGCTGTTTGCGATTGCGTATTACGGCGACAAGCGCGCGGACGCCGGCCGCAGCATCATCGCCAATCCTTACATCTACGCGCTGTCGCTCGCCGTCTACTGCACGTCGTGGACT
>Ga0114978_10000553_pt1 | contig 31978 bp, 38 predicted proteins | sample S_140212_EF_Meta_FD_87027 | JGI IMG/M metagenome (GOLD analysis project Ga0114978, IMG submission 87027) | Freshwater microbial communities from Lake Simoncouche, Canada to study carbon cycling - S_140212_EF_MetaG | ecosystem: Environmental > Aquatic > Freshwater > Lake | place: Lake...
ATGAAAATTATTATCAACAATAGTTTCAAATTTATAAATTAAACGCTTTGAATCAAATGGAGAAATATCTAATTTAGGTGTAAGATCACATTCTGTTACTATAATATTAAAATTTGTATTTTTTAATAGATACCTCAGAGTATTATTGATATTTTTTTTTCTTTGTTCCGAATCTATTTTAACCGGAATAATAGCTGTAGTATTACATTTCATAATAAATTATTGAGTTTTTAACCAATCTAATATATTTATCTGTGGGATCCAATTAATTTCATTCATTAATTTTTTATTTGAACATAAATTGTTATCTGCTTCACCTTGACGTACAGGAATAAAAATCATATTCTTTGAAATAACTTTAGCAATATCAATAATTTTTATAGCTTCCCCAGAACCAACATTGTAAATATTACCATCTCTCATTTTTAGGTTAAACCAATTTTCCATTGCCATTATATTTGCATTTACTACATCTTTAACGTATATAAAATCTCTTTCCTGTAATCCCGAACCAACAATAGTAAGTGGTAAATTATTCTTTTTTTGTTTTAAAAATATTCCTGTTACTAATGCATATGGTCCATTGCTGGGTGAACGTTCACCAAAGACATTAAAATACCGAAATATACATGAATTAACATTATATAATTTTACATAGTTTTTAATTAAAAGTTCCGCTGCATATTTTGTTGAACCGTATGGGTTTAAACAGTCTTCAGGTAAGGTTTCTGTTATAGGAAGGGATTTAGTCAACCCATAAACACATGATGTTGAAGAAAATAATAATCCTTTTACTTTGTTAATACGACAAGCTTCAAGTATATTTAAGGTACCAACAATATTTACATCAACAGCGCGTTTTGGGTTTAAAATAGAATTTTGTAAACGAGATTCTGCAGCTAAATGAAATATAAAATCACAATTTTGTGTAAGATTATTCACAGTATCTGCATCACAAATAGATTTTTTATGATATTCTGCTTTATCATTAAAATAAAATATGTCATTATCGGCAGAACAATCATCAATTACAATGACTTCATGGTTTTTATCTACTAAAGCATCAACAAGATGACTACCAATAAAGCCACAACCACCTGTTACTAAAATTTTCATTTAATATATTCCATATAAGATTTTGTAATTTTTTTCTTTAATTCAGTCGTAGAATACCCATGTTGTCTATCAGTATAAACAATTTTAATAGGAAGGTAATCTGCAGTAAACTTTTTATCTTTATAATCATCACCTAAAAACCTAACATCATATTTACCTAATTCTAGTTTATGTGTAAGATCGGTTTCATCTATGTATGGTACAATATTATCGATATACATAATAGATTTTAATACTTCTATTCTTTCTTCTAAAGAATGAATTGGTTTCATTTTATTTCGTTCTATTGATGGATCATCATGTAATAAAACCGTAAGATGTCCACAATTTTCTTTGCAAAACTTCAATAACTTACAATACCCTGGATGAATCAAATCAAATGCTCCAGCAACTACACCACGAGTTTTGGAGAATGATTGTCTCCAGTCAACTGCATTAATTGCTTTATCATCAATAATGACATCATAAGTAGGCTTACGATTCATTATTAGTTCATCGTGTGATATTTTCCATTCTTTTAATTGTTCTTTAGTTAATAAAGTCCAATCTATACCACTACTAGATCCTCTTCCGGTAAATATAAGAATTTTATTACCAAGAACTGAAAGTCGATTGACTTCTTCAATAGCTTCGTGTATAGGGGTTGCAGTTGCATAATCCCCATTAATGGCTTTGGTACATAACGTTTCGTCTAAATCAAAACAATATATCATTATATTACCGAATGTAAAATGATCTCATGAACACATTCAACAACACCATAATCAGTGGAATCAACCCAAAAATCTATAAGTGCATTATCTTTAAAGAGTGTACGCAATTGATTATTTGAGTCAAAGCCAGATAAAATAATATAATTTATATTATTATTTTTACAATATAAAGCTGAATTTAAAATATTTTTAGAATTACCCGATGAACTAATTAGAATAACTAAACTATTTTGAGTTGAAAATTCAGAAAGATATTGTGAGAATATATGTTCATATCCATAATCATTTGCATAACACGTTAACCTAGCACCATCAGTAAAAGCAATACCGCGTTTCTTTAATGCTTTGGTGTAGTCTTCTGCCATATGAGCTGAAATTGCATTACTTCCACCATTACCTAATAGTATAATTTCTGAATTATTTTCTAATATAATTTTTTTTAAATATTCTAAATTATCACTGTTTAAAGTATTTAAATTATGTAAAGCAGCATTAATGTTTGATATAAATTTATTCATATAACTCGTTGCACTCCTGTATTACTTAGTGTTAACTTAAAAAATTTACTGTCTAAAGGGGGCTTATCTGATGGGAAAAAGCATAAAAAGAATCCACCATTTCCTGCACCACACAATTTATGTGTAATGCAATTAGGATAAGTAGACAAATAATTATCCATATCTTGAATTATTTGATCTTTTAAAACATCTTTTGATGTTTTTTTCTTTTGTGTCCAACCCTCAGATATAGTAGATAAAAACTTTTCATATGAACCATTTAAAATAAATTGCTCAGATTCTTCTACTAAAGGATTAAAAACATCTGTATCTGGAACAGAAATTGATTTTAATATATCGGTTGAATTTCGTGTAAGTCCAGTAAATAAAAGATATGGTGTAAAATATGTAAAAAATTGTGTTGGCAAAAAAGTATATTTTGGTAAACCATTTTGTGTAAATTCAATTTTTTTAAATCCACCAATACAGCAACCAAAGACATCTTGTTGTCCTAGCAATGGATTTGCTATTTTTTCCATATAATGCGATCTCACAGCACATTCAATATCAGAAATGGGTTCATTTTTAAATTCTGATATGGCTTTGGAGATAGCACACGAATAAGATGAAGATGAAGCTAAACCCGATCCATGTGAAAATACATCACTAGTAAGATGTATAGAACACGGATCTACATTTTCTTTTTCAAAAAATATTTGAACTAATTTATTTTGTATTTGTGAAATAGAATCTACTTCTTCTCGCACCGAATAATTTACAATATATTTTTGATTTAAAGAATTTTTACCTATTAAATCTTTATATATAGAAACATACGTATAAATTTTTGGAGTAAAAGATATTACAGATCCTTTTTTGTGTTTGGATAGATAAGCATCAATATCACTTGATCCACCAATCAATGAAATACGAACAGGACATTTTACTGTAATCATATAGAAATCCAATTTTCACAATACACATCAGACCAATCTTTTGGCATATGTGCTGCTGAACCAAACCATGTTTTTGGTGCAATTACTTTTTTACTTTTAGCTAACCAAGCACCCCACCAACTAAAAGAACTATTTGCAATAATATGGTATTCACATTTACTCATCATACATAAATCAGTAAATTTATCATCCGTTCCTAACATCATAATATTACGATTTAATGATTTTAAAATATTATTTGCAAGAGGATAATCATCACTAAATAAAATAATTTGGGTATCAACAGGTATATGTGAAATAGCATTTTTATAATATTCTAAATTACATACTGGATGACTATCAGAAAATTGTAAATAGTCTGTTAATCTTAAATGTAAGGCAACATATTCATTTTGTTTACCTTCTAATAATTTGTTTGTTTTATTTTCTACAGATTCTTTAAATTTAAATTCTTTATTAATTAAATTTTTTTTATATTTTTTAAAATATTTTTCTGTCTGAAAATATCCTCTGATATCACAATTATCGGGAATATTATGAATATTTGCATCATAATTAAAGTGAGGTTCTATGTACATAGAACTCATAAAATTTTGAGATGAATCTGAGGCGGATAAATCAAAGACATCCTGTAAACAAAAATCTAATTTATCGTTGTGGCTACGTTGTTTGTATGGTACACCAATATTATAGTTTAATTCTTTACCTAAAGCATAAAGAGTAGCATATTGAAACATTTGGTTACCCAATCTACCATTTGTTCCTATTGATTGGCATGATATCATACTGGCACCTGTATTTCTAATTTAACATTTTGATCTCGAATAGGAAACTCGCTATTCTTATCAACCAATGGTCTAGAGGTTACGGATTCCCATTGATTTGCACTTTGTCGTGCATTAGCTTGAACAAAAAAAGGTTTATTTGGAGTAATAACATTAAATCTTTCTTGTACTAAAGCACACCCATTATCAAATGGAATCTTTAATCTATAAGCAAAAATTTTAGCTATGTCAGCAACAGTTTTTCTATAATCTTTATTCAGATGTAAAATTGCATGTGTTGCTAAAATTTTACCAATACGCATATAATGTTTATCTATACGTTTAGTAATATAATGTTGGTTTCCAGAAGAAACCCCAAGATACACAGCATCAGTATCATCTTTTACTTCAATTTGAGGATGAAAATCTGGAGTAAACTCAGCATCATCTTCTAAAATTAAAAGAGGACAATTATATTGCATATCTTCTAAAATATCAATATGTGACTGAGCACACCCAACATAATGTTTTATAGGTTCTGGTGTTCCATATGGTGGTGCAATTTGCTTGGCAGATTTGCGATGGGTATTGGAAAATCTGTGTTCACGAAATCTTTGATTCATGATTTCTGCGTTGCCAGTAGCACTATCAAGATTAATCCATACGGTAGGTATTTGTCTTAGATCTATAATCATATTCAATTTAATTTAAAGGAGACTTAGAAACAATATTATAACACATTTTAAATAAATAATCAAGATATATCTTGACTTTTCTTAAAGGATACTCTATAGTATACTTATAATGAATTTAGAAACCCTTAAAGATAACATTAAAAAAGATTCTTTAATAGACTCTACAGAGTTAGGTAAAGAAGCTATAAGGACTCCTGCTATACATGGTAAGTACTTGAATATACATGCAGACCTTAAGATAGAGCTTCAAAAATTAAATAATGCATTCTTGATAATGCGATTGAGAAAATGGAAAATATACACTGGTCATGCAACACAAGACGAATTAGTTGAATGGGGTGAAGATCCATTTCAAATGAAATTATTAAAAACAGACTTAGATAAATTCCTAGAAGCAGATCCTATCTTATTAAAAATTGTAACTGATTTAAATATTCTTGAAATCAAAGTCAAGATGGTAGAAGATTTTTTAAAGGTTTTAACTAATAGAAATTTCTCCATTAAGTCTGCCATTGATTGGAATAAGCTTGTTAACGGTATCTCATGATGACATAAATAATTGTAGTGTATACTATAATTGCATCGGCGGAAGATCATACAAAATATAAAATTGATTGCGAAGATTCTGTAAAAAGAGAACTTCGTTCTTATTTTTCATTTAAGGTTCCCGGTGCAGAATACATGCCCTTATACAAATCTCGTATATGGGATGGTAAAATCAAATTATACGAGATCAATAGTTCGACTCTTCCCTGTGGACTCAAATCATATCTTAAACGATTTTGTGAAGAACGAAACTATAATGTTATTTTTGATGATAAAGATGTAGATCCAATAGACATTAATTCTGAATCATTTGATGATTTTTATAAAACTTTAAATGTCACTGTTAAAAAAGAACCTGTAATTCCACATCCCCACCAAAAAAATGCTGTCATACATGCATTAACAAATACCCGATCTGTTGTCGTATCGCCAACGGGTAGTGGTAAGTCGCTTATCATTTATCTAATAATTCGATACCTATTACGATATTGCCTAAAGGCACCCAAGAAAATTTTATTATTGGTTCCCACTGTTGGGTTGGTACAGCAGATGGAAGCAGACTTCTTTGATTATTCAAAAAATGATAAATCTTGGTCTGTAACAAAATTTATACATAAAATCAGTGCGGGTAAGGAAAAATTAACAGATAAGCCAGTTGTCGTATCTACATGGCAGTCTGTTTATAAACTTCCTAAAGAATGGTTCGATCAGTTCGAGGCTGTCATTTTTGATGAGTGTCATCTTGTAAAAGCAGACTCTTTGGTCAATATTGGTAAAAAACTGACAAAGGCTTGGTTTAGGCTCGGGACTACAGGTACGCTGGATCAGACCTTGGCGCATAAACTCTCAATAGAGGGCACGCTAGGGCCATCTGTACAGTTTATAACAACAAGGGGGCTAATCAGTAAGGGAGTACTGGCAAAGCTTGGTATAGACTGTATTGTTTTGGATTATGATGACCAAACTCGACATAGAGTCAAAAAATTAAAATATCAAGACGAAATGGCTTATTTGGTTGAAAATTCAAAACGCAATGATTTTATTGTAAAATTGTGTGGAGAAACTCAAGGTAATACATTGGTTCTTTTTAACTATGTTGAAAAGCATGGTAAACCACTTTACGAATTAATCCAAAAACAATACCCAGAAAAGAAAGTATACTTTATTTCGGGTAAAGTGGATGCAGAAAATAGAGAATTTATTCGAAAGATAATAGACAAAGAAAAAAATGCCATTCTTGTTGCATCTTTTGGTACTACGAGCACGGGTATTAATATCGTACATCTTGACAATATTATCTTTGCATCTCCTACAAAATCAGTAATACGCTTGTTACAGAGTATTGGGCGTGGATTAAGAACGTCTGCAATCAAACAAACACTAAAGGTGTTTGATATTGTTGATGATATGTCATGGAAAAGTTATAAAAATCATGTGCTGAAACATTTTGAACAACGCATTAAAATATACAAAAAAGAAAAGTTTGATCATAAAGTTTTTAAGATCAAAATATAAAACTTCTTTTGGATAAATAGTATTGAGGAGGAAGCATGGAAGAACAAGATCCCAAAGCTTCATCGTCTATAAAAGTTATTAAACTCTCTAGTGGTGAAGAGTTAATATCGATGGTGGATGAATCACCAGACGAAGTCGTTCTCTCAAACCCGGCTAAGATTGTCTTTTATACAACATCAACTCCAGATGGTGAGGTAATTGAATGCTTGCGTGTTACTTCTTACTTGGCTAACATTAAAGAAACTTCTATTACTATTTTAATGAAACATGTTATATATCTGGCAGAACCATCTGATGATATTCTCAATATGTACAATTCATATTTGGAATTTATGAATGGTTTAAAAGATGATGTTATATTAGCAGAAATAGAACCAGATCATGATAATATGGATGTTGCATGGGCATTATTTTCTGATCCACAATTTATTGATTTTGTACAAGAAATTTATGAAGAACATCTTCAAGATTCAGAAATTGACGAAGAAGAAGATAGAGAAGAACCATCTGAAGAATTGTTTGATTCATTAAATGCTGAATGGGAAAAGGCAATTAATGAAAATAGAAAGAAAAGAAAATACAAAAAGGAAGAGTTAAAGCTACCTTATATTCCCGACAACGAAGCATCAGATCCACAAAGTTGGTCTGATAATCCAGAAGACTATCTAACATGACAAACATCAATCCGTTATTATCAAATTGTTACAAATTTATTATAGACAGAGGAGATAGTAAACTTGAGTTGTTTGGGCAAACCGTTTCTTTACCCGGTATTCAATTAAGTGTGAGTCCACAACCAACTACTCTTGGTGTTCAAATTCCAGTTGCTACAAATACATTTACATTTGAATCACTTATTCTAGAATTTATTGTAGATGAAAATATCGAAAACTGGAAAAGCATATATGATTGGATGTCATCTATCGGTAATATTTCTAACGATACAGATAATGAAATGTATAGGACATGGGCAACAACTGCATATCTACAAGTTCTTGGATCTAATTATTACCCGATCAACAAAACTGCAGTGTTTCATTATGTAATTCCTACTGCTCTGAGTGCTCTTACTTTTAGATCTGATCTTGGTGACAGTACACCAATGAAAGCAAGAGTTACGTTTAGCTATTCATATTACGATTTTGATTAATTTTTAAAAACATACAAACCAATGAAAAACCCTCGGGTGTTTAGCCCGAGGGTTTTTGTTTTTAAACTCTATCTTACGTATTAGTTACCGTAAGTGTTACCATGCAGACCATTGACGCGGGTGAGGCGGTAGTACTGATTAGCACCAGACTGATTGGTGAAATCTGAACCATATGGTGTACCATCGTTCTTGAGAACGTATGGGTTTGCAACCATACCGTAACGTGTCTTAAACGCAATACGAGGTTGGAAGGTACCCGGATCAATAGCTCTCATCATTTGGAGTGGAACGTATGGGCAGTAGAATACACCTGCATCATACGGAGACTCGCCCTTATAACCAACGCAGAAGAAGTTTACACCAAGCTGTGAATACGGATCAATGTAAACTTTCAGCTTGCCGTTGAGTAGACCAGCAAAAGTGCTACCGGTATCATCAACTGCGAGTTGGGTATTAATGGCTGGTGAGAGATTCAAGAAGCCTGACATGGCGAGTGCACTGGCGACATCGGAAGATACGATGACGAAGTTACCCTTACCACGACGGGTTTCCTTAGCGATGGCATTGCATTCACGTTCGATCTGGAAGACCAGACCACGGAAACGTTCAGCAGACCAACGACCATCTGAATCTAGATCCAGATTGTAGGTACCAGCACCAGTAATATCAGTTTGCTGTGTACCAGTCTTAGCAACCCAGTAGATGGAACGAACGATTTCGCGATTAATTTCAGCAAGAATTTCAGTGCTGAGAAGATTTGCGAGTTCGGCTTCAGCGTCAAGACCGTGAACAGCCTTAAGATCTTGTGCCAATTCGACTGTGTACCCTGCACTCAGTGCACGGCTACCTGCTGCTACAGCAACACGGTCAATCGTAAAGGACATCTTATTCATGACGTTTGTTGCAGAAGTTGATGCAGCATAATCTAAATTTTCGCCAGATGAAGTTAACATTGCTCTCATTGAGTCAAAGTTGACTTGTGCTTTGGCGTTGATAAAGTTACCTGTATTGTTTGCTGCAAAATACGAAGCACCAGTTGTTCCGTATGGGTTTACACCAGTATTAACTGATGATGTACCACCGGCTGCAGTGAAGCCACCAGACGGACCAGATACACCAGAGAAACGAGGATCTGGTTCCTGGAATTGAGCTTCATTACCAACACCTGGAAGAGAACTGTCACCATACTTGGCACGCATCGCAAAGATGAGTCCAGTTGGTGCAGTCATCGGTTGAACGCCACAAATGTCATATGCCATCAAATTCGGCATAGCACGACGAACAAGACTGATAAGAATTGGATCGTAACCACGGATACCACCTTGGGCGGTACCAGAAACTACACCACCAATATCAGATCCTGTTGCCATACCTTCAGAGAGGTATTGGTCGCGCATATTCTGCTCTTGATTCTCAAGTAGAACTGCGGTAACTTTAGTTTTCCATTCATTGCCAATTGAAGGAAGTGCCTCGTGCTTAAGCACGGGATTCCATTTTTCAGTTAAAATATCATACGGGGTTTCATCTCGGTAACTCATTTTATTAGTATCTCCTGTGGATTAAAATTATTTAGTAAATTTAAAGTTTCTTATTCAAACGGTCTAAGGTGTGGGTGTAATTCTCGATTAGAGTGGTTGGTACACTTGCAGCCTTGCTAAATGTCATTTCCGGAACATACTGTTCTGGAATGGCAACTCTGCTGCCAAGGTAGTGTTCCTTGAGAGTAGAGAGTTTAGTTTTATATTCTTCTAGGGTGCTAAACTCAATATTTTCAATGAGTGAAGCAAGCTTTTCAATCTGAGTGTCAGCAAGATCCTTAGTTTCATTTACAAAGATACCAGCGCATTCAGAGATAAGAAGTTGTTTCTTGAGAGCAATGTTCTCATTCAGAACATGGTTGAGGTCGCCTTGAAGGTTTGAGGTCTGTTCATAGAGACCATCAATGACATTGTACTTCTCGGCAGGAACATCAACGTAATGCATTTCAAAGAGTTTCTTAAGACCCAAGATAAAGTTTTCAGCCAAGGTAGATTTGATACCACCTTCAACGGCTAATTGGTTATCTTGCATCCACTCTTCGACTACGTAATCTAGATAGTCATCAATTTTTTCGGTAAGGTTAACGGTGATTTCACCAAGCTTAGATTCAAAGTTTTCTTGAAGAGCTGGTGCAATCTCGTTAGCAATAGCCTTTAATTTTTGGTCAACTGCTGACTCAAAAATTGTCTTGGCTTGGATGAAGAAGTTTTCAGATACATTTACTTCGGCCAAAAGTGAACGGAGGCTATTCTCAAAATCAATTGCCTCTTGCATCTCTTCTTCGTCTTCTTCTTCTGTTGCGTATTGATCATTATTTACAGCTGCCTGTGGACTTCTGGAAGCTGTGTGCGCCTGATGAATACCCGCTGGGGCAACAGGTTGTGCGATAAAGCTAGTAGCACCATTGGAAGCATAACCACCTCTACCAGTTGCATCGTAGGTAAAGTCTTGTTGTGCGCCTACGTTTTCCTTGATAATGCTCATTAAATAGTCGTTATTTGATTGTTTGCTCATGTTGATCCTTTATACCTTATTATTTAGTTAATTATGTGAGTTCAGTATTTTTCAATACTTTGTGAATTATTATGGTGTTGATTTGGGTTTAAGAAAACCAGCAATAGTATCTGCTAGTGAAGTTTTTGGTGCTAGAGGAATATATGCATTTGGACCAAGATTTTTATAAAAATTACTAACGTTTGACATACTTCTAACACCCTCTTGTTGAGCTCTTCTATTGGCTAACAATGTATCTTTTATACTCAGGGCAGCGTCTGCAGTATGTTCAAGAGCATTTCCTACAACTCTTGCTGAACCTGCACCTTGTATTCCTTTACCCATATTTAATGTTGTATCTACAGCAAATTGCCCAGCTTCTGCGGCAACGTGCCCTACTTTATTAGGCTGTCCCATTACACGTGGATCTACACCTGGATAAATTTTCTTTTTTCCACTTGGTGCAGTCTTTGGTTTACCGGATTTTGTGTCTAATAATTTGTTTACACCAAGTTTTGTTTTCAGTAATTCTTCCGTTGATGGCGTTGCCCCGCCAGACTTAGACGAACCACCAAGGCCAGTTGCTTCGGAAATATAATATAAAAGTTTTAAGGAGGAATATCTCATATGCTTTTTAAGAATTTCTTGAACACGTGAATCATGTTCTTTTCAAGATTTCGGCTTGAACTTTTCTTGATTATCTGATGATAGGACTCAATAACTTGTGGTTGAAGAATACCGTTTTCCCAGACCCATTCTTTGCCTTCCATGATTCCGTTTACGAAAGCATTTGGGGCAGAAGGATCAGCAACGATATCAATGGCTGCTAACATGAAATCTTCTTGAACTTCTTGATATCCACCACGTGATTTGAGTGAACCCATACCACGACTAGATACACCAAGTTTAGCTCCTTCGGCAATAAGGTTTTTAACAATATCACCCATTGGGGTTTTAAGAACCTTTGCACGACCAATGATATCTCTACCAGATTCATTGAGTGATTTGACCATGTGTGATACACGATCAAGATTTACCGTTGGACCAGTTGGATGGTTTAACTCACCCAATGCACGACCCTTATCGACATATTCACGAATATATCGACGGCACTCTTTGATTAAAGTTGGGGTAGGATATACTCGACCATTGCGGTTCTGTACTTCACTTTGAAGAAATACTCCTTCAATGTAATAATCCTTACCACCGTCTTTATTGCTTTCCTCAATGTATTTTACATCTTCTACTAGTTCGGTGATAAGTTTCATGTTTAGTACGCTCCGTAACTACGAGCTTGGCGGTCATTTTGGAAATCTTGTGGCATTTCTTCGCCTTCTTCGGTTTCCTCTTCTTCATCAGTTTCATCGGCTTCTTCTTCGCCCTCTAGTTCTTCTTCAGTTTCATCTGCTTCAGAAAGGGTGAACATGGTCTTAGAAACATCTTGATACTCTTCTTCAAGACGAACAGATAATTTTTCAAGTAAAACTTGATTAACTATTTGACGAAAATCTACTGCGTTTTCGTTAACGATTGATTCGATCAGGGCTAGTTTGTCGGTCATTTTGTGAGTCCTTTTACTTTTTTAGCAAATTCCAAAGTTTGTTTAAAGTGCTGCTGATTCTCAAATAAATTTTTTGCCATAAGTTTTTGATTGTCTTGGCTGAGTTGGTCAAAAAGCATTTTAATTGGTTTAATATCATTTTCAGAAATATTTAGAATAGATGCATTTTTAAATTGCATTTTTATATTTTTTTGTGATTCTGTGTGGGTAATAGTTTCTATCAATTGCTTAATGTCATCGTTGACATCCACAGTCTTATCCACTGGTTCTTTTACAATAGATTCAAAAATTTTGATAGATAAATTCTTACAAATTTCTTGTTTTCTGTTTTCTAATTCTTGCATGAGACCTTCGGCAAATAGGTCTTCGTTTCCTTCTGAAAGTTCACCAATAAGTTTTTGAATTCTTAGTGGGCTCATCATGTGGCGGCTGCTTCCTCTGGTGGGACTCCTGCTGCTTGTTGTTGGGCAGCAAGAACAGCTTGTTCAGCCTGTAGTTTCATGTTATCTTCTTGGATCTCCATATCCATAAACTTAATCTGTTCATCTGTAAGATGTAAAACATGTTTCTTGATATAGTTACTTGAGATATATTTTCCAACATAACTCTCAGCTATAGAAACCATTTTTAATCTTTCAGAAAGAATTTCAGCTTCTTTCAGATCCCAGAAATAATTATCAGTATTAAATTCAAATTGGAAATAATACTTTACTGCATTCCAATCTTCTTCTGTTAATGTGCCAGTTAGCAATAGTTCAACACGTAATGTGTGTAAAAAGATTTGACTAAACTGATGTCTTAGACGCTCAATGAACTTATAGAATTTAAGTTCTTCTCTTGAGATCTCAGAAGACCTTCCCATATTAAAACCACTACTAGCATCAAGTCTACTACTCGGAACATTTAGTGCCGCGAACAACTTCTTTTTGAAGTAGTCAACGTCTTCGATTTGCGACATGGCTTGTCCGCCTGGCAACACTTGGATTTCTGTTCCTTTGGAGCCTTCTCTACGTGGAATCCAATAATCTTCAAGAACCGATAGAAAATTTTTATCATCTTTAATTTCTCCTGTACCCTGGTTATATACAATCTTGTTTCTGAATCGTGACATCATATCACGAAGATATTGTTCAGCTTTTTGTTTAGGTAACTGACCAACATCGACGTAAAATGCTCTACGTTCAGGTGCACGAGCAACACGATATACCATCAAGGCATCTTCAAGTTGTCGAAGCATATTCACTGGACGAATGGCTTTATGTAAATATCCAATTACACGTTTAGTGTTTAAATCAACCATTCCAGAGTGAACATATGAAATGGCATCTTTAGAAATTTTAATTCCTTGATTTGGAGTTGTGATGTACGAATCTTTATCTGTATTAGAATATAGATAAAACTCCTCAATATTTTTAATTAAAGCAACCGTACCAGAAGCTACACTTGCTGCTTCTTTTTCTATATTTTTAATTTTCTTAGTTTTTAACGGATCCAAAGGAATCAATTCCTTGATACCTTCTTTTGGATTCTTTTCGTCAATAATAATATAATAAAATAATTTACCATCGACGTACCAACGTCTAAAAACTTCATACGCTTTAGCATTAAAATCAAGCATCTTTAGAATGCGATCAAAGCTATTATGTATTTTACGTTTTACTTGATCTGATAACGGAACAGTTGTAAGATCTAATTTAATAGGTTTACGATCTGTACCCCAGACAATAGATGCGTTTACAATTTCATCAACAGCCGCATCTACCTCTGGGTAGAGTGACATATTTCTGTATTGAACAATATTTGCATTTTCGTCTTTAAGTGTTGTAGAATAGTCGATGTATGTACCGAATACACCACCGGCTTCTACTGCTACAGTACCATCAAAGTCTTCTGTAGCAACTAATCGCTTCGGTCCCATCATTACATCTGGGGACTCTTCCGGGCGTTTCTTTCCAAATTCAAATCCAAAAAATTCTATAGCCATGTTGATCTTTCACAATATTTAGGTACAATTAAATCAAGTTTTTTATTTAAACACCAGTAATGTCAATATCATCGTATAACATGACAACAGAAAAAGTATTCAAAAAATTTCTATTTGTCATATTATGATCAATGGCACTAACAGTTTTTGGCCAGCAACCATTCATAGTAAAGGTTTTTATGCTATTACCATTTAAATCTAAATGATCAATTTTCCAAGTTTGTTTATAATTAGTATAAGATGGTGACTCTGTTGTTGTACTATTAGTTGTATGATTATTGATATTATTATGCCAAATTGAAAACTTTTTCCATAAACTAGCAACTGCACTAGTTCCACCACCACCGGGAGTAGCAACAGTAGTCTCTACATCATCGTAAATAGATATTTGCCAAGGAGCATATTGTCTATCACCAGGAATATGTAATTTTCTGCCATAACCATGTAATTCTAATGTTATATTAGTTATAGGTGGAATAAAAGTAGATCTTATGTGAAATGGTATTGGAGTAGTGGCAGTAGTGTTTTGACCAGTCTCTGATAACCCAATACCCCCACTAACCAAAAATCGGTTTGCGCGAGTACCTCCAGCAAATGCAGTTTTAAATGATGATAGATCCATGTTTATATACCTGTATTAATCTGATAATAATCATATGTAAACGTTACACTGAATGAAACTAAACTACCACCTTCACCCATATCTAAACCAATTTGACCTACTTCAGATGGCCATGCATGTTTTAAAGTAATTGTTCTAATTTCAGTATGTCCTGTATCAGTAGCACTACCACCACTACTGGGATTATGTAATTGATTAAACGTAATATTACATAAATTTTTACCAGCAGCTGCTGAATACGTTGGGTCATCAACAGTATTATTTTTATGTGAACTTAATAAATCAGCCCATTGTTGAAATGCTAACCACGCTGTCTTAGTTCCTGTATCATCAATAAAGGTAACAGTCCATGGTTTGTAGTCTCGGTCACCAGCATAATGTGCTACACGTCCACGGTATGGTATTGAAATACTACCCAATTCTGCTTCTGGTAGTTTTGCTGCAGTTGCATGATAAATTACAGTAGTTGGGGCTGCATCAACATCTGTAGGCCAAACAAGTTCAACATTAAATCTGTTGGCTCGTGTTCCACCTTTAAATCCATTTTTAAAATCTGAAATTTTTTGATTATCAGCCATTTAAGAACCTTTAATTTATATTAGATGCACTGACTGTTAAAGTATATCCAGTAATATTTGAAGTACCATTAAATGTTGACCCAAATGATGCTTGCTTTGGATAGAACGTAACGTCTACAGTTATTAAAGTATCATTTGAAGTAACTGGATTTACTACTACTGTTGTAGTACCTGTAAATAGTGAATTTCTTAACCCAGAATTATTATCAATTGCATTTTTAATATTAAGTTCTATTGTTGTACGAGTACCAAGATTATTAAGTACGTTGGGTGGATTGACATAAACATCTAAAATGTCTTGTGCAATTTTCGTGATTACACGTTTCATTGACGTGACACCAATTCTATCATCTATGTTATTTTCTAGTGATGTTGCCCCAACTAAATCTGTAGATAAAATATATCCATTAGTTCCTTGAACGTAGAAATTAATACGTTTTGCGCGTAATTTGATAGCATCACCACTATTACTATTAATTGTTGGTGTTATACTGTCAACATTTAAAACTTTAGAATTTACATTACCTACAGACGATTGATAAATACTATCATTTGCTTTTGCTCTTTGTATTGAACCAGCTACATCTGCAACTAGAGGAATTTCTAATATAAGAGTCTTAGTTGCAGGATGTCCAAAGTTGTTACTCTGGATTGTGCGTTTTTTCTTTCCTATTACACACATCAATCTATTAAGATATGGCTCTTCTATTAATGTATATGCAGTTAATCCAGCAGTATTAACAATATTCTGATATAATGCTGGTTGGCCATTAAAACCTGGATAACGATGTACATCAGTAAAAGTATTATCCAATGAGTTTTGTGCAATTGATATATCAGCACCAGACAATCCAGCATGAATAATATATGCTGTTTGATTGGATGAATTATCATCCAATATACTATTTACTAAATTATTTCGTTTAGTAATTTCTGTATAAATACTATTTAACCATTGTGCAGTAAGACCATGAGCGTAGTTAAATGTATTACCTAGAGCATATGCATTTTCACTTCCACCATATACTAAGCGCGAGTTAGACGATGCAGATGTAATACCCTGTCCGTCAATATAAGTACCCATATCTAAAGTAATAAACGCATCAATCTTATCAATACCAAGACTAGGTATATTACCACTAAATGATGAGAGTAGATTATAATCACCACCAATTATCACTTTTGCACCATACGAAAGAGCTGTAAGTGCAGTATAAAACTCCATACCAGTTCTACTTAGATAATACTCTCGATTAACTGGATCAAGATTAGTAAAAGCTCCAGTAATTCCTCTCCCAATATAATCTTGTCTTAATACACCACTACCAACCAGATCAGGTAATTGTGCTGTTACTTTATTTCCAGTATATGATCCAGGAAAAAATATATCATTTACATAATTAAATGCATTTGTTGTACCTATAGTTGCTGTAGAACTTTCCGCATTACCAACAATATCTGTAGCATTCCAAGTTCCAGGAATAAATTGACGTATAATATTATTAATATTATTATGAACATTATTTAAATAATTTACTAGTGCATTTGGGCTATCGAATACATATGCACCTGTAGTAGGATCACGGCCAGTTGTATTGGTGCCTGATATTGTACTGAATTGAAGTCCAGGAACACCAGAAGCTTGTACGATTTTTAATAATCCATATAAACCAGAAGCAGTTATACCCCGGGCTGATGCAGGATTACCTGTTCCTTGAGTATAATTTCCTGCAGAAAATGCTATTACAGCACGCTTAGTAGGATCTGCTTGCGGAGTTTCTTGTATCCAATTTGATGTAGCTGGGTTACTATCTATAAAATCATTAAAGGGATTAACCGGTGTAGTAGATGTTGGTGCTGGTGTGACTGCCATATTGATCCTCGTTACTATTTATATACTATTTTTTATGTCGGAAACCAAACAAAATTTCCATCCGACCATCCATCTTTTGTGACTTCATCTGGATCACGTTCATCTGCACTCATCATAAACAATGTATTGTCATCTTCTGGATTTGTTTCATTCTGAGAATATTTATTCTTGGCAGTCTCAATTAAGTCAGCAAAATATTCTTGACGAGTTAACCAAGAGTAAAATACCAGACACATAACCAAATCATCACTGTGGTTATCTTCCGCCCGAAAACTGTTTGCTTTTGAAACAAACGACATCAGTTCTTTCATGATTCGTTCGTCGTTTAAATAAATTTTATCTTCCTCGACTAACCGTTTAAGTACCGCACAACCAATTTTTTTAGTCTGAGTGGTAGTTCTAAGACCAAATTCAGCCCTACCGCGAGCAAATCCCTGAGACAATACTTGACCCTTCATTCCTTTATTTTGAGTCATCAGCAAATTTTCATAGCCTAGATCGTTGTAAAGTATTGATGCAACCTGTCCACCAACATCATTTACCTCAATAAGAACATAAGCTTCATTATATTTTTCGGCTACCACTTTAATAGTTGTTGGGAAAGAGAAGGGACTAATGGTATTATTTTGAAAACTAGCAACAACTTTATATGGTGATTGACTGCCTTCGATAACAATAAATGCCGAATAGTCTTGACCCTGCCCACGAGAAACATCTGCCATGATAAAATAAATACCGTTTGGATCGGGTTGTTCGAAAATCCTTAAACCTTCTGGAGTTTGTTCAATAGGATCATTGGGGGCTAAAATGTTCAGCTTAGATGATGAAACAAGTGTATTTGAAGATCCGATAAAGGAACATTCAAATTCTTGATTGAACTGTTCTGCACTGGTATTTGCAATCGTTTCTGTTTTCCATGCATCATCTCTATTTGGACCACCTGGATACAGAGGAACTTGTCTCCAGCTAATTTCTACTGGAACAAATTTATTCTTGAGTGGATGTCCTTCTGGACGAGATGCATTGATCCAAGTATTATGAAAATGGTTTAATCCGTGTGGAGTTGAAACAATTATAATTTTTGAGGTAGTACCAGCCGAAATAGTCGGATACGTAGATGCATAAAACTCTTCTGCAATATTTTGTGGAAGGTACGCAAACTCATCTAACAATAGAAAATTATAAGAACCACCACGGATAGCTGAAGCCGAAGTAGCCGCACACATAACGGAGGAACCATTTTCAAGACTTAGTGAAGTTTTATTCCACTCAAGCACACCTTGTTGCAAGTACTGTGGTAAATTTTCATAGGCTAACTGAAGTCTATTAAATAATTCAGTTGCAGTTTTTTGTTTATTTGCAAGAATAGCAACTTTAACATCTGGATGAAAGTTTACATAATGGTTGATATATCCAAGCACGCAGCTGGACTTACCACTCTGTCGAGGAAACTTTGATACCACAAATCGATTATCATGAATAGACTGAATAAAGTTTTTTTGATAATCATATAAGATAAACGGACTTAAACCTTTATCTAGAGTTACAATCTTAATATGATTTTCAATAAAGTGAATTGGGTCACGAGCACACTTGACATATTCGTCAAATTGGTCTTTGGTATAATTGACATTTATACCAGGTGCTTTAAGATTCGGGTTTGACCGATATCCTGTTCTGGGTTGACTCATTTATTTCTGCCTCCACATATTCTTTTTCTTTTTTTAATAAGGCTTGTAGATCTTTTGTTGTACCAACAAATATTGAATTATTTGTATTATTTTTTACAGTAACTTTATTTGTTTCTGCAAATTTTGTAGATACGTCCATTAGATTTACATTGATATCAGCTATTGTTTTAATCATAGTAGCAAGAACTTCATAAGCTCTTGGGTTGTCAGATTCAATAGCAACTTTCATTATTCCTTCTAAACTAACTGCCCCGCTAGAAATAAGATTTCTTAGATTCTGTCTGGCAAAATCGTAATCTTCACTTGCTGGTCCAGTAGCACCAGGTTTTACAATTTCTTGTTTGGTAGTTTCGTTTGTAGAGTCTATATGAAAAAACTGTTCTAAATTTTTATTTACATCTTTCATTTTTATTCTAACATAGCTTGCACATCGAGATTATAATCTTCAAGAAGATCAACAGCTTGGTTACCATTTGCTGGACCAAACATATAACCTTTTGCGATTAATCCTATACTAGACATATTTAGGCGGCGACTGCCAAAGTCTCCATCGTATCGTTCATTTAAATTAATACCGTTCATGATAACCAGTGGAACTGTTGTATCATCTCTATTTGCACCATAGTTAATTTTTAAATTAAATTCTGGATTAAAATATGGAATAATTTGTTCTGAAATTTGTAAAGTATCTGTAATATGTCTTGTGTACATAAACAAATTAAATGTTATGTTAATGGGTACTTCGACAAACATTTGTTTACCCTGATTGCCAACAACATCATATACATCTGTATTTACTTTGTTACGTCTACGGCTTGGATCAATGGCAATCTGGTTAACTGCAAAACTCATCTGCGGTAAACGTATACCTAATTTAGTATCATCGGTGATCGATGATTCTTCTAATAACCGCCGAATAAACTTTTCTTTAGGTGCATAAGTTAATGGAACACGAATATTTTTGTCAACTCCACTTTCTGGGTGAGCAACATAGATATTATTGAATAGTGTACCGAAAGCAATAACGACTTTTCGAAGATATGCGCCGTAATAATATTGAAACATTAATAATTACCTTCCGAGAATGGATCCGTATTGTCAAACGGGACCACATTATTTGCAAATCTTTCTTGTTCAAAATCCTCATTGTTTCCTTTGAGAGTCTTGTTGGTTCCGTAGGACATGTATCTATTAGTATCCGGAATAATGGAGCTAATAGACGCTGTGAGGCCTTGGTAGACTCCAGCCGTATCTCCGAGGGCTCTAAAGGTAGAAGCCGTGCTGAAGCTTCCGCTGATAATATTGATAAGCACTGGACTATAAGTTTCACCACCCCAAGATTCAATTTGACCAAATCCACCAGAACTACCAGAAATACCACTTTGCCTTACGTATTGTCCTGGATAGAAAGATGTAGCACCTATAAGATTGTACACATATAGGTTGTAGAAGGTTCTAAAGGCATTGTCATAAATTTCATTGATAGCAGTATTGCCTGTGGTAATTTTTTCCATACTGTAACTGAACATTTCACATGTCAATTCATAACTATGAAGTTTGCCTAATGCGTAGAATGGATTTTCATGCTCCACAAAGTTGATTTCAAATATACTTTTGGATAAAGGAAAATAGATTAGGTCACCTTCGCGTGGACGAATAATTGCAGGTTCTGCTGCACTTACTATGTCCTTGAATCTTTTCTTTGCAATAACCAGAGTAAGTTGATCTTTGACTTCAATACCAAACTGATTAATAATATCAGTTCCTTTGAACCCAGTATTTGTTTTGATATAGGCTTCAATGGTATAAGATGTAGAAAACGAAGTACCCATATCTTCACCAAAGATTTTATCAATATTTGCATATTGACGTGGAACATAAACCACATCTCTTCCGGTACCTTGAATAATTTCGATGGTTATAGATTCCATCAAATCTTGTTGTCCAGTATCGTCTTGAATATATGGGTTGGTAGTCATGGTTTAGCCTATCAGCATATCTGGTGGTGGCTCGTACATCTTGGTTATCTTATCTTCAATCTCTTCTATTTCTCGTAAGGCATCAGCCATAAGAGCGGGTGCATTCATTTGTGCACCACCAGGCAGCGGAACACCAGAAAACTTCATAAGATTCTGTGCCCATTGTTTTTTCAATGTAGCCGTATAGTATCGTTTAAAAATACGGTCTTTCCATATTTTTGGATATAAGTCTACGTCAATAGCAACATAAGCTTCAAACATCAAATAACTTCCTACTTTGAGTCTCTCTTTTCCTGTATCTAAAAAGAGTCTTGATGTAGCTTTTGAGAATGTGTATGCAACTGGATATGAAAAATCCATTTCAATAGTTTGAATATAACTTCTTGCCATCTCGTAATTGGATAATGCACCATATGATGCTTGTCCTTGATTAAAGAAGATACCAAAGAAATCCTGCATCGATAATTGATAACGTAGATCAAAGATGTAATCACCAACAGTAGAAGTAATAGGATAAACTTTACTGATAGTTAAAATATGGTCTGCGCTAGGCCACCCACCACTAGAACCAAGTGCAGCACCTATATTATCAGTATTGATATACTGGCGCGATAAATCAGTTCCAGTAATTTTATAAGCAAACAGAGCTCTATGAACAAAGTCAAAATGCTTTTCCATTAGATAGCTTAAACAGTCATCCAAACGATCATCAGCTTGAGTAGAGCCAATATTGACCGTGACAACTGGTTCGCCCAGGGCTCGTTTACAAAAACCAATAAATTCTTCTTTGTTTGTTGGATCCATTACAAAAATTATTTAGGCTCTTGAGAACTTTTAATTTTAGCCATTTTCTCAAAAACTTGATATTCTACATCAGATGGGTCTGGATTAGACACAATAATTTTATCCAGTTCCATAATATCATAAATTTCAATTTGAGTTTTTCTATTGTTTTCTTCAATTTCTTTAGGATTTGCTGGTTCATAATTAGAAAATCCTGGCATCTTTAGTGGACACGAAAGATACGGATAATCCAATTTAGAATAAGATTTACCATTTACTAATAATTGAGTATATGGAGTGTCTCCACACCCACATCCACCACAGTAATGACCACCATGGTGTTCACTTTTAAGTAAATTTGCGCATGGTAAAATTGACTCATTACCAAAGCAAGACAATACACGTAATTGTTTTTCCCAAACAAAAGCTTTTTTGTTTGTAAATCCACGTGAAGCCAAAGACATAGCCAAAGCAATACATTTATTTAAAAAATTCATTAGACACTTAGAAAAGTTATTTCAAAAGAAAAAGGACACGCTAAAGTTTTAAATAGTGTTCGATAAGAAGCATTTAAATTTGATGTAACTGTGTATCTACCACCAGAACTTACTACAATACTAAGCGTTGTTACACCAAATAAACTTTTTAAAATATATGCCATACCTTCTTGTGTTCCACGTATTCTCGTATACACATCATATGTCATATAAAATCTTCTAAAATTACTAACAAGTTCTGGATAAGTAGCAAAATTTAAATTACCAGAAAATACTAAGTCTGCGTATGCTTGCAAAAATGCATCTGGGACATAGTGAATATCTCTTAAATCTTCGAGATAAAATCCCATACCGTAGCCTTCATAATCAAAAAGCCATCTATAGTAATAAGTAAAAAAATCAATTACTGGTGCTGAAGTTGGGTTAGCAGCATATTCTTTTTGTACCCATGATGGAAATTGATTCTTAATTTGAATCTTATCGCCATCCCATTCTTTTTCTGGAATACCCTGTTCACGCAGCAATTTAAAAGTAGTCTGGACAATTCTGTCAATACCAGTTTGAATTGAATCTTTTGTAAAACTATAAAATAATGTCATATTATTGTCCGTATGATACTATGATACCAGCAATTTTTCTAACAGCAAGATAATCTGTAATCAATTCACTTTGTAATGCATCTGATAAATTAGGAACATAAAATTTAATCTGACCTACACTTGGGCTACTGATAACAATATCGGTATACGCTATTGTTAAACCTTTACCAATTAAAAACGAATATATTGCATCTTTATAATCATATTCTGTTACAATTCTATCTCTTGTATTTACAGCATACTGAGTATAAGTTCTAATATAATCTTTTGTTGTTCCATCTCTTCCACCAGTTGGAACAGTGTGACTAACTACGGTGACATTACTGTAGATTTTTGCATTTAAAATTTCTGCAGAATCAGTTACAGTTCCTGAAGACTCTAGGGCTCGACAAACTGCTGCGCCCGTGATAACTTCTGCTCCAGAAATATTATTAGTAACATAATAAACATTAGGACCGTTTAAAACCGTAAATATTTTAGTTCCAGAATTATTTGAAAATTTATCTACTCTACTCCATGAAACTTCGCTACCATCAGTAGCATAAGAACTAAAAGAAACAGTAGATGGATCATATGATACAGGAATAGAAATTACCTGTTTTGCTATGTCGATGTTGCCGAATTCAGTTAACGTTTTTCCTGCAACCAACACAACATCGGTTGTATTGTCATCAACTGTAACTGGTATAGATGTTAGATTATAAAATAAACATGGGGAGTTATTTGATTGTATTCCATTAAAAACACTGTATGCTGGAATAGCAGTAGTTTCTTTATTTTTTATTGTTGCAATACAGCGAGAAGAAACGGTATCAGAAATAAACGCACCATGTAAACCAGCGTTTAAAAGTAACGTGCGCTTTGTTGAAGCTGTGGTTGGAAATGAATTTGTCAAAACTGAATGTAAATAATAACCATTATATGCAGTATTTGCAGATAAAATATCCAAGAACATATTGATGGCTGATGCTTGGTTTGCAAAATCATAATTTTGAAATTGTGGATATTTTTGTAAAAATGTTACTAAACTTGATTTGATAGAATCATAATCGAGTTTACCTACATTTAACGTACTATAATCATAATTCATGTATTTGTATCCATTGTTATTGTTACTTCTTGGTTTGGTGTAGATGATGTTTTTGTACTATAATCATACTTAACTCTAATAGTCAAAATATTACCATTCTTAGTTATTTTAGTTCTAACTTTAGATATATTTTGAATTGAATATGTTATTGCTGTATTTATTTGATCAACCACAAGATATGCATCTACCACATTACCACTTAAAAAAGTTTGAATATTTGTTCCTAAAGCGTAATTAAAACTATTTTCTGATCTATTTAATAATACAATATTTTTTATTTGTTGTGCTGTAGCATAGCTACCTGCAACCAAAGCTACATCTCGTCTGTCATTTACAGTAGGTATTGTAGCTAAAAGAATGTCAAAATCTATTTTATCCATGTACCCATTTATTTAGGGTAATTTCTATACTTGATATGACTCGTATGGTTTGTTATCTTGGTATGGTGGATAGAACCTAGAATTTGTCATAGTACTCAAAGATAAAATGGTAGTATGACCACCATCATTTTTTATTACGTTTTTGGCACGCATGATATAATAGTAGCCAGTTTTTACTTGATGTGATGGTTTATCATCGCTAAGAGTTGCCAATCCTGTAGGATCATCCATTTTTACATATACAATATCCCCCGGGCGTTGACTCAAATCACCACCAATTGTAATTTCAATTAATTCTTTAATTGATTCTACAAAATCTTGACGATTTATTGGGGTCTCTATTGGCGTATCCCAAAAAGTTGCAGATCCTAACCGATACTTTAAGAAATTTTCAAACATATCACCGTATAGAGGACAGTTACAACTAAAGGTTGCCATTGGATCGGGCCAAAAACAACCAGCCCACTCTTTGCCTAATATACTATAAATGTTTACACACTCTGGATCTGGTTCACTAAAGATTAAAGTAAACCCACCAGAACCACCTGCTATACCCAAACCTGATGCGCCAGATAAACCACAAATACAAATTCCACCACTAGCTCCACTTAAACCAAAACTAGCCTCCAAACTATAGGTGTTACCAACACCTAGAGCAAGAGCAATCTTTTTAATTTCTGGAAAAAGATCATAGCATTCTTCTAAAGTAGATGGTGCTTCTACTTGACCGGTGGTAATTTTTGGATTTGCACAAGTATATACCTCCCTATTAGCAACAGCATTACCTGTTTGAATTTTTAATATATTTGTACCAAGAATTGTTATTTTTTTAGCCATTAGCAGATTCCATCAACTGCGTTTTCCGCAATAAAGTAATACATATATTCGTTACCTAAGTTAGGGGCTGGTGGTATACAACCCATCTCTCTTAATTTATTTACTCTAATTTTGTACATTTTTACAATATGTGAAGCTGATTCCCATTTGTTGTAACCAGGACCAGACGGTAAGGCATTACTGTGAGTAAAAATACTTCCTGTAAACCCAATTGGTTTATAAGCAAATTGCCCATTAGTAGTGATATTATCTTTATAGTATCCTGGTCCTCTATATTTTTTAGTATCTGTACCAAGTTCACCTGGAGCATTTGCTGTAGTATAATAACTATCATTTTGACCATTTAATCTTTCATTAAGATTTATAGCCCATGATGCCATACCAGTAAACGAACCCCCTGCTTTCATACCAAATTTACCATCTAAACCATAAAACTGATCTATAAAATTAGAATCAGGCATTCCAGTTGAACCGATACATGGGCTAGTTGTCCACCCATGCATCATACTGTGATATGATGCATGTTTTTCAATATCTGCAGTATTACCAGCAGTAAGACCAACAAAAAGCGGTCCAGGTTCTAGTTTTTTCCAACTGTATAACCAGGCATCAGCTACAGCACCTAATTTAATACCAAGTTCTACGTTAGTACCATCACGTAATTTTCTATTATCCGGAATAAATCCTGTAATTTTAGCAAAGAACCAATCTTCTTTTGCTGCAAGATCTTCACCAATACAACACAAGACATTAGCAACAAAATTTTCTTTTTCAGTTTGTTCTAATTGTTTTCGGCGATAATTATCATAATTATTTTTATCACCCATTGCTTTATATTTGGCTTTAAGAACTTTATTTAAACTAAGAGATTCTAATAATACAGCAATTTGTATTTGAGAAATAAGATCTCCACCATCTGTATATAATAAGTCTGATAAATCTTCATAAAAATCAACTTCTTTTACAGATACGCTACTGCCACTTACACCTCTAATTAAATTTGGATGTGTTCGAGTTAGATCGTATGCAAACTGCCACATATATGGATTGTCGTTAAATGGATATAATGGTGTTTGTGGATTTGGTTGTTTAAATGAATCACGTAAACCAAGAGGAGTAGCCTGAATATGATTTAATAAAAATTCATATGACGCAACAGCATCGGTTGTATTTATCTTGGTATTATTTTGACTGAAGTCTGATGCATATCCCTGAAATCCTCCATCAGGAAGGTATGTTAAATTAGCATCTTCTATTGCCATAGTTCTCATACTATAGGTAACACCCCCAGAAACATTTTCTGTATATTTGGTAACTGTAGTTAAATGTGTATTTGCAGAGTCACTTAAATATGGACTCATCAAATTAACAGGATCAGTAGTTGATCCAGAAAGACCATATTCGGGTATTTCCATGTATATTGGTGTACTTCGAATATAATAATAATTTTTATTAATAATGCTGGTAGCTGGATTTGTTACCAATACATATATTTTTTTACATTCAATATCTTCACCGTCAACATCTTTTAAAAGACGTTGAACATCAGGTGAATCATATACACCATATGGTTGTATATGATATGGGTCACTAGGATCAAGATCAAATTTATATAAGTTTGTCTCTAGGTCACTTCGTAAATCAAAAAATTTATAATTTAAACAATTTGTAAAATCAGTCCAAAACATATAATAAGGTTTTAACCTATCACTACCAGGAGGAGAACTTACTGCATATGTAAAAATATAATTTAAATATGAAATTATATTAGTTTGGTATTGTTCTTCTCTGGTTGCATCTGCAATTTTGGGTCTAAACAAAACAGCATTTTTAGGTTCAAAGTTATTTTTAATATTATTGTTTACACCACATCCCTTTAATATTATTTCGTTACCTTCAGAATCTTTTTGATTAAATAATGGTTTTGAAAAAACTGATCTAGATCCATATGTTTTGATAATATGTTCTGGTGTAGTTACAAATGGATATGGTATATACCACAAAGAACTGGGGACTGCTGTTACTTCACCATCAGAATCTGTTTCGTAAATAATCTCATCATAAAATGATTTTCCTTGAGATTCTTGAAATAATTTATTTGTAAAATAGATAACTACAAAAGTTTGATCTATTTCAGATACAGCATTATTAGCATAAGTTATTGATGTAATACTCCATTCATATTTTTCAGAAGTAGTATCATCAAGGTCACCCATAGAGACAATAATTGATTTAATTTCATTTGTTGCAATATAAGTTAATATATCACTAGTATCTCTAATAATAAGAGCACCCGTAGGAAAAATATTGTTTACACTTTCTTCTAACTCCATGCGCTCAAATTGACAAAATTTATTATTTTTCATCAATTCAATATCAAAATCAGAATCATCTGTTGATAAATTTGATTTTAATATAATAGATTGTATTGGCGTCGAAATAGGGTTTTGCATGATTTAAATTAATTTTTTAACAATAGTACCAAGATCACTGTTACTTAGATATTTTACAGTAGAAGTAGCCTGATATGTGTTAGCATATGATTGTTGTGTAGAAATTTGAGTATATTGTTCTGTCAATACTTCTTCTGCTAGTGCAGAGGGTGTATCACCATTTACTGCTGTTTGTATAGAATCATTTGCCTCAATTAATGTTAAGGGTGATACTGTGCTTGCTATATCTTTCTTAGAAAAGAAAGCCGATGATTCAAGATATGAATATGATTTTAGGTTTACTATAGTACCATAACCGAAACCAGGAGGCGAATTTGCAATATAATAGCCGGTAGAACCTTTACGTAAAATAATAAGATAAACTGACGATGCGTTGTTATTTACATCCGTTAAATCATAAGAGGCAGTCGATCCAATGGTTTTAGATATTTGAGCTTTTTTTGTGTCACCAAATCCTTTGACAACTATATTAGTGCCATAATTATTAAAATATGTATTATAATTTGTAAACATACTTTCTGCTGCAGTATATCCAGAATCATATATACCATTTACAATAATATCGTCTGGTTGTAATTGGGGATAAGCATTGGGATTTAATTTTGTTCCATCATATTTGGCATAAAAAGCCGTGTAATCTTTATTTGAATTAATAAAATCTGAAGGAGTTTCTTTGAGAAAAGTCCAAGGATTTATCTGTTCATTTGCAAACATCAAACCCCAAAAATTATTTGCATTTTTTGCATAAATACTGGCTGATAAATTACCAATAGTTTTGAATGTACTCATTGGGGTACTCAAAAAAGTAAATTCTTCTGGGTCATAGTCTAATCCAAAAGAAATATCAATCATACCTATAGATTTATTGTTTATAGTAGATTTAATTTTAGGAAAATTTGTAAAATATGTCATCCGGCTGCGTCTCCTAAATATGATACTTCAGATTTTGATAATAATAGACCACCTTGATAATCAGGAGCATAAGTTCCTGTTTCAAATTCTAAAAACGTAATAGTCATTAAAGTCATTAAAGATTTTGAATTGGGAAGAATCTTTAAAACTGGATCTGATGGATCTCCTTTATCTACTTCCATGTGTTGTAAGACACATGGTAACGGATCACCCAACCAACTACTAGTTATACTAGGATCGCTCTCTGCATCACCAACATTACCAATAGCAGCTATAGTCCAAATATTTTGAGGCATACTTCTTTCCGGTAAACCTGGAACAATTTTAGGATAAGATAGATTACGAAAAGTAGTAACAATATTATCAATAGCCTCTGCTTCACCCGCATTTTTTGGAACCATTAAATATTTAAAAGTAAAAGTTCTGCGAGCTTCACTAGTCATAGAAGCTTCTGTAACATTACTAAATCTTCTATAAGTATCTGTAGTAAATGTTGTTTCATAAAAAGCAGCAGCTGGTGCAGACAGTCTTTCTAAAAAGGTATCGTCACCATCTTTACCACTTGTATTTCTAAGTCCAGCTAAACTCAAAACCGGACCTACAGGATTGGTACCTTCTACAAATTTATGTTCCATTGTCATCTTAGGTTCACCAGTAAAAGGTAACAAAATTGTAGTCAATGGACTCTGATTGATATAAGCTCTTGTTCTCTTTTCATTAATTACAGAATATTCAGCACACCTAAAAGCGCACCAAAATGGTATTTCGGCATCATATGGATCAAGTGGATATCTAAAGAGTGACATATAAAATTATTTAGCAGGAATATAACCTAAATATTCTAGCCCATGGCATATAAAACTACATTTACTCCTAAAAACCCTAACAAATACATAGGATCTAAAAACTCCATAAAATGTAGATCTTTGTGGGAACGAAGAGTTTGTAAATTTTTTGATGAAAGTGAAAAGATAAAAAAATGGTCATTTGAGGAAATTGAAATTCCATATGTCCACCCAGTTGATAAACAGGTACACAGATATATTCCTGATTTTTTAATTCAGGTTGAACAAAATAATATAAACAAATCAATTATAGTAGAAGTAAAACCATTAAAACAGGTTCACCTTAAAGAATCAGCATCAAGCAAAGACAAGTTAATTTTTGAAATTAATAAAGCAAAATGGAATGCCGCAGAAAAATTTTGTGAAAAACACCAAATGCAATTTCAAATTTTAACAGAAAAGGATATATTCTGTGCCTAATAATATCGATACCTCAATCTCAGCATTAAAAGAAAAAATTACTGCTTCTGGTGGTTTACAAAGAGCAAACAGATTTTTAATTAAATTTGCTGGTGATTCTATACCTGGTTTTTTTACTGCATCACCTGGTGCAGATGGTACACCAAAAACATATATTGCCGAAACAGTATTACTTCCCGATATCGTAATGAACACACAAGCTGATGGTTTAGCTGGTCCAGGATTGGGGCGATCTCAACCCAGGGGTATTTCATATAAAGACGGTGTATTGGTTACCTTTCCCGTTTTTGGTGATTATAAATTACCACAAGCTTTTGATAGTTGGATGAAAAATTTATATTATCAAAATCCGGGCTCAGGAGCAAAAGCTTGGGTAACTGAATATTACAGTAATTCAGTAAAAACTAATGAAATGACATTAGATGTTCTTGATTTAAATGGTATTGCTACAGCAACATATAGATTTTATGAAATTTTTCCTGTAGAGATTGCTCCGATTCAATTATCTTCATTAAACACAAATGAATATTTAAAAATAATGGTACGTTTTGCTTTCCGAAAATACGAACTTACTTTAGAAGCAGATTCATAATATGACAGACATTGATACAATTTTAAACGATATTAAAACTGCACAACCAGAATACAAAACAGTTTTACCTGTAAGTGGAACTGATGTCTTCTATAGCCCTTTCAAAATAAGAGATCAAAAAACCATATCTATTATTTCAGAAGAAACTCATGTTGGTAGCATATTAAAAAATATTTGTAATATTTTAAAAAGTTGCTCTAATATTAAAAATCCAGAACAGTTATATCTTGCTGACTTAGAATTTTTATTCTTACAGATAAGAGCTAAAAGCGTAGAAGAAAATATTAAATTATCATTGGATGGTCCAATTCCAATTAATTTTGAATTAAACATCTCCAATATTAAATTTAATAACGGTATTTTGACAAAAGATATATCAACTAATAAAAATATTATTTTAACAGTAGCACAGCCAAAAGTATGTGATTATTATGATTTATCATCAATCGATGATGATAAGTTATTAACCAAAATCATAAAAGTAATAACCATTGGTAACAAAAGACATGATATTAGTTTATTTAAGTCTAGTGATATTAATAAAATCTTAGATGAAATTTATTTAAGTGAAATTAAACTCTTAAAAAACTTCTTAAAAGATGGACCAAAATTAACTTATGATGTTGCTAATGGAGAAGAAATAATTGTTGTCGAGGGCTTTTTGCGTTTTTTTACCTGAGTGTGAATTATTTTAGTTTAGTGGACTATTATAAAATGGTCTTCTTACTAACAAATTCACAGAGACTGTCGGTATCTGAAATTGAAAATATGTATCCCTGGGAATATGAAATATATTTAAACATGTTACAAAGTCATCTCGAAGAAGAAAATCAAAACAAACAAGAACAATATAATTCTGATTTAATGAGATAATATGGATAAAAATAAAAAAGCAATGCTGGGAACAGATAGTAAAGAAAGTGCTATGGATAAAATTAAATTATCCGCACCACCAACTGCACCAACACTTCCTGTTGTACCACAACCAACAAACACTATTCCATCTATTTTGAGTGCACCAAAATTACTTAATACAAAAAATCCATCAATTTTAAGTTCTGATAAATTAATTAACCCTACAATACCAGCTGCTTTTAAACCATCTGCGATTATTCCACAGGCTGCAACCCCTCAAGCAGAAACTATTGAAAAATTAAAAGTTGATAAAAATAGACCAAAGGGAGTAGAGTTAATAAAAGCTTTGGTTCCAAAAGCACCAACAGCTCCGGTGATACAGGCAGAAACAAAAAAATTAAATGCAAAATCGTCAACAGCAGATAATATAAAAAATAATGAAGCTATGTTGGATGAAATGGATAAAAAAATTAAACAAATGACAGGAAAAAAACTTCAAAGAGATACATTGAAGATGTTACAGCCTGCCTTTGAAAATATTGCAACAACAGTAAATCAATCAAATAAAGACAAAGGTTCAAAAGATTATGATAGTGAACATATTACTGTTCAAAACTCACAATCTTTATTTACTCTGACTGCTAATCAGATTGGTAGTACACCATCATATAGAAAAAAATAAGAAGAGCCCCTTTTCAGGGGCTCTCTTTAGTCTTGCTTACTCTTTAGAGACTTGAAGTAGTCCAGAGTATCGGTATCTTCCGATGGAATCTGTTCTACTGTCGAGTCATCCTCAACAGTCTTTTCGTTAGCCTCATCAAACTGTTCGCGGATATCATCCCCAACAGTCTTCTTGAATCTTTCCTTGACTTCATCATATGCCTTGAAGCCAATAGGATTCACAAACTCAGCCAGAGCATATTGCTTCTTCCACAGAACCTCA
>Ga0114978_10000554_pt1 | contig 31974 bp, 24 predicted proteins | sample S_140212_EF_Meta_FD_87027 | JGI IMG/M metagenome (GOLD analysis project Ga0114978, IMG submission 87027) | Freshwater microbial communities from Lake Simoncouche, Canada to study carbon cycling - S_140212_EF_MetaG | ecosystem: Environmental > Aquatic > Freshwater > Lake | place: Lake...
CACCCTTCTCACCACCCTTCTCACCACCCTTCTCACCACCCTTCTCACCACCCTTCTCACCACCCTTCTCACCACCCTTCTCACCACCCTTCTCACCACCCTTCTCACCACCCTTCTCACCACCCTTCTCGCCACCCTTCTCGCCACCCTTCTCGCCACCCTTCTCGGCAGCTTTCTCGCCAGCTTTCTGCCGGCGGTGCTCTAGGATTCGCTCCATTGCCTCGCCATCGTTGGTGCCATCGGAAGCCACGGAATTATCTGGTGCTCGCTGCCCTGAGGATGGCTTGTCGGCCGCTGGCTGCGAAGACGATTTTGGCTCGCGTGACGGCTTTTCACCATTGCTACCAGAATCGCGTTGGCCGCTGTCGCTTGCTTGTTGCTTGTCATCTTGTTGCTTTTTATCTTGCTGCGGATTGTTGCCCTTCCCCTGCGCGGCTTTTGAATCCCCGCCGCTACCTTGCTCGGGGCCATTTCCCTGTGGCGATCCCTGCGATTGCTGACTCCCGTTTTTCTTCTCTTGCCCTGCCTGTTTTCCATCGCCCTGCGGGCCTTCCCCCTGCTGACCCGAGCCGTTCTGGCCTCCGTTCTGCTTGCCTGGAGTTTGCTTCGCTGGGCTCTGTGGGCCTTCCTTCTTTTTCTCTTTTTCTGCGGGCTTCTGCGCGTTCTGCTGCGCACCACTCTGGCTATCCGACTGCTGGTCTTCGGTGGCCGTTGTTCCTTTCTGAGCACTAGTCTCTGGGGGCTTGCCCTCTGGATTTCTAGCCTCCGATGAATTGTTCTGTTGACCTGAGCCCTCGTCATTCGGATCTTGGTTTCGATCCGGGTTTCGATCTTGGTTTCGATCCGGGTTCAGCTCTCCGCTTGACTCTCCGTTGGGCTCGTCCTGCTCATCTCTCGGTTGGCTGCCCGGCTTGTCGTCGTTCCCTTGCGAGCCCTTGGCCTCGTCGCCCGACTGCCCGCGGCCGTCCGACTGCGGCGACGGAGTTTCGGGCTGGCGCGGCGGAGCCAGGGCGTCGATTGTCAACGACTGCCACGGAGTGAACGACACGTTGGGATGCTTGGGGCGCGTGTCCACAGCAACGGCACGGTATTCCAGCACGCCCCCGGCGGTGGCTCCCAGTTTTTCCGGTACGATTTGCGCCGAGATCCTGAATGGGCCATGTTTTTCTTTTCCATCTTGCGTACTCTCAAACAGAACGATCGCCGGTTGCGTAGCCCCGCCTTGCAATCGCGTTTCGATACCCACTCGACTTAGTGCAAAGTCGGGATCCATTGCCCGCACTCGCACCGTTACGGGAGCCCCGGGAGGCACTCGTACGACTGACTCGCGAGGCTCCTCAATCGACACCTCGGGCGGCATGTCAGCGACCACCTCAATACGATGTTCCATCAATTCTGTGATCACCTGCTCTCGGCCAGCCGACACAATACCTCGGGGCTGAAAAACCAAGCGGTATGAGGCGTGTTCCGAAGCAGTGCGATCGGCATTCATATGAAGAGCAAATGAAACCGACGCCCTGGCCAAATCGCTGGCGCTGAGCTTGAATTTTAAATCCCGTTTCTCATCGCAATCGAAATCGATCCAGGCAGCCTCTAGCGGCTGGTTGCTCTCACCTACAATCGTCACTTGCGTGCCCTCAATGGCTCGCATATCTCCCTGCCACGCCACGGCCTCACTCTGCCTGCCGGTGTAAGGCGGATAGTCGTAACGCACCTCTCGCACCAGCAGTGATGGCGAATCCACGACAGCAATCCGCACTCGCTCGCTGCGGGCATCTCCAGCGGCAATGACGATCTCCACTGAAGTTTCCAGCCCCCGAGTCAGGTCGGGTACCATCGCCGTGAAGGCTTTCGGCGTGATTGCAGCCGACACACCTTGCAGCATCTCGACCTGCCACGTGGCTGTCGGCGCGGCCGCTCCACCGGCTTCGCCTGCAGCGGCTAAAGGTGTGACTGAAATAATTACACGCTCGTCTCGCTGTAAACCGCGGATCTCGCTTGCAACAACTAGCTGCCGCCCCCGCACCAGCGTCGCGACGCCCGACTCCACCACCAGTCGATGGCGTTGCCTGTCGTCGTCGTTGCGAGCGTTTGCATTTGCATCCTCGCCAGGCATCCGCCAAAAGAGTTGTGGCGATTCGATCCGCACGCGTGACGGCGCCGCCCAGCCGACCCACGGTGCCAAAAGCCTCGCGGCACTTATCAGCAGGCTCTTGGGCGCGGCCACTTCATAAATGCAGGCAAGCCCCACGAGCACAGCCAGCATGTACGCTAGTCGAAGTGCCGTCGTACGATCGATGACGGCTTCGGTTGGCAGGCTGGAAAGCGAGCGGGCTGCGCGACGCTCCATGGATCGCACAACTATCGCCGCGCTTCCCTCGGGATGCGCTTTCACTAACACGGTGTTGACCAAGTCGTTGTGCAGGTCCGGATGCTCTTGTTCGATCGCCCTTGCCGCATAGACGAGATTCACCCGGTAGCGCAACAGTGGGACCACCCAACGCACCACACTGGCCGCAAAAGCAATCAAGCCGATAATCAACCACGCCCATCGCACCGGACGAGGCAGGCCGCCAATCACCAGCCAGTGTTCAATGAAAATGCCGAATGCCAACCAAACGGCAAGCCCGACAGATACTCCTAGCAGAAAGGTGGTCAGAGCAACGCCTTTGTAATCGGCGCTGGCCGCAGCCAACCGTTTTGCCAGATAGCGATCCGACTTCGACTCGGTTGCACCGCCGCTGTTCCACGAGCCAACCGCCAAGGCGTCGCCCAACCCTGAAGCCAGATCGCCTCGGGACAGACCGCTTTGAGAAGCTGTGCGTTGCACAACTGTGCTCTTCGAAACCGTCGCCATCGCGGTACTCTCCGCTGGTAGGCTCTTGGCTGCCAGGGTCGTTGGACGCGATCCAGACAGCAGCAACGCGGCCATTCGAAATTCCGAACTGAATCCCAAACGTGGCCCGACTGCTCTCAAGTATATCGGCATTGGGAAGCCCGTCGCTCCGCCGGATTGACTCCCGGCCGAAAAGCCTTCTATCGTAAAAGCCATTCCGGTCCTATTTCCGTCTGATTTGGCGAAAGAACAGCCCCCATGTCGCTCCTGCCAGATGCCGATTCATTTCAACGACTGGCAGACGGTTCGGCCAGGGGGCCAGTCGCGGCTCTCTCGCGGGCGGCTCTGGCAGCTCTGTCCGTGCCCTACGGCCTGGCTGTGACGGTGCGAAATGCTGCCTATGATCGACATCTGCTTCCGATTTCGTCGGCTCCTGTGCCGATCGTATCCGTCGGCAATCTCACGCTCGGGGGCACTGGCAAGACGCCACTGGTGGCATGGATTGCCCGAAGGCTCTGCGAGGCGGGCCTTCGGGTGACAATCGTGAGCCGCGGCTACGGGGCCCAACTGGGAGAATGCAGTGATGAATCGGCCGAACTTGGCATTTTGCTCCCGAATGTACCGCACCTGGCAGACCGCGACCGCGTGGCGGGTGCCCGCGCCGCCGCAGAACAAGGAGCGGACGTCGTGGTACTGGACGACGGCTTTCAACACCGGCGATTGGCCCGCGATCTGGATATCGTTGCCGTGGATGCCACAAACCCTTTTGGCTGCGGATATATTTTCCCTCGTGGACTACTGCGAGAGCCGCTTGTCGGCCTCGGCCGTGCACAGGCCGTGGTGCTCACGCGAGCCAGCTTTGTCAGCTCCGACAGACGCGCAGAAATTCGCCGCACGATGGCGGCTGTCTGTGGTGACCGTCTGCCAGCGGTGTGGGCCGAGGCCTCGCATGCTCCCGTGCATTTACGCACAGCCACAGGCACAACGATGCCGCTGGATTCCTTGCACGGAAAACGCATCGCAGCCTTTGCCGGAATCGGCAATCCAGCCGCATTCCGCACCACGCTTCAAAAGCTTGGCGGCACGCTCGTGGGCTTTCGCGCACTGCCTGACCACCATGTCTACTCTCGCGATGACAACGCCGCGATCGCACACTGGGCGCACGATCTGCATGCCGACACAATCGTCACCACGCTCAAAGATCTCGTGAAGGTGCAGGCCGAACGCCTCGGCGACATTCCGCTGGTGGCCATCCAGATCGCGATCGAAATCACAGCCGGCCTAGAACCCTTCGACTCGGTCTTGAGAACCATTCTGTCCCGCGGTCCGTCTGGCTCCACTCGTACGCGGCCGACTCCCCAGCATGACCCAGCATGACGCACGCCCGACGCTTTATTCTGATTGATCCTTGCCTCGATCGGATCGGATCGCATCCGTTCCACTATGCCGCAGAAGTGCTCGGTGCCGCGGCAGCGGAGGGCTTCGCGTGCGGACTGGCAACGCACCGCGGATTTCTTGCCGAAAATGCCTACCCACCGGAATGGAACATTTTCACCAGGTTCGAACAAACCGGCTATTCCAAATACACTTCCTTTGGAGAACTGGACCGCCTCGATGCCCGAGGTAATCGGCGTCTGCGATTGGTGCCGCCGTGGGCGTTTTGGCACGCGGCCCGCCGACGCGTGCAACGCATCAATGCCTTTGCCCGAGACGCTGCGACGCTGATTCAACAACTTGAACCCGGCGACATCGTGCTGGCGGCCACCGCCACCGAACTCGACGCAGTGGGGCTTGCACGAGCGATCGCCAGAGTGCGGCCGCCACCGGGCATTGGCTGGCACATTCAATTTCACTACCCGCTCTACCGAGGATTTTTGGCCGACTACCCACGACAAGACCGTCGCCTTGCGCGAGTCCGCCGGTTGCTACAAGAAGCCGTGTCCATTGCGGCTCCTCATGCGTTTCACTTTCATGCGACGACTGCCGAACTTGCCTCGCAATACGAGCGGCTGGGTGTCGCCCCCTTCGGAGTGCTTCCCTATCCCGCGCAGCGGCCGGCAACGCTGCCCACGTTTGTTCCCCGCGGCGTTTTCGATGCGCACAAACCTCTTCGCGTGACGGTCTTGGGCGATCTGCGGCCCGAAAAAAACTCGCACCATCTGGATAGCATCCTGGCTGCAGTCACACGCGACCTTAGCTTGGCTGGCAACCTCACATTTGCGATTCAGGTAAACGCAACGCCTCTGCCTGCATGCGCCCGTGCGCCAAATGTCGAGCTCATTCGAGGCCCGCTGGATGCCGAGGCCTATGCCCGTGAACTCTCCACCGCCGATGTGATGCTACTTGCCTACGATCAGGATCGCTACCGCGCACGCTGCTCTGGAATGCTGCTGGAAGCGTTGGCGGCGGGCGTTGTGCCGATCGTGACAGGTGGCGGCTGGATGGGCAGACAGTTGGCCGAACCGCTGCGGGCCCACGCCGAAGAAGTACTATCGCGATCGGTGCAGCGTACCCTTTATCAGAGGAATCTGGATCGTATTGAGGCTGCCCAACCGCTTTCAATCAACGTTCAATTACCTCCCGATCTGCTTGCGGAAAATGCCGGCGACAGCATGGCTCTGGCCATCGATATCACCTGGCAGACGACTGGTCGCAACAGCCTCAACGAAGCGGCGCTGCGAGTGGCAATGGAAGCCGGTTCGACGGCCCCGACTACCGTTGTGGCTGCTGACCCAGACGGCCGACCTGTGACCGTTTTATGCCCCATTGAATCGCCACATTGCATTGCCGCGAACGGCGGCGTGCGACTGACCTGTGCGCCAGTCCACGGGGCCGCAATAGCTCTGCCTCGTGCAATCCGGCTTCGCTGCATCAGGTGCTCGGGGCCGCTGCCGATCGGCGCGGTGGGGGTTGTGATTGACTCGCCGGCAGACGTTGTCGGGGCCTTGCGGGAAGTATCCCGGCATGCCAACCATTACCGCTCCACTGCGATTGCCCATGCGACGTGCGTGCTGAAAGCCTCCAGCGCCGCTGAGGTTGTGCGGAGCCTTCTGGGATGACCAACTCCATTTCAAATATTTCGCTGATCGTCAACACCTACCAGAAGCCACGGCATCTGTCGCTGGTCTTGGAATCGATCCTGTTGCAGCAGGGTGTGGCGGGGCGAATGGAAGTGATCGTGACCGATGACGGCTCCACCGACGACACCCCCGCCATCGTGGCTGCCTACGCCGCAACTGCTCCCTTCCCCATCCGGTTTATCACGCAACCCCACGACGGCTTTCGCTTGGCTCAGGTTCGCAACCGCGGCGCACGGATAGCCACCGGCGACTCCCTGCTTTTTTTGGACGGCGATTGCATCCTGCCTCGGGATCACGTCGCGGCCTACCTCGGCCGACGGCGGCCTAGCACGGCGCAGTTGGGATACTGCGCAAGGCTCTCCGAAGAAACTCTGCACTCTCTCGTTCCCGACAGGCTCGGGGAAATCGATCTGGTATCGGTTGCACCGCCAGCGGAACGCCGTCTGTTGGCGCAACGCCACCGCAAAGCCGCGTGGCACTCGCTGGTGCGACACCCCTCGAAACCTCGGTTGGCCGGCGGCAACTTTGGGGTCTGGCGAACCGACTTCGAACGCGTCAACGGTTTCGATGAACGGTTTATAGGCTGGGGTCAGGAAGACGACGATCTCGGCCTGCGGTTGCGCAGCATTGGCGTTCGGCTGGAATCGATTCTGGATCGCACGTTCTCGCTGCACATCTGGCACCCCAGCGACCCTTCAGCCACAACCCGCTGGCGAGACGGCACCAACGTCAATTATTTTTTGCGCCGCGGACGACTCACGTCCTGCCGGCAAGGCCTCGTTCCCCGTCCGATCGAGTCTCTGTGTTGGGGGCTGCCGAAAGATCTCATCGCCACGGCTCTAGGCAGCCAACTCTCCCACCTACTGGCCGGCGCCCCCTGCGCGCACCCAGGCGAGTCCTGCGAAATTGACATCGTAATTCGACCTGGAATCGGCCGATTCCTGAGGCCCGCAGAGTGTCGGCTCGTACTAGCATCCCAAGGCACTGGGAGCGACTGGTGGCTGCGTCGCAGAGCCGATCGAATTGAAATAATTCCGTCAAACCAGAACCCCGAAAACTACTTGCCCACACTGGCAACTCTCTTATCGCATGTCGGCTGAACGACCCACGACCCGACACCCTTGCCTAGAAAAGACTGGCGTGAGGAGGCATTGGATCATTGTACAATCGCGGTCCTTCGCTGACCGACGCATTTGAGTTATGATAGGGGCTTCGTTCCGTCTGGCGGTTCCGCGTCGCAGTTCCGGCTGGGTTGTATTTCTTGGAAAACGTTATGGCCCTGATTATTCTGCGAGCATTGTTTGTCGCTGTATCGGTGGGGATTGCGGTCCTCATCTTTAGTTCTCACTCGCTGCGTGAAGCGGCGGAATGGGTGCCGTGGGCAGTACTCGCGGGAATGGTCTTGCTTCCGCTGACGGTGATCGGGGTCGACGCATCGATCCGTTCAAAAGACCTCACCGTGATCACGGCTGTTTATTTCGGCCTCCTCGTTGGGGCTTTTCTCACCTACGTCGCGCTGCTTGCACTCACGCCAATCCTGCCTGCCAACCCACGCAGCCCGTTTCTGCTCTGGCTGCCGCTAATCCTGGGCATGATCCTCTGCTATGTTTGCACCAGCCTGCTCCTTCAAACGCGAAACGACTTTCGGTTCCTTATTCCCTACGTGGAGTTTGCCAGGAACGTGCAAGGTCTGCGCCCAAATCTACTGGATGCCAGTGCCATCGTGGACGGGCGGATCGCCGAACTCGCCGAGGCAGGGATTTTCGAGAGCCGGTTTGTGGTGCCCTCGTTTGTCGTAGATGAACTGCAATCGGCTGCTGAGTCATCTGACAAGCAGCGACGGCTGAGAGGTCGGCGTGGGCTGGATATTCTGACCCGCCTACGGGTCAACTCTGCGATCCAGATTGAGGTGCTGCAAGCCACAGACAAATCTAATGCTCAGACGTCGGCGGAATCCCGGGTGGTGGAAATGGCCAGCCAATTGGGCGGGCGGATCGTCACCAATGACCCCAACATCGTAAAGCTTGCGGCAGTGCGAGCCGTAACGGCCGTCAATATCAACGACATTGCCGTGGCTCTCAAACCCACGTTCACGCCGGGCGACTTGCTGGATGTACGGCTCCTCAAGTCAGGCGAAGAGGCAGGCCAAGCCGTTGGGTATCTGGATGACGGCACAATGATCGTAGTGGAAGGAGGCCGCGACCAGATCGGCCGTATGGTCAACGTGAGCGTGACGAGCACGCTTCAAACCACGGCTGGCCGGCTGGTGTTTGCCCGGCCAGAAGCCTCGCGGAGTTCCGCCGGAGGCTAATGCGACACGCAGTGCCGCCGATAACCAACCGTTGAATGAGCCGGCGGATGTGGTGCATACTGACGAGACACCCCCTTGGAGTTTCTTCAGTATGATGCACGGCAACCCCACCTACTCGCGATTCGCACTCGGTATCGTGTTGGCCCTTCTGTCCACTGTCGTCCTCGCCGCCAACCCACAAAAGCGAAACCCAGCATCCAGTGATCCGCAGAAGACCGACGCAGACTTTCCGTTTCAAGGCGAGTATGTCGGCGACATCAGCCACGATGGCCAAGCCATCCGATTCGGCGTTCAGGTGGTGGCCATGGGCGACGGAAAGTTTACGGCCGTAGCCTACCCAGGTGGATTGCCGGGCGACGGCTGGACTCCCCCAAACACAATAACAGGCGAGGGCACCCGCGAAGGAGAAGGAAAGAACGGCCGCGTGAAGCTCACCGGCGTCGATTGGGGTGGCGTCACGCGCCAAGGCGAAATCCGAAATGGCGCGATCGTAGTTAAGTCCAACAGCGGAACCGAAATCGCCAAGCTCTTGCGTGTGAACCGGAAGAGCCCGACGCTTGGGCAAGCCCCCCCCAAGAACGCCGTGGTGATCTTCGACGGCATGGCCGCCACCTCCCCGCCCGACACGTCCAAGCTCATCGATGGCCGCGTGGCCGACGATGGCCTGCTGATGGAGGGCGTTACTTCCAAAGACAGCTTCGGAGATTCACTCTGGCACATCGAGTTTCGTCTTCCCTACCAACCCAAAGACCGCGGACAGGGCCGCGGTAACAGCGGCGCCTATCTGCAAGGTGCTTACGAAGTGCAGATGCTCGACAGCTTTGGACTCAAGGGAGAAAATAACGAATGCGGTGGCGTCTATTCGGTGGCAAAGCCGAGCGTCAACATGTGCCTGCCGCCGCTGGAGTGGCAGACCTACGACATTGATTTTACGGCACCTCGATTTGAGAGCGATAGAAAAGTGTCCGACCCCCGGATAACCGTACGGCACAACGGCGTTGTGATTCAAGACAACGTTGAGATTCCAAAAATCACGCCTGGCGGAACGCAATCAAACGAAAAACACATCGGCCCACTGCATCTACAAAACCACGGCAATCCGGTGCGATACCGCAACATCTGGGTGCTGCCAAAACCGTGACGAAGGGTCGCCCCAATTCCGATGCAGTCGCTCAATCGCGAGGTGTCTGCACGGCCTGCCCGATGCTCTGCGATGACGTCGTGTTGATGCCGTCGGCGATGCCCACTATCACCGCAAAAGGCCGCACTCAAAAAACAGGCGACTCCGCCAACGATTCTCAAAGCTCGCGTGTCACAAATGCCTGCGCATATGGGCAAGCGGCATTCGACACAGCGCAGCAGTCGGCTCTCGTCGACGCTCCAGATGCATGGGAAAATGGCCGGCCGATAGCGTTGGAACCAGCGATCGCTCTGGCTGCAAAATCACTGGCTGGTGCCAAGCGAGTGCTCGTCACAGGACTGAGGGGTGCCACGCTGGAAGCCATCGCAATGGCGTGCGACATCGCTGAATCGCTCGGGACTGCCGTGGATGCCGGGCTCGCGGAATCCTCGCGTGCCGCCGGGCCCACGATCGCCAGAGTTGGCGAAGTGACGGCCGCATGGGAAGAACTCCGCGACCGGGCCGATCTGGTGGTTTTTTGGTTCTGCGATCCAACCGCCACACACCCGCGGTTTCTAGAACGGTTCGTCGCGCCCGCACAGGCCCGCACGTTCGCCATTGGGCCTTTCGCTGTGCTGCCGTCAAGCGCATCGCATCACCATCTCTCCATGGCCCGGGGCATCGCCGTGGAAGCCGCCCGTCTGGTACATGCCAACGTTCTCGGGCAGTCCCCGCTTTCTCATTCACTGTCGCAGGCGTCTGTCTCGCTGCACGAGTTGCATGATGCGATCGCCGCGGCGACATGCGTAGCGATCATTACGGCCGATGCTGCCGATCCGGTCGGGCTGGAAGCCTGGAGCATCGTCCATCTAGTGCGTGCCATTGCGCATTCCAAACCCGCGTTTCAAATCCCGCTGGGCGATGGAATCAATGCCCGTGGTGGCAATGTTGCTGGAGTCGCTGCCCACTGCACGTGGCGGTACGGCGCGGCAGGTGGGATCTCCAAGGCCGACCGCACAGGGTCGACTTTTTTGCCTGGGGAAGCTGCTGCAGAGCAACTGATCCAGCGGGGAGAGACCGATTGTGTGCTGGCCGTGGGTCCGCTCCCTGAAACGCTGGAGCATGCCATCGCTGCTAGGCAAGACACTATTGCCGTGGTGCGCGTAAGCGATGCATGCACCTCCAGAGGGAATGGGCCTCCAACGATTCAGGTTCGCTGTGCCAGCATGATGCTGGCTGCTTCGGGCACGATGCTCCGCGAAGATGGCCGTCGCATACCGGTGACCCACCAGATCGATTCGTTGTCGGTGCCGTCCATGGATACCGTTCTGACTGCCCTGCGAGACTGCCTCCATCGCTTTGCCGGCGTAGCCACGTCGCGGTCGCCTACGTGGAGAGGGGCGGGGGAAACTGCGTCCTTAAGACCTCCGACGCTTTCTCCAGAGGCGGTGCATGGTATGCATGCGCCGTATGTGGTTGTCAGCGGCACAATCCACGATCCTGCCAACGGCCGCGACGGCGTTGTGGATGACATTTGGATCCAAAACGGCAGGATCATCGCCAAGCCGCTGAATACGGCGAGTTTCAGCCGCATCGATGCCACGGGTCTTGTGGTGATGCCCGGTGGTGTGGATCTGCACAGCCATATTGCCGGGCCGAAAGTCAACGCTGGCCGTCGGATCTCGCCGCAACTCTCGCGGAGCCGGCCTGCGGCTGTGCCAACGATCCATTCCACTGGCGCTCTCTATGCATCGCTTGGCTATACGACTGTCTTCGATGCGGCCATTGCCACCGGAGCCGCGTCTGCTGCCCACATGGAGTTAGGTGATCTTCCGATTCTGGACAAAGGCATCTATCTGTTGGCAGCCGACGATGCCGCTGTACTCAGCGCGCTTGCCGCACGGGATGACCGCGCCGTGGAGCGGCTTCTGTCACAGTCGATTGGCAGCGGCCAGGGCTGGGCCGTAAAGGTGGCCAACCCAGGGGGACCGGCTTTCTGGAAGCACGGCCGCCGAGGCGACCATCACGATTTGGATACATCGCTTCCCAATGAGTCGATCACTCCCCGCCATATTCTCAGCCGGCTGGCCCTTGCCGTACAGGCCATCGGATTGCCACATCCGCTGCACGTGCATACAGCCAATCTCGGTCTGCCTGGCAACTGGCGCACGATGCTCGAGACGATGCGCACGTTCGACGGAATTCCAGCGCACCTTGCGCACGTGCAATTCCACAGCTATACAGGCGGCCAACTCGACGCCGACACGTTCGGCTCGGGCGTGGCCCCTCTCGTCGAATGGTTCAACGCACACGATGAACTCTCGCTGGATGTCGGGCAAGTGCTCTTCGGCAGCACCGTGGTGATGACAGGCGACTCTGCTGCCGCCGAGCATGTGGCACACGCCACAGGGGTGCCGTGGATGTCGCACGATCTATCGTTAGAGGGGGGCTGCGGCGTGCTGCCGATTGCCTATCGAGAGCGAAGCCTTGTGCATGCGTGGCAGTGGGCAATCGGGCTGGAGTGGTTTTTGACGGCCAGCGATCCATGGCGGGTTGCCCTCTCCACCGATCATCCAAACGGCGCACACTTCACCGCCTATCCGCTGCTGATGCGTCTGCTCGGCGACGAAGCATTTCGCCGGGAGGCCTTCGCGAGAATTCATCCGACCGTGCGAAAACGCAGTCCCTTGGCGGGTATCCGACGCGAATATTCGCTGCAAGAACTCTGCATCATCACTCGAGCAGCACCCGCACGGATTGCAGGCCTCCCCCACAAAGGGCATCTGGGTGTGGGAGCCGACGCTGACATCGCGATCTACAGGCCGAACGCCGACTTATCGCAGATGTTTGCGATGCCGGCCCGAGTCTATAAGGCTGGTGTACTGGTGAGCGAAGAGGGAGAAGTGCGCGCCACGCCCCGCGGCCGCACACTGGCAGTTACGCTGGACAGGTAGCAGGCCTCTGGCTGAGTCGCGGCAAGTGGCGCCTGTCTCTGGTCGCCTGCATTATGTTTCCAGAGACCGCTCGACCGCTGCGATATGCCGTGGGATCGATTGTGCGGTTGAAAAATATTTGTGAACGCGGGCGCGGGCCGCTGCCCCATACCGGGCCGCCAGTGAGTCGTCCTCGATCATACTCAACGCGCGTCGCGGCAATTCACTCTCCGGGTCGGCGGACACGATGCGACCCGTTTCCTGATCCAGGATCAACTGCCTGGCCGCATCGCTGTCCACAGCCAGTGTCGGAATACCGAACGCCATCGCATCCAATAGTGCACCGCCATAGGCCACGTTGCCCGACTGCCAGACCAACCTCACCTGCGAAAGAAGATCGGGCAGGCAGTCGCAGTGAGGCAACACGAGCAGCCGTTGTGAAAGTTGCTGCACGCGAGCACGCCTTAATATCCTCGCTCGCAGTGGGCCATCGCCAACCAGCACGTGCTCCACGCCCCGATGCACAACGTCGAGTTGATCGATTGCCCAAAGCAGTCGATCCAGCCTAGCTTCAGCGACCAGTGGCGCAATACACAGCGTCCACGGACTGCTTGCAGGCAAGCCTAATCGCTGGGCCATCGACTCGCGCGAAAGCCCCAAGCCTTGGGACGCAGCATGGGGTTCTGGAGCGATGCCCGCTGGCAGAATTCCAGGCGGAATGATGTCGATGCGTGCGGCATCAACGCCCATCGCCTTGCAGTGCCTGCCCACACCATCCGATACGGCAATCACGCGATCGGCTCGTCGCAGCAGCCAGCCGGTCAATGCACCCCGTGGCCCCAATGCCAGATGACACACGACGCGAGGACGTGGCAGCAGAGTTCGCACACCACACACAAGCCTCGCCTGCGAACGCCCCCACGCATGGATGACGGTCGGGTCGAGCCGCTGGACCAGCCGCAGGAGCTTCGCGGCGGCTGCAAAATCCACCCCAGGGCGACCCCCAATCGGATAGACCGGAAAACCTGCCTGCGCCAGCCTCATGGGCACGTTCCCCGTGCTCGTCGTGACAGCCACGTGCACATCCCATCGAGCTTCGCGAAATCCTGCCGCAACGATTTCGAGTTGCCTGCCAGTGCCAACTGGATCCAAGCCTCGGCACACCATCAGAATTGATTTGGGGTTCACAGGTCTGGAGTTCACTGGGGTCCACCGGGTTCGTGGATGCGATGGACGGAGGCAATGTCGGATGGATCGAGCGAGGCTACGTGTGGCAGATGCCGGTACGAGCCGTTGTAATCCAGACCATACCCGACAACGAACACATCCGGAATGTCGAATCCCACAAAATTAGGTTGGATCGCCACCTCCGCGCGACCGCTCTTCCGCAGCAGCACAAGCGACCGCACTCTGGCTGCACCGCGACGGCTCAATTCGTCGACGATCGCCTCCAATGTGCGGCCGGTGTCGAAAATATCGTCTACAAGAAGCACCTCCTGTCCGGTCAGGTCGGGGAGCAGGTCGAGCCGCATTTCCAGAAGGCCTGCAGTCGTGGATGTGCCGCGGTAGCTGCTGGCCCACACCATACTCAACCGCACAGGACCATCCAGCCGCCGAATCAAATCGGCCACGAGTACGATGCTGCCTGTCAGCACGCCGACGACTGTCAGCGGCCGTACCGCTGGATCGCTTCGCACGGCGTCTGCTAGACGGTCAATGCCTTCAGCGAGCTGCTCGGCAGTCAGAAGAATACGCATCAGTTCTTTGAAAGCCGAAAGGCGGGGGGTGATTCATCATGACTGGGACGACCGTGGATCGAAGTACGAGTGTAGCGTCTGTTCAGCAGTCAAAAGGCCAGCTCACATCCTGCAAAAAAGCTGCCTGCCATACGAGGGGGGTGTACACCGATCCCCAATGGGCACGTTCCTCTTATTGCGTGGTGCTTTCGCACACCAAGAGCCGGCAGCGATGACGCTTAAGCGATCCAGCGGTAATCCGCATCGGGAGCGACGCACGTTGAACGCTGCTACCGGTATCGCAGTCCGCTGTCGGCACATTGTCCGACATGCCATCGCTGCGCACACTCGTTCTTCTGCGCACGGCCGTCAGTCCGAGTGGCGTACGTCGGCTACGGGCGGCAATGCCTCGCACCGCCATGCACATCAAGCCAAGAGAGGCCAAGGAGGCTGGACTATGGGGCGGCCTGCATTCACGCTAGTGGAGTTGCTCGTTGCGATCGCGATCGTGGGCATCCTCATTGCCTTGCTCGGCGAACCCAGTGCTCTAGCAATCTGAGGCAGATCGGCATCGGAATCCTGACGTACGAAACAATCGCACGCAGACTGCCCGCGAGCAGCACCGACCCGATGGTAGACGGCGTCTGAAACGGGGACGATCTGACGCTCAAGGCTCTGCATGGCTGGCCCCTCTCGTTGCTCCCATTTTTGGAAGACACCTCGCTTGACTCGCTCGTTGACAGCGACCGTTCGGCATTCGATGTGCCCAACCGCAGAACTGCCACTACGCCGATTCCGCTCTACCGCTGCCCGTTGTTCATTGGAATGGGCTATGCACCTGTTCGCAGACGGCGCCACCCATTTTCTGGATGCCCAGACGCTACGCATGGTGTACGACGCCTTCGCGACGCGGGCCAAAGCGGATACCTGGAGGCAATCGCTCACTCCGAGGGGATGAACTGTTTGAAAAGTACGGTAGAATCGTCTCCTTGCTCTCCAGCCAAAGGGAATGCGCGCACACGGACTCCTTCCATGCCTTCGCCACCACAGCGGCCGTACTGGTCGACGATTTCACTCGATGGCCATGCGTGCGAACTTTACGATCCGCCCGATGCTCCTAGCGGACGGGCGATCATCTACCTGCATGGCGTGCGGGAGCGAACGCTCCAGGAATCCATCGGCCTGTGCAGTTGCATCGAAGCGGCAAAAATCCCGGCTCTGTGCCCGCGAGCCGGAAGGTCGTGGTGGATAGACGCGGTTGTGCCCGCCTTTGACACCAGCATCACTCCAGAGCGATTTGTCGTGCACCATGTGCGCATGGAAATCGAGCGACGATTTGGTGTGAAACCACCCGGCATCGCCTTGGTCGGCACACGCATGGGCGGGCAAGGGGCGCTCCGTCTGGCCTACCGGCATCCGGCACTTTTTCCTGTGGCAGCAGCCATTGCGCCTGCCGTCGATTTTCATCTGGCAATGCAGGATGGCGACGATCTTTTTCATTCGCTCTGGGATATCTACGGCGACGTGGAAAGGGCCCGACAAGACACGGTCATCCTGCATGTCCATCCGCTCAACTGGCCTCGGCATCAGTGGTTTGCGAGCGACCCCACCGACTCTCAGTGGCACGATGGATCGGTGCGACTGCACAGCAAGCTCAATGCGCTTGGCATTCCGCACATCGCCATTCTGGAATCCAGGGGCGACGGCCATGGAATGGAATTCTACAACCGGATGGCTCCCGAGGCGATTCGATTTGTGATCGAATCCTTCGACAAAGAATCTCGCCGCATCGCCTGAGGCTGAGGCCACAACTGAGCGAGTTGGCTGAGATCTCTGCGATGAGTTGCATCGCGACACAAGGCGTGCTGGCTGAATCCCCTTAGGTGCCCGGTAGCAGACGGCTCACTGGCGGCGGGGCAGCAACACCCTTGCTAGGGAGACCTACGCCTGCGCCGCTCCCACCGAGTTGATCGAAATCTAAATACCGGGCATCGTTGACTTCGACCTGGTTGAGCGTTCGCCAATAGAGAATCTTGCCAGCAGATGCACTGGACGTGGGCGAGCCCAACTTGACCTGTCGAAAAAGCTGGGCATCGCTGCGGCCATCCCCTTCAAAGACAAGTAGGTCTTTGGCTTCGCTCCAGCTCAGTCTCGCACTTCTGGCCGTGAAAGACTCCCCTTCCACAAGCACGTTGCCGACGGCAATCAACTCCATTGAACTGCGCCGATTCCCGGGTGCCTGCGGCGTCTGCCCCACGCCAAGACCGTCGCTTGTGATGCCAATCGCGCGAGGTGGGAGGCCGCCGGGCGCATGGGGGTCAAGCGTGTCGCCCCAGCCGGCCACCGGCCCCCAAATGGCTTCGACTCGCTGATGAAATTCCATCGTGCGGCGGTTGATATTGCCTCGCATCCCTCGCTGGAAATCGATGCCCAGATACGTCAACTCATCCGGTCTAGGCGGCGGTACTGCCGGCTGCGTGGCGGCCCCCTGTTGACCGGCTGGCATGGACATTCCGGGAGCTTGTCCGAAACGAGTACTGGTCAGCCGCCCAGGCCCACTTCCAGACACTCCGCCGGTTGCACGGTCAAAAAGCAAATCCCGAACAAAAAGGTTTTCCACCGATTTTGAACCATCTTCTCCGGTTGACTCACTCTGAATCCGCACGCCGGCTCCGCAGGCAATGCGAGCAATATCGGCCCGCTGATTGCCTCGCTGCATGCCTTCGGCGCTGAAATCCATCTGTTGGCTAAAGATGGCATCCAGCGATCCAGCGCGGAGCGTCGTAGCACCGCTGGTGGTGACCACCCTGTCGATAAATCGAGCCGTCAGCCCGTCAAAATCCATCCGTCCTTGCCACGTCACATCCAGTGTGCCAGGTGGCCCGCCTGCAACCTGCACGGGCGGGCGTGCTGACGGGGATGCGCCTAGCCCACCCCCGCCCAGCGATTCTAAACCGTTCATGCCGTTGGCCATCGGCAGCGTGAGCCGACCGGCTCCGTCCACCGTGAGGCGATTACGACCGCGATCAAACTCTACCAGCGGCCCCTCCAGATCAATGCCTCTCGCTTTCACTGTGGCAGGCTTCCCCGACACGATTGCGCGGGCATCGAATCGAGTTGCGCGTGTGAGTTGCAACTGATCCCCATGAATCTCCAGCGATGCCTCGGCTGGTTTGTCGGCCGACGAAACTGTCGTCTCAGGCTGCATGGCAGCCACGGGAACAGTGGCTCGCGATTCTTCTAGCAGATGCACCTGCCCTTCGAGGGAGATCTCTTCTAGTTGATTGTTTTGTGGCGATATGCTCACCATCCCTCTCACCAAAGCGCCGGTGGCGACGAGCCGGCCACGCGTGGGAAGGGCCTGCTTTGGTGGCACTGGTTTTGGTGTCGCTTGTTTTGGTGGCGCTGGGGCAGCCACTGCTGGCACTGCCGATGGCGAGACTGGTACTGCAACGGCCAAGGCTGCGGAAGAGGCCGGGTGGCGGAACCAAAGCTCCATCCGATCGGTGCGGGCGGTGAGTTGTTCCACATCGATCTCAACCATGCCTCGAGCCAGCATACGAGACGGCTTCACGCCCGATAGATTTGGGCCAGCAGCCTGCGGCGATGGAATCGTTTCAGCTGCGGGGGCAATGTCCAGCCAGAGGTGCACTTCCGATGCGCTGAGTCGTCCCTGCGACTCAATCGTAACCTCGGCGGCACCGGCCAGCGAAGCCACATGCCCATTGCCATCGGGCCGCATACGCAGCCATTTCTGCCAGCGTGCCTCGAGGGGAGGAGATCCTGCCGATTTTGTCTTGAGCCAGCCTGGGCCCACAGCCATCAGGGAGCCAGGATCACCCGGCGGTCCGGGGCAATAATCGATCGATCGAGCTTCCATTTCTGTGCCCTGCACAATCAACGACACGGGTGCATCGCCATCCAACAGAATGCGTCGCGTGGCAATCTCGTAGCCCAGCCGAGTGCCTCGCGCCTCGAGCCCTGCTCCGCTGCTGCGGGCCACCACCGGCGTGCCCTTGGCCTGAATTTCCACCGGCTTGAGTCCGCCGCGAACGTCTCCTCCCACCGCACTGGAAGCAGGAGCCTCCACACGCCCCAGCAGGATCGAAAGCAGTTCACACGCTATTTGGTCTGTCGAACCTCCCGGAACGGTGCGCACCACATCCACGTGATCCTCAAACGTGATCATATTTGCAGCCATGTTCATGCAGAGACTGCCCCGACAACTCACCAGTACCGGCGCCGCTGCCGGGGCCACCGTGCCAGTCTGTGTGAGTGAGCCAGTAGCCTCTGCGGGAGAAGCAACCTGTGGGGTAACGGGCTCCTGCCCAGGTAGAAGCCCGCCGGAAAAACCCTCCAGACGCATCCGCACATCCCGATCCAGTCGAATGGAATCCACGCCGCCGATATTTGGACCCTGATCAGCCGGACCGGCGCGGGGGAGCAATTTAGCCACCATTGCCCTGCCGCTGCCGCTGGAGCGGCCGTAGCGAAACTGAACCATCTCGTTGGTGCGAATCTCCAACGCATCGAGCTCGACATCCCGAGTAGCGATCTCGATATCGTCATCTGCGCCCTCGGCACTGGGCGTGCCGCGAATCGTCACCTGCCCACGCAGACTGCCACCGATGAGTTTGGCCAGTCGGCCCTGCCGCAAATCGAGCGGTTCGTCGAATTCGAGAACGGCGCCTTGCGGCGCTCGCAGCACAATCGTCCGGCCAGCCGACTGCGAGTCGTGCGTGCGGTTGCGGTCTGGCAGAATGACAAGCGTGCATGGTACGAGGTTCACTCGCCCATCAGGGAGCGAGTGGTATTGTTTGAAGAGCAGTCGCATCTGTCGGCTCTCCAGCATGATGGGATCTTCGCGTTCCCACGAGCCAGCCGGAAAAATCTCGCCCAGAACTGCGAGCCGGCGGTCGGCTCGGGCTCGAATCAATGCAGCCTCCTCCGGAGTCGGCTCCAGCGACGCTCCCACATCGTGTATCCGCGGCTCCACCCACGGCACCACAGCCAGCCGGTAAAAACCGGCTGCCGAAAGCACCACGAGAAACACTCGTAGCGTGCGTCCAAGGCGATGTTCCATGGAATGATGCTCGCGGGGGATAAAAACTCACGCTCGGACAGCGGCGTACTGTTGCACGATCGAGTCCCAACTGCCTCTCGCGCGAAGCATCTGCTCGATCACCTCTCGCACCGCACCGCGTCCGCCGGGCAGTCGCGTCACGATTGCCGCTGCCGCCGCCACTTCTGCGCAGGCATCGGCCACCGCTACGCCTAGCCCACATCGCAGCACAACGGGCAGGTCGGGTAGGTCATCGCCAATAAATGCCACCTGTTCCCACGAAAGCCCGCACTCGGCCAGGATCGCTTCGGTTTCCGCCAGTTTGTCATCGATGCCCTGCCGTACAATTGCGATTCCAAGTTCCTCGGCGCGGTATTGCACCGCGCGGCTCGATCGACCAGTCACGATTCCAACGCTGCCACCAGCCCGCTGCCAGAGGCGGATTCCCAACCCATCGTGAGTGTGAAACGTTTTCTGCTCGACTCCCTCGTTGGTCCACGTCACGCTGCCGTCGGTCAGCACTCCGTCCACGTCTAAGAGCAGCAATTGCACGCTTGCTAATCGCTCCTGCAAAAGCTGCGATGCGGAAGTCTCTTGGGCATGCTGTTTGGCATGATTCAGCGTTGGGGCAGCGGCCATGAGGGTCTTCCTGTGGGCCTCGGCCTAAGCGGCTGCGGCACCGGGTACTTCGAGTGGAATCTCCAGCAGTTTGGCAGGCACCATCCCCACCAAATCCACAATGTCCAAAAGGCCAACGGGCCGACCTTCACGATCCACCACCGGCAATTCGCTCAGCCGTCGAACTTCCATAATCGCCACGGCATCCCGCAGGCACGTGCCGGCCACAATCGTCGTCGGCTGGCGTGTCATGACCGCGTCAATCGGTGCGTCGAGGGCCGCGTCGTTGCGATGCTCGAAGAGACGAGCCAAATCGCTATCGGTAAAAATGCCGGCCAGCCAGCCTGTCTTGTCAATGATCATGACGGCGCCTGTGCGACGGGCAGGCAGTGGACGAGCAAAGACAGTCCGCACCGTGTCGCACGGCCTGGCGGTGCGGCACTGCCCTACCGGTCGCATAGCATCCTCGACCGCTGTCAACTGTCGGCCAAGAGTGCCACCGGGGTGCCGCTCAGCAAAGTCTTGCGGCGTGAATTGCCGCATCGCGCTTGTGACCAACGCCACGCTATCGCCGAGGGAGAGCAGGAGCGTTGTGCTCGTGCTGGGCGCCAGTCCGATACTGCAGGCCTCCGACACATTGCCCGTCGCCACGACAACGTCTGCCGCTCGGCCCAGCGTACTTTCGGCCCGGGCGGTGATTGCAATGATTTTGATCTGCCTAACTACTATGTGGGGCAGCAATCGGGTGATCTCCTCGGTCTCGCCCGACTGCGACATCGCGAGCACAATATCATCGCGTCGCAGGGCGCCCAAGTCGCCATGCAACGCTTCGGACGGATGTAGAAAGTGGCTCGGTGTTCCTGTCGAGGCGAGCGTGGCGGAGATCTTTCTGGCGACCAAACCAGCCTTGCCCATCCCCGTCACCACCACGCTACCGGTACAGGCCTTGATCATTTCCACCGCACGGCAGAACGATGCGTCGAGTGTTTCGGCTGCCTGCAGAATGGCCTGTGCTTCTGAGCGAAGAATCTTCCGGCCATGGGCTAGCACGTCGGCGTCGGCCGAACAATTGGGAGAAGGTGTGCGCAATTCCATAGCGTTGTCCATGACCGGTACGATCCCACAGGAACATCCCTCGCACCCATGCCATCCATGGATTTTCAGGAATATCTCTGACCGCGAGCGGGTCGGGACTATAGGCCGACTGGGGAACCCCTGCAACGCGTGTTTCCGCCTCTCAAAACAGCATTCTAAACAGCGTTGCCAACACCCCACGCCAGCCTGAACTGCGAGGCACTCCGCGGCACTCCATGAGTGCCCTCTTCTGCTGCGTCTGTCGCCTACGCGTGAGCGTAGCGTTTGGCCATGGCTTCCAGCGAGATCACCGGGACCTTGCGGGCATTGCCAGCCTGACCAAACTGCACCATCCGCTCCGCACAAACCTTCTTCATCGCATCGCGAGCGGGCTTCATGTAGTCGCGAGGGTCGAATTTATCGGGATGCTCCCAGAGCACCTTGCGAATCGCAGACGTGATCGCCATGCGGTTGTCGGTATCGACATTGATCTTGCGCACGCCATGCTTGATGCCGCGCTGAATTTCCTCCACGGGCACGCCCCACGTCTGCGGCATCTTGCCACCGAAGCGGTTGATAATGTCTTGGAGTTCCTGCGGTACACTCGACGATCCGTGCATCACCAAATGGCAGTTGGGAAGGCGGCGGTGAATCTCTTCGATTCGGCTCATCGCCAACACCTCGCCATCGGGCTTTCGGGTAAACTTGTACGCTCCGTGGCTTGTGCCGATCGCCACTGCAAGCGCATCCACGCCTGTGGCGGACACAAATCGCTCGGCTTCATCGGGATCGGTCAAGAGTTGGTCATGCGATAGCGTGCCTTCGGCCCCGTGCCCATCCTCGGCCTCGCCGTGGCCACTCTCCAGCGACCCAAGACAGCCCAACTCTCCCTCCACCGACACGCCGCGGGCATGCGCTGATTTTACAACCTCGCGCGTCACCTTCACGTTGTAGTCGAAGTCGGCAGGCGTTTTTCCGTCGTCCTTGAGAGAGCCGTCCATCATCACGCTGGTGAAGCCGTTGTCGATCGCGCTGGTGCACGTCGCCGGAGAGTTGCCGTGGTCTTGATGCATTGCCATGGGAATCCATGGATAGAGTTCTGCGGCCGCCAGCATGAGGTGTCGCAGATAGGCATCCTGACTGTAACTGCGGGCGCCGCGAGAGGCCTGCACAATCACAGGCGACTCTGTTTCCTTAGCCGCCTCCATGATCGACTGAATCTGCTCCATATTGTTGACATTGAAAGCGGCGAGTCCGTAGCCATTTTCAGCGGCGTGATCGAGCAGGCATCGTAGGGGCACCAGGGGCATGGAAGGAGTCTCCTCAAAAAGGCGGTCGGGGAAAGCAGGCCAGAGATCATAAGCCGTTTGGGGCGGTGTCACAAATGGCTGCGTCCGCCACGCAACTGGCGGGCGTGTTAGACTGCCGTCCCCAACACTTTCCCTCAGACGCTCCACGCATGGAACTCAAGCCCACCACCGATCCGCTCTCGAGTTTTCTCTACGTGGCAGCGGGCTGGACCTGCGTTGGACTGGCTGTGTTGGGAGCCCTCTTACCACTACTGCCCACCACGCCTTTTTTGCTGCTGGCGAGTTGGTGTTTCTTTCGTGGTTCGCCACGCATCCACGCGTGGCTGCACCGCTCTCGGTGGTTTGGGCCAACGCTCGACGATTGGGACCACTACCACGGCATCCGCAAGAGCATGAAATATCGCACCGTACTCCTTGTCTCCGCTGTCGTCGCAGGCAGCCTCGTGCTCAACAGCCTTCCGTGGTGGATGAAATATCTCGTGCTGGGGTTGGTCGCGATTGGTTTGTACATGATCTGGCACGTTCCCACGCTTCCCGACGATGCCCCACGCGCCCCGCGAACGATCATTTCCTAAGGGAACTGCTGCTCGGCTTTGCTTAGTCGAGCGTTGCGTCGGGTTCCGGTAGCCAGTGGGTGAGCATCGCGCCAACCATCGCATAGGCGCCAGCCACCCCGGCGCCCACCAACGCGATCCGTAGAGGATCTGGGGGCGTTGACGCAGCCAGCGTGAGCGTGAGCCACGCAGCGGCCGTGCCTAACACGCGGCCCCCGATGTTGGCCGCAAAACTTTCCCCGGTGCCTCGCAGGTGCGTCGGAAACACCAGCGGAATGTAGTTGCCCCAGAAGCTAAATTGCGCGACGGTGAACAGACCGGCTGCAAAAATGCCGGCCTTGATCCAGCCTAGGGAGTCGGGGTTGGATAACTGCGTCGAGATCCACCAAAAGAACAGCGGCACAAAGAGCAGTGCCGGAATCTGAAACACCCGAAGCAGTCGCCGCCGTCCAATGATGCGAAGCGCCGCGATCGCCAAGAGCACGCGGCCCACGAGGCCGCCGACCTCTTGATAAATTGTCACCGTAGCCACAGCCTCGTCAGTGGCGTTGCCCGCAATGCTTTTGAGCTTGCCTATCGAAAGAGCGGGGCCGCCGCTCTCCTTTGCCTTGGCGATGGCTTCCTCCTGCGCGATCTTGGCCACTTTCAAAATCGCCGCATGCCCTTTTGGACCACCCAGAATTTGCGGTAACTGCTGAATCGCGCCAAACGCAATGCCGTAACTGGCCGCAAAGACAAGCGTGGTTAGGATTGTCGTGCGAACCAACGCCGGACTGAACAGTTCGCGTATGCTCGGCCGCTTGAGCGTGCCTGCGGCCTTCTTCTCCGCCCACACAGGGCTCTCTGGCAAAAATGGCCGGATCATAATCAGCGGCAACGCTGGGATCACACCGGAGATAAGCGTGTATCGCCAGGCTTCGTGATCGCCTTGGATCGCTGGCAACATATCGGCGCACCTCGCAGCCATGACATTCGCCGCACCGACGAGCAGGCCGCCCAGCGAGGAAAACGCTTGCGTCCAGCCCAAGGCCCGTTCTCGCTGCTCGCGGTCTGGAAAAAGCTCTGCCAACCATGCCACGGCCGCCACAAACTCCACGCAAACACCCACAAAAACAAGGCAGCGAAAGAAGAGCAACTGCGGCAACGTAGTGGCGAATCCAGCTGCCATTGCCGCGATCGCGTAGAGCAGAATACTGAACGTGAGCACGCGGCGTCGGCCCAACAAGTCGGTCAGATAGCCACCCAGTAGGCCAAACACACCGCCGGCGATAGCTGGCACGAAGAACAGCGTTCGGGCCCATCCCACGTAACTGGTACCGCCGGGGCTCCAGAGCGCCATTGCATCAGCCGGTGCCATGCCCCCCTGCACGAGGCTTTCCACGATCGGTTTGCTGAGGTTGGCAATAGCCGGCTTGATGATCAGCGGCAGCATGAGCAGTTCGTAGATATCAAAGGCAAAGCCGATGGCTGCAATGCCGCACACGAGCCAACCTGTGGCGGATAACCGGCCGGCAGATGACTCGCCGGCCGTGCCAGCGGATGCAGTGCGAGGCGTGCCCATGCCAGAGTGGCCCCTACAAGTTCAGAAGAATTCAAAACGATTGCCGATAGGCTTCACAGCCTATCGGCAATGCGGTGCGCGGCAATGGGGTGGCCTCAGACAACGTCCACTGGGACCTCTTCTGAATCATGTCCGGATCATGTCCGGATCCAGCCTCACTCATGGACCGATTGAAGCTGGATTCTTGGCCAAGAAGTCGCGGGGTCCACGGGTTGTGTAGTAAGGATAGGCGACAGCGCCTGTGGGTGGACCAGCAGGACCCGTTTGGCCGTAATCCGAAGCGGCCAGAGCAGCTTTTTCCTCAGGTGTGAGCCGATGCTTGGCCAGACCGCCGTACTTACCCTGATGGCGACACTTCGGGCCTCCATCGCAAACGCCAGCCGGACAGGCCCCTTCGGCACATGCGCCCTGCTCGCACGCCCCCGGTTGGCAACCGTCTTGACATGCCCCGTCCTGGCAGCGGCCACCAGCATGACCGGCTTGGTGGGCGTACGGTCCGTCAAAATTAGCCAGAAAGAGTCGATCGATAATTGAACATCCGCCCGACATTCCGATCGCCGCAATCACGACAAGCAGCCCGCACGTGCGTTTCATGGCACAGTCCCCTGGAGTTCCACCGGCCTCTGGGTAGCCGGAACAAATCGGCGGGCACATCACCACGCCAAGACAGGGCCGCGTTGCCACGCAGCCACCTATCCAAGGAAAGGTATCGGTCGATCCGGTCGCACGGGTTGAGAAAACTCTGAGGGCGAGTTGTCGTCGATGGCGAATTGTCAAAGGCGTTTGCTGATTTTTTACACGGACTGACAAGCTGGGCAAGACGGGCAGTACTCTGTCGATTTGGATCAGCATTCCGGCCAGCCAGTGTGTACGCCGACGCGAGCAGCGCTCGTGAGTGGTCAATATCCTAGGTGCTTCGGGCCCTCAGGCACTTGCACCGAGCAATCTGTGCGCAATGTCCTTGGGAACTGTGACGATGGCGTCGACCAATGGACCATGCTGACCGGTGCTGCGACTGATTCATTCCCCCATGCCATTCCCATCGCCACCAAAGGCGGGCATTCTATTCGTTCTGGAGACTGATTCTCCCTAGAAAAGTCAGGGGTCAACTCTTTAACATCGGCAATGATCCGCATGAGCAGTCTGACGTGGTAGACAACATGCCCGACATCGCGACAGATCTTTGCAACCGCTTGGCGGCACATCAGCCGTTGAACCGTCCCACAACCAGCGAGATATTCTGGCCGCCAAACCCAAAGCTGTTGGAAACCGCCCGATCGAACTTCGCCTCGCGAGCCTTGTTGGGCACGTAGTCGAGGTCGCAGTCGGGGTCGGGCTCTTCGTAGTTAATCGTCGGGGGCAGCACGCCATCCCGAATCGCTAGCAGGCACACAATGAGCTCAGTGGCGCCTGCGGCAGCGATGAGATGCCCCATCATGCTCTTCGTGCTCGAGACAGGAATCTTGTAGGCTTGCGGGCCGAAGACATGCTTGATGGCCAGCGTTTCAACGCGGTCGTTCACGCTGGTGCTCGTGCCGTGGGCGTTGATATAGCCAATGTCATTCAGCCCAACACCGGCATCCGCGAGAGCAAGCTTGATACACGAGGAGGCACCACGTCCATCGGGATGCGTGTCGGTGATGCGATAGGCATCGGCGGTCGATCCGTAGCCGATCAATTCGCCGTGAATTTTTGCGCCTCGCTTCTTGGCGTGCTCAAGTTCTTCCAGCACGACCATCGCGGCCCCTTCGCCAATCACAAACCCATCCCGATCGCGATCAAATGGCCGACTGGCCCGAGTGGGCTCGTCGTTGCGAGTGGACAGAGCCGTCAATAAATTAAATCCCGTCACGCCGAAAGGATGAATCATGCTGTGCGTCCCACCAGAGAGCATCACATCGGCGTCGCCACGACGCACCAGTTCAGTCGCCTCACCGATCGCCTGGCTCGAAGCGGCACAGGCCGTGAGGCAATTGAAGTTTGGCCCCTGGGCATCGAACATGCCCGCTAAATGACCCGCCGGCATGTTGGGCTCTTGTTCTACCTCCGAAAGTGGATGGAGCGTTTCGAGTCCGAGCTTTGTGAATTTTGCGACATCCAGCGTCTCGCCTTCGATCGCTGCCATCATCATGCTGGTAAACGAATCAAAGTCTTGCTGCCCCTCGCCACTGCCCAGATACACGCCCAACCGCGTGGGATCGGCAAGTCCCTTTGCGAGGCCAGCGTCTCGCATTGCCTGCAAGGCTGCACCCGCTGCAAACCGCGTGTGTCGGCCGCAGAAATGCCACAGTTTTTCACTCTCTCCCTCGTCGGCAATGCTCCAGTTTCGCACCTCGGCAGAGATCTTCGTCGGAAACCGTGACGCATCGAACACGGTTGTCATGCCAACGCCCGAAGCGCCCGCCATGAGATTTTTCCAAAGCTGCTCTACGCGCACTCCCAGCGGGGTGATGCACCCCATTCCCGTGATAACAACTCTACGTCTGCCGGCCACCATCATCCTCTCCTCTCTCGATTACCAGTCTGGTCGCACGAGCGGTTGCCCCGCTTCGTCGCGGCCAATGTCGTAGATGTGCATGTGATCCAGCCACACGAGCAGTTCATCTGGTTCGAACAACTTCGGAACCCCCTCGCCGGGTTCGAGATGGGCGAAGAAAAGCTCGGCCTCTCCCTGCAGTTTGTCGCTCACTTTACTGGTGACACGAGCCAGCGAACCAGACGGCTTGAGATCCAGAATCTCGGCATGAAAATAAATCGAATCGCCTGGAACAGCATCGAAATGGAAATCGGCGTTGGCGACCTTGGCTAAGACAACCCGGCGGTTGTATTCGATTGCATCAGCCACAAGCAGGCCCGCTGTTTGCGCCATCCCCTCCACGATCAGGGAATTTGGCATCAGCGCAGCACCCGGGAAATGATCGTGCATGTGCTCTTCGGCAAGTGAAACATTCTTCACGGCCGTGGCATGTTTAGCACGCACGAATTCGTCGAAACGATCAATCCAAAACCAGCGCATTGCACGCTTCCGGCAAAGCCGTCCATGTGGAAAAAAGGATGGAAACCCAGTCAGGCAGTCAGTTTGCTCTGCACGTAGCGAACCATATCTTCGACCGTGAGCGTGTTGCCAAAATTCTGCACGCTCGGATTGGCCTCGAACTTTGTTAGGTCGGCAAACGGCATTCGCGACTTGAGCGCAGTAATTCCAGCGGCGTTGACTTTACCGTTGGTGACATACTCGGAACTGGAAAGCACGTCCTCGGGAAAGAGTTCGCCTCGCGGAATTTTAATGCCAAATGATTTTTCGAGGCGAAAGACGATGTCCAGGAAGTCGATTGACTCGGCTCCCAGATCACCCACCATGCTGGCTGCAGGGATCACATCAACCTCATCAACACCGAGAGCGTCCACAAGGGCGGTTTTGACTTTTTCGAATATTTCATCGCGCGTGGGCATCGACTTGGCACCTTTAAATAACGAGGAATGGGAACGACTTCTCCAGTCGCACGTTGTAGTGTCGGCGTGCCCACATGGGAACCCGAAACCTTTTTTTTCATTCGCTGTCGTGGAAAAAACGCAAAAAAAGGCCGCGAACGGCCTGCGAGTCGCCGCTTTGGGCGGGCCAAACAGCCAAGGCCCAAGGGTCTCAGCGGGTGCCCTCGCGGGCTTTCTGGACGGGTCCGGCAGTTATCGAGAGAGCGTCGCTTCTCCAGCGGCGGGCAGTGTTGGCACTTCTCGCACTGGCGGGCGAGCACCATAGACAACGTGCCGCAGAGCCCCGTTGACTCGGCCGGCCGGATGAAGAATTGCCCAGAGTTTCCGCATCTCGGCTCGCACTCTGGCGTCGACGGCATCTCCGTAGGGCATTCGATCGGCAAGGTTGTAGCGTTCGAGCACCAACCGGGCGGTCAGGCTGGTGCGGCCCTCCACCGTACCGCTGGCCTTCACCTTTGTTCTTGTTTCATCCTGATCGATCACCTCAGCGGTCACCGTGAGTACTTGCCCTGGCTGAACAAAATCGCCGTACTTCACATTTTTTGCCGTTCGGAGTACGACAATGCTGTGGGCAAAATCCTCTCCCAGCCGGATCGCCCATGCGGCCGCCTGCGTCATTGACTCCAGCATCAGCACCCCCGGCATCACCGGAAAGTGCGGAAAGTGGTCGGCTAGATATTCTTCCGACAGCGAAAGCGTTTTGATAGCAGTGATGCTTTTGCCGGGTTCAATGGCAACGACGCGATCGAGGAGTGTAAAACGCATGAGATTTCCATATCTGCCAGAGTGGGTGCGTTGCGTGGTTCAGGCGTGATAAGCCGGCAGTATAAGGAATTCAGTTCGCCTCACAAGCATCAAAAAGCTTTCTGCACCAGCTTCTGATCTCATTTCTGTTCAGGAGCCGATAGGATCGCTGTAACCCAGACAGTTTTGCATGAGTCCAAGCGTTTTTTCTCAACTCACAATTCGAGCTTCTGTGGCATTCAAAACATCCCGACAAACGAGCCTGACAAACCACTCGCTGGTGGCTAGTCTGCTCACGCTCTGCAATAAAGAAGCCGGCGATCGTTCTGTAATGGATTGAATTCTCCCGAGATCCCCGCATGGCGATCCTGCTCCAACCTATTGATGACCACGGGACCACAGCTCTTTCGATTGATCTCAGCGGCATCACGCCCGATCGCATGGCAGGTCTTTCGCTGGAGACGATCCGCCGGCTTCGCGTGCAGGCCGATGGAACTGCCTGCGAATTAGGGATGCTCTTTCGCATGCGTGGAGATGCCTCAGACCAACGAATGGAGTGCATCGGTGACTTCTCGCGAGTGCACTGGCTGGGGGCGAGGATGTCGAGCGGCACTCTCAGCGTCTCGGGCAACGTGGGACGGCATGCGGGTGCTGGCTTGTCTGGTGGCACGCTCAAGATCGCAGGCAATGCGGGTGATTGGCTGGCGGCAGAGATGTCCGGCGGCACGGTACACGTCGGCGGCTCAGCTGGGGACAATGCGGCTGGAGCATTGCCCGGGAGCCAAAGAGGCCTGCGAGGCGGCATGGTTGTGATTGCCAGAGACACCGGCTGCTTGGCTGGAGCGCGGATGCAACGCGGGTTTGTAGCGATTGGGGGCGGCTGTGGCGAGGCCGCTGCCTTTGAAATGCGGGCCGGAACTCTGCTCGTGGGTGGCCACGTAGGTCAGCGGGCCGGCATGGGCATGCGGCGAGGAACGCTCATTGCCAGTCAAGTAGCGACCGCTGAGTTGGCTTATGTACCGCCCCCAACCTTCCAACGGGGCGGCGTGTGGTCACCACCATTCATGCATCTCTTGGCGCAGCGACTTCTGCAGGTGGGCTTTCCCCCGTGGGCCGAGGGCGCCACCGGCCCCCTGCTCGACGGCGTCTGGCAGCAGTGGCACGGCGACATGCTCACCGGTGGCCGCGGAGAAATTTTCCATCGCCCCGCATTCGCTACAAATGGGGGTTGATTGATAAAGGCTCTCGATTCATCAACGCACATTGCGGGCGTTCACTGAGTCGAGTCGGCTGGGCATGGTCGAAAATACGGCTTTTTTTGACCCCGCTTCCGCCGACGCCATGTTTCGGCTACTCTTTGCCGCTTCCAGTCGATTGGTGCCTCCGATACGTTTTTTGCGAAAAATCCTGTATGCCCACGATCAGCCAACTCGTTCACAACCGCCGCCGGCCGAAGCGGAAATTTTCTAAGTCACCCGTGCTCGACCGTTGCCCGCAGAAGCGAGGCGTGTGCTTGCAAGTGCGGACAATGACGCCCAAAAAGCCGAATTCGGCTCTGCGAAAGATCGCTCGTGTGCGTCTGTCCAATCAAAAAGAAGTCACTGTTTATATTCCTGGTGAAGGCCACAACCTACAGGAACATTCGATCGTGCTCGTGCGTGGCGGTCGTGTTCGCGACTTGCCTGGCGTGCGATATCACATTGTCCGCGGTGCCCTCGACACGCTCGGCGTGCAGGGTCGCAAGCAGTCCCGCAGTTTGTACGGGGCGAAAAAGGGTTAAACGAATATGGGAAAAATTACGGCCAGCCGTGAACAACTCCGCCCGGACCCACGGTATGGGTCTCTTATGGCGAGCAAGTTCGTCAACTGCCTGATGGTCGACGGCAAGAAGAGCGTGGCGCAGGCCATCTTCTACAAGGCCATGGATATCGTTGCCCAAAAGGTGACGGACGTCGAACCAATCGAGATCTTCAACCGCGCCATTGAAAACGTGAAGCCATCCGTTGAAGTGCGTTCCAAGCGAGTCGGTGGTGCTGCCTACCAAGTTCCGATGCAGGTAAATCGTAACCGCCAGCAATCGCTGGGCATCCGTTGGATGCTGCAAGCCGTTCGTGAGAAGAAGGGCCGCGGCACCCACGAAAAACTAGCCGAGGAAATCCTAGCTGCGTACAAGCGTGAAGGCGCTGCAGTTACCAAGCGAGACAACGTCCACCGCATGGCCGACGCCAACAAGGCGTTTGCTCATTTTGCCTGGTAGTTGTAGTTAGGTTCCGCTCTTCTCCATTTCGGACGCCGGGCATACGTAAGCGTTCGCTCAATTGCCACTCAGCTTCTCGCTAGTCTTTTTTCTGCCCTTGCTGCGATGGCACGTGGACGTAGTCGATCCACGCTGGCGGACTCTCCGGCGGGCCACTAGAAGCGCCACCCTGCTTGGCCACTTGCAGCATGTCCTCGCACCCGGCAGCCCGGTAGCAGGCTGCTAGGTTTTTTGCGACTTCCGGATCGGGATCGTCGATGAACAGCCGCACCGGTGCCGCCAACGCCAGGAGTCCTGGTAGATCGCCATACTTCACGGCTCCAGGCAGAAAATCGGCGTGCCGAACCGATGGCAGTTTTTCAAACCGAAATCCACCCGTTTCAATGACGGCACTATCGATCCCACCGCGAGCGGGCGAGACCTCCGACCACGGTTGTGCCGCTGCCAGCGCACCGGCTACCCAATGACCAGCTCCCACTTGGCCAACCAGCGATACTGACGTGGCCGGATGCTCTTGATCACTGCGAACGAAGGCAACGAGCGTGAGCAGATCGTGTACCCTTCGGCTGTAAAGCGAATCGTTGTAGCCGTAGAAATAGACTGGAGAAAGTTTCCAGCGATCCGCGTCGCCTTCCGGTGATTCCGGATAGCACGCCTGCGGATTCTCAACCAACGGCAAGCCGTCCACGCAGGATTCCCCCTGACCACAGAGATCGGCGGCCACAACAGTCAGCCCTCGATCCAGAAGCAAACGCACCGCAGCGTTCGGCTGACCGATCGATGATCCGACTGCCCCACGATCTGGTTTGCCACCAGTTGCCTTAGTAAAGAGCCCATTCTTGCCCTTGGGATGCGGCCAGATCACCACGCTGCCGTTCCACGCCGTTGGCCGCAGCACAACGACCGGAATCCGTTCGCCATGGGGCTTGTAAATCACAAGACCGACGGCGATTCCGGCCGCTGGCTTCGAGCTTGGTTCGAATGCCACCTCAATGGCGGATGGAATCGTGCGGCCAAACATCACGGCCGATGCGCCGCCGAGCAGTTCGCGAGTGCGGGCGAGCGTTCGCTCGTCGCGAGGCGACAGGAGTGGCCCGATTTTTTGATTGGCATCTGCGGTCCACACCCGACACACCTGCCGCTGGTGATCGTCGCCGGTTGTTGTGCCGATCGGGAGAGGATGCGTGGCATTCCAGACGGTTATCGCCTCGGGTGGCAGGAGATCAAAGTCGGCCTCGCCTCCAGGAGCGGGTTGCCGCAGGTCGAAATGCCGATCCAAAAACCGG
>Ga0114978_10000556_pt1 | contig 31891 bp, 27 predicted proteins | sample S_140212_EF_Meta_FD_87027 | JGI IMG/M metagenome (GOLD analysis project Ga0114978, IMG submission 87027) | Freshwater microbial communities from Lake Simoncouche, Canada to study carbon cycling - S_140212_EF_MetaG | ecosystem: Environmental > Aquatic > Freshwater > Lake | place: Lake...
GGTGACGAAAGGGCAAGACCAAGAGCGCGTAAAAATTTCAAAGTGGATATTTTTAGAGAGCCAGTTCTATTCTACGTTTCAACTCGTTGCACGCGAGCTGCTGACCGACCCGATCCGGTCCGATAAACGCGACCGCATTATTCGCACCGAATCGCTGTCTATGGACCATCAAACCAGGGTGAAAGAAGTCGAACGCATTTTGCGCGAAGTCATGGCATCTAGTATCGAATTCGCGGAAATGGACGACGAGTTTTTGCTGCATTTAGACAGCGTGAGCCAGTGTAATGCCGGTAATGAAACGCCATATTGCGTAACGCAAGACGACGGAACCCAAAAAACCATGTTCCCGTCGAAACACTTGCTGTCCAAGTTAGACAACGACGTCGTGTATTACGGCCGATTAGCAGACCAATTGGTGCGATATAGCCGCGTGAAAGCGTATGTGTTATACCCCGAACAGTCAATTAACGCGCGAACCACCGACTATAATTTAGGCGATAATGAAATGTTGCTGGTGCATTCCGACATCACACCCGAGTTCTTCCGCCGCATTGATTCGCGGGTCGGGACACCTTATGTGAAAACCACGGCCTATGACTTTGCGCAGCCGGCGATGACACAACACTATTCGCGCGATACCGTCGCATTCGTCGACCAATATAATTTAGAGAATGTGGGCGCAGACCAAACACTGGATTGTGTGAAACCGCGTCTGATTCCTATCGTTGGAAATTCGCATTCGATGTGGGTGAACTCATTTCCGAAGACGGCGCGTGAGAAGGTGTTTTTGAACTCTCCCGAATGTACTTTCCATTTGATGATTGCTATTTTTCAAGATATGTTTAACACACCGATGGATGTAGCCCGTATCAGGACACTTTTATGGAATGCATATTCACCATATATGGACCAACATGCGGCCAAGATAGTTCGTATATTGAAATCTCAGGGGAAACACACGTTAATGGAGGCGGTGGAGAATAGACGCATGACGTTTGAAACACTTATATTTAGCGAAAGTTATTACTTGTCGGATTTAGACGTTTGGATGATGGCCGCGCGATACAATCTCCCGATTGTGATATTCACCGCGACGTATTTGAAAGGATTTAGGACCAATTCGACCATGTGGTTGCTGGCTGGCGGATCCTCCGGGTCGAAATTTCACTTCGTTCGTTCTGGCACGACAACGATCCATAATAATGTGGGGGAGTATCATTTAGTTGTTCCGGCGTTGGCACTCACTGAACTGGGAGTATTTAGCGAACAATTTAAACTGGCGAAATCGGGAGATGCCAAATTTGCCGATTGCGTTGTGGCCATTGACCAGTTTTTACATTCGGCGAATTAACTAACGCGGAGTATAAATGTGATGTGAATATATATTAATATGTCTGATCCTTCTTTTAAGAATCCTTTTTTAGGTGGTGGTGATAGTGATAGTGATAGTGATGGAGAAAATCAATACGGCGGCAAGCGTCGTGGTCGCGGAAGAAAAGGCACTCGCCGTGCCGGTAACCCCTGGACCGATTTAGTGAAGAAGGTGTTTAACCAAAACAAGCACAAGAGTGGCTACAAGTTCAAGGATGCGTTGATGGATGCCAAGAAGGTTTACAGAGGTTCTGTCGTAGAGCCTAACCGTGTCGGGACTCGCGCGGCCAAGAATGTCGCCACTTCTATTGCCCATACTGTCGGTAAGTTCGCCGACAACGCGGTTTCTCGTAGAAGACGCGGAACTCGCGGCAGAGGAAGAAAGGGCAGACGATAAAATAGTCGCATTATGACTGCTCGTATACTGGATATTATATTATATTAAATTATAACATAATTATAACATGAAATTTAATAAAACCGAAGTAGATAATATGAATAAATTGGAAAAATATGGGAAAGAGTTAGATAAATGTGGCGATAAACATTGCGGAAACATTACATCCAGACGATTGAAAAAGGAAGGACTCCAATTTCTTAACCATGTTACCAAAACGTGTCGTTGGGACACAACACCTAAAAACGAAAAAGATTATAAAATATACCGGCAAAAATATGATAAATGTTTTACAAAACATAAAAAACGTTCGACCTATCATAAAAACCTCACACAACGAAAAACATGCGAAGACAAAAACTGCAGCAGTTATCAAAAAAAAATTCAAAAAATTTTATCATCCAAAAACATATTCAGCGGGCTACGCCGTTGATTGACGTTGCCATTTATGTAGTCATATATCTAATATGACTACAATCTTTACAGTCGATTTAATATTTTCGTACTGGCTGGACGCATGGTTTATTGTGTGGCTTATAATCATCCAATATAAACACGTTGAATATGCTATACCCAACCCTGCGGTGTTCTTAGCAGGCGGCTTAGTGCAAAATTTGTGGGTTCTCTCCCGAATGGTCGTTCAAACCAAGTGGATTTATTTAGGGCAAATCATACTCTTGAAGTTTATTCCGTTATGCTACGCCGTGTATAAATTTCCGAGATTAAACCTGAACAGTGAAATCATCGGCTCGCTGAAATTCGGCGGCGGATTGGCGGTGGCATATACTGCATATATGTTGTTACACGGAACAACCCCGTGGCAGTTTTATTCTGATATGAATAAATCAATACTTTCGGGAGAGAAAAAACTGCCATTCATGCGACTTGCATCTAACATTTTATAGCCCGTCTTCGCGTTTTGCGGCCCAAATGCCGCATATATTTCCGTGTTGCCGATTCCATCGACGACATGAGAAAAAACGCGCGTATGTGCCCTTCCATTTCATCCGCTACCTCGTCGTGATCGACCCCGATCGAGCGAAGCGGGACCGACGAGTTATCGATGTCGTCGGGGAACTGGTACTCTTCCATCCCTAAATCTTTGAACACGCGCGAATACAATAGGCGGCGCTTGATTTCGCGCGCGGTCAAATCGTGGTAATACGGCGGCGGCTGGATATAATACACGTTCGCGTGCTCCATGTCGCGGTAATGCGTGTCGTCGATGTAGCATATTTCGGTGTGATACGGCAATTTCGCGCATTTCAGCATTTCGCCGTGGATTTTGTCGCGACTCGTCCGCCCGACCTCAATAACCTGTTTTTTGATCTTGAACGCGCAGATGGGCCGGTCGAACACGGTTTCTTTCTCTGGGCACAGCTTACGGTCAAGATAATACAGCAACAGCCGGATCCACTCGGGGTATCGGCACTGGTTGTTCGTGTATAGAAGTATTTTGCCGCACTTTCCATCGCGGATTTTTCGGGAGATGAGACGGAGGATTTTTATAATACCGGCGCGAATAAATTCTGGGTATAAATCGAGCAATTGGCCGAACACCGTGTGCTTTTCGGGCGGAGTGAATGTTTCGCGCGGTAGCGAGTTCCATAATATATGCAGATCGGCAAAATAGCCGAGGGTCTCGTCCAGGTCAAACGCAACGATGCGGTGGGTCCCCGGATTGCCACCGCCGGTGCGTTTCATGTATTTGAATTTCCCGGGGTATAATTTTACCCAATGCGCATCAGAGGGCATACAATACTAACAGATATATTAGTATTATATTATCTATAATCACAAAATTTTACCTTACACACCACTGCTTCCGAACCCACCTTCGCCGCGCTCGGTGCGCGTAAAATCCTCGAGCCCCACCAGAATTACGTGAATCGGGCATAATGTGGGGGCACACACCTGAAACAGCCGCGAATATGCAGGGATATCGCGCGATGATCCTCCCAGATTTAAATTGCGAACCGCCGCAATGAGGTTACCGCGATAGCCTGAATCAATGATGCCCACGTGGTTGGCCAGCATAAGCGGCTCTTTCGACATGCTGGACCGAGGATACAAATAAAACCCGGTGGGAATAAGCTCCCATCCGTTGTCATCGTTGCCCGCGCACATGAACGCCTCGCACTTAACCCGATGGTCAATCATCTTTGTTTCCAAGAACCAGCCGGCATTGACCGACAATTCGTTCGGCATGAAAAGGTCGAACCCCGAGTTGTAGTGGATTTCTTCGCTTTCCGCGTTATGCTTATTCGCGGCTGCCCTATACCTTGCAATGAGCTCGGCGTCTTCGCTATCCACGCATATCTTGAGGAGCATGCATTTTTTATGGGACGAAATGACGGGCTCTTTTTCTTGATATTGTGCGTCGTCATTTTGTTCTTGGTCTTTGTCGAATTCACTCATGGTTATTTTATGTAATACACATGTGTGTTTATGTCGCTTTCGTGTCATAAAATAAGTTAATTACCTCGATATGGTTATCAGGTTTATCAGCCAAACCAGACCAATGCCGAATTTGGTCCGCCAACGCATCGAGTCGGTGTGTCCATTCGTCCTTTTTCTTTTTTGACTTTTTTAGTTCGCAAATTCCCTGGTTGATGCACCAAGACGAAGCAATTTGCGTTTCGTTAGTGGTGTATTCATCTGGATTAAAGCGAATTAAAACAATTGGTTTATGGCCTAAATCCTGAGATAATTTCATCATTCGCGTATTTTCACAAACGCAATCGTGCTGGGTTTCATCTATTTTCACAATTATCATGCGAGACCCGGCGTCTAACATCAAATCCGTTCCCTGCGAGAAATCGGCGAAGGTTTCTTTCACAAAATCGACGACAGCGGACTTTTTTGTTTTATAATTGCGCGATACCAGTTTATCCGGAAACTTATTCAGGTAGCAATCCGCGCAATAACCGTCATACTTATTTTTATACACCGGCGTATTATCATCATAATATGGTTCATCGACGGTTATATCGGAAACGGGTATATCATCTGATTTTTCAATATTCTTCAAAAAATGATGCTTCAAATACCGTTGTAGCATTAAATACGGTACAGGTTCGGTCGTCTGCAGTATATTACCTAAAACTGCGTCGGGCAATATAACCTTCTTGTCGACCGGGTCTTGCAACTGGTTGGTTTTGATATAGGAATGAACAGCGCGTGTAACATCCACGCGAGAAACTTTACTGTACAAAGGAACATGCATAAACTCACACAATTCGCCACTAATATTAATAGGCACCGCCAATCCGGTTGGTTGGCGAGACGAAGAAACACATTCTTCAACCTTAGATACGTGGCGGTCTAACGTTAATTCTATCCATGTGATGTCACGCACAATTTCGGTCATCAAGGATTTAACAGTACGCAAATGCTCGTGTATGTTATGAACCCGGCTCGATACCTTGTCTAACTCTATTTCGCTCATTTGTTAAAAATAAAAAGGAGAATAAAATAAAAAAGGGGTATAAATAAAAAGGAGCGCTTTATATTTATAAAGTAGTAACATTACTCTTATATCATTCGTTGCATTTAGGTTGAACTTTCGATATCCGGCTGCTTTCTCTTATTCGACCGCGATTTTTCGCTAATCTTGCGCGAAACGTTCTGCTCGATCTCGTGTTCAACACGAAAATCACGACGACTGCGGCTGTCGTTCAATGTCTCGCACATGAGCGCGCCACCCTTGACTCCGCTCACAGTGACCGCGTGGTATTCGTGAATGCCGTTATTGGGCTTAACCACGTCGAAATCGACGTATTCGCCCTGCACCAAATACTTGTATTGCGAGTTCTGCACCTGGATCGACGAGTAATGGACGAAAATGTCCTTGCCCGTATGTTCCCCGTCGCACACCGTTATAAACCCAAATCCGGAAGTATTGTTAAACCATTTAACGCGGCCAGTGATTCGTTGTGACATGGTACTGGTGACGATGTATAGAAATATGGATATAGATGTTGGGCGTGTTTATGTTTATTCTCATAATAAATATATAATAGATAACAAGATGTTTCGTCGTCGTCAAAGCCAGAATATCAACACGTCGGTCATGTTTGGTGGCCGCACCGCCGATTTTTTGAATGCCCCTACCCACCGATTTGATTTAGTCGTTAAGCACAATGCTGACATCAGCGGAAACGTTAATATTGGCGGTGATTTAACTGTCCGCGGGGATATTAATGCTGTAAATTTTAGAGCAACAGGCAACTACTATTTGGACAATTATGTGTTGATTCCGGTGGGAACCATCATAATGTCCGGAATTAATACAACCGGAAGCATTAATATTCCGGCAGGGTGGTTAAATTGTAACGGTGCGTCTTATTCGCGTACGGAATATGCTGATTTATTTGTCGCAATAGGTGTCGCGTTTGGGTCGTTTGATTTTACTTCTTTTTATGTCCCTAATATGCAAGGCAACGTTGCTATCGGACAAAAACCAGTCGAGTATCCAATTGTGGGTGCAACAGGAGGCGAAAAAACACATACACTCACTACGGCGGAAATGCCCAGTCATAGCCACACGCTCACACGTAGAAGCAACCCTGATTCCGGCACATTCGACACAGAGAATTTACGCCAAGACGAATCTTCGGCTTGCACTACGGATAGAGCTGATTTAGGCCCGTTTAACACAAATTCTACCGGCGGTAGCACTGCACACAACAACATGCAGCCATACATCGTTTTAACCTATCTCATAAAATACTAATGGGATTGTAATCCGGGCTCTCCATAAACGCCAACGAATACAGATATTTGAATAGTGGCCTACTTTCCTCCGGTAAATTATGTAACTGCTTTTTCTCGACCCAATCAATCGGGAGAGAATATGCTTGTTCGGACTGGAGAGAATACATGTATTCCGGCCAACGCGCCGCCACATAAATATACGCCGCTGAAATCAAATCGTCTCTGCGCGACGGCGTATATCCCGCATGCACATTGATACTCGCATATCTGCGAGAACCAATGAACGGTTGGTCGTGGTCTTGTTCTTGTTCCGGAATGTGCCGCGCCAACGATACATGTGTTTTAGCATAATCCATATAATAGGTGGCCAGGCCGAAATCGATAAGCACTAGCGACCCGTCGCTGCGCACCATGAAATTCGCGGGTTTAATGTCCCGATGAACTACCCATTTCCGATGGACATGTTTTAGCACGTCGAACATGGCTCCAAGGATTTCTTTAGCATGTTCGGGGGATAGTCCATCGTGCATATAATCGGCCAGCGACGACTCGTAGTATGGCATGATTAGGTAGTTGCGACCATTTTCCAGACGGCCGTAATTGAATACGGGAGGCACGACGCGACAATCTTTAGACGCCAAATATTGCAGGACCGCCGTTTCGTGTTGGATGGAGTCGGCGCTGATATCGACCTTGATGGCGACCGGCTCGTCGCTGATGGTGTTTTTGCCGAGAAAGACGGACCCGAACGAACCGTGTTTAACGGGTTGGATGATGGTGTATATGCCGTTGATCATTCGTTAATGGTTAATCATACCCAATGTCTATATCTGTATAATTCACAAAAACAATCAGTAGGTAGTGTATATTAAACCAATATGCGACCGGTTGTATGGTTATTGGTATGTATAATATGTACGATAGCCCTAGCATTAGTATTTACGAAATATTTTAGCGCATTACAGCAAAAACCGTCTGAAAAAGAGGGATTTGGATTTTTTTATTACCTCATACTGGAGGCTATAGATTTGGGGATGAAAACTTATTGCAAATGTAAGACAACTGGAAAATTCATATTTTTTACAGAAGAAACTCCAACAGATGAACAGCTTAACCAATGCGAAGGACGTAAATTCTATCATCCTGTCCCCAGTGATGAAACTATGAAGCATTTGGAGGTTTCGAAAAAAAAAGCAATTGCTCGTGCATTCAGGCGCGCAGGCGTTGATTTTTATTCAAATGAAGATGACATTGATTTTTTGTTGCATTTTTTCCTTGAAAAATATAAATTTGATATTTTGACTTACCCCTACGACGATAACATGAATCCGTTTTATCAATTGGTGATAAATATGAAGAAGGTCAATGCTAAAAGTTTCAAACAATATCTGGACGAAAACTATCATGTCAAAGAAGGTTATTCCGGCAATATAACCAATATAGGATGCTATAATGATAAACCTGACAGTGTATCCGGTAATAGAGCTATTAAGAATTTTGCAGGAGACGTTATGAACGATAGTACCGGATCAGCAGAAAGCAAATGTGCTGATAAAGCAGTAAGCCGCAATTCTCGTGTATTTGGAACACAATGGAGAAACGGTAATAAAGTGCAATGCTTCGTTGGTGACGGCACGGATAATGAAGTTAATAAGGCCATAGCGTACGGAGTCTCAAAAACAGATTGTACAAAACAAGCTGTTCCGTGGCAAAATGATGTGTTTGTATTGCCAAAATCACAAGTATATACCAAAGTGCAAACGTTTGACTTGTATGGCGTTAGACCAGATGTCCAACAACAAAATATCCCCCGCAGTGAATACACTGAAATACTGAAAAAAAAGCCCGACATAGATCGGGCTTTGCAGCCAACAGAAGCGTTTGTCGAAGGACTTGATGTGGTAGCCAACACGACGCCCGATAATAGATATGTCGCCGTAAAAGACCGAGTACGTGGTGGAGCGACAACATGGAACACATTTCATACTACTTCTGACGAGGTAACAGGGAAAGACGCCGTCGAAGGGTGCAAGAAAATTTGTAACAACAACGCAGCATGCGGTGCATCTGTTGTTCAAAAACGTGTGCCCGGCCCATGGGACTGCTGGACTATTCCAAAAGCCAGCTTAAATAATAATGCGGCAAGTCCAAAAACCACCAATCCGGCACTGGCGACATATTATAAGCTCGAAGATAAAATTAAATGCACGAAAGGTTCGACTTGCCCCTATCCTGAGCCTTTTCAGGAATATTTCGATTACGGGGGTGTTATGTCTAATACCGACTTTCCGGTCAGCGACATTGGCCAGTCGAAAGCTCCCGGCGGTGAAGCTGATTGTAAGAAAACATGCGATGCGAATGCAAATTGCAAAGGGTTTGTGTTGGACCGACGCATAACTCCAAATAACTGTTGGTTGAAAGGTACAGTTCCGCAGGGAAGCGAATTAAAACCTAATCGGGACCGCATTGATACGTATGCTGTAATTGCCGCCAATGCATCGTCATACCCGACAGCTAATAAAACGGTCGCGGATATTTCAAACCCAACAACTTCTGTTTCAATCCCGAAGTCAGACACGTTAGATCCACACGTATTCAATCAGATTGTGTCGGTCCTGTCTCCAACTATAAAAATCACGACAACCATTTCGATTCTGTTAAACGAGTTAAAGGCCAATGGCATGGATCTAATTGTTGCCAACTTTAAAATGGTGAATGATTCTTCGGTTAGAATGGGTGTGACTACCGATATTGAAATGCTCGATTTAGTTAGTCAGATTAAGGATAGATATGGGTATTTTTGGGTCATAGGCGTATTGGACGCATTCGGAGTTAAATATCCTACATTATCGGCTGCATTTGAAACCATTTCTAATTTTGGCATTACCGCGGCGAATTCGTTATTTGAATACTATAGCGCAGCCGCACAGAACGGCCCTCTCCAACAAATAGGCATCCGTCCATCATTGCCGATAATTGATGCAATGAATAAATATCATTTGAAATATGCTGATGTTATGAAAAAGGAGTTTGTTACCAAAATGAACGGTTTCGGGTTTAAATACACTTCTGATTTTTCCGCAATTTTGAACGCGATGGTTGATTTTGACATTAATTCCAATAACTTCGATGAATTCCGTGAATTAACCGGGATGCAAAATATAAATGAATTGCCCGAGTATATTGTGGCAATGAAATCATTTGGTATAAACAAATATGACGCAATCCACGAGCAAATTGTTAAACTGGCACAGGTGTTTGATACAGATTTCCCCGACGCGACACGAGTTCCCAGTTTAGCCCATACGAAAAAGTTATTACAATTCTTGACAACCGCGGAAATACCAACTATTACTATTTACAATTCTTTCCGTAAGCACATGTCAAATAAATTCTACAACTATGATGATAAGGCATTCCGCGAATCATTAACTCAATTTAGTGATTTTAAGAATAATAGTAACAATGGAGGTAAAATGCGTAAGTCGGAAATAATACAGGTGGTGGATACGTTGAATAGATGTAAGTCTTTTAATGCAAAAAATAAAGTTACATTCAGACATCTGATGGAAAGTTTAACTGGTCAAAATATGAGATTATATGTCGATAATGACCAAAAAGATACACTTATGAAATTTGACAAAGATCCGTGTGCATTTATGAGCAATTTTGGGGGCACTCAAAAAAATTTCGGACCAGACCGACTAGGTTTCACTGGCATGACCGAGCCATTCACGAATGCATATAGTATAGCCAGAAATTTTGGCATTTCGAATCCAGTGCAGGCGGTACCTAATGCAGATGATTCCCGATTCTATTCTGAGCCCGATTTTTACACAAAAATCAAGTCGTTCGGAATCAATAGTGTCGCAAAATATGATGATTTGGTAAAGGTATTTACCGCGTTCGAATCGAACAACGAAAACTTTTGCAAAGTCACAGAAAAATTAAAAGTCTTTGGCGTGCCCTCTAAAGAGTATGTAAGTTTTGTACAAGCATTAACAAAGATCGATGTTACGTATCCATATTTTGAGAAATTCATCGATACTATAATGGATTTCGGAGTAGTATATCAAGCAAATACGGACATAACACAAAATTTGTATTACAGGTTTTTGAATTCCATTAATGCGTTTGATGTAATATTCACACCTCCGGATGATGATGGAAATAATACATTATATAAATTCCTCGATACGTTGAAATCCGCGGGGTTAGCTGTTGGTTATCCGAATAGTCCGTATCCGTGCAAAAACTTAGAACAGCCACCGGATGCATTCTTTCATGCGATTAAAACGTTCGTAATATTGGGATATACTATTGATAATTTCTTCCCTTCAGATAAAAACTCGGCCGTAAGTGCAATGGATATGTTAAATACCATCAAAAAATATGATTGCCAGTTATTAGATTTCGCTACGCCAGATTTATTTGATATGCTCAAAAAACACCCTCCCATTAAAATTGCCAAAAATATAGGAATAAAACCTGCAGACAAATATCTCAAATATTATTCGGATATCTTTGTCGGGAGGAGAGTGACGCATAAATATCCGATTATTCCGAACATTGTGTTTTCTTTTATGGAAGACAAGGATTATAAAAATAAGGCGGATTTACCTGGAGATTATTATAAACATATTGCCGTCGATATGGAAACACACATCAATGGATTCATTACTAGTGACAAGGTGAAAGACAGCCGAATGCATGAATATGAAACATACAATTTGAACATGAACACTTTGCGTTTATTCCCTAACTTCGTTGCAGGGTTTATCCGGGACGTCACAACAAACACCGAAAATCCACACAATGCTCACTTCAGAGACGATGTTCCCCAAGATAAAAACCCGAATAAGCAGCGCGGCTGCGATCGATTTATGCACATAAAAATGTCTGACAAACAAAGGGAACAGTGTCCGAAATAATGTCATATAATTCTCGTTCAATAAAATATCGGCACAAACTGTAAATGGAAAGCTCCGCGGTAATTGCATTTAGTCTGGCATCTATCAATATTCTGTATGTAATCATTGCCGTCGGAATTCTCAAAATAAATGCCGCGTATATTCGTTGGCTAAGCATACTCATACAATCTGTCGTGTGCATCTACTTAATCTATAATTTCAACCCCTATCTGTATCGCGCATTCACCCCTACGCGCAATGACGCGTATATTATTTTTTGGTGCGCCGTCTTATTTGCAAACAATATCATTGTGTCTGAATTGGCCAATACCCAGCTCGCTACCACTGTTCAATATATACAGTCAGAACCGGCAGCTATAATGAAACGCGTTCTCAATATAAACACATAACATAAATACATTCAATCAATGAATAGTCTATTTGCCGAAGCCAAATCGGCGCTGGAGTTAGATCCCCGCGACCTGTTAAAAGGCATCGATACTTCGCAATACGAATATTTAGACGGTTTAACCGCTGACAAAGTGCGTTCTCAAATATACAATTCTCTGCCGTGTATCTCTCCCGACGCCGTGAATGAACTCTGGTCCAAATTGACGGAGTACCGATATGTGTATTCGCTGAACCAGCTGCGCAGAGGCCGGTTTGTCCGGTGGATTGCGTGTCCGTATAAGGGTACGCAGCACAAGTTATCGTACGGCGGCATGGTGGTCGATATCGAAATCACCGAAGAATGCCCCATGATTCTGTGCAAAACGCCCGTCGGCAAATTGGTCAAGTTCGACTTTAACGCAAATCGCGTCTATCAAAAACTCAGCGCGGAGGAAAAACTGCTCATTGTCTGCGCCGAACACTGCCAAAAACAATAAATGAAAAATGAGATTTATCATTTATACTTACTTACCTTAGAACCCCATATCGTAATCATCCTTACACTCGCCGGTCTTCTCCTTGTTCAAATACCTGATATTGTTCGCGATCTTACTCACGCATCCGTCCGCCGCCCCCAGTCCCATCTCCGCCATCATCTTATCCACATCGTCCGTGCCTTCATCCACCAGCGTATCCTCCAGCTTCGCCATCTCCTTCATATCCAACACCACCTGGAACGCGTTCGTCCCGTAAAACCCCTGCTGGCCACACATCACATTCGCAGACACGCCGCGAATATGGTCGAACTCCGCTCTGCGCGCTGCGTCCAGCAACACCTTCGTATGCACCTCAAACGTTGATTTGGCAATCGGCCCCACATCGTCGCTCAAAATGCCCGTGCGGTAAATCGACACCATGCCCTTCGTCAGTGTCATGCGGTCGCACAGCAGACTCAAATGGTGATAGTTAATATACACATCACTCGTCTCCATCACATCCGTCATCTCGTCGAATATGGTCTGTCTCGCCGCGTCAATGCCCAGCACGCGAAACACCTCCTTGATATCATTACTGTATGTGCGATACGGGTCGATGTAATCGAGCGCCAACGTATCCAGCAAATTCGTGCCGGTCGTGTCCAGCACCCACATGTCCTTGCGTATGTATTTACCGTCCTCCTTATCCACCATGTTTTGCAACTTGCGGGGCAACACATTCACGATTCCAGTGACACCGCGCAACATCACGCTGTTGAGTATCGTGTCTTGGTACGACCGCAACATGCTGATATCGTCGCTCAAATCCAACGACACCGGCGCGTTTTTGTTCTTTTTCTTGCTCTGGCCAAACGTCGAGCTGCGAATGCGGAACACCAACTTGTCGGAATTATAGTCCGAGTAGGAACACGTAATGTCTTCGCCCAACGCACTGTTCTTGAGCGCGAAATGCACGTCGTCCATCGTGATGTTCTTGTCCAACATCGTCTCCTCGTCCATCTCCATGCGCAACACCCACTTCGACTTTTCCGCCGCGTTCTTTTCCGCGCCGCATTCCTGCATCATTCCCTCGAACTCCATAAACTGACGCATAAACTCGCGGTCGTCCGCGATACGCGTGTCCTCCTCCGACGGGTCAAAACAGATCTGCATCGACTTCACCACATTCGACAACTTCGTGTGCTCCAACATCTTCGCATACTTCACCGCACGGTCCATGTGCTGCTCATCCACCTGCTTTAAATGCACCGTGAGCGAAGTACTCTTTTGCGACTTGGTCAAATTCAAAATCTCCTCGATACGCGGGACACCACGAGTCACGTTGGACTTACTAGCCACGCCGGATAAATGAAATGTATCGAGGCAGCATAGCCCGTTCATGCAGTCAAAGTTTCGCGTATCCTCGACAGTTAAATCGTACGCGTAAGGAGTTGTATTTGGCACTTCCTCTATGGAAATGATTTGGTCAAACTCAAGGTCGCTGCATCTTCCGTCACGAGCTTGCATAATTGTTTCTCCGTTTATGATATTAGGTATAATATTACTCTCTATGTCTGCTATGGGATAAATATCTCCTATAAAACCATGCGAGACTGATAACGCGTATGTTATTTTACTGACCGGCAAATAATCTCCCACATTCAATTCGGACCCATTCACCCCCACAATCTTGCCATCTATCAATTGCAAGAACGATTTGGCTTTCGTGGCAATGATTTCGCGCTGGCCCTTGGTAGTGACCTTCAACATGGTGTTAGTGCCGTCTTCGTTGATAACCGGGTGTTTGGTAACAGCTTCGATGCGTCTCCACACAGTGAGCCCTTCTTCGGTAGCACTCGGCACCTCGTAAAACTCGCACAGCTCGGCGTAGGTGGTGTCCTTGTCGTCCATATAGTCAATCTTGCGCGAAGTATCGATACCCCACTTTGCAAAATCGCCAATCTGGACACACTTAATCTCGCCCTTGGAATTGCGCACCAAAAGCTCCGTCTCATACACGAACGAGTTGAGCGTCAGCTGTGTAGTGGGCTCACCAATCGACTGTCCGGCAATGACGCCGACCATGTCTCCCGGATTCACAATCGCCTGTTTATACTTCAACACGACTGTTTCCAGCAATACAGTGAGCGCGGATTTATTGTATCTCTTCACGCACAACAGGTCGCGGGGATTGAGATAGAAGAAGTACATGATGCGGAATAAGTTCGTGGGGCGCACATAGTGCAACTTCTCTAATTTCTGGTAGTACTCTTCGACCAGAATAAACGTCTCCAGCGGCGAAATATCCACCATCGAGTGCGCATCCAACCCCATACTACCCACCACATTATTGATGATGTGTTTGAACGCAACCGGCAGCCGAACGCCGGCGTCGTCTTTGTATTTAAACACATTCTTCACCAACTCCTCACGGTCGTCCAGCATGCGGTCAATGTATTGACGGCACATCTTGCGCGTTTCCTCCACCTCGCCGCGAATCTTATTCACAATCGCGGGGGTATAAATGTCTTTGGACCCGCGCTCCTTATCCGTGATGCGGGCGATATCGTACATCATATACACATCTTCCACGGACATGCCGACCAGGGGTATCTGCTGATTCTCCACCTTGGTGGAATCGAAGCCGTCATCGCCGTACGCGAACTGGATGATTTTTCCGTTGCTGTTTCGGACGGTCATGTCGTACTCGACCTTCAAATCCTCCAACCCCTTGATAAGACGGCGCTGAATATATCCGGTGCTGGACGTATCGCGAACCTGTAATCCATTTGCAATGCCGAAATTGAGAGTCGTGGGGATAGTCAAGTCATACATTTTCGGGTATTTCTCTGGACTAAGCGGTGTGATACTTACAATCGGGTCTAATACAACGTTGTTATGATGCGCGAAATTCACATGAGCGTCTCCCCAACGAATGGCAATTAGCTTAGCCTGCTTGTTATTTTCAATAAGTGTAATATTTTCGGCAAATGCCTTACCCCAATTAGCACGTATAGATATGCGGTGAGATGGGCGTATGTTTTTAGTTCCAAAATTATTGCTCTTTAACTGTGTCATAAACACCTTGCAAAACACACCAATGCGAGAACATAACATACTAATTCCTTCAATTAAACGCTTAGACGAAGAACACGCTTCAACTGAGTTTTTACCGACAGTTCCGTCTCCAGAGAAGTATCCGCTCAATAAACCTTTCACAAAGTCAATATTCGCTACAAATGATTCAGTTGGAACATGTTTGTCCGCAGCGCCTTTACCGACAAGACCATTTAATAAACTTGCCAATACACCACTGTGCCCGCAAATAGAGGTGCTCTTACCATAATCGTTGCTGTTCTCGCGGACCTCGTATGAAATGCTGTGCTTATCAAACCAACTCTTTACAAATGTCTGAACATTTTCATTGTTTTTGGTAATATATACAACAGTTTTGTATGCGTGTCCATCAGCCAAGAATAACCCGATAAATTGTCCATTCTCATAATTGAGTTTAAACTTTTCGGGCATTTTAGAGTCGATACGCTGGGCATGATACGGGTATATGTATCCATCCGCAATAACATCAGTATTGGACCTCACATTAACACGCTGCAATGATGCCTTTTTAGTATATGGTAACTCGAACTCCTTGCCATTATGTTCGTTCCACCATCCAGCAGGAATTTTTCCTCTTCCTCCCATCGCGGCGTTCATCATTAATGTGGCTTGGTTAAAATCAGTTCCATACACATACATGTTCTTGGGTAAATATGCACTTACATCGATTTCATCCAAAACCACCGGCGGCTCGCACAGGTCCATGGTAACAGGTAAGCAGTCTCCAACACGAATATCGGGCGTCAAGATTTCCTCGAATATTCCCTTCTCCTTATTCCAAATCAATAAGGACTTGCTCTCTGTAACAATCACTTCGCGACCACCCAACGATTTAATCTGATACAATACATTTCCAGGGTCGTGACGAGTTACCGCGGTTATTTCCTCCCAAGTAACTTCGCCGTGCTCATTCATAGTAGGAACAAACACAGTACCATTTGGAATATCCACCAACTCCATATTCTTCTCATCATACTTCTTCACCGTTTGAGACACATCGATGATGCCATCAATCCATCTGCCAATCTCAGTATATAATGGACGGCCATTATCAATCAATACGATTGGTGTCTCCCATGAAACTGACTTGACCGCAGTGTCTATGAGGCCAATGCGGCCACCCATCGCGTGGAAGAAGAGCTCTGGAGCGGTCAATCCGGAAATGTAGGAGTTCTCGATATATCCTCGGGCTCCGGGCGAATCGTCGTACTTGAAATAGTGGGGCAGCGTGCGGCTGTCAAGACCGTACGGAATGCGCTTGCCTTCCACCGCCTGTTGCCCCAAACACGAAATCATCTGCGAGATGTTGATCATGTTGCCTTTCGAGCCGGAATTCACAATCATCAAGAAGCGATTGTTTTTACTCAGACTCTTGCTGCCGATCTTGCCCGCGTCATTGTCCGCCTTCTTCATGATATTGGTAATCTGGTTCTCAAACTCGGCGGCGTTGGAATACGCCGTTTCGTTCTTGAAAATGCCCAAATGAACACTATCCATCAGCTTTTTGGCCTCCATCTTTTGCGTGGCAATCGTGCTGGTAATCTGCGTCATGGTGGTATTGTCCGCCAACAAATCGCTGATACCGACGGAATACGAGCTCGTCTTCATGTATTCCGTGACAACCGCCTGCAAATCGTCAATGAACTCGGCCGCGCGGTCGGGCCCGAAATCGTTGAACGCGCGGTGGATAATGCCATTCGTGGTCGCGCCGAGCACAGACTTCTCCATCTGGCCGCGAATGTATTTACCGTCGCGAATCTCCATCACATTATTCGATGTGGCGAAGTCTTCGTTCTCCCCAATCAGTTTATTCTTAACAGTCATCGTGATGTGCGGCATGATTTGCGACAATATATCAAAGTTGGTGATTTTGTCTTCAAGCGCCAATAACGCATCCACGTCTATATTTTTGTAAGCCATCAACAAATTCATTGCCTGTCTCGGCGTTAAATCAATCTTCTCTCTCGTAAAGCGGAAAGCCCCCAAGAGTGAATCCTGATACATACCAATAATCGGCGAATTTGATGCGGGAGTAATTATCTGTGAAACTGTAGAAGCCAAGTGCTTCAGCTCAGTTTCGGCCATCACATTCTGAGGCCCGTGCATATTCATCTCTATCGTCAGGAATGAACCTGACGCGTCTTACCATCTCTGGTAAGATTAGACTATACCTTAAGCTTCATCGGGGGGATTAGCCCGTCATATGAAACCCACCTCCGTCTAGTCGTTGAACCTTCTCCGTACTCTAATCAAAGCGAGGTTAGGGAGCTTGGCTGCGGATTGACTAATCTATAACGTTTTTACCATTGGGTTCGGTCATTACCCGAGTTCCTCGATGCAATTTCTCGCATTAAGTGGTAGTTATAGCTCTAAAGTCGTTCCCGCAATTTGGACGTGTCGCCGCATAATTAATTCTTTCATAAAGTTTTTTGCTCGAGTGAGTGTTTCTTCAAGTGCTTCATGTTTTCCAACAAACGATATTTTTCGGTCTTTAAATTTTAATACTACAAATTCATAATTTTCTTTATGTTGCTTGCGTATGTGAATATGTGTTTCTGGATTTTCCATATTAATATGGACATCCTTCAACAGCTCAAACTTATTCTCACTGTGTTGAGTTTGTGCTCTCTGCATCAGTGACTTTTTATTTTCTTCAGTGTTAAGAGTCTGTTTTATTCCATTCGCTATTTTTTTCTTTGTTTCTTCACTATGTTTGTAGTCTTTATTCGAACCAGGTTTATCGTATTCTTCTATCTCGGCGTGTATAATATTACTATTATATCTTCCTCCATCTGTCATATTATATCCATGTGGATGCATTGTGTTAAATTCAGCAATATACTTACGTTCATAATGGTCCATTTCTTCCATTTTACAAACGGTTAATATTTCAAATGTAAATGCTGCATCGCCATATTTTATTATGGCATTATCCAAACATCTACATCCAGCTTTAACTCTGCATTTAGATTCACTTAAATGTGCATTAAATCTCCCAATAGAACCAAATGGTCTATATTTACCGTGATTTAAATGATGACTTCTGGTTTGTCCAATATAACACATGCCTGTGGCGGCATTTGTCATTTTATACACTTCACCGAATACGTTATGAAACTCATCTTTATTTAATAATTTGTATTCACTCATATCTCAAACTTTATAATTAATTATACGACTAAGCAGTTATATCCTTTACGAATAACATATGCAAGTTTTATCCGTAGGAACCGACATTCCAATGTTTTCCATATAAAGTGTTATCGGCAACTTTACATGCATCTGCTTGTTTGGGACAAGATTCTATCCCCATCGAAATCTGCGTTGTATGGTTTGGTGCAGGCCACGTTCATTCTGAACGTGTCACCAATTTTCATTACTTTAACGATGTGGCACATCATACTCATACGATGCAGCGAAGGCTGGCGGTTGAATAGCACCGCGTCTCCGTCCATCATATGACGATGCACCACATCTCCGTTCTCGAGTTTGATCGACATGCGATCTGTGTGTCTCAGCGAGATTTTATCTCCGTTTTTGCGTTCCAGGATTTTGGCGCCGGGGTATTCGTCGGGCCCGTTCTGGACGAGTTTCAGGAGAAACACGCGGTTGCGGGCATTGACCACCATCGGCTTCGTCAAGTTCTTGGCGATTTTCATCGGCACGCCGAGTTGTCGGATCGACAAGTTCGGGTCGCCGGTGATGACCGAGCGAGCACTGTAATCGACGCGTTTGCCCATCAAGTTGCCGCGGATGCGGCCGTTCTTGGAGTTCAGACGCGACATGATGCACTGGTACTGACGGCCGTTTCTCTGCAACATGGGCATCGCGCCCTTGACTTTGTTATTCACAATCATCGCCACGAAATACTGCAACACCAAGGTCAATGTATCAATGACATTCGGCTGCGCATTGTCGGCGATTTTGTTGCACAAATCCGTGTTTGTCTTGATGATGTTGCTGTAGATATGCGTCAAATCGTCCTCACTGCGCTGCTGCGCGTCGTGCTTCACAGACGGACGCACGGCGGGAGGCGGGACGGGCAACACAGAGCAAACCATCCATTCGGGGCGGGACCACACGGGGTCAAACCCGATGAAACGGGCGTCGTCGTCGCTGATACGGCGGAATATTTTCTGGATGACTTCGGGCGTGAGCTTCACCACCACATCCTGCTTCTCGTCGGAGCCTTCGACCACCATGCCCTTCCACACCGCCAAAATGTTGGCGATGCCTTCGACCTCGATTTTGTCGGGCTGCTTGCAGCCGCACCCGTCGTTGGTGTTGGACCCGCAACGTTTGGTGCCCGAGCATTCCTTCACGACATAATCCCAACGGTCCTCCGCCTTGTAATTGGTAATGAACGCGTGGTCTTTCTTGTCGATGAGCAACTTGCTGCATTTGTAGCAAACGCACTTGCAGGTCTGCATGATTTCTTTCAGATGCTGGACGAAGAAGACGGGGCGGGCGAGCTCGATGTGACCAAAATACCCGGGAGTATCCGTGTAGGTCAGTCCGTCAGTGGGGCAGACGAGACCGGGTTCTAAAACACCCATGCGAGGATCAAACAGCCCGCCAATCACAGGCTTGTTGTTGATGTACGTGTCTCTCTTGGTGATTTCGACCACCGAATTACGCCTGATCTCTTCAGGCGACAACATACTAAACTGAATACCAATAATGCGGGAAGGTGCCACATATTCGGTCATTCGGGTGTTTTTGTTGTTTGACATTGTTTTGTTAAGCGCTTGTTCGAAATATACTATAGTATAGGATTTTTTTATATTGTTTGGTCCTCTATAAATGATGGGTTTCAATTTTATAGGAATGCCACCCGCATAATCATTTATAATTTGCGTCAATGAATATAAATGTTAAACACATAAATGAATAATCCAATATAACATGACTCCATATCAACTTCGCAAACGAAAACCGCCGCCAGACGACGACTCTACCTCTAATAAAAAACCAAAACCGGGAGATAGTGATGATAATGACGATGAGGACGAAGTCTGGGAAACCGACGAAGATGAGGCATCTGGATCAAGCGAAACGCTCGAGTCTAAAGAGTCGGTTATCACCGAAGAAGAAGAAGAGGCCGACGACGACGATGAAGATTATGATAATGCAAAAGAGTTATTGCTCAATCTACTCAGCGGAGGTGCAGGTGGGTCAGAAGAAGCAGAAGATGAGGTCGGCATTGAAACGGGCGAAGACAAAGACTGTGATGCGAACGACGAACGTGTATTTATGCCGGCGTTTGCACGGACCGAGCCCATAATAGACGCCCCTCCTCCATCGCCGGATAAAGATATTACACAGAAATATTGCGAGTTGAGCGGTCGTCGTGCGCAGTTAGAGTCACACTTAGCGCATGATATGTTTATCTCTCCCGAACACCGAACTAAGATTGAAACTGAATGTTCGACATGTGATAAAGACATTCGCGAGTTGGTAAAAACTGCCCGGTACGAAAACACGAAACGGTATCACAAGATGGTGTATTCCGCGTCGAACACGATGAACGAGATGGAGTATTTCAAAACCCGGCTGTCGAATGAGGAGCAGTTGCGGGTGATGAAGGACATGGAACAAATCAATACACATTTGTGTATTGAGAAGCCGTATCGGTTATTGCTGCTACAAACGAATATTCCGCCCAAGTTCAAAGCGATCGCGATGCAAAAACTGAATATGTTGAAAACGATGAACACGAGCAATTCGGAATACTACAAACTCAAGAATTGGGTGGATGCGTTTATGCGCATTCCGTTTGGAATATACCGCAGTCTTACGGTGAATTTGGCCGACGGCATCGATGTGTGCAACGATTTCATGGTCAATGCAAAAACCACGCTCGACAATTGTGTGTATGGCATGAACGACGCCAAATTGCAAATCATGCAGATGTTGGGGCAATGGATTGCGAACCCGTCGTCGATGGGCAGCGCGATCGCGATCCACGGGCCGCCCGGAACGGGGAAAACGTCGATAGTGAAGGACGGCATCAGTAAAATATTGGGTCGCGACTTTGCGTTTATTGCGCTTGGCGGCAGCGGAGATTCGAGTTTTCTGGAGGGGCATTCATACACGTATGAGGGAAGCAGTTGGGGTAAAATCGCGCAAATCATGATGGAGAGTAAGAGCATGAACCCGGTCATTTATTTCGACGAGTTGGATAAAGTGAGTGATACGGCGCGCGGGCAGGAGATAATTGGGGTATTGACGCACTTGACCGATTCTTCGCAGAATACGCAGTTCCACGATAAATATTTTAACGAGGTGGATTTCGACCTGAGCAAGTGTCTGTTTATTTTCAGCTATAACGACGAGTCGGAGGTGAATCCGGTGCTCAAAGACCGCATGTATCGGATTAAAACAAACGGGTATGACACGAAGGATAAGATGGTGATTGCGCGCAAATACATGATACCGAAAATATGCGAGCAAGTGAATATGTCGATATCGGACATAGTCATTCCGGATGACGTGCTGCAGTACATGATAAGCTCGCCGTATTTAACAAAGCAGGAGCAGGGTGTGCGCAATTTAAAGCGGTGCCTGGAGCTAATTTACACGAAACTAAACCTGTTCCGCATAGTAAAGCCGGAAAGCGACGTGTTGAAGCAGTTTATCGACATGAAAGTCACGTTTCCATACACAGTGAGCAAAAAGGATTTGGATGTACTTATTCGCAAAGACGAGCCCGTGAATTTGACACTATTGTCCATGTACATTTAACCATTTCCTTTATTAGCCTTAAAACTTAAATGAAATTATGAAACCGAACCCATGAAGAGACTGGTCGAATACATCAAATATCTGGACGCGGAGCATGAATGAAAACTACATGGTGATTTTGCGAATTAAACTATCGCGCTCCATTTTTTGCATTCGGTATCGCATCACATCAACCCGGTGCGCCTTTTTGTCTTCAAACGTGAGTTGGTATATGATCCCGGCTATATATCCCGCAACTACGATAACGAATGCGGTCTGCCAAAAGCTGAGTGGCCATTGTTCCAACATAAGATAAGCCGACATTTTGATTTTTCGTGCCTAAATAAAAAATAATCGGCGTGTCCGTTCGAATCGGCAATCGTTATTGTTCCTTCAAAATATACATCAACAGCCATGTTTAACACTTTACCAGAACCGATTCAAGAGATTTTAGGCAATCCGAGATACAAATTCGCCATACTGATTATTTTGTCTCTATTGTCTGTGTTTTTTATTTACAGCGGTGATTCCGCTACCGAAACTTCGGGGATGTTTGCGTCGTTGCAATCTTACTTGCCGGAATTGCTGGCAACAGGTATCGCCGTCGCGACTTTAGACGAACCAACGCCGGTCGATGTCAATATCGACATGTTGGCGCCGTTTTAATTCCTCCTGCGTAAGAACATGTATATAAACGTCTTATGTGTATGTAAATACATAACACGCAAAATGAGCACAATTGATAAATCACACATTCGCCGCATGATGAACAATACCGACGCAGCCGACAATACTGAATATATCCGTGATTTTAAAAACAGTGAGCGCATTCTCTCCGATGTTCGCACGATCGAGAAGCTTCGTCGTCAGCATGTTGATATGGACAAAGCCGAATTTACGGAATTGTGCCAACAAGAGGCCGCGTTTTTGTATAACGGTTTCACTATCATTTTCAACAAATTGGTGGCGAACGAAATCAATCTGGCGACTCTCTCCCGACTCATCCATGTTTTACAGAATATCGAGAATGGATATTTGAATCAGTATGACGGGTCAGTCCAAGTAGGTGAATTATTGAAGGAAATCTACATTAATTCTGCAGTATTGAGAGGCAACAAACTTGACGAAGAACATCCAACGCCAGAGCAGGTAATACCTCAAAATATTTCTTGGCGCGAATATAAGATTCTTAAGTAAAAAACACAATAATACACAACACGCAATAATAAAAACATGAATTTGTCATTATTATTATTATTATTATTATTTTAAACCAGCATCTGCAGCATTTCGGCGGGATAGTCCATCTCTTTCAGGATTTCCACGCCTCCGTGCATTTTGGAAATGCCGGGCTTGACCCGGTACGTGTATTGCAATTTGCCGGTTGCTTCGTCTTTATTGACGACCATTTTGTAATTTTTCACACGTTCGAGCTTCCGCAGACGCTTGCACACCTTCACATAATGCGTGGTCAAGATGAAATCCACGTTCGGCCATCTCGTCGCCAAATATTTCAAGAACGCCGTCGCCGATTTCGTCGCCTCGTCCGGATTGGTGCCGGAGTACAGCTCGTCGAACAGACAGAAATGGTGCGCGTCCTCCCCCGCATCGCGTATCGCGTCCAGTATCTCTTTGCATCGTCGCGACTCGGCTTGGAATAGACTGTCGCGCCCCGACGTATCCGGTATATTGAGATAACTGTGGATGTGCGTGTATGGCTTTATCGTTGCACTCTCGTAACACCCGCACCCGAATTGCTGGCTAAACAGAATATTTAGCGCGACCGATTTCAAATAGGTGGTTTTTCCCGACGCATTCACGCCGGTGATAACCATTCCCTGAGACAAATCACACCCGTTTGCCACGCCGGTTTCACTTCCGACGCCAACATACCATTCTTTCCCGAATTTGGTTGGAGTATTCACATCAAACGAACAGACATTTAGGCATTTTTCGGAGAGAATTCGGGAGATATTAGACATGATAGAAAAATACCCGTCGAACCCGACCGCATACCTGAGCGCGGCCTCGTATTCGGGACTCTTGTGGATCTCATAATAGCATTTGGACATGTATCCCAGCTGGCCCGTCTTTTTGACACTGAGCCGGAACGGCTCGATGCTGCTCAATTTATCCGAAAGTTGTCCGAGTTGTTCCAGATGGGTTTGCGCGACAGCGTTGAACGCCGCGTATTTGGCCTTTTGTGCAGAAAGGGTTAGGAATACATCCATTTTGCCTCGGACGGAATCGATGAACACGCGAGTGTTGTATAAATTCTCGTTCATTCGTTTGATGGTGTTGTAGAAGCGGATGCAGCTGGTGACGTTGTTGTACAGTTGGAGGCCGTAGAGACCTACCATGAAGACAATATACATCAGATTTTCGGGAGAGAACGACTGGATGTTCAGCATCTTTCCGATGAAATGGTGTTTCGATATTTCGCGGAGTGTGTCCAGATACTCGCTAAACCCGATGTCGATTCCGCGCAACTTTAGGAGAAAAAACGGCATCACGAACATCACGAGGGGCAGCACCAAACTGGCGACGGGGCTGGAGAGGTTGATGAAACACATGGCAAGCAAGAAATCCTCGCTGTAGTTGAGATATTCGAGAATGGACCAGTCCATGTAGCCGTGTTTTTCCGCGAAATATTCGCACTCTTTCACGTCGGCCCACATTTTGTGGAAATCGATGCATTTCGTTTTCGTTTTCGTTTTCGGCGAGTCAGTCGGCATTTGGGATAGAATGTCCTGTGTGTCGCTCAAAAATGCGATGTCCGATGTGAAATGCGCGGCCTGATCTTTGACCACGCGCATGGCGAAATCGGTAGTATCGGTGTCTTTGGGGTCTATTTTGGCTAAATGCGCGTACATGGATTCGAGCTCGAGATCGCATTGGACAATTGGGGAAATCGGGTGGATGTGTTCTGGCGCTAAATGGAGAATGGGTAATCGGAACTCGTGATGGAGAGGTGGTTTGGATTCTGCGTCTGCGTCTGCTTTTGGTTCGGTTTCTTCGCCGCTACACAAATTGAACAGACACGGGATTACTGATATGTCTATTGAACCGGAGAACATTGATATTATGAGGTATATAATACATCATAATCGGGAGATGAGATTTATACGTAAAAATCACTCATACACCTTATTTACCACCATTTCGCGAATATTATAGTCAGACGTGCCGCATCCACGTTTCACAACCAGATCGCCTTTAGCGCGTTCAGCCAGGGCCAGAGAATCGAATACCCCGATAACGCCGGAATGAACATAAAATAGAACCCACATGTGTTATTTATAACTAACAACGCTACAGCCTATTTATATTTTTTTATTGACTAAACATAAATGGATTCAATCCAATCGAAAACGACGTAAAAATAATTTTATTATATTTTACTAATAAAATTATACAATTGTCAGACGCATTCACGTTAAAATGTAAAATCCACCGGCAACTCGGCAATGCTGATTTTGTAATGGCGCTCAATGTTCTTCATCGTGTAAATGTCCTGCTTCGTCACAAAATTAATCGATTTGCCCTTGCGCCCCCAACGACCACTGCGCCCAATGCGATGCAAATATGTATCCACACTGCGCGGAATATCAAAGTTAATCACGACATTCACCTGCTGAATGTCGATCCCGCGCGCAGTCAAATTCGAAGATATCATAACCCGATGTACCCCCTGTCTGAAATCCCGCATAACATTTTCGCGGTCCTGTTTCGCCATACCACTGTGAAGGGCGCACACCGAAAACCCCTCATCAACCATTGCATTATATAGCTCGACCACCCGGTTCAAGCTATTCGCATAAATAATCGACTGGGAAAGCGACAGTCCGTGAAATATCGATTTCAACATCTCAAACTTGTCGCTGTCGCTTTGCAATGCCACGAAATATTGCTCAATGCCGTCCAGAGTCAATTCTTCCGGCTTCAGGATGATCTTTACCGGATTGCGCATAAACTTTTCGGTCAGTTTGAGCACCTGCTCCGACATCGTAGCACTGAATACGGCGGCCTGTGTATCTATGGGCAATACCTGGAATATATTATAGATTTGGTCCTTAAATCCCGGACTCAACATTTCATCCGCCTCGTCCATGACCAGCATTTTTAAATTGCTTATACATAATGCTCTGCGTCGAATCATATCATATATACGTCCAGTACAACCGATAATCACATGTGGCGGAGCATTCGATATTTCGCGGGTATCTTCCCCGATATTAGTTCCGCCAACCATAGTTTTAATGCGCAGTCCAGTCATAAACTCGCCCAATGAACGCATCGCATCATATACTTGATTGACCAACTCATGTGTTGGTAATAACACGATAGCCTGTGTATAGTCTTTCGTTAAGTCGATGCGTTGTAACACCCCTATCGAAAACGTTCCGGTTTTGCCAGTGCCAGACTGGGCTTGCCCAATCACATCACGCCCCTGTAACACGGGCATAATAGCTTTTTGTTGGATTTCACTAGGCACTTCGAACCCATACGAATAAATGCCGCGCAACAATTCGTCTTTGAGGCCCATTGAGTCCCATGTAGTGTATCGCTGCACTTGAGGTTCGGGTTCGTCTTTCTGTTCAGATGTTGTTTCGGTAGTATTCATTATTTAAGTAAAAAGAATAAAAATGAAATGTCCGTTGAATACTCTTTTACTGCATATACGTTTATATTCATTGTTCCAATAACAATCAACCTCGAATAAATCACTTAAACATTTATACACATTCTATACCAGCTCTTTAAAAATGACTTCCGTTATTCGCCGTTTTCGTCTCGCCGATTTTAGTTTGATGGTAGCACCTCAAATCGACGCTGCTGTATTAAGTATATTGCAGCATTTGGAGTCGCAAATCGAAATACCGGCCGAGCCGGCCAATAGTAATAGTGGCAGCATTGTACGCAGACCACAGCATGATGTGCAACGGAATAATGGAGGGGGGGGCAGACGAGACCGTGGGCGTAAAGTCGGCGCGGATACTCGAGACATTCCGGATGAAAACTGGGAGGCTATGCGAAATTTCAAGGCCACTAAAATCGAGGTAAAGACGGGGATCGACAAGGTAATCAACGACATTCGCGGCGTGATCAATAAAATCAGTAAAGTGAAGCTGGCCCAACAGCAGATTCAAGTGATTCAGCTCGTGCGTGATTATATGGAGAGCGATTCGGTCACCGAGGAAAACACGAATCAATTGGTAAAGACGGTGTTTGATGTGGCGTCGGGCAATAAGATGTTGGCGCCTCTATACGCCGAGCTATATCGCGAGTTAATTGACGAGTTTGAGTATTTTAAGGCGCCGGTGGATTCGTTGGTGAATGATATGATTACGCAGCCGATGATTGTGTATGCGGACCCGGATACTGACTACGATGGGTTTTGCATATACAATAAACAGATAGACCGACGAAAATCCGCGACTGCATTCGCGGTTGAGTGCATGAAGGCGGATATTGTGTCGGATGTACAACTAATCGGTCTGTTGAATTGGTATTTGGATACCAGCCGTGGGCTGGTCGATACGGCGGGCAATGAGAAGATAGTAGAAGAGTTTGCGGAAATGACATATATCGTGGTTCAACAGGGGTCTGCACTGCTGAAGGAATCCGATGGATGGGCTGAGATATGCGCCAAGATTTCCGGCATGTCGAAACTGAATGCCAAGATGTTGCCGAGTTGCTCGAGCAGAGCGGTGTTTAAGTACAAGGACATTGTGGATTTGTTAAACAGATAAAAAGTAAGTAATTGTGTGTGTGTGTGTATGTTAAAAAATAAATAAACGGCTTATTTATTTTTATTTTTTGTTATACTTACCTTGATTTTATACTTACCTGGTTGATTAGTTGATATACTTGCATAAGAATGCATCGTCAATCTTTGCATATCCGCATGGATACAGCTCATCGTTCCCATCGTAGGAAAATTCAAACAGCGGATATGTCTCTGCGTCAGCGTTGTAGTATTTGATGTTTTTATCATACAGTGTGTTCAATTCCATAATGTCCGTAGATACAAACGCGCATTCGCACCCTCGAATAGCATGTTTGACAGCGTCGGATTCTTCGCACACATCGACATCAAGAACTCCAACGATGCATGATGTGCCCTTGTTTCCAGCCAAGTTATACTCGGCGAACGAGAGGACGTAATATGTGTTTAGCTGGGCACAATGCACATATAACTTGTGGCATTCCTTCTTAATTGTGCGCGACATAGATACTCCTTCCGCAGTAAACTGGATTTTATTGGTGTGCGGGACGGTAACGTATTCATTCGCATCCATAAATTCGCGCGATACCCCAATGATTTTATACTGACTGTCTGACGTGTTCATTTTATTATTAATTGAGTGAAGTTGAGTATTTATGTCGTCAAAAAACCCAAATAAAATGATTTCAATTTTGTTTGGGTTTTTATATCTCTTTTATATCTTTTATCTTTTCATCGTTTGTTTTTTCACTCGTTAATATATCTTTTAGTTTATTAAGTAATGTATCATAATTATATTTATAATACCTAATTTTTACAGATTCTAACCCATCATACTCTTTTATACGATAATAATCTTTATATTTTTTTTCTATTTCATCGGATTTTATATAACTATTTTTAGATGCTCCTTGAAACTCTGATGTCATTTCATGATATAGTTCTACAAGTATATGGTCATGTCGTTTTATATGATGCTTCATTCGAACATATTCTGGATTCTTTTCTTTCATTCGTTTTTCATACTCTTTCAAAATTTTATCACTTAATTTCCAGCCACCATAACATTCATTATATAATACTTCCATATAATCGTTATCTGTCATTTAATATTATAATATTATTTTATTATTTACTAAATTATTATTTGGATTATTTGATATATGTACATAATAATCTAAATTTTAGACATTGTAAAAAGTTTTTTATGTGATAAATATAGTATGGTCGCCTCAATAATCAACAATAAAGTCAAATTCACGGAGACGCACGATATAGACGACGAAGACGTAGGTCATTCGTCCGACGTGTTTGAACTCGACGTATTAACAAAAACCATCTCTGTTGTCCTGGGAAAACCCAAATACACATACGCCGATCAGAATGTGGTTTATCTCCCGATTTACGCTATTTCAAAGGACTCTTTAGTCGGTAAAATCGGCGTGTTCGAAATCACCACACCTCAACTGGTGAAGCTTCATCGAGACGGGGCCGTCGATTTAGCCAAATTATCGCCGCCTTTACTGTTTTCCGAGTTCGACGAAGCCGAAAAACTCGACGCACTGGGGGCTGACCCCGCATATTATCACACTAAGAATGTGGTAGAGAAAACCGTGAGATTCGTCGATTTGGATAAAGAATTTCTTGAAAAGGAAAAGGAAAGGGAAAAAGAAAACGATTCGGACGATGACCGAGAGTTCCGACTAGAGGTTAATCCGGCGGCAGTTTCGGGCGAGAAACGCAAGTCTATGGCAACACTCAACACCGGCATTTTCTCAATGACATCCGGTTTTACCGCACCTGCCATGTTGCGCGAAGAAACGGCGAAGGACGCCGAAGATATGCGCACAAAATTCCGTCCCCGGTCGGGCAATAATTGGATTGAAGAACGCATGAAAAACAACAATTACAGCATCGCGGAGAATGAGGGCAGCGGCGATTGTTTTTTCGCTGTAATCCGCGATGCATATGCGCAGATTGGCCGGGTAACGACGGTGGAGAAATTGCGCGCAATATTGGCGAACGAATTGACGGACGAGGACTTTCAGGAGAAGCGCAAGCTGTTTATGGAGTTTGACGGACAGAAGAAAGAGAAGGAGTTCCAAATGGCGGAATTGGAGAAACAGTTGGCGTCGCTCAAGAAACAGGTGAATTCGGCTAAGTACGGCAAGGAGGACACCAAACGAATGATTGCCGAGGCCAACGGCATCGTGGAACAACACAGGATGCTTAAAGCCGAACGCAAAGAAATCCTTCAGATGGCAACCGATTATTTAGGGTCAATGAAAGGCATCAACACCATTGAAGATATGCGGGCATACATAAAGACGTCGGCGTTTTGGGCCGACACGTGGGCTATAATGGCACTAGAACGCGTGTTGAACGTGAAAATGCTTATATTGTCCGAGGATGTGTATTCGCAGGGAGATAAATTGGGCGTGCTGCAGTGCGGCGAAGCAACGAAATATTTACAGGAGAAAGGTGCATTCTCTCCCGAATTTTACATTATTACCACGCTAGGACATGGGCATTATCGGTTGGTTAATTACAGAAATAAGGGCTTATTGTCGTTTAGCGAAGTGCCGTATGATCTAAAAGTCCTCGTTGTGAATAAATGTATGGAGCGCAGCGCGGGTGTATTTTATTTGGTGCAAGATTTCCGCAATTTCAAAACGCGTTTAGGACTTGACGCCGAGTTGGGGGCTCCGGTAGAGGCGGGAATGTCGGATTTGTTTGATGAATCCGTGGTATTTATGTTTTATGCACGTTCTGCTAAAGCGCCTAAACCGGGCATGGGCGATGGAGAGCGCATTCCGGAATCTTCCAGGGCGAAGTTTGTGAGTTTGGCCAAGATAGACGAATGGCGCAAGAAATTGGATGATATGTGGGACAAAGCCGTATTGACGATCGATGGACATCGTTGGGCATCGGTGGAACATTATTTGCAAGGCGCTAAATACAAAAAGGGATTTCCCGACGTGTATTTAATGTTTTCGTTGGATTCCGGAAGCGAGATTTCGGGAGATGTTAAGCAGGCAAAGGGACCCGCGAAGGGACCGCACAAAGGGCTGAAAGAAGGATTACGCGTGGATACGGATTATGCGTTAGGCCGCGATGAAGCGGAGCGAGAAACGGCACTCAAGGCTAAATTCATCGATAATTTAGACATGAAACATCTATTGATGAGCACGGGGCGAGCGCTATTGATGCATAAAGAGGGAGTCGGCAAAGAACCGACTACGGATATGGAGTTGATGAAATTGAGAGCCAATCTGATGTGAAAAACAAAATAACATTCAAAATGCGGAAACATATTAAAGGATATTTTGCTATACAACTCATCCTCAATATGCAAATATTCGTAAAAACTCTCACTGGTAAAACCATTACATTGGAAGTAGAACCGACCGATACGATCGATAATATCAAGGCCAAGATTCAAGATAAAGAAGGCGTGCCGCCGGATCAGCAGCGTCTGATTTTCGCGGGGAAGCAGATGGAAGATGGCAGAACTTTATCGGATTACAACGTGCAAAAAGAGGCGACGCTTCATTTAGTCCTTCGGTAATTATAATTTTCTCGTATAAACATACATTTATACGAAAACACAATTGTGAAACACAAAGCCGTTTATATGGTATAATATGACTGATACACCAAGTTTTCGTCCTCCGCATAACGCATCTTACCCCGGATTTCTCCGTATTCGCCGCGGGTTGAAAGACAAATTAATGGGGTCCATACTTGATACGCAAGAACTGCTCAGCAGCACGTTTTCTTCGATGGGCTACTCCGAACCAGCTGAAATAATTACTGAAGTGGTTATGACAGAGGCGTTGTATCGCATGGACATCACATTCGCGATTGAAGACGTTGTATGTTTTTTAGACATGTGCGTGAATCCGGAAACGCACGAAGTGCATAATTACGATGTATATCGCTCGGTCGAATATGTCGATACTCAACCCCGCAGTCTAAACGATGCTCAACCCCGCAGTCTAAACGATGCTCAACCCCGCAGTCTAAACGATGCTCAACCCCGCAGTCTAAACGATGCTCAACC
>Ga0114978_10000558_pt1 | contig 31868 bp, 31 predicted proteins | sample S_140212_EF_Meta_FD_87027 | JGI IMG/M metagenome (GOLD analysis project Ga0114978, IMG submission 87027) | Freshwater microbial communities from Lake Simoncouche, Canada to study carbon cycling - S_140212_EF_MetaG | ecosystem: Environmental > Aquatic > Freshwater > Lake | place: Lake...
CCCGTGCCGAAAAGAGCGGAAACAGACCCTGAAAACCAAGAATATTCCAAGGGTCGACGAGCGCCCCACATTCAATTCCGCGATGCATATACGCTTCCGCCTCGCTCAGCAGGTGAACGGCTTCGGTGATCTTTCCCTTCTCGATCACTCGCCGGGCACTGTGAACGCGGCACAGAACCTCGCATTCAAATCTCGCCGAGGCACAGGGAATGACCCCCGCCTGCTTCAGACTTGCCTCGGTATAGCCCATTCTGGCATACAAGTGGGCGAGCTGTCGGCGCTGGACTTGTTGAGTCCCATAGTTGGCCAAATACATGTTCAAGGATTGGCGGACGTGGCCGAATGGCTGCCGCGTCATCTTGGCATGTTTTTTCAGGCGTTTTGCCCGAGCCCCCGTGGCACTGTCCAGTAGCCACGTATAAAACTGGTCTCGCTGCTGGGCGACACGAGGGAGCAACGAGGTCAAGGATACGCTCGAGTCATGGCACTCGGGACCATCACCACTGATGGCCGAGGCCATCAGAATTGTTCCGCACAGCACCGCCGACATGTCGAACAGCACTTCGTCCGAATCGACTCGCTTTTGTTGACGCTGCCAGTCCAGCAGGGAATCAATGATGATGCGACGAATCACAAAACGGCGATAATGTCCCTTGACATCAATCTGATGCGGGTCCCATTCGCCAAATAGATAATTCGTTCGCTTGTTGACGGGATGCGAATGATCATGAGCCCTGGGATCCAGAGCGAGTTCGTCCAGTTTGTTAATGTCAAAACAGGCATCCGACAACAATTCTGCCGGAACTTGCCGCAATAATTCCAAAGCCCGCGTGACGAGCAACTCGTACGGACCGTGGGCCACACCGGCATTCTTCAGGTATAGCGGCCAGGGACGGACCCGTTCATGCGAATACAACTCCATTTTGCGGCGATTTTCCAGCACCGCCACGGGACGAAAACCGACAAAATCATTCAGTCGATGCAACGCACCGTGAATGATTCCTTGGTTGTCATCCCAGGGAGCCCCCTGCTGCAAGACGGATTCGAAGACCTTTGCGAGAAAAAAAGGCTGCTCATATTCGGCGGGATTGAGATGCCCCAGCAGGTCACGATGATGTGCGTGATACGCCGGCAAAACATCCTGGAACACCAATTTGAGGATCGATTCTGCCTGTGTCACATCTGCAAACGCTGGTGCCGACTGATTCAGCTGAATCAGAAGTTGATGCAGTGTCTCGGGGACATTCGCCCATGATACCGAAGCAACCAGCTCATTGAGCTGGTGCTGAAATTTCGGATCGGGTCGCCCACCCGAAAAATTCAGGTAACCAAGTACTTCTTGGGCGTATGTCATATCGGATTGGGAAAGATTCAAAATCCCGGTCTCCCGGCCACAGTTTTCGTTGCCGCACTCTGGCAAAAATTGCCAGATTTAAAATCGCCCTGCATCCCTGCTATTCTCGAATCCGTCGATTCGTATCCAGGGAATTTCATGCCCATAGAATAAGGGACGGGATCCCCCGTTAGCAAACCCTCGCCCCCCCAAAGGCTTGGGTATTCCCCGTTCCAACGCCCGTCCGAGCCGTTTTTCTTCATCTCAAGGATCATTCCTGCCGATTGTAACGATCAGAGAAGCTACGGTGACTTTTCACGAAAGTCTGCGGTGAAACATTCCGCAGGGAGACCAAAACACAAAAGGTCAGAGGAATCGGTTTCAGGTTCCTCTGGTCGTTTGCATAGGATTCAGCTGGTATGGCACCCAAATCACGCGCTGGCGGCAGATCGTTTGAACAGGTGATCAATGGGATTTTTGGTTCTCCCTGGCTGTGGGGGACCGCCATTACCTGCGGATTTTACCTTTCGCTACCATACCTGCCTCTGTACCAAGCGGATATGCAGCGGTACTTTACGGCACATTGGATTGAATACGCGACCACGGGGCTGTTTTTTATCGGCCTGGCGACGCTCTTCACAAAACTGAGGCGAATTCCAGGCGAACGGGGGGCGTTACAGCCAGATCTCCTGGAGGGGCTGAAGCTTGATACGGCCGACGACTCCGGGCAGTGCGCCCAAAAAATTCAGGCCCATCTGGACGAGGTCGCCAAGCGTAGTGAGAAGACGCACCTTGTTCGGCGGGTTCGGGATGCGTGTGATTATGTCACGGGTCGCGGTTCCGCCGACGGGCTGGAAGGGTATTTGACCTATCTCGCAGAACTGGGAAGTGGTCGGCTTCACGATGGCTATGCTTTAATTCGCACGATCACCTGGGCGGTGCCGATTCTCGGATTTCTGGGGACTGTGATCGGGATTACGATGGCAATTGCCAATATCACTCCCGACAAATTGGAATCCTCCCTTCCCGAGGTGACGGCAGGTCTGGCGGTGGCCTTTGATACCACGGCGTTATCGCTGGCGTTGTCGATGCTGCTGGTATTTGGCACATTTATCGTTGAACGCTCTGAGCAACAGACGCTGGATGACATTGAAGATTATGGAGTCAAGCGGATTTTGCAGCTGTTCCCAAACGCTGCCAGCCCGGCCAAGTCCTCACCATTCAATCTGGCCGAACAGCAAGCGGCGGAACAACTACTGGTTCGATCCGAAGGGATGATTTCCTGGCAGATGGATTTGTGGCAGACTTCGCTGGAATCATTGCGTGAACGCTGGTCGGGAACGCTGACAAAGCAGCAGGAATATCTCGATCAGGCCTTGCAAACCGGTCTGACCAACGCGCTGGTCGACCATTCACAGCAGTTGTCTGCACTGCGATCGGAATTTTTGACGGCATTTCAATCGGCGTCCGCTTCGATTGGCCAACAAGTTTCCGAGGCGCGGATCGCCATGGCCGAACAGCAACAGCAAGGCTGTGTGCAGATCGCGACGCTGTGGCAACAATTCCAGGGGGAGCTCACCCAAACACGGGATGAGCACCTGCGGCAACTGGCCATTTTAACTCAAGCCATCACGACCGAAGTCGGAGGTTGGCAGAATCAACTTCAGAGCTCGACCCTGATGATGTCGAGTCAGTTCCAGGAACTTCGCCAGCAGGGGGATGTGTTCCTGAAATTGACCGAAAACGAATCCGAACTCGTCCGGCTGGAAAGCCGCCTGGCCGAAAATCTCGAAGCGGTGAAGGTCGTCGAGTCGCTCGAACATACCCTGCTGAACCTGAATGCGGCTGTAAATCTGCTCACGACCCGAGCCAAATTCAAAGCCGCGTAGACCAGTCAAAAACCGGGATGCGTCACGCCACCTGGGGCTGACTGCGATTGCCAAGCGTTCTCCGCAGCGAGACCTCGTTCATCGACGATCGCTCAAAGACGATCGGCATGAACGGTGACCATAAACTGTTACGAAAAACTGTTACGAAGATTCCGAAACTGAGACGAAGATTCCGGTGGCGGGAGAGGATCCCGTTTGCCAAACCTCCGCGACTAGTAATAACAAGTACCTCCGATGAGTCGTCGATCGAAGGAAACACTCGCCGTTCAGCTTTTTCCGTTCCTCGCCGTGCTGGTCTGCACGATGGGGGCGTTGATCTTTCTATTGCTCGTGACGACTCGCGAGATTCGTCAGCGAGTTGTGGCTTTTGCGGCGTTTGAGCGGGCAGCGCAGGAGCAAGCGGTCGCCGATCGCACCGCGTTGCCACTCATGAGGATTGCCGATCCGGACCCACAACCCGCATTGCGGGAATTGCCCGCAAGTGGCCCGACCGAGCCACAGGAGGTGGTGGACGATGGCTACGAGTTGGCACGCGCCCAGCGAGAGCAGGAATTGAGCGATCTCAAGGCAAGCTGGCGTCAGCAGACGAATCGACTGGATCGGGATCGCAACGAACAGCTGATTCAGGTCAAACAGCGAAAATCGCTGGTAGAGGCCGCCGAGGCACAGGCCCAGCAGTTGCAGTCTGAGGTCCATGATCTGGAACTGCAACTCGGAATCCTTGCAGGCGCCACTGCGGAGGCAGCGGCGCTGGGGGATGACACCGAACGGATCCTGATCGAACAACAGATTGCCCAACTGAAAAAACGCCTGCTGGCGGCGCAACTGTCCGATTCGACAGAGAAAAATGATCAGTATCAGGTGATTCCGTTTGACTCCCAAACCGGAACCACCCGGCGGCCCATCTTGATTGAATGCACGGCTGCCGGAATTCGATTCCTGCCTGAAAACATCTTGATCACGGCCAAAGACATGGAAGGATTCAACCCCAAAGTGAATCCGCTGGCGGTTGGAACAGCCGCCCTGATCAATTACTGGACGGCCTGGAATCTGAATCAACGACAAGCTCATGCCGAGGCAGAGCCTTATGTGCTGCTGTTGGTCCGACCCGATGGCGTATTCGCTTATTATGTCGCACTGAAGATGCTCGAACCGATTCGCACGCCTCAGGGCTACGAGCTGATCGAAGAGACCACAGACCTGAAACTCCCCACCACGGATCTCGGTGCGAAAATGGCCTGTCAAACAGCCATCGATCGGTTGATGTCCGAACGGGAAAAGTTCGCCCGTGCGACGGGCCGCGGCGGTGCTGGCAAGGGCCTTTCAGGAGCGGGTCCGAATCAGCGAGGAGGTTCCGCTGGCTCGGTAGCGGGGGCCGACGGCAGCGTTTCAGAGGCGGGTGCCGATCGCCCCAGCCGCTCGAAGGGGAATCAATTCACCATGAATGACATTCAAGGTGGCGAAGAGAGCGTGGGGTCTCGCAGTTGGGAGCGGATCGAGAACTTCCAGGGGAAGCCGCGGGCGGGGCGTCGGACAGAATCGAGTACAGGAACCGGAGATTGGGAAACAGCGGATCGACCAACCGGTCCACAGGGTTCTGCTTCACAGGGTTCTGCTTCACAGGGTTCTGCTTCACAGGGTTCTGCTTCACCGGGTTCTGTCTTCGACGGATCGGTTCCTCGCGATGAAACCCCATTTGATCCAGCAGATTCCACCGGTTCTTCGGTCGCTACGAGAAAGAGCCCGGCGACGGAGGGTCAGCGGAATTCCTCTTTACCACGCAGCGTGCTACCGGGAAAAGGAAACTCGACGGGGTCGGAAAAATCTCGCACGATCGAAAACGCGTATTTGCAGGAGGGTGCGGATGAGTTCGAACCGGGAATGCCGATTGGCGAGCGTCCGGGCCGCAAACCGAAACGAAAACCCGCTTACCCGGAAGGGGCGGTAACAGACGCTGGGCAAAACGGGGAGTTCGCGGGTGATGGGGAGACCGCCGAGGACTCAGCGGGTGTCCCCCAGGATATTCCCCAGAATGGTGGTGCGGCCGGTCGTCGAACAAGTTCTCGAGATTCCGATTCATCCTCTTCGTCCCCGAGATTTTCTGACAACGCCTCATCGTCCAGCCGCTTCTCGCATCAACCCAACAGCGCCACCCGAGCGGCTCATCCGGGGGAAAAGCCGAGCAAATCGAGCGATCAGGCGAACAAGCCCCTCGAACCCGAAATGCTCGCCGGCCGCCGCTGGGGCTTGTGTGACCCTGGTGCAAGTATCGGGTTTGAACGGGAAGTCCGCGTGGATGTCTCCCAGGACGAACTGCGAATTGCCGAAAAGCATTCCGTTCCGGTGGGTCAGGGGGAATCCAAACAAGAAACACTAGAGATGTTTGCGGCAGCCTTGGACCAGCATTCGCGCACATGGGGTCGCCCCCCACAGGGCTTTTTTTGGGCTCCCCGACTGAAATTTATCGTCAAGCCGAATGCCAACGGACAATATGAACAGGTCAACGCCATGATGACCCGTGCTGGCCTGGCCACCTCACACGAATTTGCAGACGACCCCAAGGCCTTGCAGTTTGGTCGAACCACACCCGCCTTGGTGAAACCGGCTGCGAAAACGGCATTTGGTGCGAAATCAGGAGCCCGACAATGAGCCGCCGTCGTCCGAAAGGGGAACTCCAGTTCGGTTCCGATTCGTTTCTCGATGTGGTCGCAAACATCGTCGGAATTTTGATTATTTTGATCGTGATCGCGGGATTACGGGTCAGCCAGACCCCCGTGGTGCAAGCTCTTGCCACCCCCTCCACCACCCCCCACCCTGAATCGGATTCGATTGTCGAAGAGAGCCCACCAGAAAGTTCGCCAGGATTCGCGGCAAGTGCCGATGGAAGTCAGGACTTACAGATCGCCGCCAAGGAAACCGATCGCGAGAAATCGCCGGTCCGTGAACCACTCCCGGAACTCCTGGTCCCTCCGGAACTCGCCGAACTGAGCGCCCGTTTGGAGGCAGAAATTGCCTTATTGCGAGATCAGGACGAGATCCTCACCAAGAAACTGAAGCAGTCTCATTTCAATCAGCAAGAGTTGATTGAACGGCAAAAAGCGATCCGCGAACTGCTGGCGCAGTCAGCGGCGGAACTCGAGGAAAATCGTAAAAAGGTGGCAGCACTGGAAACCGATCTCGAGCTCGCACGCGAAACGCTCGTCCGATTGGCCAGACAGGTCGAAGAGATTGAGGATAAACCGCTCAACATCAAGACGCTTGAACATAAGATCACACCCGTCAGTCGAGTCGTCCTGGGGAAGGAAAAACATTACCGTTTAGAGCGAAATCGTGTGGCCGAAGTCCCGGTTGATGAGCTCGTTTCCAGGCTGAAAGAACAGATTGACCGCCGCAAGGACTGGCTCGTGAAGACCCGGCAACATCAGGGGTTGATCGGTCCGGTTCAGGGCTTTCGCATGCAATATCTTGTCCACGTCGAGACCCTGTCTGGTCTCGAAGAAATGAAAACTGGCCATGGCGGATACCGGATCAGCCTTTCGAATTGGGAAATTCACCCCGAACCAGAAACCCGCGGCGAAACCGCAGAGGTGGCTCTTCGAAAGGGATCACAGTTTTACCAATCCATCCTCGGTGCCGCCCCGGATACGACGCTGACTTTCTGGGTCTACCCAGACAGTTATGAAATTTATCGAAAATTGCAGAAATTTACCCATGACCACGGTTTTTCTGTTGCAGGTAGGCCGCTTCCCGCAGGCATTCCGATCTCAGGATCCCCCAATGGTTCCAAAACATCCAGTCAATGAGTCCGAGAACGCTGCCAACACAGGGACAGATAGCACCCATCAAGAACATTCTCCGCGGTGCTTTTCTCGTGGAAAATTGTTGAAATCGCGAAGCGGACAAGTTTGAAGTTGAAGCAGAGTTGACAGTTCAATGACGACTGCCATAATCAGTGAATTCTTACGTGTGCCTGATTCAAGGATGGTTATTCGCCGGATTCGTCAATTAAACCTCGGGCACACAACGGCGACCTCTGAGAATTCCGATGAATTCTCAGAGGTCGTTTTGTTTTCGGGATTGGATTGATCTTCCCCTGTTGTGAACCGGGGATTTCCGCAAAAATAGCCGTTTTCTCGAAATTCTTCCCTGATTTACCCCGGAAATTTGGGTCGAGTGGACCGTGGAAATGGGCCGGCCCTCATAATTGGATTTCCTGATCATTTGACGGGATTAGGAGGGGCCGTTAGGATGCTGGACCTGAGAAACGTCGCAGATTTTGCGGCACCAAGTCAATAAAACCGCCGGATTGGATTCCGGACCCGCTAGTTTTGCGTGGAGGAGTCGGTAACGTGTCAGAAATTGTGGTGAAAGATTTTCTTGAAGCGGGCATTCATTACGGCCATCGTACCAGTCGATGGAATCCGAAGATGCGACCCTACATCTACGGTCGTCGGAATCTCATCCACATCATCGATATCAAAGAAACCATTCGTGGTTTGCTGCGGGCGAAGAAGTATCTGCACAAGGTTGCTTCCCAAGGAAGCTTGATCTTGTTCTGTGGTACCAAAAAACAAGCCGCCGAAACGATTCGTGACTGTGCCACTTCCGTCAACATGCCTTATGTCGACTATCGCTGGCTCGGTGGGATTTTCACCAATTTTCGCACCATGCGAACACGCATGAAGCGATTGGAAGAACTCGATCAGATTTTTTCGTCAGGTGACATCAATACCTACTCGAAAAAGATGCAATCCAAGCTGCTCAGAGAGCACCGCAAGATGTTGCGAAACATCAACGGCTTGCGATTGATGAACCGATTGCCCGAAGCGATTGTGGTTGTCGACCCGAAAAAAGAACACAATGTGGTCCATGAGGCCCATCTGGTCGGAATCAAGGTCATCGCCCTGCTCGATACCGATTGCAATCCTGACGATGTCGATCTGCCGATCCCCGGTAATGACGACAGTATTCGTTCGATTCAATTGGTTTTGAAGCATCTGACTGCCGCTGTGGCCGAAGGCCGCAACATGGTGCCAAAGGAAGAAGTTGAGCAACCGTTGGAAGAGCAGTATAAGGCTCGTCCTTCGATCCAGTCCTGATCAGTTCATGCTGTTGAGTACTGAGATTGCCGATTTGCGGGTAAATCTTTTTTCGAAAAAATCAATGATTTTCGTTCCGCTCAATCCACTATCGGGTTCGAGCGGACGATTTTTTCAAGCTCTGTCGCAGGCGGGCGTCGATTTCACGACGCAGGTCCTGTGTTTTTGTACCGCTATTTTTTGAGGAGTGTATGCCATGGCCGAGATCACCGCGAAAGCAGTCAAGGATCTGCGTGATCTGACCAGTTTGCCCATGATGGAAGTCAAACGGGCGCTTGCAGAGGCAAACGGTGACCAGAACAAGGCCATCGAACTGCTCAAGGAATGGAACAAGAAAGTCTCGATTAAACGAGCCGAAAATGCCACCAGCGAAGGGGTCATTCTGACCGTCGTTGCTCCGGATGGTGCTCTGGCTGCCATGGTCGAGTTGCAATGCGAGTCGGCCCAAGTTGCCAAGGCAGATGATTTCCTGTTTCTGGGGAATCAACTCGCAAAGCAATTGCTCGCCGGGTCTGGTGCTACGACTCCTGAGGAATTATTGGCTCAACCCGCGCCAGACCGCGCTGGTTCGACACTTGCCGGCTTGATGGAAGACGTGGTTGGTAAAGTACGAGAAAAAATCGTGCTCGCACGAGTGCTGCGGGTCGCGGGTCCCGTCGGTGCCTACTCGCACCACGATGGGAAGACCGGCGTGCTGTTCGCAGCCAGTGGCGAAAACAAGCTTGCCACCGTCCTGCGTGACGTGGCGATGCACGTCGCGGCACTGAAGCCAGTTGTCACGCATCCCGAAGAACTCGCCGCAGCCGATGTGGCTGTTGAAAAAGAACGGCTGACTGCCGAGGCCGCTGCCTCTGGTAAGCCCGCAAATATCCTGGAAAAAATTGTTGAGGGTCGGATGAAGACCTACTACGCGGAACATGGCGTGTTGGGTTATCAGTTATTTGCCAAAGACGACTCGAAGACCGTGAATCAAGCCTTGGCGGAAAGCGGTTTGAAACCCGTTTCCTTCACACGCTGGTTGCTCGGAAACTGAACAGAATTCAGAGAAAGCGCTTTCATGGTTTCCGGGACCCCCCCCAAGTATAAGCGAGTTTTGTTGAAGCTGAGCGGCGAGAGTTTCGCTCGGCCTGGCGAGTCAGGGATTAGTCTTTCTGAAGTCAAAATCATCTGCGAGCAAATCAAGCGCGTGGTTGAGAGTGGCGTTCAGTTGGCCATCGTTTGTGGTGGCGGAAATATCCTGCGAGGCAAGGAATTCTCTTCGACAAACTCGATTGTCGTTCCGGCGACGGCCCATTACATGGGAATGCTGGGGACTTCGATTAATGCATTGGCCCTGCAGGATGTCATGGAGCACTATGGCATCCCGACGCGGGTTCAAAGTGCGATTCCGATTCCGCCCGTTGCCGAATCGTTTATTCGACGACGGTGTATCCGTCACTTGGAAAAGGGGCGCGTTGTTATCCTGGCCTGCGGTACTGGTAGTCCTTTTGTGACGACCGACACCGCAGCAGCCTTGCGTGCTCGCGAAATTGATGCTGATCTATTGGTCAAGGCCACACGGGTTGACGGAGTCTACTCTGATGATCCCCTGAAAAACCCTCATGCGGTGCGGTACTCGGAAATTACCTATCAGGAAGTTCTGCGACAAAACCTGCAAGTCATGGATGCCCAAGCGATCCATCACTGCATGGAGCACAACATTCCGATCGTGGTGCTCAATTATCAGAAATCCGGCAACATCGAGCGAGTAATTGCAGGTGAGCGACTGGGGACTCGTGTTGGTGCACCGCCCACAGCCTGATCCCTCGCGATCGAGAATTCGTCTCTGAGTGGAATTCCACGGACGGATTTTTCGTCGGCTGACCGACTTCACACCGCTATCGTTTTTCGTTATTTTGAAACGAGATCGCGTGGGGTGTGGCGTTACCTCTCAAAACCCTGCGTATCATCACTTTGCCATTCCAAAACGAGGTTGAGCTCGATCGGGCCCCCCTTTTTCTACGGAGTTTTTTACCATGGACCAGGACGAAATTCTGCTGGACGCGGAAGAGCGGATGGAAAAAGCAGCCTCCGTCGCGCACGATCACTTTCAGGGATTACGAACAGGGCGGGCGACTTCGGGTTTGGTGGATTCGATTCGGGTTGATTACTACGGTTCGCCGACACCACTCAAACAGATTGCTACGATCAGTGTTCCTGAAGCGCAACAGATCATGATTCGCCCATTCGATCAGGGGGTCATCAATGACATCTCGAAAGCGATCCAGTCAAGCGATCTTGGCCTTGCGCCCAACTCGGATGGGAAAGTCATCCGGCTGAATATCCCCCCGCTGTCGACGGAACGCCGCAAACAGATGGTGTCCCGCCTGAAAGACCTCGCTGAAGATGCTCGCGTTGCGATACGCAATATTCGTCGCGATGCGAATAAGCATACGGATACGTCCATGAAGGACAAGCTGATCAACGAAGATATCCACGATCAGCTGAAAGAGCAGATTCAGGAACTGACCAAACAATACGAAGGAAAAGTCAATTCGATGGCCGATGCCAAAGAAAAAGACATTATGGGTTCCTGAGAATTTTCAATGCGAGTTGTTCGAGAACTCGATTTGTTCATGAGCGCCTGTCACAAGCTCTCAACGTCTCAAACTCTCATTCGGATCCCTTGCCCCCTTGAACGAGGGAGCATGTGGGGTCCGAGTTGAAAATGCCTCTGGAATTACTCGGCAAGCGTCGGTTCTGGCGTGGGCTCCACGTTGGGACTCGGCAATGCTGGGTGATCCAAGGAATACAGCATGGTTTTTAAAACCTTGAAACTCAGTAGCGCACACTTTTGCCGGCTGGCAGTGAGCCGAACTTTCAGCAGTTCCAGCATCTGTTGGGCCTGAAAGTCACGCAGTTCCGCCAGCGATTTTCCTTCGATGGTCTCGCACAAAATCGAAGCGGCTGCCTGGCTGATGGCACAACCTTTGCCATGAAAATACGCTTCGGTCACGACATGGTGATCACTCACAAGAAGTTCCAGGGTCACTTGATCGCCACAAATCGGATTCCGATCGGAGTGGGAGCAGGTGGGGCAGTCGAGATGGCCTTTGTGATACGGCGATTCAAAATGATCGAGTATATGGTCGTCGTACAGTTCGTCAGACACGTCGGGATTCCTGTGGAATAAAGACAAGCCAGCCATTGATCCCCCTCACGCGGCAGCAAGACTGGTTCGTGAAGATTCTAGGCCGATTCCGCAGCGATTCCAAGCGGCGAACGTTTGCGAGAATTCTGCGTGATTATTCTGCATGGCAGGATCGGTCGAGATGAACATAACCACCATCGACATGAATCAATTCCCCCGTGGTATGGCTGGAACAGTTGGAAAGCAGGAAAACCACCATGTTGGCAATTTCGGTACAGGTGGTCATTCTCTGTCCGAATGGGACACGTGATTCCACTTTGCGTCGGGTTTCTTCGGGGTTCGGCACAGTGGCCAGCCAAGTCGCATACATGGGAGTCCAGCATTCGGCCACGATCACCGAATTGACACGAATGCCATATTTTTCCAGTTCAATCGCCCATTCCCTGGTTAGAGCGTTCCGGCCTCCATTTGCGGCAGCATACGCGGAAGTGGCTCCTTGACCTGTTTCGGCGACTTTCGAGCCGACATTGACGATTGAGCCTTTTGACTTCTTCAATTCGGGTAAGGCAAACTGAGCCATCTCATAGTAGTGGATCAAATTTTTCCGGAGCGAAGCGATAAATCGTTCGGTGTCACCCTGTTCCAGGCTCACGCCGTCATTGATTCCCGCGTTATTTACAAGCCCCTCGATCCGGCCAAACTTTTCGACCGTGGCCTCGACCGCGCGGCGACAATCCTCGGTTCGATTCAGTTCGGCCACCACCGACCAAGCGGCATTTCCAGCCCCCTCAATCGCACGGACGGCAAGCTGATTGTCTGCAGCATTGCGGCCAACAATCACCGGGATTGCTCCCTCTGCGGCCAGCACTTCCGCCACCCCTAAACCGATCCCTTTGGCCCCACCTGTCACGAGCACGACCTTGTTTTTTAGCTGCAAATCCATGTTGAAAACCCTCTATTCGATTTCTCATCGAAGACCACCTGCCCACACCATCTGACGAACGATACCAGCAAACGTCAGCGGAAACGATCAATCGGCATTGATTTCCAGACAAAAACCGGTCGATCGCTGCTGCGTCAAGGTTGATTGAAAGTCGGTCTCTTCTGGTACAAAACGTTGAAATCGTTTCGTCGATAACCAACAGACATCGCTTTGCGCTGAAAGCGGGGTGGATGGAGCTTTGTTTGCCTGAACGGAGTTGTTGGATCTCAAAACGGATTTGATTTGGATTCAACGGACACCATTTCCATCTCGCTGCTCTCGCTGTTTCTTACCAGCGAAAAGACCAACCAGAGAATAAAATACCGAGCAGACAAATTGAACCCTGGGGTGCCAGACTGCGGGGACGCCACGAAGATAAAAAGCCACTTCGATTGGGCTCTTCATTCGACGTTGGTCCTCTCCAACCTGGCGACTTTGGCTGAAATTTCGTGGCGATTTCCAGCGTCCGAGAGCACAGTCAAGGGATTTTCATGAACCTTGGCTGACTTCGGAAAAAAACAGCGCCACAGTGATTTACGGATTTGACCGGGCCGCATGGATGCCATATCCTCAATCAAATCGAAACCTGCCGATGTTCGCTTTGCGTTTTCGTCGTGGCGGACAGACTGACTTTGGAGACTGATTCAATGTACCGAAGAATCTCTGCTGGAATTCTCGTGAACCGTATGCTGTCGGGAAGCTCGTTGCTGTTGTTTCCCTTGTTGACCTTCTGTGTTGGCGTGCGGGCTGACGAGGCAACACCGGTCGCTGAACCGATTCAGGTTTCTCGCGTCTGGACGATCCCTGAAAAGTTGGTTTTGAGCGATCTGCGCGATGCACGCAATGTGCTGGTGTTTGGTGAAACCAGCACAGGAAAGACGGTTGACCTTTCGAATGTCGCGACCAAAGTGACCGGGGCTCCCTGTGTGCGGATTGATCAGGATGGTTATGTTGTCCCCGTTGCTGCCGGAACCGGAACGGTGGTGGTCTCTGCCGCCGGCCAATCGGTGAATGTCGCCGTTGATGTGAAGGAATTGTCGGCAAAAGCAGTCGATTTCGTTCGGGATGTCGAGCCGATGCTCGCGAAGGTTGGCTGTAATGCGGGAACATGCCACGGGGCACAGCAAGGTCGAAAAGGATTCAAGCTCAGTCTGCGAGGCTACGATCCCCTTTATGATTATCGCGCCCTTGTGGACGATGTCTCGGGGCGACGATTTAATCGAGCCAAGCCGAGCGAAAGCCTGATGCTGCTCAAACCGACTCAAGGGGTTCCTCACGAAGGGGGATTTCTGTTTGATGAAGATTCTCGTGGATACAAAGTGATCGAACAATGGATTGCAGAAGGGTGCAAGTTTAGTGAAGCGACCCGCCCGATCCGGCTGGAAGTCCTTCCCAAAAGCCCCGCGTTAGAAAAAACAGGCCAGACTCAACAGTTACAAGTCATCGCCTTTTTCGATGACGGAACGTCGTTCGACGTGACCCGTGATGCCATCTTTGAAGTAAGCAATTTTGAAGTCGCCACGGTCAATTCGACTGGGCAGATCAAAGCCGTACGTCGCGGTGAAACACCCGTGCTGGTCCGTTATGAAGGGGCTTATGCCTCGAACACGGCGGTTGTCCTGGGATCTCGGGAAGGATTTGCCTGGCAAGAGGCTCCCGAATTCAATTTCATCGACACTCGGGTGAACAGCAAGCTGAAACGATTAAAAATTCAGCCTGCCGATCTTTGTTCGGACGCCGATTTTCTGCGCCGTGTCTCACTGGATTTGACCGGACTTCCGTCGACGAGTGAACAAGCTCGTGCCTTCCTGAATGATCCTCGTGATTCACGCACCAAGCGCTTGGCCAAAATCGACGAACTACTCGATTCTGCCAATTATGTCGATCACTGGACACTGAAGTGGAGCGACCTGCTGCTCTCGAACCGTAAATTTATTAATGAACAGGGTGTTTGGGCGTTTCGCAACTGGATTCGTCAGGGAATCGCCACCAACAAGCCCTACAACGAATTTGTTTATGACCTGATGACCGCCAGCGGCAGCACTCTCGAAAATCCTCCTGCCAATTATTACCGGATCGCTCGCGAGCCGCGTGAGGTGATGGAGAACATGACCCAGGTCTTCGTGGGGACCCGCTTTGTCTGTGCCCAATGCCATGATCATCCCTTTGAAAAATGGACACAGACCCAGTACTACCAGCTTTCGGCCTTTTTTGGTGGGGTCGGCCGTAAGGGTGGCAAGCGTCCCGAAGAAGAAGTGATTTATGATCTCCGTTCACCAGCACTGGTGAACCATGCTGGTACCGGTCAACCGGTTTCCGCAACCTTCCCGTTTGCATTGGATGGGGTTGATGTTTCCTCCGACGTGCTGCGAATTCAGCTGGGAAAATGGCTCACCGCACCGGAAAATCCGTATTTTGCCAAGAGCCTTGTGAACCGCTATTGGAGCTATCTCAACGGTAAGGGGATCATCGATCCGGTGGACGATATTCGGCTGAGTAATCCTCCGACGAACCCGGAACTGCTCGACGCCCTCACCAGTGATTTTATTGCTCATCAGTTTGATTTGAAGCATCTGCTAAGAACGATTACCAGTTCGCATACCTATCAACGGACGTTCGCGACGCATCAATGGAACGAAGATGACGATGTAAACTATTCGCACGCCACACCGCGTCGCCTTGCGGCCGAGCAGTTATTTGATGCCATTATGACGGCCACGGGAGCTCCAACCAACCTGCCCGGTGTTCCCGGCGGGTTCCATGCCTCGCAGCTTCCCGATTCCTCTGCCAGCGTCAGTTTCCTGGATATGTTTGGTCGAGCCCCCCGTGAATCACCGTGCGAATGTGAGCGATCATCCGAAGTGAGTCTGGCGCAGACGTTGACCCTGATTAATGGGCCGACCATTTCGGATGCGATTGTCCATCCACAAGGAGTCGTCGCCAAACTGATCGCGGCGAAAGCCGAGCCAAAACAGATTGTCGACGAGATTTATCTGTCAGTCTTCAATCGGCCACCAACTGAAACCGAACTTCTGCAGGGTGAGAAATACCTGACTGCTAACGGAGTTGGTGACGGGGCACAGGACTTGATGTGGGCTTTGATTAACAGTCCGGCATTCTTGTTTAATCGTTGATTACCCCCCCCAAATTTATGATGACGAATAAGACCTGCGAACGAGAATCCAATTGGTTTTTCGTTGCTAGGTTTTTTGAGAGCGCCACGATGAATGTTCATGGTCAATCGCTTAAACTTTCGGCTCGAAGACCGTCGGGTTAAAATCGGAAAGGACTCATGATGTCAATCCGCATTAAAATCAATGGGCTTTGGGGATTGATGCGCGCGGCAGAAATGGCTGGCATAAATCCAAAGGATTTCGATTTCGATGCCGGCGGATGGCACATTCGAAAAACGCGAGGTCGTGCTGGGGTTCATGAATGAAAATGGCCTGCGCATTGAAAAGAGTCCAGTGGATTGGGCAGCCGGATTTGCTCACCCCGGTCAACCGATTGATCTGTTTCCTGATTTTAAATTGCCTCCGAGGGCAACATACGTCTTTGCCGATGCCCCACCAGTGACCCGTGGTGAGCACGTGAACAATATCGAAAGCTCGTGTAGTTCCACGTTGAGTTCAAGCGCATTCCCATTCGAGGAGCTTTCCTTAGTTCGAATGGCCGTGGATATTCCAGAGGAATATGTCAAGATTGGCGATGTTGGCACGATCGTCCATGTGTACCCCAATGGAAAAGGTTTTGAAGTGGAATTTCCATCCGATGATTCTCCCAAAGTCGCAACGGTTCGACCCAACCAAATTCACCCAGCTTGATCGTAAAGGCATAGTAATATGGTCCCCAATCGATTCGAAGCTGTTGTGGCGTCCCTCAAAATCGAAGGCTACTTACTCTCACCGACTCATGAACAGGGTGGAAGTAAAGCGAAGTTTTTTGCTGATTCGGTTTCTCTGAATCAAATCCAAGCGAATTGTCGGAAGCACTCCTTGAACACGTACAAACACGAGAAGTCATCAAAGTCACGGATTCGGATTTTGGGCAGAAGTTCACAGTGGAATGTGAAATTACGACACCTGATGGGCGCAATCCATGTATTTATTCTGTTTGGATCATCAACGAATCGGTGACTCAACCACGATTCGTGACTGCATGTCCTTCAAAGAAGAGGCATTCAAATCCGGATTAGTTTAAGAACTCATCAGCAACATTGTGACGATCGTTGATCATGACGATTTGTGGAAGAATGATTTTTAAACGCCCGCTGCTACCGGGCCAGCCCAACATGATCCATTTGTGGAATTGATTTTCATTTCTTTGACATCACAATTTTTGATTGAATCATGTTGTCGGTTGCAAAACAGAAACAAGTGCCTAGGATTCCAAAAGGGGATTAATCAAAACCTCAAGTTTTGATGAGCCATTAGCTGTGGGCCTGATTGATCGATTGATTCCTATTTCAGGCAATTTCCCAAAATCACACTGACCGCGACAAATCGGCTTTGGATGATTGGACCAGGGATGCAATCAGATTGGCTTCGAGTTTCGAAGATCTTTTTGCGTCCCTCTGTTCTGGAACGCCTCTTTCCAAAACGCATTAATGAAGGATGTCCAGATGCAAATGTTTCGTGATCGTGGTTTCCACAAATATGTTCTGTCGTCGGTTGTGACGTCCCTGTGCATGGCCGGGCTGTTCTTTGCTTTTCGCTCGAATTCCGCAGACGCTCAGAATGGGGGTGTGGCCGCGAATCCCGTTGCCTTCTTGCGCATGGGAACCGGTAAACTGCATGCGGTCACAGTGACCCAGGCCGATCTGAACTATATGGGGTCTTGCACAATCGATGTTGACCTCTTGGAAGCGGCTGATATCAAACCATTTCAAATGATCCAGATTACAAACCAGTCGACCGGTGCCTTTTGGCAAACCTACACCATCGCCGGGGAACGGGGGAGTGGCATCATCAGCTTGAATGGCTCACCCGCTCGACATTTTCAACCGGGAGACAAGGCTTACATCGTGGCGGAGGGATTAGTGGATCCGCGACGCTTGTCCGAGCATCGATTGAATGTTGTGTTTGTTGATGACAAAAACAAAGTTGTTAAAGTCGAACATCAAACGTTCAAGGCCAAACCATGACGACCATGCGAAACCAAGTTACCTTGCTTCGTCCAAGCCTGCGGTTTGCGAGTTTGTTGAATCAAACCTTCGTCTGGTTTTCTCGGGTCACCTTGACAATCGGACTGACGAGTCCGTTCTGGGTGAATACCGCGTCAGCGGCCGAGGCCACCATAGGTACGCCTGTTCCCATTGTGGTGGTGGCAGCCCACTTTTGGGATGGACTTTCGGAGACCATCGAGGGCTCGACCGAGATCCTGATTCGGAAGGGCAAAATTAGTCAAATCGGAAAGAGGGTCGATCACCCTGAGAATGCACGATTCATTCGGTTACCGGGCCATACGGTGACACCGGGATTCATCGATTGTCACGTCCATCTGACCCTTTCCCCGGAAAACACTTCGCGGATTTATGTTGATTCTGACACCCGGAAAATCCTCAGTAGTCTGGAACCTGCCAAGCAACTGCTGTTGAACGGATTTACCACAGTTCGTGACGTCGGTTACGTGACACGGGGATACGCGTTAGGGGAATTGAAACAACTGATCGATCAGGGGACGATTGTCGGCCCACGAATTATTGTGGCCTCGCACGTGATTTCTTCGACCGGAGGTCACGGTGATGCTGCGAACTTAATGTCCGAGGAATTTGAACGATTTTCTTTTGGGGTCGCCGATGGTTCCGATGCGATTCGCAAACGCGTTCGTGAAGAGATTCGCGGGGGGGCCGAGTGGATCAAGTTTGCGGCCACCGGGGGATTTTCTTCCCCCTCGGATGATCCCGCGAATGTAACCTACACCCAGGAAGAGATGGATGTGCTGGTCGCCACGGCCAAACAGTTGAATATTCCGGTAACGGTGCATGCTTATGGCGATCAGGCGGTCCAGATGGCGATCAAAGCGGGGGTTCGCTCGGTGGAACATGCCAACCTGGCTTCGGTGGAAACACTGAAGCTGATGGAGCAACAAAACATTTTTCTGATCCCAACACAATACGATCTGCTCAGTAATGCACTGAACATTGATAACGATGAATACTGGAAAAGCGCGTCCGTCTTCAAACGAAAAAAATACGTTCGCTACTCAGCAGACTTGCTGAAAACGGCTGGCAACCTCGCAAAAAGCGAGGTTAAGATCGTATTCGGGACCGATGCAGGAATGTTTCCACATCGGGAAAACTGGCGGGAATTTCCGATGCTCGTCCGGAATGGCATTTCGCCAATTCGTGCCTTGCGTGCGGCGACCAGTACCGCAGCTGAAATGTTGCAACGGGACGATCTGGGGGTCCTTGCGGTGGGCAAAGCGGCCGATCTTGTCGCGATGCCCGGTAATCCCCTTCAGGACATTGATGTCACCGGGCAAGTCGATTTCGTGATGAAGCAGGGGACGGTTTACAAATCTCCTAACAATCCGAAACCGGAATGATGTTCAGCGGAACGATTCAGCTGTTCAAGGATTCCGCGACATCGGTTCGGTAGGCGGTCATGCCGGGAAGAAATCCGACGAGAGCCCCGATGGCAAACAGCACGGGAAACAAGACGAATTCATACGGCGAAAATGCGCGAGGGTCGATGATCAGTCCCGTTTTTGCCGCTGCGATCGGTGCGGCGGCAAAGACGAGTCCGTGTCCAAGTAACAGCCCCAGCAGGCCCCCTCCGACACAGAGGATGATCGATTCCGCCAGGATGATCGATAAGACGGTTCCCCGCTGAGCACCGAGCGCCCGCATAATCGCAATTTCGCGGCGTCGGGCGGACATCGAGTTGTAAATACTGACAAAGATGCCAATTCCAGAAACGAGAATGATCAACGAGGTCATCACCAATAACAGTGATTGCGCCGGGCCCAGGAATTCTTTCAGCAACTTCTGCATCGGAACAATCGGATTAACCCCCTGCCCCTGATTCCCTTTTTTCAGTTCGCCACTCATCAGATTCGCGGCAATCGGAGATTTGCATTGCAGCAAAATCGCGGTCACTTCTTTTTGGACTTCGGGAAGATCATGAGAGTGGCCATGATGCCCGTGATCATCGGCCGCTTCATGATCATGAACACCGTATTTTTTCTGAATCCGGGTCATCTCGTCCTTCAGTTCTTCCCCCTGCAGCGCGGGTTCTCCGAAGAATTTTCGTTCACGTTCGATCGCTTCTTTCAGCGGTTTATCGTGGCCCTGAATCTGGTAAATCCCCTGCAAATTCACATAGACAGTCTTATCATGCGGGGTCCCCGTGGGGGCGAGTAAACCGACAACCTCAAATTCTTCGTTGTGGACGTGCCCCGTTTCTGCTCCCCCATGGACCAGTTTCAGCTTTGTTCCCAGGCCCCAGCCGTTGTCGCGCGCCACACGGTCACCAATATAGGCATCGAAGTCACGGCGAAAACCATGCCCCTTCACCATGAACGGCCGCTTGGGTGCGTAATCCATATCGAAAAATTCCGGAACCGTCCCCACAATCGGAAACCCCCCTTGCTCGGTCGTATCCCCCATGGCAACCGGAATCGCCACACTAACGCGTGGATCCTTTTTCAGGTCGAGATAATACCGATACGGCAAATTTTCGATCGGGGGGCTGATATGGTAGACGGTACTCAACACCAGTTGCAGCGGGTCACCCTTGGCCCCCACAATCAGGTCATAGTTGATCGCCCGCTGGCTGAAGGTGCTTTGCAGGATTCCATAAATGACCAGCACAGCGACCATCAACATGACGCCCAAGGCAACACTGAGTGCGGTCAACGACGAAGCGAGTCCCCGCTGACGAATACTTTTCCAGGCGATCGTGGCAAGATTCACAGGTTTTTATCCGAAAAGAGACAGAATCCTCGCTGCACAAGTTCTCGATGCCGAATCGGCCTGAGATTCCGTTTCCCAGTCTACTCGATGCCAGCGTCGGTGACGATTCTCAGCGACTTTGCAGCAACGGCGTTCTCATCCCCTCCGCAATTCGCCTTAAATGCCTCAGTTCAACGGAGCCCGTTCCAGGGAACCTCGCCAAAAATCGGACGTGGCACAAGAAATCACCTTTGCCGCTGTCACCCTGATTCCGGTCAACTTTGCATGACCTGCTACATCAGCATCACGAGCCCCTCAATGTGGCGGATCGCATTGAAAACATCAATCACTTGCTGTGCCGATTCCACCCAAGGCTCAATGGTCACCGACACATGCCTTCCTGCAGCCGTTTCCTTGAGCGCGTATGGCGCGTCGAAATCCTGCTGCAGCGTGGTTCGAACGACGGCGATGACTCGCAAAGCGAAGTCGTTTTCGGTGTGACCGATGGCTTTGAAGGTGAAACGTCCAGGAAACGAATGGGTTTCTTCCAACAGTTCTTTGGGCGGATGCGGGTTCATCAGCGATCTTCCTGCGTCATGCATGGGACACATGGGACAGAGATTATGGTAGCGGCTTGCTCGCGGATGTCGAATCGGAATCGGTACGATTCGTTCCAGAAAAGTGGAACGGCAAGGGACAAGGATCATCGCGAAACGGCAGGAACTTCGTCTACAATTTGGTTAAGCATCGCGTCCATCCACGCGCACTTTGGCAATGATCCGCGACGGAACATCCCCACGAAATCCCCAAACTCCTCGAGAACGAGTTTCATGAACAATCCGACCCCGACGTTGATTACCTTGCCGATGATGCGAGAATCGCTGTACAGCGCTGTTGTGAGCGACGCACTGGATGGCCTGGGCTACAAGCACCAATCGCCTCGGTTGCCGCTCAGACCGTTTACGACAACGGGTTTGCTAGTCGGGCGCTGCAAGACAACTCTGTGGGTGGATATGGCCCATGTCGATCCAAGGCCGTATGAACTGGAACTCAAGGGGGTCGATGACTGCCAACCGGATGATGTGTTGATTGCAGCAGCCGGTGGGTCGGTTCGCTCGGGGATCTGGGGAGAACTTTTGACCACAGCGGCTCAAAACCGGGGATGCGTCGGGGCGATTATTGACGGGGCCATTCGTGATGTCGGAAAAATTCGAGCGCTGCAATTTCCCGTTTTTGCCCGCGAAACTTGCGTGTACGACAGTTTGAACCGCCAGCGGGTGGTCGATCTCGATGTTACCGTGGAATTGGATGGGGTGGTCTTCCATCCTGGTGATCTGGTGTTTGCGGATGAAGATGGTGTCGTGGTGGTACCTCAGGGAGTTGAAGACGAAGCCATCCGCCGAGCCTGGGAGAAAGTTCACGCGGAAAACATCGTCCGCGATTCGATTCGCAATGGCCTCAAAGCGGCCGAAGCATTTGAAAAATACGGCGTGCTATAATGGTTTCGTCTGAGGTTTTTTTGCCGGCATGCCCGGAGGGATTCGCGCAATCCTGTGCATAATCGTCACAAGCTGCCAAGGATCCCTCGACGTTCCCCTTTTCTTCCCACGAGGGGCTTCACAACGGTGAGTCCACTGGAGCACCATGAGTTCTCCGATTGTGATTGCAAATGATGGTGGACATTCTTGGTGAATCGTTTGGAGCTTGCATGTATACGTCGTACCGGTTTCTTATCGTAGTCCTGACCCTGGCAAGTACTGCGGTTGCCAGCGACATTTATGTGGATAATTCCAGCGGTCGAGATGCGAACGACGGTCAGACGCTCATTGCCAGTGATGGAAACACCGGTCCCGTTTACTCGCTTGAGCGGGCGGCCCAGTTAGCCCAATTTGGCGATGTCATTGTGTTGATGAACACAGGAAAACCCTACTATGGCTCGCTTTCGCTCACAGGTGATCGCCACAGCGGAACCGCCAATCGCCCCTTTGTGGTTGAGGGAAATGGATCCATCATCAGTGGATTACGGTCTGTCCCCCATGCCAGTTGGCATCAGGAGGGGCATCGACTTTGGAAATTGACTTTGACTCGTAAAGGATACTATCGTCTGCTGCGAAACGGCCAGACGTTACCCGAAGAGGTTTCTCCCTGTGGCTGTGACCCTCGTTTGACACTGAAACCGGGCCATTGGGCCGCCTGGCAGGGGAGTCTTTATTTTCGGCAGGATGGAGTTGATCGTCCCGATAGTCAGAACTTTGCCTATGCTGCCGACCAGACCGGAATTTCACTGCATCAAGTCAATCATGTCCTGATCACCAATGTGACGCTGCAACACTTCCGTTTTGACGGACTTCACGCACAAGGGCTTTGTCATCACATCGTTCTGGAAAATGTGAACGCAGTGGAAAATGGGCGGGCTGGAGTCGTTTCCAGCGGTGCATCGCAATTGAAAATTTTGGGTGGACTGATTGGGAACAACGGGCGTCACCAGCTACTGGTCCTGGACCGCTCGACCGCCAACCCCGACAACTGTGACATTCAAGAGATCCCAGATCCTCAGGTGATCCCAAGGGAACCAGAGACACGCTGAGTCAGACACCGTTTTCACAGAATCCCATGTAATATCAACGCCAACCCGACTCGCAGGGATTTTGGCTTTGATGTTGTATTCATGCCGAGGATTTAGCGAGGAATCGACATGTTGGAGAAGTCAAAGTCGCATGAGGGCAAACCCGATAGATCTCTACCATCGCCATCATCAATCCGAAATGTGACATCACCATGATCGATATCAATCACGGTGAGTACGGTTTCACCAATCTGAATCATGTCACCAACGGTCACTTCGAGTTCATGAATTTGCACCATTAACCTCCGTGTATCAATGGGAATAGATCTGGCTGAAGAGAAATGAAATATAGCGGCTACTTGACCACCCTGCAATCACAAGGGAGTGCGACGTGCCTGGCGATTTTCACTTTGCGATTTTTCCCCTTGTCAGATCCAAGTGATTGTCTTCGCGATTGGCCCGAGCCGCGAGGTGTTGACACAACATCCGCCTCCACCGGTTGGGGTCACTCAAACGCAAGCGAAGGATTTTCCAACTTTCGCGGCGTCTTCCGGATGGAATTAAGCTCCAATACATCTGGTTCTTCCGCATCCCCTGCCGAATTCTTCGACACCGGGTAAATCTACCACCACGATCACCATATGTCTGGACTCGATCCATTTCGAAAAGCCTGTTTTTGCGATCCATCACTTGAGGTCATTAATGGCGTGTTGGTTTGCACTGCTTGTCTGTGCCGTATCTTGCCGCTTGACCGTCCGGGTCATGGTGATGGATCTCCGAAATCCACTTTTCGATTTCGATTAAGGTTTCTGGAGAAACTTCTGAAACTCTGCAAACAATGATTTTTCTCGCGTCTTGCCACAAAACATCGATTTTTTCAAAGCTTCGTCATCGGTCAATCAATCCCGGGACCATTGGCATTGGCGAGTATCGGTTTTATCCAACGGCCTTGGAGGATCGTTCCGCAGACTTGGCTGCCGGGGGCAAACAATTCCTGGTGGGGATCTCGCATCGGGGATGTCGCGGGGCGGATGATCGTGAAATCGCTGGTTGCCGTGAAATCACGCGGGATGATGCTCGTCTCTACGACCGATGCGCGTTCCGTGACCAAAGCCTGCTCTGTTTGGGCTTGGAGGTGGGCTGGAGATTGGCGGCCCTTGAGGGCTTGGCGGCCTGCGGTTGAGCCCATTTTCAGGAGTTGCAGGTGCGAGACCCGTGGGTGCCGAGCGGCTAAAAATTGAAGTTCCGCGAAGAGGCTGAGATCGGGATTCGAGGCGCGGCTGTCGGTTCCGATGGCGACCTGACCCCCTAACTCGACCAATCGCTGCCACGGATGCTCGGTATGACCGAATGCTGCGTGGGTACGGGGACAGTAGACCAGCGTCATTTGCGGCTGGCTGGCGAGAAACTGCAGGGATTCTTCGTCGAGATAGTTGCCGTGGATGATTAACGAACGGGGGGCTTGGGCAAGGAGTTTTAGATAGTCGATCGGTTGGCGTGACTCCCGAAACAGGTCCGCATGCCAGAGCCCCCATTCCGTTAAGAGCTCACGAAATTCTCCTGTTCCCTGGGCTAACAGTTCCAGTTCTGCAGTGGTTTCCGCCAGATGCATGGCGAGAGGTGATTCGGTCTGCTGCGCCATGGCGACCGCTGCGGTGACCAGATCCCAATCGGTACTGTAGGGAGCGTGCGGGCTGATTCCTCGCGATAACAATGCGTGGGAATTGGTGACGTGGGATCGGGCCAACTGTTGCTGTTGGTTGACTCGTGCGGGGGACAGACCGAGCACTTCCTGAAATACGATTCCCTGAAATGGTGCCTCTGTCGAGATGACCTCGGTATAGTCCTGCGGTCGCCAGCCGATGGTGGCGATCTCGCCGATCAGGGTTGTGCCAGCTTGCCAGCTCTCGGCGATACCAGCACGAATCGCTCCCCCCACGGTGGACGGATTTTCTCGTCGTGATTGAACAACCTTACGGATCCAGTCAGTAAAGCGGCCGGTCGTGGGAATTGGCTGCCGTAATTGGCTGAATTCGAGGTGTGTATGCGCATTGACTAACCCCTGAACCATCGCGACGGACCCTAAATCGATCGCGTTCGCCGCATGTCCAGATTGAATCTCGAGCACTCGTCCCTCACCGATTCGAACCGTCACATTCGAGTGCAACTGATCCTGAATCACCAACCACTCGACATGATAAGACTGGCTGTCATTCACGGTACGGATGACCTCGGGTGATCGGGAATTACGGTAGACACGGGGGGACGAAAAGTTTTCAGTTTTCAGTTTTCAGTTTTCACGTTCCAGGTCTCGTCACTTGGGAACAGTCGGCCCTACATTTCGTTGCGCAGATTCATGCGGAAATCATTCGGCACGGAACCAATCACAGAACCAATAGAAAAATTCGCCACTCAAACCCTTGAGTGGCGAATGTCGATCTTGACGAGCTGATCAGGAAAAAATTACTCGCCCCGCAACCGCTTGCCCAGCGCGTTGATGACATCACCGCATTCTTTGCGTGCGGCGTTGTATCCCGTGATCGAAACTTCCTGCAAACGAAGGTAATCGAGCACGATGGCTTCGGCGCGGGCAATCTCCTGGCAGACTTCGGGGACTTCGGCGGCAATCTCAATCGGGATCGTGGTGACGCCGTTCAGGTCGCCGTGCAGCAGGTCACCGGGATAGATCACCATGCCACCGACGGTCACAGGTCCGTTGATCGTGAGGATATGGCAGTAGCCATGAGCGGCACTGGCGCCATTGGTGAAGGTGGGAAAGCCAAGTGCCTCGACTTGTGCCAGATCTCGTCCGGTTCCCGAGGTAATCAAACCCTGGGCTCCGAATCGCTTATAGGTCGAGCACATCACTTCGCCGAATGTGGCGGATGCACAGGGGTCATCCAGGTCCTGAAAGACGATGACCGGAGGACCGGGGATTTCGTCCATAGCATCGAGTTGGGCACCGATGCTGGCATAGGCATCACCACCCCGTGGAGGGGCCATGCTGCGAAACGTGGAGGTGAGTGCATAGCCGACCATCGGCGGAAATGCTGGAAAACAGGCCTTGATGGCCGAGCTCATGTAACCCGTGTTCCGCGGACGAAGGTTCCAAAGTTCTACGGCATTACAGATCGTTGGAGAATCAAACTGTCGTAGCGCATTCAATTGATCGTGTGTCAAACCCGCTCCGGACATTAAGTCCCTTTCACGTTCCTGGATGTTGATCGTTCTGTGATCCTCAGGCTGTCACCGACAACCTTCCACACTGAGCATCGTAACGAATCCCGAGCCAAATTCAGAGCTTGCCGCACAAGTTCCGGGAAAACGACAATCCCGTGAGCCCGCCTGACCATCAGACTTGCGGTTTGTCATCTGTTGCTCGGCATTCTGGGTTATGACAGGTTGATGACCGGGGTCATGATAGGATCTCATGAACAACGTGTCCGTGGACATCTGTCAGGCGGAACTCGCGTCCGGCGTGCAGGAATGTCAGTCGTTCGTGGTCAAAACCAAGCAGATGCAGGATGGTGGCCTGCAGGTCATGGATATGGACCGGTTGTTCAACGACACTGAACCCGAGTTCATCGGTGGCACCGTAAGTCAAACCGGGCTTCACGCCACCTCCTGCCAGCCACATGCTGTAGGCTTGTGGGTGATGATCGCGGCCGAGGCTTCGCCCCAGGCCGGGGTTCGATTCGACCATCGGAGTTCGTCCGAATTCGCCCCCCCAGATGACCAGTGTTTCGTCGAGCATTCCCAGCCGCTTCAAATCCATCACGAGAGCGGTTGATGCCTGATCGGTATTTTTACAGTTGCCGCGCAGATTTCCCGCGACATCGGAATGGGCGTCCCAGCCTTCGTGGTAAATATTGATAAAGCGAACTCCGCGCTGCACCATGCGCCGGGCGAGCAAACAGGCACGGGCGAATGAGGGTTTGTCGGGTTCGCAGCCGTACAGATCGAGCGTCTCTTGTGTCTCGCTCTTCAGATTCATCAGCTCGGGGGCGGATGTTTGCAGTTGATAGGCCATTTCATAGGCGGCAATTCGAGTCGCAATCTCGGGATCACCGACGGTGTCGAGTCGTCGCCGATTGAGCGCACCGATCAGATCGAGCGAGTCGCGCTGCAAGCGGGAATCGATTCCCGCGGGGCTCGAGACATCCAGAATCGGGTCCCCTTGATTTCGCAGGCGGACGCCAGAATAAAGCGTCGGCATGAAACCACTCGACCAATTCGCCGCTCCACCACTGATACCCGCTCCGGTGGACATCACCACGAAGGCCGGGAGGTTATTCGCCTCGGCCCCTAGTCCGTAAGTCACCCACGACCCGAGACTCGGTCGACCCGGCTGGGAAAATCCGGTATTGAAAAAGAGTTGTGCGGGGGCATGATTGAACTGATCGGTATGAACCGATTTGATGAGGGCGATTTCGTCAACGATTTTTGGCAGATGAACCAGAGCCGAAGAGAGTTCGGTCCCGGCTTGTCCGTGTCGGGCAAACGGAAATTGCGGACCGAGACAGTGTGCGTCGGGGCGAATGAAGGCGTAACGCTGCCCGCCGACGATCTCGGCGGGAACCGGTCTTCCTTCGTACTCTTTCAATTTGGGTTTGTAATCAAACAGGTCGAGCTGGCTGGGGGCACCCGCCATGAACAAATGGATGACCGCTTTGGCTTTGGGGGTGTTCTGAGGGGGGCGTGGAGCCAGTGGATTTGCACCGGCGGCAGGTGCCGCCATCGCCATTGGCCGGTGACTATTGGCCAGCAATGAAGCGAGGGCGACTTTTCCTACCCCGAGTCGACAATCCTGGAAAAAATGGCGGCGTGTTACGCCGATTTCCTGTTCGTATCGCGTCATGCAATCATCTCCGCCAGTCAGGACAGAATCTCGCCAGGATTGAACTTCTTCCAGAAAGACGTTGGCACAACACTTTGTGTGAGACCGAACTTCATCAGGAGAGCAAGCATCATGATAGTATACCGCGTAGGGACCGTATGGCATCCTGCGGCACCGGCGATTATAACTGGAAAACCGTCTGGAACAGAGGTCAAACCACGAAAAGAAGCGGAAAGTGATTTGATCCAACGTTCACCGATGCGGCATAATCGAATTTCGCCTGGCGGATGCGTCCGCAGGGTTCTCCGTAGTTTCCGCAGTGTGAGTGGGTGAGATCGTTTCAACGCGATTAGTTCGGCAAGTTTGATTTGACGAGGGTCAGTCCGCAATCCAACAAGGAGTCTTCAATGAATCGTGGTTTGCTAGGTTTCTCGGCAGTGCTGGCGTCTTCCGTTTCCCTGGTTTGTCTGGCGATTGATTTGCCGAAAGAACTGGAAGCGTTGGCCAAAGGCAAGACTTCGGCAACAACCTCTCAGGAATTGAAGGAAATCACGCGTTGGCCCGGACTTGCTCATTGGGCAACCAGCGTCGCCTTTTCGACCGATGATCAGACCTTGGCGATTGGCTTGAAAGATCAGATCCAACTGGTTGACCTCGCCACCAGAACGGTCCGCAAAACCTGCGAGGTGAAAGCGGGGCAAATCCGCAGTCTCGCCTTTTCGCGTGATGGTCAGTTGCTCGCCGCGGGTGGTTATCAACGAGTGGTCGTGTTGCATGCGCAGACCGGTGAACTGTTGCAGGAACTTAAAGGGCACCGTGGCTATGTGAGCGGTGTGGCGTTTTCTCCGGACAGCCAGCAACTCGCCACCGCGTGTGAAGACGAATTGGGTCGGATCTGGCGGGTCAAGTCCGAGATTCCCCCAGTGATGCTGCGAGGGCATTCGTATCCGGTGACGGGCGTCGCCTGGTCACCTGACGGGAGCATGGTTGCAACGTCGGCGGGCGATGATACTCGTCCCACCAAGCCGGGACAGGTTCGGGTCTGGGACGCCACCACCGCCGCGGTCAAACACCAATTCGAGCTGCATTCCAAAGCAGCGACTGGCGTCGCCTATTCGACCGACGGCCTTTATCTACTGTCGAGTAGTGTTGATGAACATGTGAATGTCTACGACCTGCAGCAGGATAAACCGCTCGGTTTCTTTGCGGGACACTCGCGCCCGACGAATTCGGTGGTGGTTCATCCCGATGGTGAGACGGCCATCAGCGTCAGCGGTGGGAGGGCCGTGGGAAAGAATCAGTTGCTGGTTTGGGAGTTTGCGACCGGCGAAATACTCGCCAACATCGAAGCTCATGAGGCGAAAATCACGGCCGTGGCGGTATCACATGATGGACGACAGGTCGCGACGGCGAGCCAGGATCGTTCGGTCGCGTTATGGAATGTCGCGTTTCTTGCGGTGGGAATTCCGCAGTCGACCGTGGCGACGATTGAACCAGCAGCCGCAGCCACGACTGAAAAGAGTTCCGAACAGGCCGCCGACGCTGCAGCGGTCGCGGCGACGGCCGCAGCAGCAACAGCGGCAGCCACTGCACCACAGGGGGCTGCCGACGCCCCCAAGCCAAAAATGTTGCGGGCGGGGATCATTGGGCTGGATACCTCCCACGCCGAGGCTTTCACCAAAACGATGAACGCGAATCCCGCAGTCGCAGGGGCTGAGGGATGTCGGGTGGTAGCGGCCTATCCCAAGGGAAGCCCGGATATCAAGTCGAGTGTCGAGCGTGTGCCGGGTTACACCGAAACGATGAAGAAGTTGGGTGTGGAAATTGTCGACTCGATCGACGAACTGTTGAAACGAGTCGATGTGGTGTTACTGGAAACCAACGATGGGCGTCCGCACCTCGAGCAGATTCTTCCGTGTCTCAAGGCGGGAAAACCGGTCTTTATTGACAAGCCGATTGCCGGATCGCTGACGGATGCGGTGGCGATTTTTGCCGCGGCAAAAAAATATCAGGTGCCGGTTTTCTCGTCGTCATCGCTGCGTTTCGGCAAGACCACCCTCGCTGCACGAGGTGGCGCGCTGGGGAAAATTACTTATTGCGAAACCAGCAGTCCTGCAGCGCTCGAACCGACGCATCCTGACCTGTTCTGGTATGGCATTCATGGTGTGGAATCGTTGTTCACCGTGATGGGGACAGGCTGCCAAGCGGTGGTACGAGGGAAATCGGCGGAAGGAAAAATCGAAGTGACCGGGCAATGGAGCGGTGGCCGTAAGGGTATGTTCCGTGAGGCGGGGGGATATCAAGGGAAGGCGGTCGGTGACCAAGGGGAAGGCCCGGTCGGTTCGTACGACGGATACGACCCCTTGGTCTATGCCATCGTCAAATTCTTTCAGACGGGGGTCGCTCCGGTCACCCCCGAAGAGACGCTGGAAATTTACGCCTTTATGGAGGCGGCTGACGAAAGCCAGCGACAAAACGGGGCCAGTGTCACCTTGGAAAGTGTGCTGGTGAAAGCCCGGGCCGAGGCGGAAAAAAAGGCAGAAAAATAGGTGAGTGGGTTTGGCCGGGGGGAACACCCCTCGGCGAATGCGGGGCAAAGACAAGGAAGTGACATTGGATTCCCAGCGGTTACGCGAACTCGACAATCAACTGGTGTGGCATCCGTTTACGCCGATGTCGGCGTATCGTGAGGAAGCGGCCCCGATCATTGTGGATGCGGAGGGGTTCCACCTGATCGATGCCGAGGGGCGTCAGTATCTCGATGGGCATTCCTCCTTATGGTGCAATATCCATGGTCATCGCGTGCCGGCAATTGATGCGGCGATTCGTGGGCAACTCGACCGAGTCGCACATAGCACCTTGCTGGGGCTCTCGAACGCCCCTTCGATTGAACTCGCCGCAGAGCTGGTTGAGAAAACCCCCGAGGGATTAAACAAGGTTTTTTACTCGGACTGTGGCGCTGCCGGGGTCGAGGTGGCGCTCAAAATTGCGTACCAATACTATCAACAACGCTCTGGGTCGCAGCGAGCGGGATCGTCTGGATCGCCAGTACGGGACAAGTTTCTCCATTTCGATGGGGCGTATCATGGCGACACGATTGGCACGATGAGTATCGGTTCGATTGGCCGCTTCAAAAATCTCTACAGTCCCCTGTTGTTTCCGGTTGTCTGGACGAGCGTTCCCTGTGCTGTGCCGGATCAACCGGAACGGGAGTCCGAGCAACTGGAACACTGGACAGGAGAACTTGAACGATTGTTCGAATCGCACCATGAAACGTTGGCGGGAGTGGTGATTGAACCCCTGGTCCAGGCGGCAGCTGGAATCAAAGTTCAGGCAGACCAGTTTCTACGGCGGGTTCGGGGACTGTGCCGACGCTTTGATGTGCTGCTGATTGCGGATGAAATTGCGGTTGGTTTCGGACGGACAGGGACACTGTTTGCTTGCGAGCAGGAAGGGGTTGCTCCCGATCTGTTGATTTTGTCCAAGGGATTGACCGGTGGGTATCTTCCGCTGGCCGCGACGCTGGTGACCGACGAAATCTACGACGCGTTCCTGGGGGCTCCTGCTGCCGGACGGACGTTTTTCCATGGGCATACTTATACGGGAAACCCGCTCGCCTGCGCTGCGGCCTTGGCGTCAATACGACTGATCGAAGAGGACCACGTACTGCGGAATGCGTCGCGTTTGGCGGTGACCCTTGCAGAGGAACTGGCACCACTCAAGCGGCATCCCCAGGTCAGGGAAATCCGGCAGAAGGGGACGATGGTGGGGATCGAAATCAGCCGGGCTGGCGAGGCTTATCCCCCGGAAATGCGGATCGGTCATCAGGTGACACTGGCCTGCCGTCGCCGGGGGGTGATTTTGCGCAATATTGCCGATGTCATCGTGCTGATGCCGGCTCCGGCCATGCCGGAATCTCTGGTGACCGAGCTTTGTCAGGTCGTATGCGAATCGGTTGCAGAAGTCGCGGTATGAGGGGGCTATATCAGGGGCCACCGAGGCTTGGAAAAACCGAGCCAAAAAGCAATCGGGGGCGGAAGAGGGTCACCCTCTTCCGCCCCCGTGACTGACGATTCAAACCAGGTGAATCGAAAGCGGACTCACGAAATTGCTTCCAGTGCCTGCTTCAGGTCGCCAA
>Ga0114978_10000559_pt1 | contig 31856 bp, 14 predicted proteins | sample S_140212_EF_Meta_FD_87027 | JGI IMG/M metagenome (GOLD analysis project Ga0114978, IMG submission 87027) | Freshwater microbial communities from Lake Simoncouche, Canada to study carbon cycling - S_140212_EF_MetaG | ecosystem: Environmental > Aquatic > Freshwater > Lake | place: Lake...
AGCATGGGTCGTATCTTTTTCAACGGAGCCCAAACCATTTGTTGCCTTAAGTTAGCAATTGCCTTTGACGCCCAAAGTTTTCCAGACCGGGTATTGCACCGTTCCTCGATGGGGATCGAGCTACCTCGATCAAACTGTGTCGGTTAGTTGCCTGTCTAGTTTAAATTTTGTTTTTTATATGACTACCGTGTATGCGGCAAACTATCTGCCCGTTATAGTAATCGTCTGACTCTAGTACTCTATGATTAAATTGTTCTCTAGCTTCTATATAACTACAAGCGGCCTTTGATGTGCAATAAAATAATATTTCTCTTGTGAAGTTGTCTGAGCCTAGCTCTGCAATGTCTTTGTTGAGTTGATCGTTGCTTCCATAGTATAGCTGCCAGTCTGAATCTATTTTACTTTTGATTTTCTTGCGTTTCTTGTTGCCGTTCTTTAATTTTACTACTTTATATGAGGTCTTACTAAACTTTGCTAATTTTTTCCCAATATATTTCCTGCCGGTAAGTTTATTTGTGATCAAATAAACAAAGCCGACACAATCATCGGGTAATGTTTCAATTTGTGTGTTTTCGTACAACCATACCATGGACTAGTAGTTATCATTTTACCACTCAGTCGCATATTTTTCATCTACCCTGCTCGCTACACACTTAGTTTGGCATTCTTGCCACTCAAAAGTTTTAAATGTCGTCGACCAAAAATCATCAATTACAGCATCAGCAAGTGTGCGGCAATTCAAATCAAATTTGGTAGCAATAGCTTTCCATTCTGAGTTGTGACTGTAGCGGTTTGCTACCCAACAGCAAGGAAATAATCTACCTTGTGCGTCAATGTAAAGTCCTTTGTTTCCGATCTCGCACAGTGGCTTGACACTGTTGATTTCTGTTACTGACTTGTATAATTGTATATTCTTCGTATTTGTCTGCGAATTAAGTCCACGCGGGCTTAACAGTATAACATCTCTTTCAAACCTATGCGAGCTACTAATATACCGTTCACTAGGTTCTAGCGGATCTTCTACGCCATATGTAGGATATATTTTACCAAACTTAGTGCTCAAGGTCAATTGGAAAGCATCCATATCTAATTGTCTAGCAAGATTTTCCATGGAATTGATATAAAGTTCGTTGAACTTAAATGCTATAGCGGCCCATACCAAACGACAAGCACTTGACTTCTTTAATGCTTGAATACCTGCGGTAATGCTATCAAAATCGCTGTTTACTCTATACAAATTATTACTAGCATCATCATATCCATCAATGCTAAAGTGTACAGTATCCTGTTCAGTAAGCACACTGCCTAGTTCTTGCCACCACTCTGGTTTCTTATGTGACCCGTTGGTAACAATAACAATCTCAACAGGTTTGATTGATTTGATATATTGAATCACTGGTATAAGATCGTGAGCATAGATAGGATCACCGTCGTCACCACAGAATGTGATTTTTTCTACATTTTCAAGCACAAACTCTGGAGTAAAGTTACGTTTAAAAAAATCTAAATTTAATTCAGTGTTTACTAAACTATCAGGAACTTCTTGTCTAGCACAACGCGGGCAACGCAGTGTACACTTTGAACTTATTTCGATATGAAAATGCCAGGTTGCTAAGGTCATGCAATTTCTACATCCGTATTGTAACTTGTAAATCCACCTTCTTTAACTACCTTGAGAATATTTTCAACTCGCCCAGCAAGTTCGTCTCTGTGACTTACTAGCCAAATACTCTTGTGTCGTTCACGACTCATGTGTTTCAACAAAGCCAGTGCATTTTCTACACCCGCTGTGTCTAGGCCGTTGTCAATCATTTCGTCTATAAACAACAGATTGATGGGTTGATATAGACTTTCAAAAACATCACGGAACGCCCAACTCATGCTTAGGATCAGTCGATTGCGTTCACCACGGCTCAAGTTATCAAAGTCTAACTCACGTCCTAATTCTTCAATACTGACAGTTAGGTCATTTTGGAATACCACAGTGTGCGGTAAGCCCACACGATCTAAATAGTGTGTGAGTCTAGCATTCAGATAGCTAAGATTCTGTTCAATAATCTTTTTACGGATAAAGCTGTCTTTGCTGGTGAGTAGTTTGAGCAAGAAGTCCTGGTGTTCTTGTAAGCGAGTAAGTTCATTAAGTGTGTCATATGTTACCTCCTGTAAGGCTTGTTGTTGCATCTCGGTAATCTGCTCACCGTAAGGATCTGTTTCTGTTTGCTTGGTGGCAATCTGTTGTTCTAAATTACTCAAGGTAGCTTGATGTTGAATGGCATCACTTTCCTTATCGTAAAACATTGCGGGTGGTTTACCTAACACGCCCAAGGATGTGTGGGCAGTCTCCAATTCTGATAACAGGGTGCTAAATTCTGTGCCACTCTGTCGAGCTGTAACCAAATCCGCCTGCTTGCTTTCCAGAACTTGTTGGTGCTTACTGTCGTGGAAGGCCTGACCGCACGTATGACATTCATGGTTCTCGAGCGTTTCAATTTCTTTTGATAGTTTGGTTGCCAGCTTTTCCTCCCGACCAACATCCAATTTGACACGTGAGATCTGACCCGATAATTCATTGATGTCCTTGCGCTTTTGATCCCACGCCTTGTGATCCGTGTGAGCCTGTATCTCTGTTTCAATCTCAATATTCTGTAACGCCTTAAGGGCTTTCTCAAGTTCCGTGATATCTTGGCCATGTTTGGTAGTCCATAATGTTTGTCTACGTTTCAATGATTCAATTTGTTCTTCAATACGTTTGTTGGCTTCTTGAACAGCACGAATCCTAAATTCTTCTTGTGTGATGCCTTCTTTGGTAGCTCTATTATGTTCTTTGATCTTGTCAGCACGTTCACTCAGCATGGTAATACCCAACAACTGTTCAATAATGGTACGCTGATCATTGGCCTTAAGACTTAGGAAAGGCTCTGTGTAGGTGTTGAGTGCCAAGATATGTTTGAACATATCGTGACTTAGGCCTAGCGTCTGCTCAATAGCATCCTGGGTTTCTCTGCTGTCGCCCTGTGCTTCGTCTGTGATCACTTGTTCTTGATTGTTTACAAAGAATCTTAATAAGTTGGGTTTACGACCTCGTTCAATCTTGTAATCTTTACCGCCCACACTGAAATCCAAACTGACCAACATATTTTTATTATTGGTCTTGTTTACTAGATTGTCCTTGCGGATATTGCTGAGAGCCTGTCCATACAGGCTGTAGCTGAGTGCATTGATAATTGTGGTTTTACCTGTGCCGTTACGTGATCCATCACCGCCTAGGTCCAAGTTCTCTCCCAACACCAGTGTCAAGTCCTTGCGATCAAAGTCGATGGCCTGTGTGCTATTGCCCACACTCATAAAGTTTTTAACAGTTAGATTTTTTATATGGATCATAGGTTCTGATAGATCTTTAACAATAATTTTGGATCGTAAAATTCACTTTCGATATTAGTAAGTTGGTCTGTAACAATCTGATCCACACTTTCAAACTTGACTTCTCCCGGCGACATGTCTGCGTCCACTGACGAACTCTTAACAGGAATCAACGCCATTTCTCTTAGGTTGTAGTCTTTAACAAACGTATCTTTAATAAAATTAGCTTCTTCATAGCTAATGTCAATATCTAACTCTACACGAACATGCATATTAGGCACAAGTATTTTGGGTGCATTGTCAATAACCTGACTTAGTTTAAGCACACGATACAAGGGTTGTCCAGGCCACGCATGATACACCGGCTCACTCCCCCACTCAAGTATCATCATGCCACGATCTGCATCGCCAGCATCAGCATAGTTGTGCGGAAAGCAGTTGCCGATGTAGTTAATGTTCTTTTTCTGTTGTCTAAGATGGAAGTGTCCTGAAAACACTCGATCAAAGCCGCCAAAACTCTCGACCTTGACTTCGCCGTGATCTGGCATTTCTACCATGGCATTCATTTTGAAGTGTGGCAGTTCAAAATGTCCAAACATGTACTTGGCACTCATTTTGGGTATGCGTTTATGATCATCGCCTACCAGCCACGGAGCAATCACAACATCACCGTCTTGGAACCAATCGTTAACAATTTGGATATTGGGTATGTGTTTGGCCCACTCTGTGCTATAGATGTCACGCTTGTCACGATAATACAAATCGTGATTGCCGGGAATAAAATAAAAACGATCAAATGCCGCTGACAACTTTTCTAGACTACGCAGGCTATACTGTAGCGTTTGCATATTGATTGCCGCACGTTGGTGGCTCCAGTCGCCTAAGAACATGCCAGTTTCACACCCATTGGCTCGAGCTGTGTCGATAAACCAATCAATGAAATCACTACAGTCTTGATTGTGTTGTAGGCTGTTTGACTTTAGGCCAAAATGGATATCGGTACATACTGCTACTTTTTTAAATAGATTACTCATAGATTATACAGTATACAGGAATAAAACAAATTATGCAACTAAATTTGGGCTAATTTAACAAGTGAATTTGTTTGTCTAATTAATAAATCGTACCATTCTTGATATTCTTTACCTAACTCTACTGCTTCGGTGTAGTTTTTAACTATGTCTGTGTCTACGTACGGGTTTTTTAATATTTTAAGATTATCGAAATGCAATGACAAATTTTCTAAATAATACAAAGAAATATCTTTTTGCCATACTAATTTACATCCTATTAAAATATCTAAAAATGTAGCAACAGTATTAAATTCCTGGTCAAACTCCTCAACGGTGATAGTAAGAGGCGACGATTGCTCGACTATTTGTTTATTTTTTTCAAAATCATCGATGCTCTGAGATAACATTATTTTTCCAGTAGCTTTAATAGCAAATTTACTCATAACAAATTTAAAAAAGTTTTTACGCAAAATAACAAATAATCTAGAAGCATTAATCACTTCATTAACTAACCATTGCTCGTGATGGTAATGATCAGTCACTCCAATGATTTCTTTAAGAACATGAGTCCCACATCTACCCGGACTAAAAACTATTTGGTTAATCTGTTCAGACGGTAAAAAAAATGTACGATTGTCATAAAACAATATGTCATCGGTGATTGATAATCTACTCAGCAATGCCCGTGTCCACTGATTATAGTCATACGTATTTTTGTTCCAAGTATCTTCAAGATTGTCTAAATCATCGGCATGTGTAGATAACACTTTTACAATATAAAAGTGTTTTTTTAATTTACATAAATCAATATAACTAATTTGGTCAGCAGATGTTATGTCACAAATAATATTATTGTTACTTTTTAAAAAATCAATTTTAGACTGGGTAATACCAGGCCACTCTACAGTAAAGCAAGGCATTGCTATATGAGTGGGGTATTTTTTATAAAACCATTCCTTAACAGCTTTATTGCCGTTGTGTAATAGTAAAATATTTTTTATCATTTTGTTTAATTGTCGTTGTTGTATTCGGCAATGTCGATATTGGTAACCACAGCACCAAAGTTGGGATTCTTTTTACCGGCATTTTGACGAGTCCAACTTGGATTCAAGCCGGCCTGTTCCAACATGTCGTCACGAATGTTTTGATTTTTCTTTTCTAGATTCAGGATGCGAGTGAAGCTGTTGGTAATGGCCGCAGTGTAGTAAGCAAATGGATTTTGACTCTTTGATTCGTCAAACTGCAGGCCAATCTGACTCAACTGTAACAAGGCTTGACCACGCATTTCTTCGTTATAGGTATAGCCACGCCAGTTGCTACGAGTGGCATAGCGTTCACACAACTTTATATACATGGTAGCAAGTGTGCGTGTGGCATTGCCGTGGTCTTTTGAGAATTCACCGTGTTCAAAATCACCACGCCAGTGGCTTTTACCTACCTGGAACGGTTGCTTGTTTTCGTCTAGACGATAGTGATAAAATGGCGGAAAATTTAAACGCACATGCTTTTCGTCCAGCACAGGCACATCTAGCAATTCAGCCAAAGGATCGTCCTCCTCTGATAATTCAAGCTCAAAAATATCTTCAATCTTTTTCTTTTTTGTAGCTGATTTGGGTATTTTTTTGGGTGCCATGGGTATATGGTCCCAACAGGTAATTCTAAACACTAGATCAGTATTTGGAATCTTTTTTGGGTCAACGATAACGCCTTCACGCTTGAATCGATCGGCACGATTGCGTCTGGCTTCGGCAATGGTGCGTTGATTGATTTTGGCCAGGGTGGGCAAAATGATATCATACTGATGATCTGCGACCGGATCTAGGTAGCTACAGTAGGTATTTTTGCTGAGGTGTATTTGTTTTAAGATATCTCTGTTGTTGAGATAATTGGTTTTTGCTGGTGTTCTTGTGGGTGTAGTTGACACTAACGAATCTCCTAATAGTATATTTATTGTAGCATAAAAACCACAGTTGTCAACCTTTAGATCATTATCTGGGCGGTTTATTTTCGCGGTAAATATTGTATAGAAAATTAAATTAGGATTCTAATATGCCGTATCTTACAGGTTATGGGTTTATAACACAAGCGGAATATGATGCTCTGGTGCCCCTCCCTGTTAGCAATCCGCCTGATCCGCAGGTCAGTTCCGGCGAAATTGTGGCTACTCCGCCTGCGGATGCACAACAAGATGGTAACACATCTGGCTACGGTGAACTAAACGACCCCCAAGTTCCTGCAAGCGAAGTTAAGTATTCAGCTGCTGAGTTGGATGCCTTGGCCGCCCGTAATGGTGTAGATGCTGGCAACGTTGACACCGAAGTTGGTATTGTCGAAGCCCAACTGTATCGAGATGAAGCCACGGCCCGCGGGCAAAGTGAAGTGTCGTCTGGGGTGATACAGGCCAATGATCAACAAAAAATCAGCGGGCTATCACAACAACCAATCAATACCGATTGGCGTGTAACTCTAAGATTGGCACCCGATGCCACATATCTGTACAAGGCCGCTGATGCTGGCTTGTTACAACCATTAAAAGTAACCAATGGGGTCGTATTTCCCTACACCCCGGCCATTACCACCGCTTACAAGGCCAACTACACAGATTACAATCTTACACACAGCAACTATCGCGGATACTTTTATCAAAACAGCTACACTGATGCTGTCAACCTAACAGCCACGTTCACAGCACAAAGCACTTCGGATGCAGCCTATGTGCTGGCGGTGATACATTTTTTCCGCTCAGTAACAAAAATGTTCTACGGTCAAGATGCACAACCACAACGTGGAAGTCCACCACCCTTGGTATTCCTCAGCGGCCTGGGTGACTATCAGTTCAACAATCATCCCTGTGTGGTTAGTAGCTTTAGTTATAACCTACCAGCTGATGTGGACTACATCAGTTCTGGAAGTCCCAACAATCTTGGTTTGAATCTGCAACCTTTACAGAATCTATATTCCACCACACTAAATGCTGTGTCGCCCACAGTGACCAGATTGGCCGCGGCTTTCTTGCCGCCAGGCGCACAGAATGCCATACCGGCCCCCTTGCAGGGCCTGTTAAATAATCCCACCTACGTGCCTAGCAAGATTGACTTGGTGATCAGTTTGTTGCCGGTGCAGAGTCGTAGTCAGGTCAGCAAACAGTTTAGTCTCAAAGGATTTGCCAATGGTCAACTGCTCAAAGGAGGATTTTGGTAATGAGTCAATACAGTGCTACCAGTCCGTATTTTGAAACAGGATACAGTCAATTCTTCCTAGATGTCATGGTCAATAGACCTATACCTAAAAGCACAGATGATATTTTGTTTACCATCAATACCACGTTCCAGTATCGTCCTGACCTCCTGGCCTATGACCTGTATGGCGATGCTGGCCTGTGGTGGGTGTTTTATCAACGCAACCCCAACACCTTGACTGCTCCGCCCATGGACTTTGAAGCAGGTGCTGTGATTTATCTACCAAAAATTGACACCTTAAAAATAGTGTTGGGATTCTAACATGAGTAGTTTAAATGCTATTCCTGGGTATAATGCGTTAGAAGCTCAACGGAACGCAGTAAAAGCACAAGCAGATACATTTATAGCTCAACGCAATGCGGCAACCGAAGCTGGAAATACCGCGGCCGCAAATTCTTATAATCAGCAGGCTGCAGAAGCAACAGCAACTTATATAGATTTAAATAATCAGATTGGAGAATTAATTGCTAATAGCAGCAATACAGATTTAGCCAGCCCCGCAGTCACAACCGGACAGTCACAGAGCACCCCAGCCAACAATGCCAGAGACGATGGTCCTACACAAGCACCCACATCGGGCGGTACCGGCGCTGGCACAAGTTCTAATGCATATGAAAGCGTACGGCCAGACAATAATCCAGGAGCTTCACGCAGTACCAATCAACAAGCTGTGAACTCGACTTTTGCCAATCAGACTATTACCGCCAAACCCAATGTACTGGATCAGTATGCCAGTTATACCTATGCTATCAGTTGGTGGTTGTTGACGCCTGAACAGTATAATAATCTTGGGGCTGCCGGAAGTAAAGCCCCGGCACCCAACACTGGCAACTGGACCTTGCTGATTCAAAGTGGTGGTGCTCCTGCCGCAGGACGTAGCCAATTTTTTCCAGTCGATTATTACTTTGACGATTTGGAGATTGAAAGTTTTCTCATGGGCAAGGGCACCGGCCTAAGTAACAATGGCATGGAAATTCGATTTAAAATAGTAGAACCCAACGGCATAACATTGATACAAAAACTTTATGAGGCTGTGGTTTCTGCTTACAAAAATCCTGCACCAGCTGCTCCTACATCAGGCGGCGCCGGCCCCACAGTTTCAGCCAATCAATCCAGCAAACAAATTCCTAATTATGCAGCGGCTCAATACTGTTTAACTATACAATTCTACGGATATGACAGCCAAGGCAAATTGGTAGCACCGGCCACAGGATCCAGTGGTACTGGCCCTCAGGCTGTGATTAAAAAATACTACCCATTCCTGTTGAATAACATCAGTTTCCGAACTGTGGCCAATCAGGTAGAATACAACATAATAGGCTATCCAGTACCTTATGAAACAGGCACTGCACAAGCTCGAGGCACCATTCCATTTGGGTTTGCCTTGGCCGGGACCACAGTCAGTCAACTATTACAAGGTGGACCATTGGCCGCAACTACAAACACAAAAGTTGAAGGCCGGCAAACCCAACCAGTACCCAACGGAGATGCCGATGCACAAGAAGGAGGATTCTATGGTAGCGGCCCAGATTTTGGTCCAAACAGTAGGTATGTAGCCGCTGGCGGTAGCGAAACCCAAGGTGGTGCAGCAGTTGGTAATCCAAATCTTGGAAGAAGAAGATAATCATGGCCGCACCAACTCCAGAACAAATACAGGCTTTCAAAGATCGCAACAGGATAGTGCCAGGCCGTACCCCGTCGCAACTGGTATTTGACAGCCGTCGTGGTCGCGGCGATGCCGACGCACAGGAAGGGGGATTTTATGGCGGTGGCTATCGCAATCCAGAGGCCGCACCTCCTACTGCCGCAGATGCACCTACCAAAGGGCAAAACAACATATTCACAGGACTGGCCGATGCGTTAAACAAACATCAAAAAGATCTAGAAAGAGATAAACCTGGTTATGTGGCCGATGAATATGTGTTTAAATTCGTGCCAGCATCAATTGGTGCCGCCAAAGTCACACCACCCAGTAAACCAGTAACCTACAAAAATACCGCTAACAAAAATATCAACACCGCCCAGGACAAAGTTGATCCTGACTCCGATTCAGTTAATACCAACAGTCAACAGTGGAACATCAGTGCAGGCACACAAATCATACAACTGATCGATCAAATTGTTTGTAGCAGTACCTACATCACAGATCAACAAACAGTTACTTTTAACGAAGATGGTGAGCAGGTAACAAATCCCAAAGCTGGCCGTGGCGGAGTCACTACTTGGTTTAAGATAAGCATAGGTGCCGAGCAGTTGGGATATGACAAACTACGTCGAGATTATGCTTACCGTATCACATACACTATCAGTGAATATGCCATCAATCAGATGTGCAGCATTTATTTCAAAGACAGCAAATATCGAGGAGCTCACAAGGCCTACAACTATTGGTTTACTGGTGAAAACACACAAATTTTAAATTACGAACAAGAATACAATCAGGCCTACTATAACACTATCGCAGGCAACACGACTGGGTTAACGGTTGCACCTCCTACTGGTCGAGACCAGATGAAAAACGCAGTTATGGCCACCAGTGAAAAACGAGTTCAAGGTCAGGCCAACTATGTAAATGCAGGAGCCGACAATGCTACAGCATTTTTATACAGTATGGCAGATTTTTCAGAAAATCGTATGAGAATTATTGGGGACCCGGCTTGGATGCAACAAGGAGAAGTGGCATTTGGAGTCAATACTACAAATTTTAACTTTAACCCATTCAATGCCGACGGAACCATCAACTATGACAGTCAACAGGTGACTTATTCTGTGAGTTTTAATCAACCCACTGACTATGATTTTAACACTGGAATCATAAACACTAATAGTGGATCTGGAGCACCGCAAGCAACTTTTAACTTCCAGGCCAAAAGTTGCAAAAATATATTCAGTAAAGGACGCTTTGAGCAAGAGTTAACAGGAGCCTTAATACCGTTGACCAACAGTGCTCCTGCTTCTACCAATAATCGTCCATCGGCAGTTACTTCATCTACTGAGTCGCGTCAGTCACCTCAGACAAATCAACCTGACGATGGCTCACGTGGTTATGAAATTAGAGATGAAACCGGTCAGATATCTAATATTAGAAAAAATGAGTATGGCGACTTGTATTATCCAGCAGAACTACAGCCAGTAACACCACAACCAGCGGCACCGCCTAAGCCAGTAACTTCTAGTGGCCCACTGTTGGATCTCACTACAGATCTTACTAGACCATTAACATTTGGAGGAGTTAATTTAACAAACCCGCTGATATTAAATCCTAACGCTACAGGTCAAACACTAGTGGCACAACCCGGAGTAAATACCCCACCACAAAAGATGAATAAGGAAACGTAATGGCCGGCGAGAATATACAACGCAACACAGGACAACCAAAAAATTATAAAATGGATCGCGGTGGCATGCCCGCTGAAATGGGACCATTCATTGGCCTAGTCAAAAACAACGTAGACCCCACAAGAGCCGGCCGTTTACAAGTGTATATTGAATTGTTTGGCGGCAATAACCCCGATGATCAAAGTTTATGGCGTACAGTCAACTACTGCCCACCGTTCTATGGGGCTACTCCTGCTGGTGCCAGTGCTGGTACCGGAGCATTTGTGCAAGGCAATCCACAAAGTTATGGCATGTGGTTTACTCCACCTGACATTGGAGTACAGGTGTTGTGTTTCTTTGTTGGTGGCGATCCCAGCCAAGGTTATTATGTAGGATGTATTCCAGATCAAGGTATCATACATATGATACCTGCGATAGGATCAGTGGAAAAGGCTCAAGCCGTGACACAAAATGCCACCCAAGCTAGTTATTTTGCTGGGGCAGAAAGATTACCAGTAACCGAAATTAACAACAGCAATAACTCTATTGTCAACAATCCCAAATATTTTGATCAACCTAAACCGGTACACAGTTACGTGGCTGGTGTATTATTCCAACAAGGTTTACTTAATGATCAGGTCCGCGGCAGCATTGGCAGCACTAGTCAACGCGAAAGCCCTAGCGGATGTTATGGTATCAGCACTCCTGGACGTGCAATTTATCTAGGTGGTATTGGTGCTGGTGCTGGTGGCGATGCCGGTATTACTGGAAAAGAATTAAAGGCAGCCCAACCATCAGCAGTCAACGTGGTTGCTCGTCGTGGCGGCCACTCGCTAGTCATGGACGATGGCGATTTACAAGGCCAAGACAATCTTGTACGCATACGCACCAGCAAAGGTCATCAAATTACATTAAGTGATGATGGTAATTGTTTATACATTTGTCATGCCAATGGCCAGGCCTGGATTGAGCTAGGACAAGAAGGCACACTTGATGTTTATACCACCAACAGTGTTAATGTGCGTACAAGTGGTACAATAAATTTACATGCCGACGAAGATATCAACATGTTTGCCGGTGGAAAAATCAACATGAAAAGTACCAAGGGCACTACCATGCAAAGTGATGCTGACATGAGCATATCTAACAAAGGTAAATTGACCATGTTTAGTCAAGGATCTATTGGACTAAAAACTCCTGGGACCTTGGCCATAAACAGTCAATTAGGCAGTTGGGCCACTGGATCTACATTGAATTTTACTGGAAGCCAAATAAATCTCAACGGTGGACAACGCATTGAGGTTGACACCCCCGCAGGCCTAACCAAGTATCTCCAGCCCAGTGCCAAATTTAACAACACCACGGGTTGGGTAGTTAATCCAACCGGCACAGAAAGCATTGTAACTCGTGCACCTACACATGAACCGTATCCGTACCATAATATGGGTGTACCATCAGCAACCACGCTCAGTGACGGCGTAGCCAGTCCACCGCCAGCCGCACCACCGGTACCGGCTGGCATAACAATTACTAAAACACGATGAGTCAATTTGATTACACCCTTCCGTCTGGTGCTACTTTTGCCATGCAGGCACCTGCAGGGACTACACAAGCACAGGCAGATTATATTTTTTATAGCCAAGTTGCTGCCGGAACAGTTGCTGGATTTACCGCTGGTCAGAGTATTACTAGCACCACATCAGCTTTGGCTAAATTTGCACTGAGTCGATTGGATCGTGGTACAGCCGGAGTAGACGATACAGTAATCTTGGCCATCGTTAATGGACTACCGCAAGTGGCCGGTATTCCATCGTTGATTAATACCCTATTGACTAATCCTATAACGCAGGCAAATATAGCGTCAATCAACGGAACAGGATTTACAGCACCAGCTATTGGATCATTGAGTTCGGGTCAAGTACAAGGACTTATGGCACAGATATCAAACTCTGTGGACCAACCAACTGACGTCATGACCAACGATAAAGGAGTTGGCCAATATGGACTCACCGTGCAACAACTAGAACAAGCAGGCTATGTCAAGCCCGGAACTTGGCGACAGTTTATATTTGACCCTGCACCATTGACTGAAGTTCTTAATGCTCCTGGAATCTTCACAGGACTCAATGGTATCAACAGTGCCAAAGATTTTCTTAACAGTGCATCGGCCCAGGCCGGGGCCATGTCAAGTCTGATGAGCAATGGATTTGATAGTTTGACTGCTGCTGGTGTAATATCCCCGCCTGTGACTGCATCTATTTCGGCCTTAAAGGGCCAAATTTACACACAAAGTGGTTTAAAATCTTTGTCTGAATTAAGTGCCGCCACTGGATTGTCGTTTGATATAACTAGCCTGACCTCTGGGTTACCTAGTTTAAGTAGCCTTACCGCAGGATTACCCAATGTCAGCAGTTTGACCTCGGCGTTGTCCAGTTCACCGTTGGGGCAATTGGCTTCATCCGCAGTAACCAATTTGCAAAGTATAGGGTCCGGTGCCATAAACAGTGTAGCAGGCGGTAACCTGCAAAATCTTTCCAGTGTAGTTGACAAAATCAAAGGAACGGTGAATGAAGGGGTAGGTGCGTTGGTGGCCAATGCAGGTAAATTTGGAACAGATCTTACAGCACAGTGGGCCAGTAGCATACCGGCAATAAGTTCAATCACATCGAGCCTGCCGTCGATTGGATCATTGACCTCTACATTGCCGGGGATACCCAGTTTAGGAACCTTGACCGAAGGCCAGGTCCCTGGCCTTCCCACAGTAAAGACCGCCATGGATACCTTGGGCAAAGCTTCGCAGTTTGCCACCGGTGCGACCAATCCACTCAGTGCTTTAAACAATTTAGGCGGGGTTAATCTTGGCAGTTTGAGCAGTTTGTCTAGCACAGCCACAGGAGCACTCAGCAGTTTGTCCGGAGTGGCCAGTAATCTCACTGGCTCAGTCACAGGTGCCTTGGACACGCTCAAAGGGTCTATACCCGATCTTGGCAATTTCAGCAGTTTGTCCAAGTTGACTGACTTGTTGGGTTCAAGTGCCAGCAGTATACTGGGCGGTTCTAGCGATAGTTTAGTGGCTGCTACCCAACCAGCTGGAGGATTCAGCAACACTGTAAATCGTGCCACAGTGGATGTAGCCACTGCTAAAATATTTGGCAGCAGTAAAATACCCACACCCAGTTTTGGTTATCCTGATCCTAGTTCTCCTACTGTGGCTGCTATACTTGATATCAGTGCTGCTCAAGACAAATTAAAAGATCTACAGGCTGGCGCCAACAATTTACTAGGAACAGTACAAAATGCCATCGGGTCGTCTTTGGGTGGTATAGCTTCGCAAGTTAATAGTTTGGCATCAACAGCAACAAACGATATAAATTCAATAGTTTAATAGAGTAAATACAAGATGCCTACATTTATCGGATTCAACACCATAGGTCAAAACAAAAAATTCACAGCCGTGGACTTTGACCTTATTAAAATTGATTTGCTCAATGCCTTTAACATACGTCAAGGCGAATTGCCTGGCAGGCCTGGATATGGCACCGTGATATGGAATTATCTGTTTGAAAATCAAACTCCAGAAACACTGGATGCTATATATCGAGAAATACAACGTGTATGCGCCGGGGATCCTAGGCTTTTTGTCAGTGGTGTACAGGTATTTCCTCAACAAAATGGCATCTTAATTCAGTTAGGCTTGGCTGTGGTGCCCAGTACTACAGCACAACAATTTAGCTTGTTTTTTGACCAACAACAACGCACAGCCACTTACGTTTAACTACCCAGATTATTTGATCCATAAATACTAGAACTGGGAACACATATGGCCACAACCTCGAGACAAACTGCGATTTTTGGTGTTGAAGATTGGAAACGAATCTATCAAACCTATCGCGAAGCAGACTTTCAAAGTTATGATTTTGAAACACTACGCAAGAGTTTTGTAGATTACTTACGCCTATATTACCCAGAAACATTTAATGATTATATCGAGTCTAGCGAGTTTATTGCTCTGCTTGACGTCATGGCCTTTATGGGCCAAAGTTTGGCATTCCGCACAGATTTAAACACACGTGAAAATTATTTAGACACAGCCGAACGTAGAGACAGCGTGGTACGATTGGCAAATTTGGTCAGTTATACAGCCAAACGCAACACAGAAGCAGCAGGATACCTTAAAGTATTTTCAGTCAGCACCACAGAAAATATCACAGATTTTAACGGTATTAATCTGGCCAATCTTACTATCAACTGGGCAGACCCAACTAATCTTAATTGGCAAGAACAATTTACGTCCATTATTAATGCGAGCTTGGTCAATACACAAAAGTTTGGTAATCCGGGCAATCGTCAAACAATTCTGGGAGTAGATACACAAGAGTATACCATCAACTTGATCCCAGGTTATCTGCCAGTGATCCCTTATACCTCCACCATAGACACGGTCAACATGCCGTTTGAAGTAGTCAACGCTACTTCCGCTGGTGCAAGTTTTGTATATGAGCCTCCTCCACTACCAGATGGACAATTCAATGTGTTGTTCCGTAATGACCAGCAAGGTTATCTTAGTGCCAACACAGGATTTTTCTTCTTGTTCAAACAAGGAGTGTTACAAAATCAAGATTTTAACTTGCCAGAACGTATTGACAATCGTGCCGTGGACATCAATATAGAAGGCATCAACAATACCGACATATGGTTGTATCAGCTAGACAACCTAGGCAATATTGCCGGCTACTGGGAACAAGTGCAAAGTGTGTATGCGGCCGCAGTAGAACAATTGGCGCCCGGCACAAGAGATATCTATAGTGTCAGTAGTAGAACCAATGATCAAATTACGTTAAACTTTGGTGACGGTATATTTGCCACAATACCCGTGGGCACTTTCCGTACCTATGTTCGTGCCAGCAACGGTCTACAATATATCATCAACCCAGTAGAAATGCAAAGTGTAAGTGTGCCTATCAGTTATGTAAGTCGCACAGGACAAATTGAAACAATTACATTTACCTGTGGCATCACAGAACCAGTGACCAATGCCCAGGCACGTGAGACCATTACAGAAATTAAACAACGTGCTCCTGCTCAGTACTATACACAAAATCGCATGGTCAACGGCGAAGATTATACCAACTTTCCGTTTACACAATACAACAGCATTCTTAAAAGTACAGCCGTTAATCGTGCCAGCATTGGTACCAGTCGTTATCTTGATCTGGTGGATGGTACTGGCAAATATTCCAGTACAAATATTTTTGCCAGCGACGGTGCCTTGTATGAATCCAATGCATTGCAGACTTTCCAGTTTTCGTGGTTGACTTCTAATGATATTTCAGATGCGGTAATCAATCAAATTGCTCCGTTGACTGTTGGTGCTGGCCTACAACAATTTTACTATGCTAATTTTCCGCGACCCAACATTGCGGTATTAAATTATACCTGGCATCAAAGTACTGCAATCACAAATGAGACCACGGGTTATTTTGAAAATGCCCTAGGAAATCCTGTGGCCATTGGCGGATTTGCCAGCAACAACGGCAAGTATATCACAGAGGGCAGTCTGGTACAGTTTGCAGCTCCGTCGGGATATTATTTTACTGCCAGTAATCGATTGGCAGTGGGAGTACCTACTCAGCCCGACGAAAAACTCACAATCTGGGCTAGCCCCACAGCGGTATATCTGGCAGGAACAGCACAAGGACTAGGCAACTTGCCATCGGGTATAGGCCCCGTGGTCTTAAACAATTTTGTACCCACTGGAGCAATTCCCGTACAGGTGATTCCAGTGTTTACCACAGATATTCCTACCAGTGTACAACAAAGTGTAGTTGAACAAATTTCACTTAATCAAAATTTTGGTCTAGGTTATAACAATCTTACCGATACCTGGTATGTGATTACTTCCAACAACCTTGCTGTAGATGCCACCTTTAGTTTGGCAAATGCACAAAGCACCGCAGGTACCAACCTTGATGCGTCATGGTTGATACAAGCAACCTTCAATGGATCAGTATACACAGTATCTTCAAGAAGTTTGCAGTACTATTTTGGCAGTGTGCTACAAACCAGATTTTTCTTTTATACCAGCGATCCTATCTACGACAGCAGAACTGGCACAGTAATACGCGACTACATCAACATACTTAAAGTTAACAGTCGGCCTGATAGTTCAACACCAATGGGCTCAGACAATATAGTGACTATTATTGATCAACCTGTACTCAGCGACGGCCTAGTTGATGACTTCCAAGTTGTGGTCAGTTTTGATAGAACCGGCGGAGACATCGCACCGGTCAATCCAGATTTCTTTAATGATATTGTAGCACCGTCGGTTGATTCCAATCAGAAATATGTGTTCTTCCAGGCCACATTAGACTTTGATAATTTACAACGTTATTTGTTAATTGAGGCAGGAATTGTTAATAGTGATTATGCAACCCTGTCAGACATACAAGCAGTACAAAGTCAGTATGTGAGCGGCCAGGTATTTTATGCGTACAGCGAAACAGATTCCTTGGGAGCCGCCCAGGTATTTTATATCTTGGGTGTAGACAGTCTTAACAATCCAACCCTGACTCAGACCTACGGATATCAGGCCCAAGTAGGACGGCAAGATTTATATTTCCAATATCGCCATAACAGTCCATTGACTAGCAGAATTGATCCAGGATCTACTAACATTATTGATGTTTATATAGTCACCAACTCATACTACACATCCTATATCAATTGGTTACAAGACACCACTGGCACAGTCACAGAGCCAACAGTGCCCACAATTGATCAGTTGAATACTGCTTACCAAGGCCTACAAAATTACAAAATGATATCTGACAACATGATTCTTAACAGTGTAGATTTCCAACCGTTGTTTGGACAAAAAGCAGATTCGGCTCTAAGAGCCACAATTAAAGTAATCCGTTCTGCCAATAGCACAGCCAGTGTAAGCACTATTAAAAATTTGGTCGTGGCCAATATGAATGCTTATTTTGATCTAGCCAATTGGAACTTTGGTGATACATTTTACTTCAGTGAACTGTCGGCCTACATACATCAAAACATTGGCGATATTGTAAGCAGTGTGGTATTAGTTCCGTTGAATAGTCAAAAAAGTTTTGGTGATTTATACGAAATTAGATCAGCTCCTAATCAAATTTTTGTCAATGGAGCCACAGTCAATGACGTTGAGGTTATCACTGCATTGACCAGTACTAATTTACAAACTGCTCCTGGCAGCGGAGTAATTTAATGAAACAGGTTCGCAGTGTAGATTTCCTGCCAGAAATATTCCAGACTCCGATCAATCGTCAATTCCTAGCGGCCACACTAGATCAGCTAATACAAAATCCGCAATATAATCAAACCCAAGGATTTATTGGTCGTCGAGTTGGTCCTGGAGTCAATGCCAATGACCGATATGTGGTTGAACCCACAAAAACTCGCACAGATTATCAACTTGAACCAGGAGTGGTACAGATTGATCCAGCAGATAGTGCCCGTGTATTTGATACTATAACCTATCCTGGAATCAACGATGCACTGCAATTGCAAGGTGCATTTACTGACGATCCACAAAGACTTTATACCAGCGACTATTACACCTGGGATCCGTTTGTTGATCTTGACAAATTTGTAAACTATGCTCAATACTATTGGTTACCAGGCGGCCCTTTGGCAGTGGATGTATCAGCTACTGGAGTTCCACTGACTGACAGTTTTACAGTTACCAGAGCCAACGGAGTGTATACGTTCTCAGGTGCAACTGGTGATAATCCTGCACTTACTTTAGTACGCGGTGGCAGTTATACTTTTAATGTGGCACAGAATCAAACAGAAACAGTCAACTTTCGTGTGACCAACAATGACGCCAGCAGTTGGAACATTGATTTTTATCCTAATCCTACATTGACGTTGACTCGTGGTAATACCTATGTGTTTAATTTGACTCAAACTTTTCCTTGGGCATTTTATATCAAGACTGAGCCTAGCCTCGGAACCACAAACATATATTCAGATGGAGTGTTTAACAATGGTGCTGGTGGCGGCCTAATCACATTTACAGTACCACAAGACGCACCCGATATACTGTATTACGCCAATGATCTAGAATTTAATCTGCGTGGCCAGATCAACATCGTTGATGGCACAGCCGGTACGGGTCCTGGATTTTGGATTCAAACAGATCCTGGAGTCAACGGTCGTGTAATTGCTACTCCTAATATTAGCAGCCGAGACGTGTTAGGTGTAGAAAATAACGGTGAAGATCTAGGAACAGTTACGTTTAACGTGCCGTTGGCCACAGCACAGAATTTTTATTACAACATGCCCAGTATTGGCACAGTGGACTTGGTCACTACATTACAGTTTGATCAAATCAACAATCAATTTGTAGAACCATTTTTTGCGGCCAATCCCAATGGTATTGATGGTATTACAAATTTACAAAATCGTACTGTAGCGTTTATCAATCAAAATTCAGATCCCGAAACTGGTGGGTGGCAACAAACTACATTTTTTGATCCTTTGCTGAATGCAGGCAATGTAGAAAGTGGTGTTGGATCGTTTGACTCCACTACCTTTGATCAAACTACTTTTATTACAGACCAAGCTACACAATACAGCGTATGGCGCATACAGTATCTAACTGCCGTTGGCGGCGGCATCTACATGTCATTACAATTTGTACAAAATGTAGATCTTGACAATAAATTCACAGTTGGGTTTGGTACTGAGTATTCCAGTACCGGTTGGTATAAAAACACAGATGGATTTTTTGAACAGATTCCATTACTGACCGCTGACAAAAATGTTTTATTTTATCAAGATGGAACAGATCCAGAAATAGTCGGAAGGTTCAACATAATTGATCTTGATATGTCAACTTCCATTGATGTTGATGCCATTATTGGATCACCTACCTATACCAGCCCCAATGGGGTAGTTTTTACCAATGGAATGAAGGTAATATTCCGTGGCAACGTATTTCCCACAACATATCAAAACAATGAATATTATGTAGAAGGAGTAGGTACAGCTATAAAATTATTAGCAGTTACTGAGTTTGTAACTCCAGAAACCTACACAGATAGTGAAACAATTCCTTACGACACTACACCATATGACTCCAGCAATTTTGATGGCAATTTAAATCAACCCACAGTTCCAGATTACCTGACCATTAACCGTGCTAGTCCAGACCTCAATGCCTGGACTCGTAGTAACCGTTGGTTCCACATTGATACAATTACAGCCAGTGCAGAATACAATAATACAACACCTGTGGTAGACAATGCTTTCCGTGCCCGCAGGCCAGTGCTGGAATTCCGTGCTGGCACAAGACTGTTTGATTTTGGTACTGATGGTCTAGCACCGGTAGACATTATTGATACTGTACAGACTGATGCCTTGAGCAACGTCAATGGATCCTTGGGCTACAGCACTGACGGCTACACCTTGATCAACGGAAGCACAATTATTTTTGCCGCAGACACCGATCCAGAAGTGCGAAGAACAGTGTATGAAGTACAATTTGTTGTCACCAACACCAATGCTGAAGATTCTACCATTGTGGATGTGCCTGTGATTGTGCTTACTCCTATCGCAACAGCATTGGTAGATCAAACAACAGTTATCTTGAGTGGCCTTACCGAGCAAGGATTGTCGTACTACTATGATGGTGTGGCATGGATCAAAGCACAACAAAAAATCAGTGTGAATCAGCCTCCTTTGTTTGACATCTATAACAGCAATGGCATTAGCTTTGGTGATCGTGCCATATACCCCAGTTCAAACTTTACAGGTAGTCCACTATTCAGTTATGCAATTGGTGACGCAGCTCCTGATCTCGTATTGGGATTTCCTTTAACCTATCTGAGCCTGACCAATATTGGCGACATTGTTTTTGACAATAATTTTTACAAAGATTCATTCAACTACACCACAAACAGCGCAGGACAAACACTGGCATTGAGCACAGGATTTGTGCGTCAATACAACACCAGAGTTACGTTTGAAAAAGAAATTGGATGGCAAAACGCAGTTACTACTAGTTTAATACGTCAGCAGTTTCAATTTACCTATGATGGAGCCCCGTTGTTGTTGGATGTGGCCGTCAATACCAATAATACAGTTCCTGCTGTACAAATATATGCCAATGGAAAATTTATTGAGCCCAGTAACTATATTTTAAGCGATGGGCAGTATGTAAAAATATCAGACAATTATATCTACACTGTTGGTACCAACACCACTACAATTAATTTAATTACTACTTTTGTTCCAGGTGATTTAATTGAAGTAACAGTACTCAGCGATCAAGTTAGTGTAGCAGGATTCTATGAAGTTCCTATTAATTTAGAAAATAATCCACTAAACGGCAACAGTGATCAATTCACCCTGGGTACCATACGTAATCATTATAGTGGCCTGGCAGAAAATCTTATTGCATTACATGGTCCATCCATTGGTGCAAATAATACTCGTGACCTTGGAAATATTATTCCTTATGGTCTACAAATACTACAGCAAAGTTCTCCGTTGACCTTGACTGGTTATTTTATGCGAGATCCAAACTATAATATTTTTGCCTCGTTGGCTTATAATAGCACGGAATATGTTAAATTTAAATCACAGCTACTAAATGCCGTGACCACATTCGGCATTTCACAATACAACAATTGGACAACAGCTGAACTGTTAGATGCCAGCGTTGCTCAGATTACAGCAGGTAAAACCAGCTTGTCTCCTTTTTATTGGAGCGACATGTTGCCCACCGGCACAGTGTTTACTTCAAATAGTTACACGGTTAACCCTATAACCACTAATAGGTTTAATACAGTACAAACTTATAACTTTACAGAATCAAATTATTTGGGCTTGTGTGTATATGTAAACAATGTATTGTTAGCCCGTGGTTATGGATATGTTGTTAGCACAGAAGGCCCGACTTTGACTATCCTGATTCCGTTGGCTGTGGGTGATGTGGTTACTATCAACGAATACGGGGATACCGCCGGTAACTTTGTACCGAATACACCTACTAAGCTAGGCTTGTATCCTAAATATGAGCCTGAGTTTTTTTACGACACAGACTATGTAAATCCTACCTGGGTAATACAAGGGCACGACGGATCAATCACAGTGGCGTTTGGCACAGCCGAAGAACCAGATCCACGAGATCAGGTTTTGTTGGAATTTGAAAAACGAATTTACAGCAATCTCAAAAATGACGACAACCCTCCTCCCCTGGTGGCCGAGGATGTGATTCCTGGTTATTTCCGCACCACAGATTATACACAAGCTGAGGTCAATCAGATTCTTGGCGAAGAATTTTTAACCTGGGTTGGTGCCAACAAGTTAGACTATACTTCACAGACCTACATTGCCAACAATGAATTCACTTACAACTATAGTCAAGCTGGTAATAGACTTGATCGAGCACCGCTGTTGGGAGCCTGGCGCGGTATCTATCGTTATTTTTATGACACCTTGACACCAAATTTTACGCCGTGGGAAATGTTGGGCTTTGGCGAACAACCAACATGGTGGGAAAATCGGTATGGCCCTGTGCCTTATACCAGTGACAACTTGGTGCTGTGGGGAGATTTAGAAGCTGGCCTGGTTGCAGATCCTGTGGCACCATATGTAATACCAAAATATCGTCGTCCCGGATTGCTGGACGTGATTCCAGTTGACAGTCAAGGCGAGTTATTGCCACCATTCTATAGTGTTATGGGTGCGTATAATCCCAATGGATTTGTTAAGAGCTGGCAGGTAAACGACGGTAGTCCGGTTGAAGCATCGTGGTGGTCCAGTTCCAGCTACCCATTCTCGGTCATGCGTTTGTTAATTTTAACACGCCCAGCAGAATTTTTTAGTTTGTTTGCCGATAGAGATTTGTACAAATATAGTCCAGAGTTTGATCAATACTTGTATAATGGTCGTTATAGAATACAACCACAAAACATACAAGTCTATGGCAATGGCGTCAGCAAGGCCAGCTACATTAACTGGATTGTAGACTACAATCAACAGTTGGGTATTAACAGCACAGATGCTCTAACCGCTGACTTGGCCAACTTAGATGTGCGTCTGTGTTACCGTGCCGCATCGTTTGTGGCAAAACAAAACTTGGCCATGTACTTGGAAAAAAGTGCACCTCAAAGTCAAAATGCTGGCCTATTAATTCCGCCAGAAAGTTACAACTTGATGTTGTATAAAAATCAGCCATTTAATCGCATAAGCTATAGTGCTGTGATTGTAGAAGTAGTTGAAGGTGGATACAGTGTCCACGGATACAATACCGCAGATCCTTATTTTAGTATATTGGCCAGCAAGATAACCGGCCTCACACAAACACTGACCTCAGGAAACATATCAGTAACGGTACCAAGCCAATATACCAATAAAGTGGTACAAATACCATATGGCCAGATATTCAGTAATTTGACCAGTGTTGTTGATTTCTTATTAAGCTATGGCCAGTATTTGGTTGATCAAGGACTTACATTCATCACTCGAGAAAATGGTTACACCTTGAACTGGATTCAAATGGCCAATGAATTTATATACTTTGCTAACCAAGGTTGGGCCGAAGGTACTATTATTAATTTAAACCCATCGGCCACACAACTTATTTCCTTCAAGGCTGGCGCAGTGGTAGATTCCATTGTGACCTATACTCCAGAGAATTTGTTGCTGGATCAAAATAGTCAAGCATTCAATGCCAGAAATTTAATTATTCAGCGCGAAGGAAATAACTTTACACTCAATCCAGAGCCAGGCGGCAATCAAACTATCAGTTACCTACAGTTAAAATTTACTGACTATGAAGACATGATTGTGTTGGATAATCGCACTATCTTTAATGATTTAATTTATAATAACATTACAGCTGAAAGACAAAATCGACTACAATTAAAAGCTGCCACATCCACCCAATGGAATGGTACATTAAATGCCCAAGGCTTTATTTTAAATCAAAATAACGTTGTAGCGTGGAAAGCAAATACCAAGTATACCAAGGGCGATATTGTTATCTACAAAAATAGTTACTGGCAAGCCTCTACCATTGTACAACCCAAGATCACATTTGAATACGCAGACTGGTACAAGAGCAATTACGACGCTATTCAGCAAGGATTGTTACAGAACTTGGCCACTAAAGCTGATCAGTTGGCCAACAGTTATGATACGCAAACTGCTAATCTCAACAGAGACAATGACCTATTGGCCTTTAATCTGATAGGATTTAGACCAAGGCAGTACATGGTAGATTTGAATTTGAGTGACGCCAGCCAAGTACAACTGTATCAACAATTTATTAGCACCAAAGGCTCCACACAGGCCACTGACTTGTTCACGCAAGTGAGTTTTGACAAGTTGTCTGCTCAATATAACATATACGAAAACTGGGGTATCCAGGTCGGAACCTACGGAGCACAAGCCAATCGCAGTTGGTTTGAAATAGCTCTCAATGAAGCGGTGCTCACTGGTAATCCCAGCACAGTGCAAATCATTCAACCCGGAACTGAAAGCCAGGCTGACCAAACTATTTTGTTGAGTAACCTCTGGGCAGAAAGCTATGCAATACCTAATACCGATATCCTGCCCACAACCTACACCACTGATTCTGATACTGCACTGCCTTCTGCTGGTTATGTTAATTTTAATGATGTAGACATCACAGTATTCAACCTTAACAATCCCTCAAACATTGCGGCTAACATTAGCACAGTTGGTAATGGCACTACAATTTGGGTAGCACAAGACAACAGCTACGACTGGAACATTTATCAATGTCGTCAAGTCACTGGTCGCATAACACAATTAACCGATAATCTTAACGGAACCAGTCGAGCACAGTTTAGTACCACAGTTAATTTGGACGTAGGTGATTCAATAATTATTCGTTATTTCAGCGACGCAGTAGATGGTGTTTACCGTGTGTTGAGTAGGCCAACCATTGACACCGTGGTTATTCAGTACGCATTTAACAATTCTAATCAAACCACAATCACTGGCACAGGTATTGCATTCTATCTACAAACCATGCGTGTAAGTCAGGCCAGCGACATTGTAAATTTACCGTATGTCGATGAGTTTACGCCCGGTGCCACTGCCTGGGTCGATAACGACGGCAACGGACATTGGGAGGTTCTACAAAAGTCCGATCCATTTGCGCCTATAGATCAACTGGCAGCCAATGTTCCAGAGTCTAATTCTTTATTTGGTACCAGTTTGGCTCAAAGCTCTAACCACTATGCTCTTTTAGTAGGTGCGCCAGACGCAGCTGCCGGTGCCGGTGCAGTCTATACGTATCGATTGGGTAATATCAATGATTACATAGAAAACACAGAAATATTACTCACTGCCACCGATACAGTGGGATTTGGTAATAGCGTAAGTTTTGGTGCCAGGACCTGGGCTGTTGCCGGAGCCAGTGCTAGTAATTCTGGAGCAGGATATGCTGTTGTTCTTTATTTAATTCCGGGTTCTAATAATTATTTGCAATCACAATTACTTGTAGCACCAGACCAAAATTTTAGTGCTATTGGATTTGGTACCGAGGTAACGATTAGCAACGATGAACGCTGGATGTATGTTACTGCTCCTGGTATCAATCAAGTTTATGCTTACAATCGTGTAGATATTCCAGAACAATATATAACTTACACCACCAATGGAATCACCGCTACATTTGTCTACAACACCAACATCACTGTTGATGTGTCATACCCAGAACAACTAGTAGTTGCATTAAATAATCAACAGTTGGTATTAGGAGTAGATTACACAGTGTCCGGGGTATTGGTTCAGTTATTAACTGTTCCGTCAGCTAACAATGTATTAAGTATACGTCGTCGTACTGCTGTACAGTTGGATTTTAACAACTATCAAAATGTGCAACAAAATAGCACCACAGGCTCAGGATCCGGTGCCAAATTTTCAGTATCCAACACACGCGGTACATATGCAGTTGGTTTGACAGCACCCGGTATCAGTTATGCAGTTGGTAATCAATTGACCATCAGTTACACACAGGTCGATCCTACCGGAAGTGCAGCCAACAATATCACGGTCACAGTGACTGAAGTCACCAGTGGTGGCATCACTGGATTTACCTGGACCGGTAGTGGAGTATCTAATACTACAGTATTCTCGTTGGAAGAATATTTGTATACTGCAACATCATACGACGCATTTACAATTATTGTTGACGGCGTAATACAGCGTCCTTACATTGACTATACATTTAGCAACGGCACACTTACATTTATTGCAGTACCAGCAACTGGCGCTGTTATTGCGGCACAGTCTGCGGTCGCTGGTGCCTATTGGCAATATGTAAACAGTGACAATCTTACATCTATTTTAAATGGTGGCGATGTGGATGGTATGTTTGGCACCAGTATTACCACAGATTACACTGGTACTCAAATACTTGTTGGTGCGCCTGATGACAGTGCCCCAGATGCCAATGGTGATATCATTAGCAATGCTGGTGTTGTATATGCATTTGATCGTAGCGTGGTAAAATACATAATTAATAATGCCGCACAATTGACCTATGCTATCCCCGGCTTATATACAAATCCTGTTTCGGTAATACTGAACAATCAGTACTTGACCAATACCAATCAATATATTGATGGACAATTTACTGTCAGCGGATCTAATATTATATTGTCCGGCTCGTTGACTCTGTCTATTGGTGATACTTTAGAAATTGAAACCAACCAGTTCCAGTTTGTACAAAAATTTGCAGCAGAAAATGTAATTGATGAATCGTTGTTTGGCCAAAGTCTAGATATTTGTTCTAACAATTGCAGTGTGTATGTTGGTGCACCATTGGATTCAAGCGGTGCTGGCGTTCCACAGGCTGGCATGGTTCAACGTCAAGTAAATCAATCTAGAATCTATGGCATAATCACTAGCACCGTGGCCAATCCTACATTGACGCCTGGAGATACTATTCGTGTCAACAGTATCGAAGTGACAGTTCCTGACAGTCCCGATAATACCGTGGCCGGACTAGTTGTTGCTATTAACAATGCCGGAATACCCAACGCAATAGCCTCAACAGTTTCGGATGTTTTATTAATAGGTGATGGATTAACAAAGATATTTGACATTGGAAATGTTTATTCTTCTGCTAGCGACTATACCACAGTGGTGTATATTGACGATGTTTTGCAAACAGTTGGTGTAGATTACACTTATAATAACACTACTCAACAAATTGCATTTGTCTATGCTCCCGGCTTTGAATCTGACATATTGGTAGTAGCTGGTCGATTAACATTAAACGTGATTAATCTTGTTGCAGCCGAGGAATTTAACAAACTCACAGTGTTGCCTGGCACTACGGCAGATGACAGTACTATTGGTTCAGCATTTTATGACCTTGGATTTGAAACTTATGCTTACACACAAACAATTATCAGTCCAAATCCCACAGATTTTGCGCAATTTGGTGCGGCAGTAAATGTAAATACCGGTGCAGTTAATTTAGTAGTAGGATCACCAAACGGTGATGTGTATGAACCTACTGTGTTTGACAACGGCGAAACTTATTTTGATGACCGTAGCACTACATTCTTTGGATACATTAACAATTCAGGAGTAGTATACACATATGATTATTTGCCTAGTGCTGATGACAACATTGCCAATCCTGGAAAATTTGTATTTGGTCAACAGGTTTATGTGACCACTCTGGAAACTGGAGATTTATTTGGCACAGCAGTTAACTATAGAAATGGTAGATTATTGGTAGGAGCTCCGGGTACCGACTTTGGCGACAGTAATTTAAATTATGGAAGTGTATCAGTATTAGACAATGCCAATGACGCAGCAACATGGCAAGTGCTCTACTCACAACTGCCCATGGTTGATGTAAATTTAATCAGTTCTGTTTATTCTTATGACAAACTATTAAACAGCACACAAACTTATTTTGATTATATTGATCCTCTACAAGGCAAGATCCTGGGTGTGGCACGTAGAAATATTGATTATATTGGTGCCGTTGATCCGGCCGGTTATAACACTGGCACAGTACATAACATAGGTACCAGCTGGGGTCCAGCACACGAAGGTGAAATTTGGTGGGATACCAATTCAGTCAGATTCATTGATGCCAATCAAGATAACTTGACCTATGCTAGTCGTAGATGGGGCCAGGTGTTTCCTGGAAGCACCATTGACATGTATCAATGGACAGCCAGCGATGTTCCGCCTGTAAACTACACAGGCACAGGCACGCCATTTAGCACCACTAGCTATACAGTACATTCATCGGTCAACAGTCAAGGACTCTTGGTTACAACTTATTATTTCTGGGTACGTGGAATTGTCACGGTAGCCACACAGTTTGGAAAAACCTTGAGTACCACTGCCATTGCCAGTTATATTCTAAACCCAGGCAACAGTGGATTACCGTACATAGCAGCGTTAACAGCCAATGCCATAGCCATTTATAATGCTGACACCTTACTGTCGGCATTTGACACCATATTACACGTAGAATACGACCGCCAGGCACAAGGTAGTGAGAATGACATACACACCGAATATGCGTTTATTGCCGACGGCAAAGCTGATGCATTTTTAAATGCCAATTTATATCGTAAGTTTTTAGACAGTTTCTGCGGAATAACTACCACTGGTGCTCCTGTTCCAGATCCTCGATTAAGTCCTGGCATGCAGTATGGAGTACAGTTCCGACCACGTCAAAGTATGTTTATCAATCGCTTTACAGCCTTAGAAAACTACCTAGGTCGTGCTAATACCATATTGGCTCAATATCCTATCAGCGAAACTCGCAGTTTCCGTTTGTTAAACAGCAGTGAGCCTACACCAGCTGCTAATTCTGGTGCATGGGATTATGAAGTTGCTAACCTTGAAATCTTATCGTATCAAGATCTTTATATAGTACCAATTGGTTACAAATATTTGGTATTGTCAGACACCGATCAAAACGGCCGCTGGTCTATATATGTTGTGGCCAACGGTAATGCACCAGGCCAGCGTGTGCTGGATCTAGTACAGGTACAAAATTACGACACACCATTATATTGGAACTACATCAATTGGTATCTGCCAGGTTATAACAGTAGTCTGCAACCCATAGCCACAGTGTCCAATACCGCAGGATTACAAACATTGAGCTTGACCGATGCGCCGATTGGCAGCAGTGTTAAAGTTACAGCCAATGGCCAAGGTAAATTTGAAATTTATCTTAGAACTGCCACAGGATGGGATCGGGTGGGACTCGAAGACGGTACCATTGAGTTTAGTTCAGTGCTATGGAATTATGCCGCAGGTGGATATGGGTTTGATGTAGAGGTGTTTGATTCAAATTATTTTGATCAAGAGCCTGTGATCGAAACTCGACAAATTATCAAGGCAATCAACGAAGAACTATTCATTGATGATTTACTAATTGAACGCAATCGATTATTGATATTGACATTCAAATACATCTACAGTGAATTAGAAAGTCCTAGTTGGTTAATCAAAACTAGCTATATCAATGTAGATCATATCATACGTGGCCTGTTACCATATGAGTTATATCAGCCCGATAATCAAACATTTGTGTTGGATTATCTCAATGAAGTTAAACCATATCATGTGCAAAATCTTGCGTTTAATTTGATCTACGACGGTATCGACGATTTCCAAGGGTCTCTGACAGACTATGATGTGCCAGCCTACTGGAATACATCAGAGCTTCCGCAGTTTGTAAGTCCTGTGTTGACCCCATACACTTACAGTGACAGTGTAAATCAATCATTTACCAGCGATGCTGCCAGCAACGCACAAATTTGGTTAGAGCGTCCATGGAGTGACTGGTTTAACAATTATACCTTGAGCGTGGACAGCGTTGATGTGATTGATACCACAACCACGTATGTCACAGTACCAGTTATAACCATTGGTGCTGAATGGATTGCCAATACTGCATACACTGTTGGAGAACAAATTGCTTATCGTAGCAATCTGTACACTGTGACTGTGGCTGGTACTACCAGCGATGTTGCACCAACCATTACCTCAGGAAGTGTGGTCAATGGCTCCGCAACACTAACCTACACAGGTCCAAGTGCCCAGGCCACAGCCATCCTTAGAGCCAATGGCACCATTGCCACTGTTACTGTAACAGTGGCCGGATCTGGTTACTTTACTACGCCATTGATTGCTATCAATGGAGTTTATCCTAACTTTACTACATCTGCTATAAAATTAGTTCCTGTGATGGGCAACAATTTGGTTAGAAGCATCAAGACCACTATCAAGTACGACCGTTATCAATATGCGACTACCATTTATGAATGGCAGGCCAATGTAGTCTATGCTGAAGGCGAGCAGGTACGATGGAAAAATTTAGTATGGTCATCAGATATTACACAATCCTCGTCTACGTTTGATTTAGCCCAATGGACACAGGTTGATGCCGACACTTTAAGTGGTGTAGACCGTACTATGGGATTGTATGTGCCTACTGCAAACATGCCCGGCCTTAGTTTACCATTATTAATTGACGGCATTGATTATCCTGGTGTACAAGTTGACGCACCTGACTTTAATCAAAACACTGGCTTTGACGTGGGTAATTTCGACATCAACCCGTTTGATAACTTTTCGATTGATGCAGAAGGAAGGCCAACCTATGATCCTGGAATTTTGGATGCCAAATATTCCAGCGCCTATTTAGATCCGTACCTGGGATTAAGAGCCACAGACATCAACGTGGATGGTGGTGTTTATATCGGTCCTTACAGTAGCCATGCCCCAGAAGAACTGATTCCTGGCAGTGAATTTGATACATTAGATTTGCGGGTGTACACACGACCCGGTAGCGATTGGACACAACGCGGTCACGGATTCCCATCCGATCTAATCAAGTATGTGTTAGATATAACACAGCTAGAGTTAAGTTTTGCTGGATTACTTCCATACACAGCCTTAGTATTAGTGGCCAACCAGACTCAAAATATAGATTTGCATTTGGGCGGCGATTATACTGTTGATTATGTAAATCAAACAGTAACAATGATACCTAATGGAAATGTCAATGATGGTGACGTGATCGTGATTACCGCGTACGAAATTGGCGGCGGCGATCAACTTTATAAAAATATTTATAATGGTGCTGATGTAGGCAATACTATTACGGTGCCTGTGGCCTATTACACTGCTACCGGTACCGAACAGATACAAGAATTTGTAATTTTTGTCAATGGTAATTATCTACCGGTCGTTTTAAACGATTCCACTGAAAATTATACCTATGCTGCAGACGGCGCCCAGAATACCACTGTTACTTTTAACACCACTTATACAATCACAGACAGCATTACCTTGTATGTGCTTGCACCTACTGTAGTGAATGATACCACGGTTGATTACAGTTGGAGTGTGCCACAGACACAATTGATTGATGGTGTTACCGGTGTGTTGACTTATACTCTTGACAATAGCCTAAGTTATGTCAACCCAAGTTGCTTGATTGTTACAGTCAACGGTGTTCGTGCCAGGACTGCGGCAGGAATACGTCACGTTGGTGACGGCAGTACAGCCTATACCATACCTGACAGATTGGGATTTAGCTCGTCTATCATTGTTGAAAATGAAGTACAGGTTTATGTTGATAGTATTCCGCAGACTGCTCAGACACAATGGGTGTTGGAACCGTATGGTGGTGGCCCAAGAGAAGTAATATTTGCCGAAGATCCAGCAATAGGTTCTGAAATATTAATTTATGTAACAACCAATACACAATGCTATGTCAACAGCGATCAATTGGTGTTTAATTCAGGCAACGGTCTTGTTCCAGTTACCGGTGACACTATTGCTGTTACAACCTGGAACGATCCGCGCCAACAAAAAATTCTAACCCAATGTTTTGTAGGACCAGTCACCA
>Ga0114978_10000562_pt1 | contig 31810 bp, 60 predicted proteins | sample S_140212_EF_Meta_FD_87027 | JGI IMG/M metagenome (GOLD analysis project Ga0114978, IMG submission 87027) | Freshwater microbial communities from Lake Simoncouche, Canada to study carbon cycling - S_140212_EF_MetaG | ecosystem: Environmental > Aquatic > Freshwater > Lake | place: Lake...
AAGGACACCAGCGTGTCCCCGCCACATTTTAGTGGCAGGATGGTTCACCCAGCCTTTAGTATTTCCTGATAGCGCAGCCATGATCTGACGGCCTTCTAGCAACTGCTTGACCAATCTTTTCTGGTCAAGCACTCTGGCACAGTCAGTAAAATTATATTCTGAAAGAAAAGTTTGCATCTGTCACTCCAATTCCTGCACTCTGATACATATATTGGTGGGTTATCTGCACTCTAATGCAGAATTATTTGGATTCACGGGCTAAACAATTTTGGTAAGCATAGTATGCAACCGTGGCGAGTTCTCGCCAAGTCTTCTGACCAGAACCTTCATCATAGACTACCATAGAGTGTGCAATACTTTCAATGATTTTTTCCTTATCCATTCTCAAACTCTTCTACCATAGAAGCAAACCTACTAAGAATGAACGTTGTATACTCTACAGCAATCTCAAGGTTCTCTGATGACTCATTGTTTGGGTTGCTCATGTATCTATCATAGAATTCTGATGCTAATTGTCCGATTAGTTGTTCGTATTGTTCGTCAGTCATTATCTTCCTCATAGTCTGGGTGATCTATTGGAGTGGGAGCCTTTGCCCTCATACCACAATGAAAGCACTCCATGTCCAGCATGTAGGATGAAATCTCGTAGTCATCAAAACTAACAACTATACTCCACATGTCTGAGCCACAAAGACACTCATGCATAATAATACCAGACAAGTCGTATGATTGTCCAGCCCGTTTCTTAGCATAGTCTATTGGATTCATTAAACCTCGATAAAATTAATTGGTCCGACAACATATGGAGAGAATTCTATAGCACACAGTAGGCCATCCTTAGCCTTCTGACGTGGATCAGCGAACACATCACACCACATTGCTCCTAAAGCATAGGGAGCGCCAGCACCAATCGCAGCAAAATGTAAATCATCATGTCCAACATGCCAATCTGACTCTACAACAAAAATATTTCCTCTGACTCCTACAATCATAGACCAATCAGTTTTCTCATCATCATGAGTTGGATAGTTGTTCTCTTCCAAAGCCGACCTTAGTGCTGGAATAAATGCAGTCACCATATATCTCATTAAATCTTCATCGTCAGTTTTTTCTGGAAGATCAGGCGGGGTAAACAAATACTCTATCACCTGACCCAATCTGAAACTATGACAATAACCAATACCAAATTCGCCCTTGACAAATACTTTAGAGTTTATGTGTGAGGTTATTATGTCATTGTCTGTTGCTGCTGAATCTGCTCCCAAAACAATTTTACCTTCCCCACCAACAACCGCTACAACACAAGTCATCATTACCGCGCTTTCGGATTAGTACTCTTTATATACACTATTGTATCAATCCATTTGTTGACAACAACATTTATATTATATTTTTCCATCACCGTCTGATGCCCACGATCTGATTGCTCTTTTCTTACTGCTGGATCAAGAAGTTTCTCTAACTCTCTAGTCCAGTCCCGGTTGCGTCTCGCTAAATTACCAGCACCATCTGATACTAATCTTTTATATTCTTCTGTGTCTGTGGCTACAAATGGGATGCCGGTGAAAGCATACTCCATTCCTTTCAGCCCGCTCTTAGCCTCGTTAAATGAAACCTTCTCTAGAGGAACGATACCAATATCTATAGGCATGAGAAGGTTGCCATAGTTTTTTGCTGAACACCCGGTTACTCCATAAAATCTATCTGGATTAATCTTAGCCGCGTGGGCTAGTTGCAAGGGATTATTAGGGTCTATCCCTGCCTGATAAAATCGTAGATCATACTTTTCTAGAAAGTCTCCCAGCCAACCCTGAAGTTGAACAATATCATGCTGACGCCACAACATCATCCCAGCCCAACCAACAACAGGCTTATCATGACATACATCTGCACGCCTAATAAAGTCAGATGGGTTTAATGAGTTGTCAACCTGAATAACATTAGGGTTGGAATTTTTATAGTAATCATTAAGAAACTTAGTGCTTGTGATAAGCCCATTCATGTGCCTGTATGCAGAAATCATATGATTACGATTCCATAGCGGGTCGGCCTTGGGATGCGTGGTATCGAATGCAATATTAGTGGTTGGCAGTCCATCAAACCAGTCATCCAAATCTGCAATGATTGTTTGACCCATAGCCCTAGCGCGTGAAATATAATCTTCATACTCATGCCACATCCAGAGTTTCATGATAATAACATCTAGGTCGCCAACGTATTGATTTGGATTTACTATTGGGCCTCTATGCCCAGCAAACATTCTTTCAATAGTGTTGGCGGCAACGAATCCTTCTTCATCCCGCCATCCATATTCTCCAATGATTACTTCGATACCATTATTTACCATTGCTGCGGCAGGAACAAACATTCTAATATTTGTGCAGCCACCGGGAGCGGATTCAATAAAATCCCCCCAGTCCGAACTAAGCATTCCAATACGCATTAATTCTTCCCACCAAATTGATTCATGCGCTCCATCATCTTATCCAAATCCGAATTATTCTTAGCGGCACTGGTCTTATTTATGTTCATAGTTTGTATCATCTGGTTAAATTCATTTAACGCATACGATGCCTGCAAAACTTTTCTGAATATATATACAGTCAGCAATAATATTACTGGAATCACTGGCATTTTGTGGTCATCAACTTCTAGAATGATTGCAACAATTGCGAAAGCATACAGTCCATAGATTAAGATCCATCCAAGGGCGTAGCCAATAAAATACCCTACTATTCTACTCATAAGTATCCTTAATTAAGTGCAGATAGTTTACATCTGCGGCAAACTACCCAGAAATATATTAGTTCTCCTGAGTTAAAGTATATCGGATGAAGGTTGTTTCCGTCAAGGCGCTCATACATTCCTGACTCTACTTCTTCCCGCGATATATTTTCTGGCCTAAACATATCAAATATCAAATCTAAATATATGGGGATAGATGAATGTAGGTCATATGAAATATGGTCATAATAAAGATTCCACATGCGATCACATAATGATATGTGTACATGTGGTTTCATTATTTCTCCGAATTTAATTGCTCCACGCGGTTAGTAAGATTCTTAATCTTAGAGTAGAATGCCTTGTTCTCCTGTAGAAGAGTTTCATTCTGTATTCTAAGTTTTTCTATCTCAAGCAAGGCCCTTGACAGTTCGTTTTTGGTTTCTTCAAGTTCTATTCTCAAACTTTCCAGTACCATTGAAATTGCTTCTACTGCATTGGCAGCACCCTGAGCAATAGCAGAATGAGTATCTGCAATATTCTTTTTACGATTTAGAAAATAGGCAACGCTAGTGGCAACAGGCGCAGTTATTAGAGTTATTATAAGTGTTGCAACGATGGGGTCTATGACTCACACGCTCCTATTTAGTTGTTAACTTAATCATAGCATAAATTAATAAAGACTAAACAATTAATTCGGTTGCTAAAATTTCATTACCAACATAACGCCTCTTAACAATAAAATCTCTAACATAATCAGCGCCATTCTTTCTAGCACTAAGAATTATTGTCCACCTAGGCTCACATTTATTATCAATACATGTCTGACAAAGAAGTAGGCTAACGCCGGGAAGGAGTGATGACTTCCTTAAATTAAGATTGTTCTTCGGCTTGCTACATGAATAACATAGCATATTCTCATCAGTAGTAGTCATCTAAACCTATATCCATTTCCTGTATAATTTCAAAATCTTCGTTTAACATAATAGTCTCGTACTCTAGTCCATCCATTTTATAATAAACTATAGAAGCATGAGCATTATATTGAATTAATTCTCCCAGAATGCCCTGATCATACAAGTATATCATTGGATAGTTAACGTTTTTTTCTCGGGACATTTTTATCACCATCAATCTCGCATCTAACGCCGAATGCTTGAACTACATCGCGCATCATTAATAAGTATTGCATTATGTCGGCACGTTGATTAATTTCGTATTCCATCACTTCATTCTCATAAACCCTGAGAGATAAAAAGTCTGGATGCGTTACTATATCTACGGTTAAATTCTTAACCGGAGGCTTCAACTGCCTTATCGCCTTAGCGATATCATTATACAATACTTGAACCATGTAATTCCCTTAAACTAGACCAAACCTCTTCTGTCTTATGAGCATTAGTTGATTTCTCTACTCTACCTAGATTAAGATGGATGCCGCCCCAGACACCAAACTCTCTCCCCCTGATACCTTCCTTCAAACAGGTTTTAATTACTGGACAATGCAAGCAGACAGTATCTGCTTGCTTTGCAATATGAACGTCAGTCTCGTAGAGATCATAAAACCAATTTGTTTCCATATTATTACATGCTGCAAACTGATACCATTTAAGATCTTCTTCATCAAGACCCATCTCCGAGACAATATCAGACATTCTTTAACTTCCATGTTCCATTGTCAGAAACATTGGTTCTAAAAGTCACTCCCCATCGACCATGCTTGAAGACTCCATTCTTAGAAGAGAATCCATTCTGATTAGGAACCCATCTAACAATGTCCCAGCCCTCCCAATAAAACCCACGATTAGACATAGATTCTACATATTCATGGGCCTGAGCGTAGTCTAGTTCAGAATAATTTGTTGACATTTGTTCCTTCATTCTTTAGGAGAGTTTTATTTTGTTGCTCTCTTTGATGGGCTAAGTCTAATGCAATATAATTTATTGATGTTGAAATCCTTCTTAGTTGAAGAAGCATTTCATTGAATAGTTGTTTTTCTTCCTTATCCATAATTTTATCACCTTATGTTAATATCGTCAATTGGTATAAACAATCTTATTTATTCCCGCTTTCTTAATGGCGGTATAGCAACTATCACACGGACGCGATAGCGCCTGATTCCCACACTTACCAATCCTAGCAATATACATAGTTGCTCCGCGAGCATTCTTCAACTTACGAAGAGCATCTACTTCTGCATGAACAGAACAATGCTTCTTAATATGCTCTGGAGAAACAATCATTGGATGGTTCTTAAACCTATTAATTCCAGTACTTACAATTCTTCCACCCTTTACCACTACCGCCCCATGCTTAAAGTTACAATCTGAAGACATGGCAAGGTTAGTGGCAAGGTTCAAATACTTACGGTCAGTATGAGAAAGACGAGAGAAGATCTCCTTTTGGCATCATCATCACCCTTTCACAACAATAGTTTGAATTCCATGTGCATTAGCCAGTCTAGCAAAGGCTTCAGTTCTTTTGCAAGAGTCCTTGATGAAAACAATGGCCTTATCTATACCCTGCTCCAGCAGTGCGTTATCCCTAGAACTTCTATAGCCGGGAACTAATTCAGTATTATTTGGGCGGAATACTTCGTCCTTTACAATGTATCCCTTTTGTTTCATATAAGAAGAAACCTTACCAACATACTCAGTAATCATATCTTCTGCCCCCGGCGCACCACTATGGATAAAAAGAATTTTATCATCATCTGGATTAAGACGTGCCTGATCCTCTATGATTAACGTTAGTTGTCTCATCAATTCATTATAGTTTGACCAGTTCTTACTACCGGCCACTGCGATCTTCATGGCTTCTCCTTTAATTTACCGTCAACTAACCATGTACTGCTACTATCTTTCAACAAAATATAGGCGGTGCCGTTAGGATATGATTTTTTTAAATCTTTTAGGCAGAAGGTAGACATAGGGGTTGGACCCCAAACCACATAGTCTGCGGTATTTCCGCAGACTAGACAGTTGCCTGTATTAGACAATTTATTAAAATCCATTTTACATCCTATTCTGGTAAGAAGATTCCGCCAAAGTCACCACTAATATTTTTCTTTGTCTTCCATTCTTCTGGAAGAAGATCTGTAAGGCCAAGAGCGCGGGCGCGAGTAATTATATGACGCTTCGCCGCAGTTGGATTCTTAGCCCTACCAAATGATTGAATAGCATTCTTAAGATCATCTTTGGTAGCAATTGGATATGAACCATCGGGCATTGCTTGACCACGATTCGCCATCATCCTTCTTTGCTTATCACTAAACTCTTTCTTCTCTAGATTAGCGCCATCCATTTTATTTTCCATCATTTTATTTTCTGGGATAATCCAAAGTTTACAGATTCCTTGTGGATCAATAACCCCAGAAACTATATGACAAGCACCCTGTTCATAGAAGATACAACTAGAGCATACTAGCCCCTCAGACTTAAATGGATTATTACTACCATCGGCATAATGTGATCCATCCGCCCCTGATGACTGATCATATTGACCATACTCTTCAACAATCATACACAGGGAGTCTGCCTGATCAGACTGTCTTTCATTAAGATCCGCCCAATCATCTTCTGGCATCTCCATGTCGTCCATTTCATCATTCATTTCATGCATTGATTTACTAATACTAGCAGGAGAAACAGTATTTAACTTATGTCCGACTATCGTATCCGTTGGCTTCCACTTACCATCCACCTTACGATAAATTCTAATCAATGCGGCAGGATCATCTGGAGTTCCAGTTATCTCAAACGAAGAATTTGGAACATTAACCTTTCCATTCCTTACAATTCTAATAATCTTACCATGCGCTTGACCGCCAGATGAACCCCAACTTACGAATGTCCCGACTGAACCACCCTTTTCAATGTACTTACTCATGCTTGATGCACGCAGAGTACTCATTTTATGACCCACAAGAGTCTCAGTAGCCTTACCATCTTGATATATTCTGATTAGAACGGCGGGATCATCTTTGGTAGCATTTATACTAAACTTAGTTTTTGGAACACCAAGAACTCCCTGTCGCATGATGTATTCAATTTTGCCCTCAGCCTTCCCACCGCTTGAACTCCATGAAACCATGTCTCCCACTGAGAATTCTTTAGCAGCCTTCTCCATATTTCTCTTCATAGATGCGGCCTTTTGCCTTGACCAAGAGAAACCCCCGTCACCACCCCACAAATCCCATGCCACTCTACCGGGGCTAGGAAATCCTTCTTCACCAGAATTGAAGCCAGTGGCCTTCTTATCAACCTCATGACGAGCAAAGAAAGAGTACATTCTTTTAACGGTAGAATCGCTAAGATTCGTACCGTTTACAATTTGATTTGCACGGGCGAGGCCAATGGATGTTCCACCGCGCTTACCTTCTTTGTGCCAGTCTAAAGCCCTTTGAGCAGCAGACTTCATTCCGCTGGTCGGTATGTTGGATTTCTCAGCCATTCGATTCTATCCCTTAAGTAAATTTGTATTGGCATATGCATATCGCATACTAAAAACTCATATCCATAATGCGTATAACTGCAAATTGGTTCTTTTATGCAGTATTCGCAATTCGGCATATATTAATTATATCACCACTGCATCTTTAAACAATAGTCATACATAGCAATTCCACTAGCAGTTCCTACATTAAGGCTACGCACAGATCCAGTCATTGGAATATAAACAATCTCATCAGCGAGGGCAAGGGCTTCAGGAGATAATCCCCTCTGCTCCTCACCAAACATAATGACTACCTTCTCGGGCCATTTAAAGTTCGGAAGTGCTGTAGCCCCTTCAACATTGTCGAAAGCAACGAGAATGTACTCAGGACCAATAGATTGAAGCATCCGTCCCCAAGTTTCTGCAAACTTGACATGCTCATAGTGATGAGTTCCTACCGTTCCTCTTTTATCGTAACGCCTTGCGCTTTCTCCAACAATCCAAATCTCTTTACCAAGAAATGCATTATTGTTTCTAATCCCTGTAGCCTTGTTGAAATCTCCATTCACATGCTCAAAGGCGGTAATAAATGGTAGCCGATTTAAATCCAGATCAGCCTTGATTTGATCCAGTTCCCAGCCCTTGTAAAAATCTGTGACGTTCCTAGTGTCAGGCATTTTAAATCCTTACTCTGAGTCATGGTGTATAGTCCGGTCGGGATTTAGTGATACTACTTAATTGAAATAGTTTATCTGAGAACTGATAAGCAACCCATGCCTTTGGCATTAATTCATCATCAGCCGCCAACTTAGCATCATTTAATTTATCTTCATAAATTACTTTTAACTCTGCAACTAATGTTACCAAGTCTGTAGTTGAAACCGTTTCATAAGGGGCCGGAAGTGGTTGATGAAAAATTTCTACACCTTCATCATAAATTTTTGTACATACACTACCATTACCTTCATCATCTAAACAATAAGTAATCGATGCTGCCATTTAGTCATTACCTCCATGCTTAATCATTTGCTCTGCCATCTCTATACCCTCTTCACTAATAGAAAAGACAGCATTTAGATCTTCGTCATAATCAATATTAACATATCCCTGCTCATAAAGACTAAGAAGTGTTTCATCAATTTCTTCCATCATAGCAGAATATAGTTCAGGACTAACTACTTTAAGAACCTCTGGAACCATATTGTATACAGGCTCCTCGCCCTCCATACCATACAAAGAAAGAGCACCAACCTCAACAAGGTATTCAATATCCTGATCTATCCGGTCGTTTTCATATTCATTCATTAGTTTGTACTACCTTTCTCATTGATTTTGTATCGCTCATCGATAATTTCGTAACCCTTTTCCCTAAGCATTAGTTCATGGTCGGAAAAGTGGTGTCCACAAAAAAATAGTTCACCCTCCATAAAATTAACAAGCACAAAAGCCTGAGCCGCACATCTATCGCATCGGTCTGATTGCTTAAGAACATTTGTTCGGACATCTGTCATAATCATATCTTTCTCCAATTTGATTAGGTGAACGTTATATTATAATCATACCTGAATATACATCATATGTCTAGGGTAGGCCATGAAGGTACTGCCCCTTCTTCCATAGATTAAGAGTCTATTGCATCACTTTAATGCTTATGGCCCAAACGTTTTATTTAGTTTGAGTAATAGTTATAGGGCCAGCCATCTTGGCCCATCTTGCCTCTTCCCGTCTTTTTCTCTGCGCCCTAGTTAGGTAGGTACGCTTCTTTTTTCCTAACGAGGATGTAGTCGTATTCCGTTTTCCTCCACCAGTTAAACTTCCAGTTGGCGGGGAACTTTGAAATTTTGCGCCACGTCTTTTTGCTCTTCCCATGAAAATCTCCTAATCTATTTATGAGTGCCCCCAGTTGGATTCGAACCAACGACTTACACCTTAGAAGGGTGCCACTCTTCCGCTGAGTTATGAAGGCAAACAATCACTTCTTATTAATTTTACGTTGCTTACGAGCAATCTTATTCTTTGCCCGCCTCTTAGCAACCGCTTCTTTGTTCGCTGTTCCAGCATATACGTTTTTGTTTAGTACGTCAAGAACATTTAGGATATTTTCTGTTTCCATTACTACTCCATAAGATTAAACGTGCCGCCTCAGAGACTCCTTGGTAGAATCTGACTACTGAGGTCATTCGATAATTGTATCATGCACTAAAGTATTCCTAGTCGCCCATTTCATTAGGCTCTGGTTTAATAATTGCGCCCAATTGCCACATCCACTTTTCGTGCTGGTCAATTCTATCCGCAAGAAAGTTCATAATTCCTTGACGGTTTTGGGCACTCGCAGCCGCAAATGACTTATACAAACTAGCAAGCACCTGATTGTTTGAATTATAAAGATCCGTTGACATGTCAACCTCTTCGGGGGTTACGTTAGTATCTGTAACAGTACGATACTCAATAAACCTTTCAAGCCTAAAGGGAGCATAAGCACCACATTTACGAATATTCTCAGCAATGGGATCGATAGATCCATAAACATCTTCATAAATTTCTTGAAAAAATTCATGATATTGGGGGAAATCGTCACCTTCAACATTCCAATGATACCCATGAGCCTTAAAATAAAATGTCACAGCATCCGACAAGAGCACCTTTAGGCTATTAACTAATTCTTCCATTTCCTGCATCTCTTTTCATTATTTAGATTTTCCACCCTTTTTACCGCCCTTAGGGTTTTGTTGTGGATAGCCAACAATAGTTTTATCGGTAGTTATAACATTTTTGATAATCATAATTTTATTATAGCACTAATTAATCTGTTTCAGGAAGGAAGAAGCCGCTCCAAATAGTGCCATTATGAATTGCTTTATTAGTTTCAGACGCATATAATGCTCTCATTTGAGCCACAGCATCCTTCTCAGTTGGGTGGCAACCAACAACTTCTCCATTATCATCCTTTACGACTGCATACCCACTACAGCCTTTTGCTTTATTTGATACATGCCAAGGCATATTAACCTCCTAATTTAACGCTCTCCGACCTAGATTCGAACTAAGACCATGAATTCCAAAGATTCAGGTGCTGCCATTACACCATCGGAGATTAATCTTTAAGCCAATCATCTAGTTCATTATCTAGTTGATCCTTAAATGTTTTCCTCAAGATATAATCATCAACCGCATAATCTATTATATCTTTCATATTTAATGCTAACTTTGCTATTGCATCAGCATCAGTATACCTAAATATTGCTTCCGCCCCATCAATTTTAACATGAACAATTATTTTATCATCCTCAGAATAAGCGCGGAACGTAAATCCTAATTCATCCACCAGTCATCAATTCCATCACTACGGACCTTTTCTCTACAATTCCAATGCTACATGCCCAACACCAGTTATATGCATGGTCACAATCTGGTGCCCTACGCTTCAGATATCTAGGATTTTCAATAGGACCGGGCGGTGAACTACAGTGCATACATTCATCGTGCGGTCCTAATCTGCGACCGTTTTCGCATACGCCGCAGAACCTTGCCATGATTTCTGAGCGCGAGATTCCTTTTTTTCTTTTGACCACCCTAGGCGTTCTCATAGGAACCGTATTATCATCTTGTGGAATAAGATCACTTTTGCGTACATTACAAATTTTATGCGCTAGTCTCAGATTATCTAAATCTTCGCTACCCCCAGCAGACTTAGGAATCCAATGATCAATAGTCATCTTCTGATTCTTTCCGAATTCTTCTCCACATAGAAAACAATCTGGCCCATCGCGCTCTACTAAGAGTTCGATCCTTTCCATACGGCTTAAAACAAAATCCATTTATTCCTCATATAATCATTTTACTACGAGTTTTTCATATCGTTAATCATTTTAAAAAATGCTTCATTTTTTTTCTTATTCTCCTCCAACCTAATAGTCAGAGACTCTATCTGTTTCTTTAAAATTAAACGTTGTCTGCCACCATCATCAATAAGATTCTTTAGGTCACGGTTGGTAGACTGAAGAATCTTATTTCCTGTGGATAGAAACTCATATGTAATCTTTAAATTATTTATTTTTTTTTCTAAATCAACTATTTTAGAGCGTTTATCCATGAATAGAAAAATAAAAACTGACAACGCAATCGTCAGAATAGAAATTGCTATTCCACATACTATCAGTTCCATATTTCCTCCTGTACGTCGGGTGGGATTCGAACCCACGATACACGGTATATAAGACCGCTTCCAAAACCACTAGGATACCGACGCATATAATTATATACTACTAGATAGTTGCTATTCTCTGCAAGGCTTCTGCAAGATCGCCGGGTATATTTTTTTGCTTTGGTGCTTCAATAACCCCGCCAATTCTTGGCTGGACAATATCCTCATCGTGCTCAAACGAAGAGTAGTTGTAAATTTCAATCTCTCTATTTAAATCTTTTGGAGTATGAGCAATCGAATTATATATCGCTCCACACACAGCATCAGCCAAGTCCTTAGAACCTTTTCTAGGGTGATCAACCTTACCCTTAAGAATTCTAAGTTGTAACAATTCATCTGTCAAGAGTTCGATCCTTGGACCGTGAACTCTTTCCTCTGTAATAACCATAGCAAAATCTTCGTAATGTTTCTTGGCTACAGAAAGAATCTCAGTATTAATATTGTAAGCCTTCAACTCATTCATAAGATCAAAACTGTTCCACCGATCAAAGGTCACCAGTCTAAGATTAAATCCTCGTGACCTTAGTTGTAAAATATAGTCCTTTACTTCAGAAAAGTCAACACTTTTATCTGAAGTAGGAGTCCACCATCTAACAGCATCAATAATTACTTTCGGTGCCGCCTGAGTCATCTTATCACCAATTTTCATTTGCACCCAAGATTCAATATGAGAAAGAGCCACAGCGCAATGGTCGTGCTTCTGAGCAAGATCAACGTGAACAAAATACATCTTATCCTCATCAGGCTGAAACCATTCAGCAAATCTTCCTGAGGAATCAACTGCTGTATTCGGATTATTAAAGGCTGCTTCTATCTTCTCGCGTGACTTAAAGAAGGCATCAATAGAGTCTGGAGGCATACAGGCGAACCTAGATAATGCATCGACCGGATCGGTATAGAAAGAAATTGTGAAGTCCTCTATCTTCCTTGTAGGGTTAACCTCCCAAGTAGGACGTTTAAGCGCGAAGACCCTTGGAATAGTATAGGCGATAATATGATCCTCCTCCCACTCAACAACGAATTTATTCTCTTCCATGTCATCTGGTAGATCGGGATCAATCTTAAACTCAAAAGATCTAAAAACTGTTTCTTTATCTGCAATTACATCATTATATCTTTGTTGAATAAAGTCATTCTTATATCGGGGAAATGAAAGAAGAATTACTTTACCATAGTCGGGGAATCGTGAATCAACTGACGCCTTATACATTCGATAGATCGCGCCAGCGGTTTTTGCCTGCTCATTTCCACTTGTAGATTCAATATCAAATCCTGAAATCTCATCAAGGAACACAATCAAAACGTTGTACCCCTCCCAAGATTCTCTCTGGGAGTGACCTGAGTGGACCGTTACAGCCTTATCAAATTCTATATTGTTCATCTTGGCATTGTATCTTCCTTGAAACCAAGGTGAGCGTTCGATTCTATTTGTAAAACCTTTGAAGAATACCCTATTTGCCTGCACAGCATTGATAGCAATATTAATAATGTCAATGCTGTCGCCGGGGGGCTTACCATAATACTTAGCGGGGTCTTGTAGGCATAGAAGAAGATATACTACATAGGCGCAGGCAATGGTAGAAATATAATCCTTACCGCTTCCCTTCCCCAATTGGAAGATAACCTCGTTACAGGTTTGCTTCCAACGCCTAGCGCCTTCCTCTTCTCCATAAAGAACAATTAGTGTTTCTTTTTTATAGATTTGAGTAGATGCTTTAAGCATTGTGTATTGGTGATCGGAAAGAGGGGGAAGGTTTAGAAATCTATCAGATACAACAAACTCTTCTATTGTTACCGGCTTCTCCTCAAAGTCATCTCCCTCAAGGATGTCTAGGAAGTCTGTAAAATCTATCATTGTTGAATGATTCTAATCTCTTCAACCTTATTGGTAGCCTGTGATAGACGACGGGCAACCTCAACCTTACAATGATTACAGTCGGAAGTTACTTCCTTAAGAATATTCATAATGATCTCCTGCTTACGCTCTGTCTCAAGCATCTGCGTAGCCATCTCATTATCCTCTAAAATGCCCGCCTTATGCAGCATATCCATGCGCTTCTGCTCTATATCGGCAACAAGTTTAAGGGCGGCAGTCTTATTACCTAATTGATTGCTAGAATCAGCCTGATCAACTGTCTCCCACGCACGATTAATAATCATGGCATAATGCTGATCGGCACCTGAGATAGCCTGCTTGGCTCGCTCCCTAATTCTATTATCGTTCTGAGTAATATCCTTCCACGACTCCACATGTTGAAGAACATTAGCCCTAGTCATACCTAAGTTCCTAGCAATTTGAGTTGGGTTATTACCCTTCAATAGTTCTTCGATGACGCTGTTCATCTCATCGAATGCTCCTGCTAGTTCCATGTCAGACAATGTTAGGCTTCCTTGTTTTACGAGGCTTTACTTTATTTTTTAACTTTGATGCGTAGAAAGATCTAAACATCAACGTTTTCTCGTCAATGCAATCAATCCACTGCACATCTAGTTCAACGTTCTCTACCAGTTTAACGAAAACAAACTTGCCGCGAGTATTCTTAAAGAGAATCTTATCTCCCGGTTCAATGATATCTTTTCCATGAATTACTTCATAGCGGATATGGATTTGATCATTGTGTGAGAAAGGTGTCGATGTGACCTTGCTTCTGTTTCGCTTGTTCATCTGCCATCCGTTGTCTATAGTCAGTAAGTCTATTAAGCCAGTCAATAAAATCCTTGAACGGCATGGAATTTTTCGCTCTATTACATATTATACAGCATGGGACTACATTCTGTCTAGTGTATCCTATATCATTGTTAAGTCTATCTAATCCAGAGTACATAAAGTATCTGAAGGTAAAGGAATTCTTCCCTCTATAAGTTATCAGATTAGATGGAGTGCTATCGCAGTAGTAACAGTTTTGCTGGCAAAGGTATCTAAAGTCATCAACTTTTATCTCAAAGACTCTGCCCGCCGACGCAGCGTCCTTTTTGATTCTTTGGTAGGCAGACTTGTAGCCCCAATGTTTATCAAAATTAGCGGCATCTCTAATCGCATAGCATTGCCTACACATAAAGTTTCCATTATTCTTAAGGGTATTATTTAGTTTAATAGAGTATGAAGCGCCACAGTCACAAGTTAGATAGGCATGAGTTTCGTCTATTGATTCTAATGTAGATGAACCAGTTCTAGTTCCCTCTAGATTTAAAAAGTACGTTTTAACTATCATGAGTACCCACTATTACGGGTCGGACTCCATACTAGGCCGGGTCGGTCAATACCTCTTATTAATCTATGACCACACTCTGGGCACATTTGTTGATCACGCTGGATCATTGGAATCATTTTCTCTACATCTTTATCACAAACTAAGCAAGTATAAGTATAAATCGGCATTCTATCTCCAGTTGTTTCTATTTGCTACCTTCAATAATACCAGATAGCCAATAAGATCATCTATATCATTATCGCCGGGAAACTCATTTCCCCTCGCAAAACGTGATAACTTGTCATCAATACGAACTTTTAACTGCTCAACATTATCAGAATTAGAAAAAATTCTTACCGGGTCCAAGGCTGAGTTGCCGTAGGCCCTATTCTTATCAATAAGGAACTCTGACATCCTGCGACACACTGAAGCAATCTCATGCTCAGTATTATTCTGCGGATCATATAGATTCTCAGTCTCATATAGCATTTGGTTTTCTCCAATAGTCGATTTCATTGTTATCATCATTGAATGGTTTTGTAAACCTTTCTTCTCCCGGTATCCCGCCCCATTTGGCGCGATAGTAATTCTCACAGTAGTTCCAGTGGTCCTTGGTAATTAACACTCCAGTGGTAGCCGACTGCTTATGATAAAAGCCACTCTTTGTAACTAAATAATGTTTCTGTCCTGCCAAATGAATTCTATAGTACATGTCATTATCTTCAAAGTATGCCGGGAAGAAGTTTTCATCAAACCACCCACATACTTCTATCAATCTATACATATCTACAACAAAGCAGGACCAATGAATAGATTCGTTAACGCCGATGCTTCTATCAAAATACATATTCATTCCATCACGTTCTGGAACACAAAAGTTTGGAGATACAATAATAGCATCACTATTTAAAAGGTGCTCAAACGCATCGCCAATCGCATTAGTCTCTAATAAAATATCATCATTGACAATGATAGCGTATCGATAGCCGTCCTTCATGGCCCGCCTGATTCCTTGATTCCATCCAGCGGCAACGCCAATATTATTATCCCAATTCCTAATCACATAAGGATGGATAGGATAGTCAACCGTACTCATCATATTAGTAAAAAGTTTGAACTGATTTAGTACTGGGACAATCATTGCTAATTTTTTCATAATAAGCCCTTAAAATTATTCTCTTCTATTCTTAAAGTTGAAACCCCATCATCATAAACTGAGTATGGGATTAAAATATCGCTAGCGTCTCTTGATAGGGATAAAGAAAATTCAATTCCCTCTTTCTCAAAGTAAAACGATCTACCCAACTTCTGGCCGGTCCAATCTTTATTACATGACATCAAGGAATGCCAGTAGAACCTTGACCTTGGTTCATATTCAAACATACCATGAACTAGGCAAACTAGTCTATCCTCAAATTTAATTAAATTAGATCCACCATGAATAGCCCGGCTATCTATCTTTCTAGTAGACTTATAAACATTAACCAATCTATCATCTATTAATTCATACACATTCATAGGATCAACATCAACAACAAAATAAAGTTTATCCCCATCAACATAGGGCATCCAATTTTTTGTATAGGGCCTGCCCTCTGGATCATCTAAGAATATATGTTTACCAGAATCCAGATTTAACATTACCATAATTATTTTGCTTATGCTATGGTTCGGCCTAACAAAAAGGCACCAATCATCGCCAAGCCAATTAAATAGTTTTGGGTCTTCCATGCCATTATATCTATCCCACAATGGGAATCCATACCCACGGAAACGAATCCTATTTAAATCTTCTAGTTGATCATCAACTAAATTGGCAGTCGATATAAAAGAATATTTACCAGAAACATTAGTCTGAGGGCGAAAGTCAGAACTCCTAAAAGCGACTCTATTCGTTCCCTCTAAAAAACTAAGATTAAAGTTATAAAAATTATTATCGGGGAAAATAATTCTTTTTCTTTCTTTAATTTGAATAAGACTATCTATTGATTGATAACCATCTACCATCTATCTGGCCTGCCATGCGTGCTTTCATCATGCCAATTCCAGATCCAAGTTTCTTCATTAACGTGAACAATCTTCATGCCCGCTGCCACCAACTTATGAATCATTAAATAATCTTCACCAATACGGTTTCCAGACTCATCAGTCTTATTACTTAATGGGTCAAAGCCCAAGGAGAATCCACCAACGGCTTTTAAAGACTCTGTTTTTGCCATCCAAGTAATAGGTACCTGATGAATATAGTCATCGTTCCACGCCACGCCACGCCATTTTTCTAGGTGACTACCATAACCTTCTATCGATAGCCTATGCCAAGGATAAACTAGGTCAGCGTCCTGCTCTTCCGACACATTATATAAAGTTTCAATATGATTAGGCAATAGATAGTCATCATCATCTAAGATACAAACATATTTAGTATCACATCTTTTCAGCATCGCATCCCTCATCGCTGCCGCGCCGACTCTATTGTAGTCAATCTCTACCATAAAAACATCTGCCTTCATGGTTTGTGAAACTACTGACTTCATGGCTCTCTGCCTAAGATCAGTCCTTTTTGGAATAGATGCCATAATGACGGTTACGCTCATTTGTAGTAGTACCTTTCAGTATGTGACCAAGTTTGGTTCTTATAGTAAAATTCTTTTTCTTCCACACTCTGCGGCATAAGTTCTTTCTTCCACCAACCAATATGCTGGCAAGTATATTTACCCCCAATACGAATAGATGGATAGGCCCATGTCGGCTTTCCAAATTTTCTATGGTAAGCACAAGCATCTCTTTTATTAAGAGAGAAAGTAGTATCAATTGCTGCATTAAATATTGTGTCTTTTGTTGATGTGATTCCGACTTTTTCCTGCCAATAACGCTCCTCTATAGCACTTACGCTATCGGCATCTAAAAATCTCTCTCTCTCTTCATCATTGTGTATCTCAATTGCAAAACCGGCCTTTGCCACATTCATTGAATTAATTAATTCTTTCATCTCTGAAATATATTTTTCAGGAAGATCCTTATTATGAATTAGATCTGGGTCGGTAACAATAAAATATTCTGGCATTAGATTAAGTATTTGTAGGTCTTCCGTAAATATTCTTGGACCAGTATTGACGCTAGATCTTACTACGTCATACATATCAGAAAGACTATCTAATAGTTTAATCATTGGCTCGTAGGTAGAATTATTATCATATATGACAATTCTATCTGTGTGACCTCTACTTAAAAATTCTTTTAACGTTAAGTTAAGTAGGTCGGGTTGATTAAATGTTGGTATGAATGTGGGGATTTCTTTTGTATCAATGTCTAGAAGCAAAGGAAATATAGATTTATATGCAGTCATTACTAGCCCCTCAGAAATTCGTAGTCAGAATGACTATTAGTTACATCAGACCAACCGGGACTCTGCCATGCCATTGGTGGAGTAAATTCATAACTTTTAAACTTATAATAGTTATAAGAATAAATGACATCGTTTGGCTGAGTATCATTTAAAAGATCAAGTATCTTTTCATAACAACTATCACTAAATCCAACAGCATGTGTTGCTAAGGTTCTAGTTGGAATAGATAAATTATTTGATACTCTTACTGGATTGCCAAACACATGATTTCCGCCAAAATGTATAATTTCCCAATCATCTGGCACTTCTTTAATTGCTACATCAAACTTTTCCTCAAAGTCTTTTCTAAATTCAACATCATCCTCTAGGAGGAGAAAATTTTTGTAACCTTTAGTTATAGCATTGTTAAATAATCTAAGATGAGTAAGGAATGACCCTATGTCACCGGGTGACATTCTAGATGGATATGTTCCTGTTGGAATTTTCATTCCATCTGTAGCAGAAAATCTTTCTACATTGCTGATGGAATGTTCTTGAAACTCTTTTTTAACATCAATCCACCGATCTGGCCTTCGATCAAGGTTGATGCAGTATATGTGTTCAAAAAAATCATTTAAAGTCATTCTACTCCTCGTATCCATTCATTCACATTGATTTCTGGTCGCCAACCAAACGCCTGATTAACTTTTTCTATATTCGCCAAGGTAGTGTGCATCTCACCCTCTCTTAGATCTATAAAAACTTGATCATTAGAAAGTAAATCTGCTACCTCTTTGATAGAGATGTTAATTCCACTACCAATATTATACACTTGACCATAATATTCTAATGCAATTGTATTTTCTATTGCAAGCAAGTTAGCGTTCACGACATCGGATACATGAATAAAATCTCTTCTTTGACTTCCATCTCCAACGATTGTTAATGGCTGACCAAGTTCTTTTTGACGCTTAAATATTCCCAAAACCAATGCGTATCGCCCTTTGCTGGGAGATCTTTCTCCGTATACGTTGAAATACCTAAAGGTTATAGTTTTTAATCCGTATAGATCATTGTACATCTTGCAAAGTTTTTCCGCAGCCACCTTTGATACTGAATAAGGATTTAAGCAATCATCTTGCTGAGTCTCAACATTTGGATATTTATTTAATCCATATACAGAGGAAGTAGAAGAATATACCACCACCTTAACCATTGCTTCTTTAGCACATTGTAAAACAGTACAGGTTCCCACTACATTTTTCTCCATTGATTTAATTGGATTTAAGATGGCAGGCTGTAGCCTTGACTCTGCCGCTAAATGAAAAACAAAGTCGGCTTTATTATAGAGCGTACGGGTGGACTCGTAATCACAGATATCATAATTAAAGTATAAGGCTTGATCATTAAAATAAAACTTTTCATTATATTCCGCTGAAAGATTATCAATTACAATTACCTCATGACCTAAACTTATTAATCTATCAACTAGATGTGATCCAATAAATCCGCAACCTCCAGTTACAATACTTTTCATTTACTTCCCTTTATTTTAAGTTTTAAGTTCGTTGTTGAATAGTCATGGTCACGATCTATCCATACGATAGGGATTGGAAGGTCCGGTCCAGTGTATTGACGAGACAGATAGTCAGATCCTAAAAATCTAATATCATGTTCTTTGGAGCCAAGGATGCAATACAGATCTTCCTCCGTTTGATACCTAACTACCTTATCAACATCCCTCATCGCTAGCAATATTTCTTCACGCTCATCCACCGAATGGATGGGCTTTTGTTTTCCATTTTCTAGGCTAGGATCAATGTGTAGGGCTACAGTAAGGTAATGACAGTGTGCTTTTGCTTCTTTAAACATTCTCACATAACCGGGGTGGATTATGTCAAAAGCCCCGGCAAGAATGCCAAACTTATTAAATTGCTTCTTCTTCCACTCAACAATATTCATTGCCTTATCATCAATGAACAAATCAGCATGTGGCTTAAGGTTCATTATTAGTTCATGATATGGGACACCCCACTCTTTCAACTGCCGCTTGGTCAGATCTGTATGGTCCACCTTGCTGACGCAGCCACGGGCCGTCATGATCTTAATAATATGTCCGTGTTCATATAGAGCGCAAATATTATTAATGACCTCAGGATCAGGCTGTGCCAATTCATACTGACTGTCCTTTACAGAAGTACAAAGCGTTCCATCTAAGTCGAAGCAATAAATCATTCTACCGCCCCGTGCAGAAATATCTGATGGATGCATTCCGCAACTCCATAACTTGTTGTATCAACATAATAATTAAATTTTGCATCATAGGATAGTGTTCTTACAGGATTGTTTGGCTTAAACGCAGTAAGAACCCCGTAATCAATTTTGCTATCTGAGCAAAACTCTACGCAGTTTATGATGTTCTTTGAATTTCCAGAAGAACTGATTAAAATAACCAATGATTTATCTGTCGCAAACGACTCTAAATACTTTCTGTACGCCTCTTCCACTCCATAATCATTCATAAAGCATGTAAGCATTGAAGGATCAGAGAAGGTTAGCCCACGCTTGCCACCTCTTTTAGTAAAATCTTGAGCAATATGTGCAGCAGCGGCATTGCTTCCACCATTTCCAATGACAATTATTTCACTGTGAGAGTCATATTCCTTGATAAATTTATCATACTCATCATCATTTTTCATTGCTTCAATCATCCGAACGCATTCCTCAAAAAAACTCACAAGGTGTCTCCTTCAACTCCCTTAGAACTTACATCAACTTTAACATTTTCATATTCAATGTTCAGGGTATCCTTCTTAGAGAAGGTCAAAAAGAATCCGCCGTTTCCAGCCCCACATAATTTATGAGAAAGTACTGATGAGTTAGCATAAAGACTCTCATCCATTTCAACTAAATAAGGATTCTCTAAAATCATTTTACTTGTATTTTTCTTTTCCGTCCAACTCTTATTCAGCAATTCTAGGAATTCTGAGTAATTTTTAGAATCAAGGGCATCTCTGGCCCTATCAACCAATTTTATTAACGGAACTGCACGATCAATATTATCAGTAACATCTTGCAGGACGTGCTTTGAATTTCTTGTTATACCAGTAAATAAAAGATGCATATCATATTCCCTGAACAATTCTGTACCTAGAAATTCATTACTTACATTTCCATTGTCGTAGAATTTCATTTGTTTGAAACCACCAATTCCACATCCATATGGATCTTGGTAGCCACAATGTGGATTGAATTTCAACTCAAGTTCGTAGGCTAGTTTACAAATTTCAATATCGCTCATGTTTGTATTTGTAAAAATACATGCAGCCTTTATCAAACTTATTAAATATGATGATGACGATGCCAACCCGCTTCCTTGTGAGTAAACATCACTATTTAAATATACTGTAACCGGAGGAAGGTCAAAGTGTTCCAGCACTAAACGAACAACCTCGTTTTCAATCTTTGATACTCTATCAACTTCCTCATGACGACTGTAATTTACTATATACTTCTTCCCACTTTTATTGAATCCCATCTTATCCTGAGTCATTAATGCATAGGTTTTTAAGTTACAGGTAAAACTAATTACTTGACCAAACCCATATCTAGATACAAACTCTGGGTTGTCCGATGAACCCCCAAACAAAGAGACTCTGAGGGGGCAACTAGCAGCAATCATTTATTTATCTCTTCAATTCTTTTTCTGTAGTACGGCCTAGATGAGTAATATTCTCTTAATTCAAGAGGATTCATAGCCATCAAACGATCATATAATTCAATATTTTTATAGTAAAAAACATTATTCTCTAATGAAAAGTTACCACGTTGATGTTCTAGATGATATACAAAATTTTCAACGCGCCCTACATTCATTCCCAACTTAACAAAACGATGATGTATTTCCTGATCTTCTGGCCCGCCTGAATAAAACTCTTCATTCTCCATGAATCCGTTTATATAAGAAGATTTTTTATAAAAAGTACAGAACCCAAAATGCGCGAATCCATAATTATTGTTTGCTCCAAAAGGTTCTGCTTGTCGATCTAGAACTTTAATATCTAGAGTGCTTGAGAATTCTTTTTCGCTTCCCTTATTAAGATGTACTTTTTTGGAAGAATAATGTCCGTGTATAAATGGATATACAGAGTCGTATTCTCCACGAATCATCTCAGCGGCCTTTAAGTATGAACTGTACGGAAGAATGATATCGGTATCATACTGAACAATAATATCCGTATCAGACATTACGATCATGTCATTTAACAACCTTGTTTTATGAAACATGAAATCAGAATTTTGTTCGTATATGTAGGTTACGTTTGGCCCAATGATACTTGAAGGATCAAATTTTTGAGTGATATCACATTCTTTAATTATTAGTTTAGAATTAAAGTTGGCAGTCAAAAATTTTGATACTAGATTTAGATTTCTAATCCTATCTTGACTATCTATTCTAATTGGAATAATGAATGTTGCATCTGACAGTATCATATTCTCATCCAATCATCTGGTATTAGGTCTTGAGTTTCTTCAACTGGAATGTAGTTAGGGTTGAACCAGTGTAACGGAGCAACAACCTTCCTCCCCGCATTTTGATTTAACCACGCTCCCCACCAACTAAATGAACTATTAGAAATAATATTACCCATTGGAGCATTGGTCATAATATAAAGATCTTCGTCGTAATCATTTAAATTAAACTGACAATTAGAGAAGAATTTTTGCGCCGTACACCATTCAATGTCATCTGATAGAACAACAAATCTTGTGTCATCAGGAAACAACGACATGGCGTCCCGATAATATTTCTCAGAGCATAGCCCATGAAATTCTGTCTTCTGAACATAGTCGCCACGGCGAACATGGATCGCAACGTCATATTCTTTTTCAATATTATATTGTTTCTTAAAAGTAAAATCACTCAATATTTCATCACGAATATGCGTAAAATATCGATATGATTGAAGATAACCCTTTATGTCCACATTGTCTCTACATGCATAAAATAAATTAGGGTCAAACCTGAACCCACGCTGCTCCTCAACCATCTCACCCGAACCGTATGCGGTGCTGACGCCATTCATAACAAAAAATTTAAACAACATGTGATCATAATAAGCATTAACCTCAGCACTTTTAGGAATACAAAACGAGTAGCCATTTTGACGCGCGATACCTTTTAAAGATGCATATTGAAACATTTGGTTTCCCAGACGACCATTAGATCCGAGACTGTTCATTGAAATCATTTATTGAAACTCCTGTTTCTTATACAATACACTCATCATATATTTTCTGTGAATATTCTTTTCTAATAGCAACTAGATTAAGAGTTGAATTAATTTTACTTTTAATATCTTTAAAAATTGCGTCATCAACTTTGATCAACAACTGACCTTCATTATGATAGTTCAAGTTTTGAAGATAAATATCAAAGATATTTTTATCAAACCAAACTATGTACTCTTCTGGGGTTATTCCTCTATCTAGCAAAGTTCCACCATACTCAAATTGAATTATTTTAGTATTGTTTTCAATTATACTTTTGCCACCCTCGAAACAGTCTATCTCCATGCCTTCGATATCTATTTTTAGAAAATCTATTGACTTTATATTATTTTCTTTGCAGTAGCCATCTAAAGTTTTTATTTTCAGACGAATTCCCTCATCTTTAGACTGAACACTGTTGTATCTAAATACAAATGACTGAGTATTTGGATAATAAACAGCAGTGCTTTCCTTGCTTCCTGTTCCGAAAGCATTCAAATAAACTTTATTTTTATTTTCAATTTGTGAGGCTAACTGTTTTTTAGAATTTTCAATGAATTCTTCAACAGGCTCAAAAAGATGGAACTCCCTTGGACGATCCTTGGAATTAATAATATAGTCAATATCATCTCTTGATCCAACATCAAAGACCACATCTATATATTTTTTTATTTTATTAAAAAACAAAACTTCTAATTCAGGAAAATCATCATAGGGCATTTTTATTTCCCTTAATTTTTTTTTCCGACATATAGAATGCGTCACCCCAAGTTCTAGATTCCCAATGTGTTTCAACACGAATAATTCCATATTTAGACAATAGATCATCTACCTCTTCGATCATTTTATTTCCACTATATGTTTCTCCACGGTTAACCTCTAGGTAGACATAATCCATATGCTTAAGCGTTTGTTCTGCCCCAAGCAGAACTTCATACTCATATCCCTGCACGTCAATGGAAAGATAATTACAGTCATTTATATAACTATCATATGAGTCAAGCGTGTACATGTCAACCAGTTCATAATTATTAAAGGATATCGTGGGATGATCTATCAAGCAGTCCTTGGGGGTTAAAATCGAACTGGCGCACTTATCTCCAGAAGCGACATTCATCTTTACATCTTTTTTATTAGTTTCACCCAAAGCGCAGTTAAATAACAGCACCTTTTCTGATTCATGTTTTTTAAGCACATCAAAACTACTTTTAATTGGCTCAAAGCCGACTACTTTTTCTACTTTGTACCTTAGGTAGTCATCTATTTCTACTCCATGGTGCGCTCCGACATGAACAATGCCAGAAACATCTAAGTTGTATTTTATGTATAAGTATCCATAGTCTATTATCATTTCATTCCTTTATACGAATATGTTTTCTTTTGATAGATTTTCTCCACTTACCGGCCTCCAAATATTTTCTTTGACAACGTTTGGATCAACATACCAGTCTTCAAAGGGGTTTCCCTGTGACCAAAGATTTTTTATTACTCTTTGGTAACCGTAACTTTCAAGTATTTCATTTGCTTGAATCTGTACTAGTAAGTATTCAGCATTTGCATATATATCGTGTTCAAAGGTGACAACAGAAAATCTGTATTTGTCAAGGGGCACCGCTTTTAATGCGGCGAGTGTGTTGGGCGCTGGATCAATATCAACCTGTAAATAATCTATTTGCTTCGGCGCATCCATTGAACTTAGTATTTCGTTATAGTCTGCCGTAATAGCATTTAGATTTAAACATTTATTTTTCCTATTAGAATTAAATCTTTCTGCAAGCCCGCTGTCAATCTCAAGGGAGGCGCCAGACCATCCATAATCATTTTCAAGTATGTAGGTGTTTGATAATGTGTAGTAGTCTGAAGCGCCGATTTCTAAATAAAATCCCTCACGCTTGAAATCAAGCATGTTCATTACAAATGAATCTTGACATGCCTGTGATGGAGAATTGTTTATTTTTTTCATAGTCTGCATTAGTCCTTATAGAAATATTTGTTTATTACTTTTGTAAGTGCAACATCATATGTTGGAAAGTTCTGTGCTCTAGTATAGTTTTCTTCTATGGCATATCTAATACTACCATAATGAGAAATTTCTAGGTTGTTAATAATTTCATCCAATTCTTCAATAGAGTTGAATTCTATTACGCCATCAATATTAAAGAAATCACCGACGCTTGGACAGCCCCAATAAATTGGAATTGTTTTAGCCAGAAAACAATCAATAATTTTTTCAGTTAAATAGAAATCAGATTTTTCATTCTCAATGATGATGGAATATTTATACTTATCATACATTATATTTTTAGATACTGCTGGTGGAGTCATTAATTGCTGATAACTAAATTCATTAATCATATTTTTGCCCTGCATATGATTAAACACGCGATGCCGTAATTGATGACCTGATGTAAAAGATTTATTAGACATAAAGAAAGAAATACTGTTTTCTTTTTTATTTAAATTAAGTGTTTCTAAATCTAGAAATGTTCCAGTTGTCATTAGTCTTAATGAATTTGGTATTTTTTTTAACAATCTATTTTTAAACGTTAGTACTAGGTCAAAATTGTTTGAGACAAAATCGACAAAACTATCTTCATGGAGTACTGAATCGACAATATATGGCATATCAAAACACAAAACAATATTATCAGGTTCAACTAATGACAGGACTTTATACTTGGCCGTCTCATCTTTCTCAAAGGTGTCATGTGAGATGCTAACCTTGTCTGGAAAAAATAAATCCCAGCCGCTAAATCCTACTAGCGATGCTCTAACATCAGACATTATCAAGATACCATTCTAACGTTTTATCTAGCCCATCTTTAAGAGAAGTCTTAGGCTCCCACCCGACAGACTTAATCAATGAAAGGTCAAGTTTTTTCCTTGGTGTCCCGTTCGGCTTGTCAACATTCCAGAAAATTTCTCCATTATACTGGACAGTTGTTTTAATAATTTCTGCTATTTCTTTAATGGTGTACTCCTCGTCAGAACTAACATTTACAGGAACACTCTCGTTGTAGTTATTCATCATATACACGCAGGCATCTGCCAAATCATCTGAATGAAGAAATTCTCTTATTGGCGATCCGTCTCCAAACAATTCCACCGTTGGCAAGTTTTCTTTTTTAGCGTTTAGAAATTTACAAATCAATGCTGCGAAAACATGACTTGTCTCTAGGTCTAGATTATCATTTGGTCCATAAAGATTAGCAGGCATGAGAGAAATGGCATTAAATCCATACTGTTTTTTATAGGATTGGCACATTTTTATTCCAGCAATTTTAGCAATTGCATAGGCTTCATTCGTGGGTTCTAGAAGTCCAGTGAGCAGATATTCTTCTTTTATTGGCTGTGGACAAATTTTGGGATAGATACAGTTTGATCCAAGAAAAAGTAGTTTTTTAACTCCATACAAATATGCATTGTGGATAACATTATTCTGTATTTGCAGATTTTCATAAATAAAGTCTGCCGAGTAGTTATCGTTTGCAAGTATTCCACCCACCTTAGCAGCCGCTAGGAATACATACTCTGGTCGCTCTTCGTCAAAAAAATTTTTAACTGCAATCTGATCCATTAAATCTAAATCTGCCCGATTTTTCGTAATAATATTCTTATAGCCAAGTTCTTTTAACTTTCTTACTATTGCTGAACCTGCTAGCCCTTGATGGCCCGCGACAAAAATTTTGTCATCAAATTCCATTTTTGCACATATCCTCTACAAGTTGGTCAAAGTTAATGCTAGGATTCCAGCCAAGCACCGTGCGTGCTTTTGTCGAATCTCCCAGAAGCGTTTCTACCTCTGCTGGCCTAAAATATTTATCACTAACCTCAATGACTATCTTTCCACTATTAATATCTATTCCAACCTCTGACAGCCCCGACCCGCGCCACTCTATACTCATTCCAAAATACGGCGCACACGCCTCAACAAACTCTCTAATCGAATATTGTTGTCCTGTAGCAATTACATAATCATCCGGTATTTTTTGTTGAAGCATCAGCCACATGGCATTTACAAAATCTTTTGCGTGCCCCCAGTCTCTTTTGGCATTTAAATTTCCAAGTGCCAAGACTTTTTGATTTCCTGTAGAAACATTATGCAGCCCTTGAACAATTTTTCTAGTTACAAATGTCTCTCCACGTCTGGGCGACTCATGATTGAAAAGTATTCCAGAACTGGCATGAAGCCCATAAGATTCACGATAGTTTTTTACTATCCAGTATCCATAAAGTTTTGCCACGCCATAAGGTGATCTTGGGTAAAACGGAGTTGTTTCTTTTTGCGGAACTTCCTGTACTAGACCATACAGTTCAGAAGTAGATGCTTGATAAATCTTAGTTTTATTTTCTAAACCTAGCAATCTTACCGCCTCTAAAACTCTCAGAGTTCCAATTGCATCAACTTGAGCCGTGTACTCTGGAATTTCAAACGACACCTGAACATGACTTTGTGCCCCTAAATTATAAATTTCATTCGGACGTATATCTGCTAGCAAGTGGGTTATGCTTGTTGAATCAGTTAAATCTCCATAATGTAAATAAAGATTACTATCATCATAAATATGATCTATTCTTTCGGTATTTATTGAAGAAGATCTTCTTTTTATACCATGAACTTCATACCCCTTTTCAAGTAGTAGTTCTGTCAGATACGAGCCATCCTGACCAGTTATCCCTGTAATAAGTGCTCTTTTCATTATTAATCCTTAAAGTATAGAAAACAAAGCGTCTACTCTATTTACATAGGTATGATTATCTTTTACAAAATTCATAGCAGTTTGAATTTTATTATAACTTGCATTCCTAGAGTCGGCTACCAGTTTATCATAAAGATCAAAAAGATCTTCATCAACAGTCACGTTATCCTCTAGGAACCTAGAAATTTTTGGAGTATTTGATCCTGTCCATTTTCCGTAACTTATATTTTTTAGTACCCGACAAGGAACGTATCCAACTCTGTCAGCCGCCCTCTCCCTAATATCGAAAGAAATATACGAGTTCCTTACAGTGTTAATAGTATTCTCTGCATTGAAAAATCTTGAACTTGCGTCCTGTGGGATACCATTAAGACCTCCTACATGCAAGAAGTTTTTATCGTTTCTTTGACATATATTCTCAAATATATCAATATTGATTCCTTGTTTAGTTCCTACAAAATATATATTTTCATCAGATTCATTATGAACGCTTGGCTCTAATTCATCTATTTCATAGGGCAGTAAGTCTGTAGCCCACAGAATGCATAAGGTTTTAGTTTGCGGGCTATACCAAAGATTGTTTGGCAACTCTATTGCATTGTCCCAATTATAATGTTCTGCATACACTAAAAAGTTATAAATTTTAGGATGGTCAATTATATTTTGATCGTAGAACCCATGCTCATTTAAATTATGTACAAAGTATGTGGCAGACTCTAGAATCGGCAGATGCTTAATATTATTGTGTTCTGTAATAAAAATACAATTTTCAAACTCGTCTGTTGAGTTTACTGGCTGGTCATCTAGCCAAATCACATCATAACCCATGTACTTTAATGCTTTATAAAATCCATAATGTATATATGAGTAAGTGTCATAGAAGGGTAGGCAGCCCCAAATAACTATTTTTTTATTAATAGGATTCATCACTACCTCTTCTTCTTAATTATTTCATATTTTTCTAAGGCTCGTTGAATGGTCATATGACTACATCCCGCCTCTTTAGCCATATTTACAATACCCTGTTTTTCAACTATATATCTTTTATAGAGCCACTCACGACTCTCGTATAACTTAGCCATGACTATCTCGAAATATTATTAATCGCATACCAACTAATTCCCGCCGCATCCGCCACATTATCGCTTGTAGTAATTATACCCTTTTCAGCCATAAACTGTAAAGTTTTGCCCTTACGGATCTCACGAACCTTAGCCTTATACCAATTCTCTGACTTGCCGGGAAACTCAATCTTTACCGACTCTTTCTCAACCTTAGTAAAATTCTTATTCCCAAGATAAGACTGCCAAGATATCGGATGAACTTCAATTACCTTAGTATTATTGTCAAGAATCTCCGCCATAATCGCTCCAAATATATAAGCCATCTTTATGCCAACATGAATTGATTTGACCATCACAGCCGCCTCAATCGCCACATAGTCTATGTCCTGAAAGATTTCTGACTTCAACGCATGAATCTTTCTCTTAGCATCCAGAATTCTTTCATACACATCAGAACCATTAAATTCAATTTCTCCATAGTAGACTGGTTTAAAATCATCAAACAAGCAAAAGGCTATACTCTTCGTGCTAGCATCAATTCCTAGAACACGATGTCCAGTCATTTTATTTAACGAGGCTAATTTAGATGGCACCAAATAACCTCTTTAATCTCGCCTTTTCAAATTTCTTTTCTTTAAGAGTACATTCATTACACTCATCATCTTCAGTATACCGACTAAGAATAGTATCACATCTGACACATACTCTTACCTGCCCGCTCAGTCTTTCTTTCGTAGCAGAGCATTTATCTCTTATTCTTTTATTAGTTGCATTCTTGCAACAAACAGAAGAACAATATTTTTGATTATGACGATGTGGCTCAAAACTATTTCCACACTCATCAAAAGAGCATATCACTTATTAGACCCCCACATTAAAGACTCTATTTTCCAAACATACAATATTACTATCATAAACATCCACCGCATCAGATGCCTCCTTTTTGTTTTTTGTGTCCAGCATTCGCTCATAAATATTTGTATCATTAAAAGATGCTTCACAATGCCATACGACATACTCATTTAGGAGGTTCAAATTTTCTGATATCAATTACACCCTCATCAGGTTTATCTTTCCAGCAAGTATCACGCACTGGACAATTCTTACACATTGGAGTGCTCTTAGTTGCGACTCTTTTGGGCAATTGACCATCCTCATAGGCTGAATAAGTTTCTCTCATCCACCCAAAAAGATCATCAATAATTTCAATATATCTTTCGTTGACTCTAATTGGAATTAAACAAAGTTCCTGAGTGTTCTTATTCTCATAGAGAAAAACTCCTTGAGAAGCCTTACGAATTTTCATGTATATCAAGAGTTGAAGAAGATGATTTCCTGAGGGCTTCATGCTACTCTGACGAATAGCATAAACCTCTTCCTTGGCCGTCTTAATTTCAATAATAGTCTCTTCGCCATCCCAATCCATTACACCATCAATATATCCACGAATGGGAGGATCTTCATTCTTTACCTCAACCTCAAAGTCTACAGCACGATCAATGCCACCTATAACCTTTTGTATGCGGTCATGTGCTGCACTACCGTTTTGCATATTCGCCAAGCCCTGCGCTGTCGTCGTCTCAACGAAATCCGCGCCGTTGAAAGCGTAGTTCCAGTATCTAGGACAATTGCCATGACCGTATCCAATACTACTGGGACTGAAGGTCTTTTTCTGAGTAAAGGCATTTGTTCTCCTTTGTTTTAAATAACTCTCTTCAACTTCTTGTGCAAATTGATTAGGATCAAACCCGCCATCCGGCGGTTTTTGAAACTTTAGGCTTCCAATAATACTCTTGCTACTCATTAGGCTCCATATCTAGCGATATATTTTAGGCTATCGACAACTTTATCTATTGCATCTGAGGCAGATGCGTAGGTATTCTTTTTTATAGAAGCCTCTACACCTTTTTCAAACGTCATGTAATATCTTTTCTGCATAGAAAACTTAGCACTCATAGCCTGCAAACGAACAATAAGTTCCGGTGCTTTAGCAGCCGGAACATCAGGCTTTATTATTAATTTTATCACAAGTGACAATGCTTCGTCAAGGTCAGGATCTTGCATATACTTTGATAGTTCATTGAATTCAGATACTTCGCTTATTGATTCAAATACATTACTTTCCATCATCTGGCAGCACCTGATTCTTAATCAAATCTTCTAGGTAGGCCCACTCAATAATTGCTAGGCGAACCTTATCATTATTCTCTCCGATAATAATTTTTAAACATGGGTATAGAGATCGTGACACCTTGAAGGTGTCAGTACAAATCTTCGCCCACACTTTCTTGTTTAGCGTGAAAGACCTCTCAGCCTCCTTGTAGTCCACCAAAAACGGTGGCATGATAGCATCACCCTTTTGATATTGCCCGCGCCCAGAATTCTTCTGAGCCTTGGCTCCATCACGCTTAATCTCCGCCGCTTCTGACATTTAGTTCTACTTTCGATTGATGTTTATCTGGACATTCCCAATACAATGTATATGTAATTATATCAAAAAATGATTCTTCTGACCATAGTTTACATTCTTGGCATTGATATTTAGAATTTGATTTCTTTAAAGATTCTTTGCTAAATGTTTCTTTTTTATTTTTTTCTAGAAAATCCTCAAGACGACTCATATATTTTTCCTTGAATCTCAGCAACAAGTTTACGATTACCTCTTAGATAATCTACTGCTTTTGCTCTACCTTGAATTCTTTCTTCACCCACCGTATACCATGCACCACCTCGTTGAACAATGCCCATCATTTCAGCAACATCAAGTGTCTCGCCTACAGTATCAACTCCCACCGAATCCCCTTGGTAGTAAAAATCATACTGCCCGCTGAGATTAGGTGGCCCAAGTTTGTTGTAATCAACAATCCAATTGACTGGCCTGCCGACCTTCTGTTCA
>Ga0114978_10000563_pt1 | contig 31742 bp, 28 predicted proteins | sample S_140212_EF_Meta_FD_87027 | JGI IMG/M metagenome (GOLD analysis project Ga0114978, IMG submission 87027) | Freshwater microbial communities from Lake Simoncouche, Canada to study carbon cycling - S_140212_EF_MetaG | ecosystem: Environmental > Aquatic > Freshwater > Lake | place: Lake...
AAACGTCCAGCCACTTATTGTGAGGCAACCCGCCCAAAAAGGCAATAGAAACCCTAGAAAATCTCTGTAAAGAGCCGAAAAAGAATACTATTTTTCTAAAAAATTATCTTTGCGCGTTTGCGTCGGCTACGGTGAGTGCCGCCATGTTCACAATTCGGCGCACAGTGGTGCTTGCGGTCAAGATATGCACTGGTTTGGCGGCACCCAAAAGAACGGGGCCAATAGCAATATTTCCGCCAGCCGCGGTTTTAAGAAGGTTGTAGGCAATGTTTGCAGAATCTAAATTGGGTAAAACCAAAAGATTGGCGTCCCCAATGAGCGTGCTGTCAGGCATCATCGCATGACGCGCAGCATTATCGAGGGCAAGATCACCATGCATTTCGCCGTCTATTTCTAACCAAGGTGCTTTTTGTTGAACCAATGCTAGGGTGTCGCGCATTTTGATAGCCGAGGTGTGTTGACTACTACCAAAATTGGAGTGAGAGAGCAATGCTGCTTTGGGATGGATGCCAAAGCGCTTCATTTCTTCTGCGGCCATGACAGTGATTTCTGCGAGCTGTTCGGCGCTAGGGTTGTAATTGATATGCGTGTCGACCAAAAAAACCTGTCTGTCGGGAAGCAACAAACCATTCATACAAGCAAATGTAGATGCGCCTGCACGATTACCAATGACTTGTTTAACATATTGAAGATGCAAATCGGGTGTGCCCCAGGTGCCGCAAATCAAACCATCAACTTCGCCTTTGTATAGAAGCATCGAGCCAATTAGAGACAAACGGCGACGCATATCGATTTTTGCCAACTGTTCAGTAACGCCTTTTCTTGACATCATGCGATGGTAAGTTTGCCAAAAGTCTCGGTAGCGTGTGTCTTGCTCGACGTTGACGATTTGATAGTTGATGCCTTCTTTGAGACGCAATCCAAAATTTTCAATTCTTTGAGCAATGATGGCGGGTCGACCAATTAAAGTGGGTATTGCAACGCCTTCGTCGACGACAATTTGACAAGCGCGAAGCACGCGCTCATCTTCGCCCTCGGCAAATGCAACGCGTTTTTTGGTTGCACGTTTGGCCGCAGCATAAATGGGCTTCATGGCAGAGCCTGATGCATAAACAAACATTTGCAGTTTGTCGCGATAGGCTTGCATATCAGAGATGGGGCGAAGTGAAACACCACTGTCCATCGCTGCTTGCGCAACAGCGGGCGCAATTTTGATCATCAAACGCGGATCGAAAGGTTTCGGAATCAGATATTCGGGCCCAAACACCAATTGCTCTCCCGCATATGCGGCGGCAACCACTTCGCTTTGCTCGGCTTGCGCGAGCTCAGCAATCGCATGCACCGCAGCAATCTCCATCTCCGTTGTGATGGTCGAAGCCCCTGCATCAAGCGCGCCTCTGAAAATATAGGGAAAACACAAAACATTGTTGACTTGATTAGGATAGTCGGTGCGCCCCGTTGCCATGATGGCGTCGTTGCGAACTTGTTTGACATCTTCGGGCAAGATTTCGGGCGAGGGATTGGCCAAAGCCAAAATAATGGGCTTGGCCGCCATTTTTTTGACCATCTCGGGCTTGAGCACGCCACCCGCTGACAAACCTAAAAACACATCTGCACCATCAATCACATCGGCCAAATGGCGATGCGGTGTTTTTTGAACAAATTGAATTTTGTCTTCGTCCATCAACTCGGTTCGACCTTCGTATACAACGCCAGCCAAATCGGTGACCCAAATATTTTTGCGAGGCATACCCAGTTTTATGAGTAAACCTAAACAGGCCAATGCAGCCGCACCTGCACCTGAAGTGACAAGTTTGACCTTGGTGATATCTTTGCCAACAACGCGCAAGCCATTCAGAATCGCCGCTCCCACCACAATTGCCGTGCCGTGTTGATCGTCATGAAAAACAGGAATCTTCATGCGTTCGCGCAATTTGCGCTCAACATAAAAACAATCGGGCGCCTTGATATCTTCTAAATTAATACCGCCAAACGTAGGTTCGAGTGATGCAATGATGTCAACGAGTTTATCGACATTTTTTTCGTTGATTTCTAAATCGAACACATCGATGCCCGCAAACTTTTTGAATAAAACTCCTTTGCCTTCCATCACGGGCTTGGAGGCTAGTGGGCCAATATCGCCCAAGCCTAAAACCGCCGTGCCATTGGTAATGACGGCCACCAAGTTGCCACGACTCGTGTATTTAAAAGCAGCGTTGGGATCTTTTGCAATCTCTTCGCACGGTGCTGCAACGCCTGGTGAATAGGCCAATGCCAAATCATGTTGATTAATGAGTTGCTTGGTCGCTTGAATCGCTACTTTTCCAGGCGTTGGAAACTGATGGTAGTCGAGTGCGGCGCGTCTCAACTCAGCTCTGGCCTCTTCTCTAGCCGTGTTTTGAGGCGTAGCCTTTTCTTTGGTCATCTCATAGCTCCAATAATAGCCAACAAAAAGTGGCTTTGATAAATCAATCGAGGAACGTGATTGTAGGCGGGAGAGAGATCAATATTTAATTGCTCATCAATGCTTCAATCTCATCAGGGTCAACAGGAACGCCGCGAGAGATCAAGTCGCATCCTTGGGTGGTTACAACTGCATCGTCTTCAATGCGAATGCCGATGTTCCAGTATTTTTCATCGACATTGGATGTTGGGCGAATATACAAACCAGGCTCAATCGTCAGAACCATGCCTTGGCGCAAAACACGACTCGGTTGTTGACGAATAGTTTGGCCTGTGACTGGGTCTTGCTTGGTGATTGTGTTGTCGATTTCAGAAGCTTCAATGTAGCTGCCGCAATCGTGCACATCCATGCCTAACCAGTGGCTGGTTCTGTGCATATAAAAAGGAAAGTATGCGCGCTTGTCGATCACATCTTGGCAACTGCCGTGTTTGTCTTTTGAAAGAATTCTTAAATCTAAAAGACCTTGCGACAACACTTGCACCGCCGCTTCATGTGGCGCGGTAAATCGTGCGCCCGCATGCGTGGCTTTAACGGCTGCAACTTGACTGGCCAATACCAAATCATAAATTGCGCGTTGAGGCGAAGTGAATTTTCCATTGGCTGGAAATGTGCGTGTGATGTCACTAGCGTAGCTATCGAGCTCACACCCCGCATCGATTAAAACCAATTCGCCATTGCGAATGGGCGCGGCATCAGCGCGGTAATGCAACACACACGCATTGGGACCTGCGGCAACTATCGAGCCGTAGGCGGTGTCTTGAGATCCTGCTTGTCTAAATGCATGAAGCAGTTCTGCGTCTAAGTGATATTCATAAACGGCTTGGCCTGCGCGCAACATTTTTGCGCTGAGTTGCATGGCACGAATATGTGCTTGCGAGCTGATTTGACAAGCACGACGCATGATATTGATTTCGTGGGCGTCTTTGATGATTCGCATCTCGTCTAACAAAACGCACAAATCTTTTTGAACAGACGGGCACACCACACCCATGCGAACGTGAGCGCGAACTTTTTCTAGGGCTTGTTCAACTTGTCCATTTAATCCTGTGTGCGTTGCAAACGGATACCAAACACAGTGTTGATTTTCGAGCAGTTGAGGTAATTGTGTTTGCAAATCAGCGTACGAAAAAGCCTCATCGACACCCAATGCCGTAATCGCGTCGCTTGGACCCAATCGATAACCATCCCATATTTCTCGCTCCATATCTTTAGGCTGACAAAACATAACACTTTTCCCGTTTGAAAAAAGAATCAAGTATGCGTTAGGTTCTGTAAATCCAGTGAGGTAATAAAAATAACTGTCGTGTCGATATAAAAAATGTGAATCGCGGTTGCGCGTTTGTTCTGGCGCGGTTGGAATAATAGCGACGCCGCTTTCACCCATTTGTTGACATAGGCGTTGTCGACGCTCTGAATAAATAGCTAGGTCTTGAATGTTCATGGCGTTGAATTTAACAGATTCAATCTTTCGGGTGTTCCGACATCGGTCCACGCATGTGTATAAATCGTCCCACTAACCTTATTACGTTCCATGGCGTTTTGCAAAAGCGGCGCTAATGCAAGGCGCTCGCCTTTGGGGTTTCCCATTGCAAGCTCACAAATGGGCGGGGTAAAAAACTCGCGTTTGTATAAAGCAACTGTGCTGAATGTATATAAATGAGCGCCTTGTTGTTGTTTGGCGTGAAAACATTTGCCATTGCTTGCAATTCCAAAATCACCTTTGAGATTGTGCTCGGGGTTGGGCACCAACCAAAGATGTGCCCAATCGTCGGACTCTCTAAATGACTCCATTAAAGCGGGAGAAAAAACAAAACCAGGCATCCAAACATCACCAGCGACTACCCAAAACACATCATCAAGAACAGGCAAAGCACGCACTATGCCGCCCGCTGTTTCTAGCGCGCCGCCAAAATCTTGGGTTTCATTTGAATAATGAATACGAATGGGGTTACTTGAGCTGGTAAAAACATCACCCATCGTTTGATGAATTTGATCGCCGAGCCAAGCTGTGTTGATGACGATATCGGTGTGACCGCTTTGCGCCAACAACTCGATTGACCATTGAATCAAAGACATTCCTTTGACTCGCAATAAGGGTTTGGGCGTGTGGTCAGTGAGGGGGCGCATGCGCTCGCCACGACCCGCGGCCAAAATCATGGCTTGCGCACGGGTGTTTGGAGATGCTTTATTCATAAACAACCAGTTTATCGCCAAGTTGTCAGTTAGCGGTCAATGGGTTGGCTAAAATGATTGGCTTCGCCCATATATCAGACTTACGGACCCCCTCATGGTAAATCAAACACAAATGGCCAATGCCATCCGCGCATTGGCAATGGATGCTGTTCAACAAGCGAACTCGGGGCATCCAGGTGCGCCCATGGGAATGGCCGATATGGCCGTTGCATTGTGGAGCGATCACCTCAACCACAATCCTGTCAATCCGCATTGGCCCAATCGCGATCGTTTTGTTTTATCCAACGGTCATGGTTCGATGTTGATTTATTCTTTGTTGCATCTCACGGGTTACAACTTGCCCATCGGTGAGTTAAAAAACTTTCGTCAACTGCACAGCAAAACGCCTGGACACCCCGAAGTAGACGTAACGCCTGGCATAGAAACAACCACCGGCCCCTTGGGTCAGGGCATATCAAATGCGGTGGGCATGGCGCTGGCAGAAAAACTATTGGCCGCACAATTCAACACACAAGAGCACGCAATCGTTGATCACCACACGTATGTATTTTTGGGTGACGGTTGTTTAATGGAGGGCGTCTCGCACGAGGCCTGTGCCCTAGCGGGTGCGTGGCGTCTGAACAAACTCATTGCCCTGTATGACGACAATGGCATTTCAATTGACGGTCAGGTTGCACCTTGGTTTATCGATGACACTGCATCGCGTTTTTGTGCTTATGGTTGGAGCGTCATCACATGTAGCAATGGGCATGATGCACAAGCTGTGTCGCAAGCCATTGCCACAGCCAAACAAAGCACGGATCAACCCACCCTCATTATTTGTAAAACAAGTATTGGTAAAGGCAGCCCCAATCGAGCCAACACAGCAAAAGCGCACGGCGAGCCATTGGGCGCAGAAGAAATTGCATTAACACGAACCGCTTTGGGTTGGTCGCATGCACATTTTGAAATTCCTACAGATATTTATGCAATGTGGGACGCGAAACCCAAGGGGCAACAAAAAGAAACGAAATGGAATACATTGTTTGATGCCTATCAAACAGCGCATCCCGAAAAAGCGTCCGAGTTGATGCGAAGAATGAATGGCGAATTGCCTACTCAATTTTCTCAAGTGGTGGTCGACGCCGTGGTTGATGCGCATCAAAAAGCACAAACCGTTGCCAGTCGAAAAGCCAGTCAAATTGCATTAGAGGCGTTCACTGCATCTCTACCCGAGTTGTTGGGTGGCTCCGCGGACCTCACAGGATCAAACCTTACTAATACCCCGTCAACTCCGAGTTTTAGAGTGGGTGCGAATGCGCAAGTGATTAAAAACGAAGCGGGACAAACAGGTCGACACATCAACTATGGCGTGCGTGAGTTTGGAATGGCCGCCATCATGAATGGCGTTGCATTGCATGGTGGATTTATTCCTTATGGCGGAACTTTTTTAACCTTCAGTGATTATTCACGCAATGCGATTCGTATGGCCGCGTTGATGAAAAAGCGTGTGATTCATGTGTTCACGCATGACTCAATTGGCCTAGGAGAAGACGGCCCAACGCATCAATCGATAGAGCACGCTGCGTCCTTGCGTTTGATTCCTAATTTGGATGTGTGGCGTCCTGCAGATACGGCAGAGACGGTGGTTGCCTGGGCGGTGGCATTGCAAAATAAAAATAAACCTACGGCGTTACTGCTGAGTCGTCAAAATTTACCTTATTTACCCAAGGCAGATGCGGGCAACGCCAGCGGCCTAGATTCAATGAACAAAGGCGCTTATGTTTTGGCAGAACCCTCTGAAGTGGGGATCAATAAAAAAGCACAAGCGGTGATTATTGCAACGGGCTCTGAAGTGCATTTGGCTTTAAAGGCGCAAGAATTGTTGGCCACGTTTAAAGTGGCAACAAGAGTTGTGTCGATGCCCAGCACAACAACGTTTGATCAACAAAGCGTGGCGTATAAAAAAGCAGTTTTGCCTAAAGGTATTCCACGCATTGCTGTTGAAATGGGATGCACCGATGGTTGGTGGAAATATGGCGTGTCAGCTGTTGTTGGCATTGACACATATGGCGAGAGTGCGCCTGCGCCAGAGTTGTTTAAACACTTTGGCTTCACGCCAGAAAATGTTGCGGATACCGTTCGCGCTGTATTACAGCGCAGCTAAAAAAGTTTTAAATATGAAGGAAAAAAATGGCAATCAAAATAGGCATCAATGGCTTTGGACGAATTGGTCGAATGGTGTTTCGTGCTGCGGCACAAAACTTTTCGGATATCGAAGTAGTTGGAATCAATGACTTGCTCGAACCCGATTATTTGGCCTACATGCTCAAATACGACAGTGTGCATGGTCGATTCAAAGGCGACATTGCAGTCGATGGCAATACCCTCATTGTGAATGGCAAAAAAATTAGATTGACGCAAGAAAGAGATCCATCTGCAATCAAGTGGAATGAAGTCAATGCCGATGTGGTGGTGGAAGCCACGGGATTGTTTTTAGATAAAGCCTCTGCAGGAAAACATTTAGCTGCTGGTGCCAAAAAAGTAATGATGTCGGCACCAAGCAAAGACGACACGCCGATGTTTGTATTTGGCGTCAATCACGCCATCTACAAAGGTCAAACGATTGTCTCTAATGCTTCGTGCACCACCAATTGTTTGGCACCCGTTGCCAAAGTGCTCAATGACAAATGGGGCATTAAGCGCGGGCTCATGACCACCGTGCATGCAGCAACGGCTACACAAAAAACAGTGGATGGTCCATCCAACAAAGATTGGCGCGGTGGTCGAGGCATTTTAGAAAACATCATTCCATCCAGCACGGGTGCAGCCAAAGCGGTGGGCGTGGTGATTCCAGAACTCAACAAAAAATTAACGGGCATGTCGTTTCGCGTGCCTACATCCGATGTGTCGGTTGTTGATTTGACGGTTGAACTCAACAGCCCAGCCACATACGCAGAAATTTGTGCAGAAATGAAGGCGCAAAGTTTGGGCGCACTCAAAGGTGTGTTGGGTTACACCGAAGACAAAGTGGTTGCCACTGATTTTCGGGGTGAGTCTTGCACCTCTGTGTTTGACGCAGAAGCAGGTATTGCACTCGACACAACATTTGTAAAAGTGGTGAGCTGGTATGACAATGAATGGGGCTACTCCAACAAATGTTTGGAGATGGTTCGCGTGATTGCCAAATAATTTTTTATAAAACACAGTGAGCGCGAGCACACCACTTCCAACTTTTGAAGATGTGGTGCTTGCCTCTCGGCGCATCAGTGGATTTGCACATCGCACGCCAGTGATGCATTCACGCTATCTCAATCAAACTTTAGACGCTGAAGTTTTTTTTAAATGTGAAAATTTGCAACGCATGGGCGCGTTCAAATTTAGGGGCGCATTCAATGCGCTGTCTAAACTCACCGATGCGCAAAGACGTGCAGGTGTGATCGCTTATTCGTCAGGTAATCATGCGCAAGCGGTTGCTTTGTCTGCACAAATACTGCAAACCAGCGCCACTATTTTGATGCCACACGATGCGTCTGCGGCTAAACTCGACGCGACCCGAGGTTATGGTGCAGCCGTGATTGGCTACGACCGCTATCAAGAAGATGCGATGACCATGGCAGAAGCCATAACCAAACAAGACAACAAAACATTTATTCCGCCCTTTGATCACCCCGATGTGTTGAGTGGACAAGGCACCTCTGCTTTGGAGTTGTTTGAGGATGTGGGTGACCTCGACGCATTGTTTGTTTGCTTGGGCGGTGGTGGATTGCTCAGCGGTTGCGCATTGGCTGCTCGCGCGCTTTCACCCCAGTGTCGTGTGTATGGTGTTGAACCATTGGCGGGCAATGATGTGGCGCAATCTTTTGCAAAAGGCGAGCGCGTTCGAATTGCCACACCCCAGACAATTGCAGATGGCGCGCAAACGCCGATGGTGGGTGAAATCACTTTTGCAATCATTCAAAAAAATGTGGATGCGATTTTTACCGTGACTGACGAGCAGCTGATTGATAGCATGCGCTTTTATGCCGAGCGCATGAAACTAGTGGTTGAGCCCACGGGTTGTTTGTCGTTGGCGGCCGCGCTTCAAATGTCACCACAACTCAGGGGTAAAAAAGTGGGCGTTATCATCAGTGGCGGCAATGTGGACGCACAACGCTACGCGCAGTTGTTGTCAATGGCCTCGTCCAACACTTGATATTTCATTCGTTGTACCATCGCAATAATGGGCAATAGTCTTCAACCATGGATAGATCAAATCGCGGTCGCATCAAAAGACGGGCGAGTCCTATCCATTGAAGGCGGTGCGAGTAAGCGGTTTTATGGCGAAATCACGCAAAGTAAAGAAGCATTAAACACGCACGCTTATTCGGGCATTGTTAACTATGAGCCCAGCGAGTTGTACATCACTGCCAAAGCCGGAACACCACTGATTGAAATCGAAGATGCATTAAAGCAGCGCAATCAATGTTTGGCATTTGAGCCGCCTCATTTTTTAGATGAGCGCACTGGAAAAGATTTAACAACAGTGGGCGGCATGGTTTCCTGCGGTTTGGCGGGGCCGTCGCGTGCGCAAGCAGGTGGCGTGCGCGATTATGTGTTGGGTGTGGAGATGATCAACGGGCGCGCACAAACACTCACCTTTGGTGGGCAAGTGATGAAAAATGTTGCCGGCTACGATGTGTCGCGATTGATGTCTGGGAGCATGGGGGTGCTGGGTGTCATCACTTGTGTTTCTCTTAAAGTGTTGCCGATTGCGCCCGCTCAAATAACGATTGAATGTGCGGACATCGATCAAACACAGGCATTCAAAATATTACATCAATGGGGTGGGCAGGCATTGCCACTTCATGCGAGTTGTTGGGTAGATGACGCTTTATATATTCGATTGCGTGGCGCAGTTGCTGCCGTTCAATCGGCCACTGAGCGCATGAAATCAGAGCTTCAATTGTTGGGCAAACGTGTGCAACTGATTGATCCAATGCAAGCGCAGTTAGATTGGGAAGCTTGCGCCAATCACACCTTGCCATTTTTTCAACAAGCACCCAATACCACCGATTGTTTGTGGCGCTTGTCGGTTGCACAAACCGCGGCGCCATTGTCATTGTCTTATCCGTCGCTGATCGAATGGCATGGTGGTTTGCGATGGGTGTGGGCGCCAGCGTCCGCGGTCAATCAATTAAGAGAAGTTGCCAAGCAAGCGCGAGGGCACGCCACAATGTTTCGCGCCAGCCAAGCCAATGCAGACGTCGATAAAAAAGTAGGCGTGTTTACACCCTTGTCTGAGGTCCAATCCAAAATTCAAAAACAATTGCAACAACAAATGGATCCTATGGGTGTATTCAATACGGGCCGCATTCAACTCTAAAACTATTATTGAACCATGCAAACTCAACTCGCACCTGAGCATCAAAACACCGCCGATGGTCTTGCCGCAGAAGCCATTTTGCGCAAATGTGTGCATTGCGGGTTCTGCACAGCCACATGCCCAACCTATCAATTGTTGGGTGATGAGTTAGATGGACCGCGTGGACGCATCTATTTAATCAAGCAAGTACTAGAAGGGCAGGAACCCACACGCGCCACTCAACAACATTTGGATCGATGCCTTACCTGTCGAAATTGTGAAAGCACCTGCCCCAGTGGTGTGCAGTATGGTCATTTGGTGGATATCGGTAGAAAAATAGTTGATCAAAAAGTCGAGCGACCGTTGATTGAAAAAACTATGCGTTGGATGCTCAAAGAAGGAATGATGTCTCCATTGTTTGCGCCTGCAATGAAATTGGGTCAAATGTTTCGGGGCGTGTTGCCATCGTCTTTAAAAGCAAAAATTCCCAAATCACAAAATGCAGGCGCCTGGCCCACAAACACACACGCCAGAAAAATACTGATGTTGGCAGGTTGCGTTCAACCCGCGATGAGCCCTAACATCAATACATCCACAGCACGCGTACTTGATGCGTGTGGCATTCAAACGGTGGTGGCCAGCAACGCGGGATGTTGCGGTGCGGTTCAATTTCACTTAAACGATCAAGAAAAAGCCAAACACCAAATGCGCGCCAACATCGATGCATGGTGGCCTCACGTGGAGCAAGGTGTTGAGGCGATTGTGATGAATGCGTCGGGTTGTGGTGTGATGGTTAAAGACTATGATTATGTGTTGCAAGAGGATGTTGCTTATGCACAAAAAGCGGCGCGCATCAGTGAACTCACCAAAGATTTGAGTGAACTCTTGCCTGTGATGGTGCCCTTGCTCAAACCTCAAATCAGTAGCGACGCCGCTCATGCTGCGGGCGTACAAGCCTTTCATCCGCCGTGCACATTGCAGCATGGGCAACAACTCAAAGGCGATGTTGAGGCGCAACTATCGCAACTGGGCTTTGATCTGAAATCCAACCAAGAAGAATCGCACTTGTGTTGCGGCTCTGCCGGAACCTATTCGGTGTTGCAACCAGACATTTCTTATAACTTACGCGACAGAAAACTCAAACATTTAAATGCAATCAGTCCCCAAGGCATTTGCAGTGCCAATATTGGTTGCATCACGCATTTGCAAAGCGGTACCGAATTGCCCGTGCGGCATTGGATCGAAGTGGTGGATGCGGCCATACAAGCCAGTAACGTTACAACACTGAAGCGCTAACGTTTCAAGCCGCGAGTGCTTGCAAAATATCTTTTTCTATTTTTGACGGTGTGTCTTGTGGGGCGTAACGTGAAATAACACGACCGTCTTTGCCCACTAAAAACTTGGTGAAGTTCCACTTGATGGCTTTGGAGCCAAGCAAACCGGGCGCTTCTTTGCAAAGCCATTGATACAAGGGGTGCGCATTACAGCCATTGACGTTGATTTTGCTCATCATCGCAAAACTAACGCCATAATTTTTTTGACAAAATGCACCAATTTCATCATTACTGCCGCGGTCTTGCGCGCCAAATTGATTGCATGGAAAACCTAAAACCACCAAGCCTTGTGATTCATAAGATTGGTGAAGTTTTTCTAGGCCCGTAAATTGTGGCGTGAAGCCACACGCGCTTGCGGTATTCACAATGAGTAATACCTTATTTTTGTAATCAGCAAGAGACACATCCGTACCATCAATACGTTTTGCTTGAAAATTATCAATCGTGGGCACTGCATCAACCCCTTATTTAATTAATGGTGTGAATCGTCACTGCGTGCAATATCAAGTAACCGATTAACCTCATCAGCGTGATGGACTGTATTGCTTTCATGCCATTTTTTAATCCACCACATCAAGCCACCCACAAGCAAACCAAAACCTGTGATGGCTGCAAATGCACTCAATCCCATGCCAGTTGAAAAACTATACAAACCACCCAAGGCCAAAATACACGCTTGTTCGTTGAAATTTTGAACGGCGATGGATCGACCTGCGCCCATTAAGTTGTGGCCTCTGTGTTGTAGCAATGCATTCATCGGTACAACTAAAAATCCACCAATTGCACCTAGCATGATGAGAAAGGGTGCAGCAACCCATACATTGGTGATGAAGTTCATCGCCAACACCAAACCACCCATTGCAATTCCGAGTGGCATTAAACGCGTGGCTGTGTCTAACTTCATTTTTAATGATGCAGCGACGGCGCCCACCGCCGTTCCAATCGCTACCACGCCCACTAAGCCCGATGCTTGCGATGTGGAGTAACCCAAAGCAGCCGCACTCCAAGCCAATACGATGTAGCGCAAATTACCGCTCACTCCCCAAAACAACGTGGTGGTGGCTAATGAAATTTGGCCCAACTTGTCGCGCCACAGCAAAGTGTTGCAACGCCAAAAGTCGGGCGCCAAAGCAATTAGATTGTAAATCAAACCGTGTTGCGTATTGCTTTTGAGAGGAACCATCTCAACGCCCGTTTGAGGAATGCGGGTATTGAACCAAGCGGCCAGCGCATAAACAAAAACCAAGATAGAAATAGCAGCTTCGGGTGCGGTATCAATGCCTGTGTCAAAGATGGGAAAGTCGCAAGACAGTAAAACCCCCGCAATATGATGCCCAACGAGTTGTCCACCCAAAACAACACCCAAAATAATAGATGCGATGGTGAGGCCTTCGATCCAACCGTTGGCTTTCACCAACTGTGATGCGGGTAATAGTTCGGTGAGGATGCCGTATTTGGCCGGGGAATAAGCCGCCGCGCCCAAACCGACCACCGCATACGACAGCAGTGGGTGTGTACCAAACAACATCATCAAACAACCAATAACTTTGATGCCGTTGCTAATGAACATCACACGGCCCTTGGGTTGTGAGTCTGCAAAAGCGCCAACAAAGGGCGCCAAAATCACATAAAAAAGTGCAAACATCGGAACCAATGCGGCGCGTTCCCACTCGGCGCCGCCCGAAGCTTTGATGAGTTCAACGGCCGCCACAAACAACGCGTTGTCAGCCAAGGAGCTGAAAAATTGCGCCGCCATGATGGTATAAAAACCGCGATTCATTTTTGTTTTAATATCAAAGCTGTAAAGCGCATCAATTTTTCAAATTGGTAAAAATGGCAAAACGCCGTGTCTACGAGTTATAACATGCGTCTGAGACAATTAAACCCAACATGCCACGCCCCATACAAGCCATTATTCATACAGATGCTTTTCAGCACAATCTGAAGGGTCTTAGAGCAAGCGCACAAGACGCGCGCGCGTGGGCCGTCGTCAAAGCCAATGCTTACGGTCACGGCATTGCACGTGTGTATGAAGGCTTGCGTGGCGCCGATGGTTTTGCTTTACTCGATCTTGATGAAGCGCAACAAGTGCGCGACTTGGGCTGGCGCGGTCCGATTCTTTTATTAGAAGGCGTGTTTGAGCCGCGTGATTTGGAATTGTGTTCGCGTTTGGATTTGTGGCACACGGTGCATTGCAACGAACAAATCGATATGCTCAGTCAACACAAAACACAAATACCGCATCGTGTTTTTTTAAAAATGAATTCGGGTATGAATCGTTTGGGATTTGCGCCGCAACTGTTTCGATCAGCGTGGACGCGTTTGAATGCCTTACCACAAGTCGATGAAATTTCTTTAATGACACATTTTGCAAACGCCGAGGCAGAGGGTGGAATTGACCAAGCCATGCGCGTGTTTGAAGAGTTCACGCAAGATTTACCTGGCGAGCGCAGCGTGAGTAACAGCGGTGCGGTCTTGTTGCAATCCAAACGCGAAGGTGTGAGCGCTGATTGGGTGCGCCCTGGCATTGCGATATACGGCAGTTCAACCGATTACCCCATGCATGATGCGTCGCATTGGGGTTTGTTACCGTGCATGAGTTTGCGCAGTCGAATCATTGCCACTCAACAACTCAAAGCGGGTGATGTAGTGGGCTATGGCGCTACTTTTAAAGCCCTCGAAGCGATGACCATTGGTATCGTTGCCTGCGGTTATGCCGATGGTTATCCGCGATTGTGTCCAACAGGAACACCTGTGTTGGTGGGCGGTGTTCGCACCCGCACAGTGGGTCGCGTCAGCATGGACATGATCACGGTGGATTTGATGCCGTTGATAGAAAAAAATGTGCGTGCGCAGATTGGAGCGTCAGTGACTTTGTGGGGGCAAGACGAGGCAGGACACGTGTTGTCAATTGATGAAATTGCGCTTCAAGCCCAAACGGTTGGCTATGAGTTGATGTGTGGTGTTGCGTCGCGTGTGGATTTTGTGGTGGTTTAGCTGAAACTTATTTTTTTCTCAAACCAATTGCAATCACAGTAGACACGACCACCAGCGCACCTGCCATTTGAATCGGTGCAATGGCTTGATCCAATATCGCCCAGCCCATGATCAATGCAAACACGGGCTCGACATTCATTATGGCCGAGTTGCCCGCAACACCGAGTTTGGGCAATATTATGAACATGATAGTGAAAGCTGTGCCATACAAAAAAATCAAAGCGGCCAAGCCACCCCACCCCACGGTGGTTTGTGGCCAATGAGGTCCGCCTTGCACGCCGATCACGCACAAGGCAATCAAGCCCGCAAGTAGCAAAGTGATGGTGGTACGCACGCGACCATCCAAGCCTTCCGTTTCATATTGCGTCCAAACCAAGGCCAAACCAAAAGCGGCGCCCGCGGCCAATCCAAACATGACGCCAGTTCCTATTTTTTCCCATTGCGCGCTTGCACCTAAACCTGAGGCTGCACCCAATACATCCAAGGCCATGGCCAAGCCAAACAAAATAACAGGCATGGCATACAACACCATTTTTTCGGGGGAGCGTTTGTAAAGTAACTTATCCCATATCGCCGTCCACAAAGGATAAGTGTTGAATGCAAGCAATGCCAATGCAACGGGCAAATGCGCAACAGCAGAATACAAACATTGACTTTGCACGCCAATCATCAAACCGACGAGCAACATACCGCGCGCTTGTTTTTTGTTGGGACGCCATGGTGCGTGATTGAATATCACAATCACAGCAACGATGGACGCTGTGATGAGGCTGCGTGCGGCAACTGCAGTTGCAACGTCGAGCCCGCTATTGAATGCAAGGCGCGCTGCGATGTGATTGGCCCCCATCATGAAGGCAATCAATAACAAAGTTAAAAATGCTGTGAGATTGATGGCGCGAGTGGGTGTGGTCATTGAGTATTTTTTATAAAGGATATAGACCGCGTTGTTGAGCGTGCAGTCGACTCAATCCAAGTAATGCATCGGTATAAGGTGTGGGTGTTTGCGTGAGCACTCCGAGCTCTCGAACAGAGCTGACCAAAGCGTCTAGCTCAACAGGACGCTGTGCTTCTACATCTTGCAACATCGATGTTTTGAACGCTCCCAGTTTCATCGTCACTGTATGTCTGTCTTCGGGTTGTTGATCAATAGGCAGACCGAGCTTTGCGCCGATGGCTTTGGCTTCGAGCATGATTTGCGAAACAAAACCACGCACCAAATCGTCACCCAAAACTCTGTCAACAGTTGCGCCTGTGATGGCGCTAATCGGGTTGATGGTCATGTTGCCCCACAACTTGTACCAAATATCTTTTTGGATATTGTTACTTTGTGTGCACGTAAAACCGGCAGTGCTCAGCAATTGATGCAATTGAATGATGCGTGGTGAATTTGTTCCATCAGGCTCACCAATGATCAGGCCATTACCAAAATGGTGGTGGATGTGACCCGGTGTCGGCGCAGCGCAACTCGCATGAACCACACAACCCATCACGCGTGAAATAGGAATGGCTTGCTCGATAACACCTTGCGGATCAATGCTCGATAAGCGTGTTTGCAATGATGCATCAGTGAGTCCTTTTAAAAACCACCAAGGCACGCCATTCATGGCTACCAACACTTGCGTGTATTTACCCATTAGTGGCGCAATTTGTTGAGCCACTGTTTGCATGGCAGGAGCTTTCACAGCAATGACAACTAAATCTTGCGAGCCCAATTGCTGCGTATCGTCACTGACCACCACATCAACGCGATGTGTATGATTATTTTGTGTGAGTTGTAAACCCGATTGTTGAATGTTGCGTAATGTTTGACCACGGGCCAACACACTGAGCTCAACGTCGGGTTGCATTCCTAGGTGAACGCCAATCCAGCCGCCAATTGCGCCTGCGCCAACAATACAAACTTTCATAAGCGATAGCTGTCGTCGATGCGATCGACCAATCGTTGCATCGCGGCAAATACATCGTCTCCACCACCGCCACTATTGTCTGGGTAGTATTGCAATGCGTCGAGCGTACATTTTTGTGCAATGTCTTCAGAAATTTGAATCGCGGGCCCCATGCTAAGCGTTGCTAACTGAACATCGCATGCGCGTTGCAGTGTCCACAAAATTACAAAGGCTTGTGGCAATGTACTACCCCAAGAAAGCAAACCATGATTGCGCAAGATGACTGCTTTTTTGTTGCCAATGCTTTTTAAAACGCGCGGCCCTTCGTCGGCATGTACAGTGATGCCTTCAAAGTCGTGATAAGCCACCATGTTGTGCAACTGCGCACTGTAAAAATTATTTTGCACCAATCCGCCTTGCTGACACGCAACCGCCAAGCCCGAAGTGGTGTGCGTGTGCATCACGCAATGTGCGTTGGCAATGTTGTCGTGAATGCAGCTGTGCACCACAAACCCAGCGGGATTGACTTTGTGCGATGCCCCATCCATCTTGCGACCTTGTAAATCAATTTTGACCAAATTGCTGGCCGTGACTTCGGAGTAATGTAAACCAAAGGGATTGATTAAAAAATGTTTGTCTTTGCCGCTGGCACTCTCGGGTACGCGTAGCGTGATGTGGTTGTAAATCATCTCGACCCAACCAAGCATCGCAAACACGCGATAACACGAGGCGAGTTGAACGCGAGCCGCCCATTCGTCAGGATGAAAGTCAGATTGTTTCGATGCCATGATTTAAACCATTCGAAAAGTGATTGGCCCCAAAGGGCCATAGTCTGCATGAAATGTATCGCCTGCTACGCCTGTCACGGGTCGCGTGAATGATCCTGCGAGTACCACTTCGCCCGCACCCAAAAACTCACCCCATGGAGCGAGTTTGTTGGCCAGCCAAGCAACGCCATTGGCGGGATGATTGAGCACAGCGGCAGCCACTCCCGTTTCTTCAATCACACCATTTTTAAACAACAGTGCGCTGGCCCATCGCAAATCAAAGGCGTCGGGCTTGATGGGTCGTCCTCCCAACACAATACCTGCACTGGCCGCATTGTCGCTGATGGTGTCAAACACTTTGCGCATGACCTTGGTGTGTCTGTCGAATTGCTCGATGCGCGCATCGATGATTTCAATAGCGGGTACCACATAGTCTGTGGCTGACAAAACTTGTGTGAGTGAGATGTTGGGGCCGCATAAAGGCTTGCCCAATACAAAAGCCAATTCCACTTCAATCCGAGCCGCAATAAAGCGCGATGCGGGAATATCGGTGCCCGATTCAAAAAACATATCGTCAAACAAAACACCGTAATCTGGCTCATCGATATGACTCGACAGCTGCATCGCACGTGATGTGAGACCAATTTTATGACCGCGGACCACTCGTCCTTTGCTGCGTTTGAGGTCCGCCCATGCGCGAGAAATCGCGTAACCATCTTCAATGCGCATATCGGGGTATTTTTTTGAAAAATGCTCGAGCTGCGTGCGCGAGTTCTCGGCGTGGTCGAGTTGAGCCGCGAGTTGTGCGATGAGTGCTGACGTAAAAGTAGTCATGATGGTGTTAAATTAAATAATAAGCAAATAATCGGTGCGTTCATTTAAAAAAGAGGATGCAAGTTGCTATGTTTGGCATCAAATACTTCCTGACCTTCGTCAATTTGTAGCGTGATGCCAATGTGGCGTTGCACAAAAAGTTTTTCAAAATGTCTTTTGGTGGTTGTGATCAGCGCCTCCCCAGCGTGCTGTTGTGCAACAGCACTGCGACCTTTAGCCATGCGCACATTCAGATAAACAAAAGCGTAATCTCCTGAACCACCATTGGGGTTGTTTTCATGAAGCTTGGCATTGCGTCCCGCAACACCGCCATCGCCCACCGCGTGGTGTTTGGCGGGATAAGCCAACACGCGTATGCCACCAGGAGGAAACAGCGGCTTTTGATCTTCGCCCTTGGCGGCAAGCATCGTGCTGGCCAAGTCGTTGCACAAATCAGACATATCGGTTTCATCGTCAAGTTGAGGCGTGTAGAGGATGACAAGGTGTGGCATGGCTTGAGTTTATATACAAAGATGTGTTGATCAAGTTGTGGTTATAGCACCACGTTGGTTGGCTAAGCCTAGTCGATAAACATGTCTTAAAGACCACGTTGGCACGAAAATTACTATTCAAGTATCTATTCATTTTTCTATTCAAAACCATGCGTGCTTATGTCGACATAATCCAAATGCGTCTCTCATCGGGTCCGAAGCCGTCCGTTGAGTTGACCAAAGCTTTTGGGGGTTAGCCAGCCCACAGTTGCGAGGGCATTGGCGCACTTGAGAGATGAAGTCATCGAGATCGGCGCCGGCCGCTCCATTCGCTATGCATGGCGTGAAAACAGCAGAGGACTGGCGCAATTATCTATTCACCAAATCAACTCAATTGGAAAAATCAAAACCTTAGGCATATTAGCGCCAGTTAAATCTGATGGGTTTGTCATGCAAATGATAGACGACCAACACGTTCACTTTGACAGATTGCCTTGGTGGTTGTTGGATATGCGACCCCAAGGTTATTTAGGAAGAGCTCATGCGACGCGATATGGGCATGCTGGGTTTGCCAAACAAGTTGTCGCAATGGACGGATACGCATGCGCTGCATGCATTGATTGAGAAAGGCCATGAGTCAGCTGTGATTTTGTATTTGGCTTTCGGAACATTGATTGGCAATACCGATATGCACAACGGCAATTTATCTTTTTTGATTGATGAACAGATGAGCTATTCAACCGCACCTGCGTATGACATGATGCCCTTGTGTTTTGCGCCGCGCACAAGTGGAGGCTTGCCTGACACCCTTGCAAGCGCAATGATTCATGCGTGTGTGCCCAGTCAAACTTGGAAGCATACTTGGACGTTGGCTAAAAATTATGTCGATCGAATAAAGGCAACGCAAGTTTGGAGCGAGAGATTTAAGCCGTGCATAAAGGCCTTGCAACGGCACGTGGATATGGCCAGCGAGAAAATAGAGAGGTTGGGCTAAAGCCTCACCCCCACATTCACATACCCCGTCGCCGAACTCGCTTGCGCTTTTGGCACTTGGCTTCCATCACTTGGCAACACAGGAAACACCGCATTGATTTGCCCCGTGCCCGACGCGCCAAAGTAAGGTGTGATCACTTCTGCTTGTCCTGTATAGCCCGACCAACCCAAAGCGCCCATCAACATCGCAGTGTCATGCATAAAACCTTCGCCATGACCTTTGCTCGCGTATTCGGGCAACATCTCACAAAAAGTAGGCCATGCACCTTGCTCCCACATACTCACCACTTGGTGATCGAGTGTTTCTAAAAAGGGACTCCATACTTTAAACGCATATTCAGGGGCTAAACCATTTTGTGCAAAGCGATGCGAAAGCGACCCACTGGCCAAAATTGCAACCTTTCCGTGGTAATGATCTTCAATTGCGCGACGAATGGCCCAACCCAATCGCGCACTGTCATTCAAGAAGTGAGCCATACATAAGGCAGACACAGAAATCACTTTGAAATATTGATCGGCATTCATGTAACGCAAAGGAACCAAGGTGCCGTATTCGGGGTTGAGAGTCGTTGCATGATGCGCCAATGTTTCAACACCGTGCTCGTTACACACTTGCGCGAGCAGTTGACCCAATGCGATATTACCAGGAGCCTCAAACGCCATGTTGGCAATGAAATGAGGCAACTCGTTGCTGGTGTAGACGCCTTTGAAATGAGGTGCGCAGTTGATGTGGTAATTGGCATTTACCAACCAATGTGTATCAAACACCACCAATGTGTCCACTCCTAACTCGCGACAACGTTGACTGATGATGTGATGACCATCGATCGCGTCTTGTCTCGATCCTTTGCGCGGCCCATCCAATTCACTTAAGAACATGGATGGTACATGCGTGATTTTGGCGGTGAGTGCGAGTTGTCCCATCTCAAATGCCCCAGTGTGGAATGTGGTGCCGGCCCATCGACACCGCAATATTTTTAGGCTCTAAAAATACTTCATAGCTCCATGTGCCGCCTTCGCGGCCTGTGCCGCTGGCTTTGATGCCACCAAAGGGTTGACGCAAATCGCGCACGTTTTGACTATTCACAAAACACATACCGGCTTCGATAGAAGCTGCAACTCGATGTGCGCGGCCAATGTTTTCTGTCCACACATAACTCGACAGTCCATAAGCGATGTCGTTGGCCTTTTCGATGGCGTCGGCTTCATCTTTGAATGGAATTAAACAAGCAACGGGTCCAAAAATTTCTTCTTGTGCAATGCGCATGCGGTTATCCACATCCGCAAAAACAGTCGGCCACACAAAATTACCATTTGCAACATGTTCTGGCAATTCGCTGGCATAACTCGGTCTGTCGATCCCGCCACACAAAAGCGTTGCGCCTTCTTTGGGGCCTAGATCAATGTAACTGCGCACCTTGTTTAAATGAGCAGGGCTGATCATGGGGCCGACTGTGGTGTTTTCATCCAAGGGGTCGCCCACGCTGATGCGTTTGGCGCGTTCAACAAAGCGATTAACAAACTCTGCATAGATTGCATTTTGTACAAAAATGCGGCTGCCTGCTGTGCATCGTTCACCATTGTTGCTAAAGATCATAAAAATCGCCGCGTCTAATGCACGATCAAGATTGGCGTCTTCAAAAATAACAAAGGGCGACTTGCCACCCAACTCCATACTGAATTTTTTGAGACCTCCCGCTTGAACAATGCGGTTGCCTGTTGCAGTAGAGCCCGTGAAAGAAACAGCGCGCACATCGGGGTGAGCGACCAACGGCTCACCCGCAGATTTACCGTAGCCATGAACGATATTGAGTACGCCTTTTGGAATGCCTGCTTCCATTGCCAATTGACCCAAGCGATTGGCACTCATCGGTGAGAGTTCGCTCATTTTTAAAATAGCTGTGTTGCCAAATGCCAGGCACGGTGCAATTTTCCAAGTGGCCGTCATAAAAGGCACGTTCCACGGACTGATAAGCGCACACACACCCACTGGATGAAACAAGGTGTAGTTGAGATGCGTGGGCGTAGGATAGGTGTGTCCATCAACACGTGTGCACATTTCTGCGAAGTAATGAAAATTGTCTGCCGCGCGAGGCACGAGTTGTTTGCCTGTTTGAGCAATCACTTGACCGCAATCTTGCGTTTCAATGTTGGCAATTTCTGGCACATGTTGTGTGATTAGGTCACCTAGTTTTCGCATCAATCGTGCACGCTCAACGGCGGGTGTGTTGGCCCATTGTGGAAATGCTTCTTTGGCTGCCGCAACCGCTGCATTCACTTCGGATTCGCCGCCCGCTGCAACTTCGGCCAACAACTCTTGTGTGGCGGGATTGATGCTGGCGAAATAGTCTAGGCTGGTGACGGACTCGCCGTTGATGAGGTGGTGGATTTGCATGGTTTTGATTTTGTAACAGGGGTTTTAACAACAAAGACTGTTTAAATCAACCGCTGAGAGGCGGATAAATAAACAGCACTTTTATCACGCTTACCAACGGCCTCAACTAAAATGGTGATGGTTTTGTCGCTGACTTCGTATACCAAGAGATAACCAATGCTGCGAAGCTTGATTTTGTAACGGTCATTATGACCGCTCAGTTTGGCAAAAGGCAATCGCGGCGTTTGTAAGTGCTCAATTAACTTTTTTTAAATTGCTCTTTGATGTTTGCATCTAACTTTTGCCATTCTTTGAGTACCTCTGTATAGAAATCTAGCTTATAGGTCATGGAGATTGATTCGGACTTTGGCCTGTCCATTGCGCGCATTGGCAATCTCATTGAGATCTACATCTTCGATATATGCGTGGGCTGGAAAAGGACTGTCGCAAACCCGCCACAAATTCATTATGATGGCAGGTTGCCCATTTTTTAAAGACCCCCTAGCAGTGAACGCACCAAAAGACGGTACTTACATGGCCCAAGCCATTCAATCGCGAGAGGCGGGGCGGGGTGTGTTTGGCACGATTAGCATTCGTGGTGCGCGCACCCACAATCTGCAAAACATCGATTTGGATATTCCGCGCAATCAATTGGTGGTGATCACGGGCTTGTCGGGTTCTGGCAAATCAAGCTTGGCGTTTGATACCTTGTATGCAGAAGGCCAACGTAGATACGTCGAAAGTTTGTCCGCATATGCGAGGCAATTTTTACAACGTATGGATAAACCCGACGTTGATTTGATTGAAGGTTTGTCGCCCGCAATTGCTATTGAACAAAAAGCCACCAGTCACAATCCGCGATCCACGGTTGGCACGGTAACCGAGATTCATGATTACTTGCGTTTGTTGTTTGCGCGTGCAGGCACACCGCATTGTCCCGATCATGGATTGCCATTGCAATCGTCAAGCGTGTCGCAAATGGTCGACACTGTTATGGCCATGCCTCTTGACACCAAATTGATGTTGCTCGCACCCGTTGCACGCGACCGTAAAGGCGAGTTTGTCGAAGTGTTTACGCAAATGCAAGCTCAAGGCTTTGTGCGTTTTCGAATCGATGGACAAGTGGTGGAGTTGGCTGATTTGCCGTCTCTTAAAAAAACCGACAAACACAGCATCGATGTGGTGGTCGACCGAATTAAAGTGCGAGAAGACATTGCGCAACGATTGGCAGAAAGTTTTGAAACAGCAATGCGTTTGGCAGACGGCAAAGCCATTGCATTCGACATGGACACTGGCGTTGAGCATGCGTTCAATGCGCGATTTGCGTGTCCCGTTTGTACATATTCCATCGGCGAATTAGAGCCGCGATTATTTTCATTCAACTCACCCATGGGTGCATGCCCGAGTTGCGATGGTTTGGGTGCGCAAGAATTTTTTGATCCTGCGCGCGTGGTTGCATTTCCATCCTTGAGTTTGTCCAGTGGCGCGATAAAAGGATGGGACAAACGCAATGCGTACTATTTTGTAATGCTGCAAAGTTTGGCCAAGCATTACCAGTTCGATTTGGACGCGCCTTTTGAAAAGCTACCGGCGAATGTTCAACACGCCGTGTTGTATGGGTCGGGCGAAGAAGAAATTAAATTCAGTTATGTGGTGGAGTCTGGTGCCAACACAGGGCGCAAGGTGAACAAAAAGCATCCATTTGAAGGCATCATGCCCAATATGCAACGGCGTTTTCGCGAAACCGATTCGGTGTTGGTGCGCGAAGAGTTGTCCCGCTATCGCGGATTGCGCTTGTGCACCGATTGCGCAGGCACGCGTTTGCGTCGCGAAGCACGACACGTGCGATTGGGCGAGGGCGAGCAAGCGCTCAATTTGCACGATGTGAATCAAATGACGCTGGTCAATTGTTGGCATTATTTTCAAGCACTCAAACTGATTGGATCTAAAGCAGATATTGCGGACAAAGTGGTGCGAGAAATTGCGTCGCGTCTTCAATTTTTAAATGATGTGGGTTTGAGTTATTTGAATTTGTTGCGCAGTGCAGATACTTTGTCAGGTGGTGAGGCGCAACGCATTCGATTGGCGTCGCAAATTGGGTCTGGTCTCACGGGTGTGATGTATGTATTGGATGAACCCAGCATTGGACTGCATCAACGTGACAACGATCGGTTGATTGCCACCTTGCAACACTTGCGAGACATTGGCAACAGTGTGTTAGTGGTGGAGCACGACGAGGACATGATTCGTGCGGCCGATCATTGCATTGACATGGGGCCCGGTGCTGGAGTGCATGGGGGGCGCGTGATGGCGCAGGGCACGCCGCTTGATATTCAAAACAATCCGCAATCATTAACGGGTCAATACATGTCGGGTGTTCAAAGCATTGCCGTGCCATCTCGCAGACGTGCGTGGTTGCCTGCAAAGGCCGCCGCCGTTGCAATGCCCTCGGCCAAAAATGCATTTGGTGTTTCTTCTGCTGATCGACAACAAATGCAAATGAATGCGGACAGTTTGGCAGGTTTGCAAGCATTAATTGTGCAATGCGCACGTGGTAACAATTTAAAAAATGTATCCGCTGCATTCCCTGTTGGATTACTTACCTGTGTGACAGGCGTTTCAGGCTCAGGCAAATCAACGTTGGTGAATGACACTTTGTATACCGCTGCCGCGCGTGCGATTCATCGCGCGCATGATGAACCCGCTGCACAGGAGGATATTATGGGGTTGGATTATTTCGATAAAGTCATCAACGTCGATCAGTCACCCATTGGTAGAACACCGCGCAGCAATCCTGCCACTTATACTGGCTTATTCACTCCCATTCGCGAGTTAATGGCCGAAGTGCCGATGGCGCGTGAGCGTGGTTATGGGCCGGGGCGGTTTTCGTTCAACGTGAGCGGCGGACGTTGCGAAGCGTGTCAAGGCGACGGTGTGGTTAAAGTTGAAATGCATTTTTTACCCGATGTGTATGTGCCTTGTGATGTGTGTCACGGTTTGCGTTACAACCGCGAAACATTAGAGGTTCATTACAAAGGCCACAACATCGCTCAAATTTTAAAAATGACAGTAGAAGATGCGCATGCATTTTTTAGCGTAGTACCCGCATTGGCACGCAAACTTCAAACACTGATGGATGTGGGCTTGGGTTATATCCGCTTGGGGCAATCGGCCACCACCTTGTCAGGTGGTGAAGCACAACGCGTCAAATTAGCGCTTGAATTATCGAAGCGCGACACGGGGCGCACACTTTATATTTTGGATGAACCCACAACAGGCTTGCACTTTGCAGACACCGCATTGCTTTTAAAAGTATTGCAACAATTGGTTGATGCGGGAAATACCGTTATTGTGATCGAACACAACTTAGATGTGATTAAAACAGCAGATTGGGTCATTGACATGGGACCCGAAGGCGGCAGTGGTGGTGGACAAATAGTGGGCGTTGGTACACCCGAAACACTCGCACAAAACAGCGCCAGTTACACGGGCCGTTACCTTGCTCAAAAGCTGGGTTAATTGCAGTTAATTGGGGTCGACCCCAATTATCTAACCCTAATTTAGAACTCAATTACTGTTTTGCAGCATTCAAGCTGTCGCGTGTTTGTATGGCCGCGAGTCTCGCTGCATTGGCAAACAGCTCATCCGATGACGCGTACAAAATCGCACGTGATGAATTCACAATAATGGGGGCATTCGGTCGCCATCCCGAACGAACCGTTGCGACTGCGTCCCCACCTTGCGCACCCACACCCGGTATCAACAATGGCAACGTAGGCGCAATTTGTCGTACACGTTCAATTTCTGCTGGATAAGTTGCACCCACCACCAAACCGAGCTGCCCATTTAAATTCCAAGGACCTTGCGCTAACTTGGCCACGTGTTCATACAACAAAGGTGATCCATCAACAGAAGACAGTCGTTGAGTTTGCAAATCGTCACCACCTGGGTTGGACGTGCGACATAACAAAAATGCGCCTTTGTTGTGATATTTAAGATAAGGCTCAATCGAATCAAATCCCATAAATGGAGACAAGGTCACCGCATCTGCCCCATATCGTTCAAACGCTTCAATCGCGTATTGCGCGGCTGTGCTTCCAATATCACCGCGTTTGGCATCTAAAATAACAGGAACTTGCGGTGCAGTTTTGCGCATGTGTTGCATGAGCTTTTCGAGTTGATCTTCGGCGCGATGCGCAGCAAAGTATGCAATCTGCGGTTTAAAGGCCATGCACACATCGGCTGTAGCGTCCACAATGCGCGCGCAAAAATCGTAAATGCGAGACGTATCGTTTTTGTAAGACGCCGGAAATCGCGAGGGCTCGGGGTCTAGTCCCACGCAAAGCATGGACTGATGAGCAAGGCCGGCGTGATTCAATTTGTCAATAAAAGTCATCCCACTATTGTAGGAGCCAGGCCAAGCGGGTCAATCAACAAGCCGCTACCATTGGCGCATGTCTATCATTACTCGAAAACAATTGATTTTGCTCGTGATCCTCACCTTGGTGTGGGGCATCAACTGGCCGATATTAAAAATTGGAGTCACCAATTTTCCGCCTATTTTCTTTAGATCAATTTGTATGTGGATTGGTCTGCCATTTTTAGGGCTGGCTTTATGGAAATTAAAAACTTCTTTTGTGGTTCCGCGCGCGCAGTGGAGAGAACTCATCATGCTTTCATTTTTTAATATGTTTGTTTGGCACGTGATGGTGATTGTTGCGTTGCCGTATATGACAAGCGGACGTGTTGCGATTTTGGGCTACACCATGCCAATTTTTTCTGCTATTTTTAGCGTGTGGTTTTTTAAAACGCCGCTTCAATCGCGCGCTTGGTTGGGCGTTGCTGCGGCAACTTTGGCGGTTGTATTTTTGTTGTGGCATGAGTTCACGCAATTGGCAGGAAAACCGATTGGTGTATTCATGGTTTTATCCGCAGCGGGAGCATGGGCATACGGCATTCAACGACTTCGTCGCACAGAGATGACGGTTTCAACGCTGACGATTTCATTTTGGATGACGGCCATGACCGCTGTTGTGATGGCCGTTTTAACCACTCTTGTTGAAACCGAACGATGGGCCATGCCTCGTACAGAAACATGGGGGGCAATTATTTTTAATGCGTTTGGCGTGTTTGTTTTTGCTCAAACAGCATGGTTAATATTGGCGCGTGGTTTGCCACCAGTGGCCTCAACATTGAGCGTGATGTTTATTCCAGTACTTGGCGTTTTTAGTGGTGCTATTTGGCTCAATGAAATTTTGCATTGGCAAGATTGGGCAGCCGTTTTCTTGATTGTGATTTCAATTGCCTGCGTTTTGTGGCCCACTCGCGACACGAAGAGCCAGGCATAAATCTCGCCATGCTTTTGATTTATCGCCCGCACTTTTTAACAAATAACTCGGCGGATAAGTCACGATAACTGGAATATCTTGATAGCGATAAATTTCGCCACGTAATTTTCCTAAAACCATTTTTTCTATATCGGGAACGCTTTCTTTGAGTAATGATTGAATCGCAGATTGACCCATCGCCAAAATAACGCGTGGTTTGATGAGTTCGATTTGTCGCTTGAGATGCGCGTGACACGTTTGAATTTCTTGTTGCGTGGATTTGCGATGATTAGATGGTTTGCATTTGATTGCGTGAGTCACAAAAGCTTGAGGCTTTGCAATGGGCTGAGATACATCGGGTGCGCGTTGCAAACCCATGGCTTTGAGCATGTTGTCGAGCAACTCTCCCGCAGGACCTACAAAAGCTTGCGACTCAAACTCTTCTTGATCGTCCGCATGTTCGCCCACGATCAACCAGTTGGCATTTGATGGGTTTTCAGCCAAAAGCTTTGAGCCAAAAACTGCGCTAACGCGCCCCTCGCATAAACCGCAAGCATTGCAAGTGGATACCGCTTGTTGCAACTGTATCCAATTCATTACGTTGATGCCGCTAGGCAAGCTTCGTTCAACAGTCGGGAGTTTTGCAATCGTTTCGACAACAGGTTGAGCAATGGGTCTAGCAATCGGTTGAGTAATAGGCGCGGCTTTTCCAACAACTTTCGTCTCGGGAGGTATCGATTTATTTTCAGCCGTTGGCAACCATACCTTTATACCCATTTCGGCCAGCATAGCGCGTTGGCGAGCGTCGAGTTGAAGGCTCATAATTGAATGCGCATCACGATGGCGTCCTCACGTTCTGTGGCGCTGACAGGATAATAATTTTTTCGATCGCCCACCGATAAGAAACCGTATTTTTGATAGATCGCAATTGCGCGTAAATTGCTACGTCGTACTTCAAGCCACAAACACGATACGCGACGCTCACGCGTGTAATGACACACCATATCGAGCATGTGTTTGCCCCAGCCTTGACCTTGGTGCGATGGAGCAACGGTGATGTTGAGCAAGTGCATTTCATCAACGCCACGCATCGCAACATAGTATCCAATCAACTCATCACCCCAATGCAAAGCAAGCATGTGATAGCCCGACAGCATCGAGTCTTGAAAATTACCGCGCGTCCAAGGATGTGAATAAGCGGCCTGCTCCACGCGCAACACATCGTCAAGACACTCTTGCGTCATTGGCGTGAATAAAGCGTTGGCGATGGACATGGGTTTTTAAAGAGATGCTTGATTTCGTTCGGCAGTGGTTTGAGCGACTTTATCGCGTATGTAAACTGGAAAAGCTTGATCGGGATCCATTGCATGGCCGTTGCGCCACGCATGAGGCGCAAGCGTCAAAAGAGCCAATGCATTGGGCAATGAATAAATAGGGTCAGATAATAATTTTAATTCATTGCCAATATGAGTTTGATGCGCAGCAAAAGCATTACCGCAGACGCGTTTGTGGTCATCGTCATGCCAATGGGCGGGCCAACTGAGTTGCTGCGGTTCAATCAACACGGGCGCCATCGCCATTGACCATTGGTTGTTGTGCCATTCATAGGCGCCCGCATACATTTGATTCATGCGCGCGTCCATCAAAGACAAAAAACGATTGAATTGTGGATGCTCGGATTTTGCATTCTGCGCCATCGCAAGCAAACTATCTATTCCAATTACGGGTAAATCGGCGCCCAATGCAAGACCTTGCGATACAGCGCAAGCAGTACGCAAACCCGTGAACGATCCTGGCCCGTGAGAAAAAACAATCGCATTCAAATCTTTTAATCCAATGCCTGCTTGTTTTAAAACAAGCATCACCATTGCAATTAAATGCGCAGACGATTGAGCGCCTCCAGCGCCTTCGTCGTGAAAAACCTGGTCATCGATTCCCACTGCAACCGACATGAGCTCGGTACTGGTATCCATGGTTAAAAATTTCATATATCGGTATTATCAACGCTTGCGTTCCGGCCTTGCCTGAATCGATTGATAATCAAACCATGGTCTTATTAATAGTTTGGACTCGTCGACTCTTTTTTGCAATCGCGCTCATGGTGTGGAGCGCTGGGTTTGTTGCGGCTCAGGCACCCACTAAACCATCGACTTGGTTGCCACCCAACGTGATAGAAGCGATGAGGCGCGCGCAAGTGCCGCTTGACGCCCTTCATGTGGTGGTGATGAAACCACAGCCCACCAGTGCAACGCCTTGGACACACAACGCTCAAGAAAAAGTCAATCCTGCTTCGCTGATGAAGTTGGTGACGACCGCCGCCGCCCTCGATATTTTGGGTCCCGCTTTTGTTTGGAATACGCCAGTTTATATTGATGGTGCAATCAATGAAGGCGTCCTTCAAGGCAATGTTTTCATCAAAGGCCAAGGCGATCCCCGATTGGGCGTAGAAAAATTGTGGCTGTTGATGCGACGTCTTCGCGGCATTGGTATTACGCGCATACAAGGCGATATTATTTTAGATCGCACCGCATTTGATTTGCCACCGCACAACCCCGCAAGTTTTGATGGCGAACCTTTAAGGCCTTACAACACCTCGCCGGATGCTCTGCTAATTAATTTCAAATCCATGTTGATTTATTTTGTGCCCGACTTGCAAGCCAAAGTAGCGCGCATACACACCGAGCCGCCGCAAGAAGGCGTGAGCGTTGCATCTACCGTCCCAATGATACAAACCGATTGCAGCGATTATCGAGGCGCGCTCAAAGCGCAATTTCAAGATCCACAGCGCATTGTTTTTTTAGGCGGGTATCCTGCCGCGTGTGGAGAAAAAGTGCGGCCAATTGCTGCGCAACAGCCCGACAACTTTGCTGCAAGAACTGTGGCTGCTTTATGGTCAAACGTCGGTGGGCAAATCAACGGAAAAGTGCGCGATGGCGTTGTGCCTGCCAATCTCAAACCCGCTTTTCAAAATGAATCTGCCACTTTGTCCGAAGTGGTGAGGGACATCAACAAATTCAGCAACAACGTGATGGCTGAACAATTATTTTTAACGCTGGCCTTGCAAAAATCGGGCACGGCCAATTCAAAAAATGCGGGAGATGTGATTAATTCATGGTGGTCAGAAAAACTTCCAAATGTGGCCGTACCACACATCGAAAATGGATCGGGCTTAAGTCGCGAGTCGCGCATTCACGCCATGGGCTTAGCTCAGTTATTGCAATGGGCTTGGCGCTCGCCCATCTATCCCGAGTTGGCGTCATCATTGCCAATGACAGGAATGGACGGCACGCTTAAGCGCATGAAAACCCAAGCCAGTGCGCATTTAAAAACAGGAAGCTTGCGGGACGTCGCAGGTGTTGCAGGTTATGTGGATGGACCTTTGGGTCAGCGGTGGGTTTTGGTTGCCATCATTTATCACAACAATGCCAATGCCGCGCGCCCCGCATTAGATGCATTGATCAATTGGACGGCACATCAACCATAAAAAGCTTTTCACTTTTAGGATGGCTGTTGATATGAATGCACCACATAAACCTCACCAGCCTGAATAACCGCGCATGGTGTTGTAAACCATGTTACCCAATAGGCGGTGCATAACAGGTGTGGGATATTTTTCCGTGGCGTATTTGTAGGCGGCGTTATTGGCGTCGGTACATCCAGTATTACCAGCTTCAACTTTTGGATTGGCGAGCTTATTAACACTACCATCACAAAATTTAGAATTTAACATGTTGATACCCAAGCTAACAAGAGTGGTTGAACTCTTAAAGGCATTGTCCGAATAAAAAGATCGAACACCTGATCCAGCGGGCTGGGTTCCAAACTGCTCAAATAATCCTGTATTGAATGCATCGGTGATGCCAATCAGTGCGGCCTGTAGGGCGGCGCCACCAGCTGTTTGATAAGGACTTCCATCTAAGCTGGGCACACTCAACAACATGATGTGTTTAACATCGGTGGTTGCAATTAAGTTCTTCACATAATCTCTTAAAGCATGTGCCTGTACTTTTGCTCCGGCTTCTGCCGCTGCCTGTGTTTTTGTTGAAGCAACAACTTCTTCAGCCAACTTATATATATCAACCACGCCACCATTGACTAAAAGCAAATCAGTGCTTGCCAAAGTAATAGAAGCGCAATTAAGCTGCCTAATAATGTCGGCCACTTTAAAATCTGTTTTAGTAATGGCATCGTAACTTGTAGGTGTACATGGTGAAGTCGCACTATCAACAATCCCACTCACAATCTTTCCATCAGATATTTTTTTACTAAGTGAATACCCACCCGCAATTTGTAAAACCCAATTGTTGACGGTTGCCCCACTAATGGCATCTGCGGATGCTCCTTCATTGACGGTGATGCGATCTTGGTAGTTGTTTAGTGAACGCCCCAAATAGCTATATGAATCCCCAATCACCACAATGCGCGAAGGAATGAACTCATCAACCTTTGACGAGCTTGACCCACAACTCGCCAAGCACACCAATACAAATGCAGCGAGTGAGGTAAACAAAACGCGACCAAATTTAGAAAAGGGAGCTTCCAAGATTATTCTCCTAATAATCTACTAGTTTAACTAATTATTGGTTGAGCAAGCCATTAATACGCGGCGCGCTCAAGGCGGTCAAGAACTCCTGTCCAGTCGGGCGAGGACGGGGGCCTTTCAATCCATATCTGATCAACGCATTGGCCGTCTAATTCACGCAAGGTAGAAAAAAGGGCTTGGGCGCAATGGGCAGCGTCATTGGGCATGGGCACAAAAAACACCCCTGCATCTGCTGAT
>Ga0114978_10000564_pt1 | contig 31703 bp, 21 predicted proteins | sample S_140212_EF_Meta_FD_87027 | JGI IMG/M metagenome (GOLD analysis project Ga0114978, IMG submission 87027) | Freshwater microbial communities from Lake Simoncouche, Canada to study carbon cycling - S_140212_EF_MetaG | ecosystem: Environmental > Aquatic > Freshwater > Lake | place: Lake...
AGGAGGGTGCGCTAAGATGCCCAATACAGTTATTATTCAACCTTCTGGCCGCAAGCAGAAGTATCTAAACAATAAAGATTTACTCGCGGAAATACATAAAAGTAAAGCAACATTCAGTAGCTATACCAGTAAAGATTATGTACAACATGACATTATTTTGCCATCTTTGGACAAAATAAACATTCGTACACTAGCAGATGCTAAACGTAGCCGCGCTAAACGCATGGGATTACTTGCATTTGCAACTGCTAGACTAGCTGGAGATAAGAAAGTTAAACTAGCAGAAGTTACTCCAGACTATAAAACAATTAAAAAGACCGATCTAGTTATTAGGATAATGACGTTCGAACATATTCCGCTTGCGCCAGGCCGTAAGAAAACTACTAAAACTACTGCGGACGCACATGAAAAGGTAAACTTTCCTCCTTATCAACATTGGAAGTTTGACGAAAACGATAATTTAGAATGTGTTGGTAAAAGTCATTGGAAAGGCGGGATTAAAACTGGTAAGTTTAGTAAAGACCACGGACGCATTACTGAAAACTTAGGTAAGATGTACATTAAATTATCAGAACGATATGCACAAAGATCTAACTGGCGTGGTTATACCTATATCGATGAAATGAAAGGGCAAGCTATCCTACAATTAAGTCAAATTGGACTACAATTTGATGAAAGTAAATCAGAGAATCCGTTTGCTTATTATACTGCCGCAGTAACAAACAGTTTTACTAGAATTTTAAATCTAGAAAAGAAAATGCAAAACATTCGTGATGACATGTTAGAAGAAGCCGGTTTAACCCCGTCAATGACACGTCAAGGTAAGCAAGAATTTGCAGAAGAAACCGCTCGACAAGCAGAGTTATACAAAAAGATGCGTATGCCAAAGAGTGAAGAAGTAGTTGAAGATGGAGAAGAAGAGGCTTGATTTCTCCCAACGACTAGTGTAAACTAACTATTAGGAGAATATTAATGACGAACCTCTTTAAGAAGGTAGCGTGTTTTACCGATATACATTTTGGATTAAAGTCCAACTCAACAACTCATAATCAAGATTGCGAGGATTTTGTAGATTGGTTTATTGAAGAAGCCAAAAAAGAAGGTGCAGAAACTTGCATTTTCTTAGGCGACTGGCACCATAACCGCAATAGTATCAACTTAATTACTCTAAACACCAGCTTACGGTGTTTGGAAAAGTTAGGTGCGGCTTTTGAACAGTTCTTTTGGTTTCCTGGTAATCACGATTTGTTCTATAAAGACAAGCGTGACGTTCATAGCTCAATGTTTGGTCGACATATTCCCGGTGTAACCGTTGTGGATAATGTAACTACAGTTGGCGATGTTACGCTTGTTCCTTGGTTAGTAGGCGACGAGTGGAAGAAAATGAAGGAACTAAAGAGCCGATATGTATTTGGTCACTTTGAGCTTCCTAGTTTTTATATGAACGCCATGGTACAAATGCCAGATCACGGCGAGCTTCAACGCACAGACCTGTCTAGTCCTGAATATGTATTCTCAGGTCACTTTCACAAACGTCAACATACTGGCAACGTTGTGTATATTGGAAATGCTTTCCCTCATAACTTTGCAGATGTATGGGACGATGATCGCGGAATGATGTATATGGATTGGGGCGGCAAGCCAGAATATAAAAATTGGCCCGAGGCTCCCAAGTTCCGTAATATTAAACTATCCACACTGATTGATCAAAAAGATGATATCATGAAGTCTAAGATGTACTTGAAAGTAAATCTTGACATTGATATTAGCTACGAAGAAGCAAACTTTCTAAAAGAAACATTTATTGGCGAGTTTGACATTCGTGAAATTAGCTTAATTCAAGAAAAGAACAATATAGAAGGCGTAGTAGACGATAACCCAGATGCTGAATTTGAATCTGTGGATCAAATTGTAACAGAACAATTAGTAGCGATCGAATCTGATTCGTTTGATAAGAAAATGCTGTTGGACATTTACCATAACCTATGACATTTAAAATAAAAGCAATAACCGTTAAGAATTTTCTTAGCGTAGGTAATCAAACACAAGCCGTAGACTTTGATAAAGAACATCTAACCCTTGTACTAGGTGAAAACTTAGACTTAGGCGGAGATGACAGCGGATCACGTAATGGTACGGGCAAGACTACTATGATCAATGCGTTAAGTTATGCATTGTACGGTCAAGCACTTACTAATATCCGTAAAGAGAATTTGATTAACAAGACAAATGCCAAGGCAATGTTGGTTACAGTAGAATTTGAAGTTAACGGCACGGCATATCGTATTGAGCGTGGGCGTAAGCCTAACGTACTCAAGTTTTATGTAAACAATGAAGTACAGAAAGCATCAGACGAAAAAGACGATGATGCACAAGGTGATAGCAGAGAAACACAAAAGGCCATTGAACATTTGTTAGGTATGAGTCATACTATGTTCAAACATTTGGTTGCTCTAAACACGTACACAGAACCTTTCTTAAGCATGAAGGCCGCTGATCAGCGAGAAGTAATTGAACAGTTGTTAGGCATTACTGTATTATCTGAAAAGGCAGAAGCATTAAAACTTTTGATGAAAATTGTTAAGGATAATATCCAAGCAGAAACATTTAAGATTGACGGCATTAAAGCCGCAAACGAAAACGTTCAAAAGAGCATTGACAGTTTAGGTATTAAGAGTTCTGCTTGGGAAACCAAGAAAGATACTGACTTAGAAAGCCTAGGCAAAGCTATCATGCAGTTAGATAGTGTTGATATTGAGGCAGAATTGGCCTCACATACAGCATTAAAGACGTGGAATGAGACCAATAACAAGCTGAAAGACCTCAATAAACAAAAAGCTACACTAGAGTCAGCAAGCGGTCAAGCACAAAAGACCCGAGATCGGTATATTAAAGAATTAGAAAGTCTTGCAAATAAGACATGTCATGCTTGCGAACAAGCATTACACGATCACAAGCATGAAGAAATGACCGCTACTGCTAATACCCACTTGGCCGACGCACAAACATATTTTGATAAAGTTGCCGCGGACCTTGCAAAAGTGTTAAAAGACATTGAAGCAGTTGATGCTTTACCCAGACCGCCAGCTACATTTTATGAAACTGAAGCAGAAGCACTGGGCCATAAAAACAATCTTGCTAACTTAGAAAAGAGTTTAGAAGATAAAGCAGTTGAATCTAATCCTTACAACGAGCAAATTGAAGAACTTAAGAAGACCGCACTCCAAGAAATTTCTTGGGATACCGTAAACGAACTGACGAAAGTCAAAGAGCATCAAGAATTCCTACACAAGTTGCTGACAAACAAAGATAGTTTTATCCGTAAAAAGATTATTGATCAAAACTTGAGCTATCTAAACAAACGCTTGAGCTATTACATTGACAAAATGGGATTGCCGCATCGTGTTGTATTCTTAAACGATCTTAATGTTGAGATTACACAGTTAGGACAGGACTTGGACTTTGATAATCTAAGTCGCGGGGAACGTAATCGCTTGATCTTATCGTTGAGCTTTGCCTTCCGTGACGTTTGGGAAAACTTATATCAGCATATCAACTTGTTGTTTGTTGACGAACTTATCGATGCCGGTATGGATGCCGCAGGCGTTGAGGCAGGACTAGCAGTTCTTAAGAAGATGGCCCGTGAACGTAGCAAAAATATTTTCTTAATCTCGCACAAAGATGAATTAATAGGACGGGTTAATACTGTACTCCGTGTAGTTAAAGAAAACGGTTTTACCAGTTACGATACAAATCCAGAATATGTAGAGGCCTGATGTCGGATCTTATAAACAAGTATATTGAACAGCACGACGAATTTATTGCCTTGCTAGTCAAATATTATACCTTGCATGAGGACTTTCTTGAAAGACAAAGCCCTAGACGTACAGGAGACTTACGCAAAGTCTACAAAGACATGCGTATTGCATTAAGAAATATGGAAATTACTGCTCAAGAGCGTATGAAAGAACGCAGAATTGAGTGGGGGAAAGTTAATCGAATTAAAAAGGATGACATCGATGAGTAACACAACAACACAAATTAATGAGGCAGTAGCCGCATTTCTCGCAGAAGATACAAAATTTACATCAGGTAACAGCGCCGCTGGTACCCGTGCTCGTAAAGCTCTAGCAGAGTTAGGCAAGTTAGTTAAAGCTCGCCGTAACGAAATTACAGCAGAAAAAAATGCCCGTAAGGAAGCTAAGGCCGCTTAATGAGCGTTAGCGTTTCAAACCCGTATCAAGGACTCCGTTGCAAAATTTGTGACGGAGGTACTTCTATACTTGGTGTTAAAGATTTCAATCGAAGTTGCGAAGAAGAAAAAGGACGTCAAGTATTTCCTCCAATCGGACACGCAATCTACTATCACAAGTGTAACAGTTGCGGATTTATTTTTACTAAAGATTTGGATGCATGGACCGTAGACGATTATGTTAAAAACATCTACAATGAAGACTACATTAAAGTAGATCCAGATTACTCGGGTAAGCGATCAAAAGATTTTGTTAATTGGATGAGCCCTATGCTAAATGGGGATAAGTCAATAACGCTTTTAGATTACGGCGCTGGCAACGATACGTTTAGTACAGAACTTAAAAAGCAAGGCTACAATGCAGTCGGTTGGGATCCTATGTGGCAAACTGAACCAACATTTGCAAAAGACAGCACATTTGATGTTGTCACAGCTTTTGAAGTACTCGAACATACTCCTACTCCTTTAGAAACTCTTAAAGAACTTATTAGTTTTGTTAAACCAGAGACAGGACAAATTGTATTCAGCACACTAGTAAATGATATTATTAGTAATGCTGGATCAGAATATTGGTATCTATCACCACGCAACGGACATGTATGTATGCACTCTCAGAAGAGTCTAAGCATCATGTTTGATAAGTTAGGAATGGAAGTACAAAGTTTCAGTCCTAGCCAACATGTTGCAAGCTGGAAAGAATGACTTGGACGCATCAAGGAGTTCTCGTAGAAACATTACCCGAAGACTGTGTAGGGTTTGTATACGTCATTACGAATATAACAAATAATAAAAAATATATAGGCAAAAAACTAGCAAAGTTTAGTAAAACGACCTACAAGACTGTAAAGTTAAAGAACGGCACAAAGAAGAAAAAGAAAATTAGAAGTAAGATTGACAGCGACTGGCAAGAATATTACGGTAGCAGTCCTAACTTACAAAAAGACATAGACACTTTAGGCAAAGATAAATTCACCCGCGAGATTTTGTATTACTGTTCAAGTAAAGCAGAAACTTCGTACATTGAGGCCCGCGAACAATTCGACCGCAAAGTATTAGAATCAGATGATTATTATAACGGACACATACAAGTCCGTGTACATGGCTCTCACATTAAGAAACTCCCTTAGGCTCAGTTAATTCAGTTATAGCTTCCACCGGCTAATATCGGGTGGCGAACAGTAGAAACCTGGCCTTCGTGTGCGCAGGAATCCGAAGACTCACCGCTGAAGTGAGCACTCAATCAGTATCCTTAACAGGACCACGATCGCAAATTGCCGCGGTTTGATTGTTTGAATAGAGTGAAATAGAGCTAAAAGAGGGGACAGTGAAGCCCCGGATTAATGCGTATGTTAGCGTATGTGCATTAATTACCGTCATAACAAGACGTAGCTAGGGGTACAGGATGACCGCCTCAGTAATGCTACAACGCTAAGTGACTTGCGTACTCAGATAATGCCAAGTTTTCTTAACCCGGTTACCTGGGTTAAGTGTGACCATTGTATCTAGATAATACTTAAACTACTTCGTAGTTATCATGTGTTTTAAATAAGAAAATGCGTTGAGCGATAGCGATAACGCAAATGAGCGTTAGCTCATTTAAACATATAAATAAAACTATCGCTTTTTAGGAAAGTATTAAAATGAAAATATCCCAAGTTCTAGAATCACAACAGCAGTTAGATGAATTAAACTTAGCTCAAGCAGGGCAAGCTGTAGGTGGTGCTGTAGGTAAAACAGCTAATGCAATAGGTGGCATTGCAGGTGGAGTTAAAGGTGCATGGGATGCCGCAAAATCTGGCTTCCAAGCAGGTAAAGACTTTGTAGGTGGTCAAAAAGTTGGTGCTACTGATGCTAAATCAATTAATCAACAAGGACCCGCAGGTACTGCACCAGCACAAAACATTCAAGGTTCTGCAGGAACAGCAATGGGCAACATGGGTAAAGCAATGGCTGGACAAAAACCAGCTCAAGCAGGCGCTACATTATACGCTCAAGTTAAAAGTCAAATTAACAAACTAGATCCTCAAAGCAAACAAAAACTATTAACACTGGTTCAAAAATCAGTTCAACAAAAACAACCCAAGCAAGGCGGACAACAGTCAGGTGCTATGGGACAAATGGCAAATGCCCTAACAGGTGGCGGACAACAAGCACCTGCTCAACCAAACACAATGGCTAATGCTCCTGTTAGTGCAACTAACACAGCAAAGCCAGGTAATCCAAACGCACAACAAACAACTACTCCTCCTGAAGAACAACCGGCAGCTCCCGCTCAGCAAACAGCGGCTCCAGCAGAACAACCAGCACAACAAAAGATGGACCCTAATAAAGCCGCGGAGCTTAAAGGTCGTTTAAAAGCTGGACAAGGTGTTGGACAAACAGCAGGTGGTGGATTTAAGAACTATGTTGCAGGTAGCCAGGAGAAGTTCCAGGGTGCTGATGCAAGTGGTGCTCCTGTATTCAAGAAACTACAGCGTGAAGGTGCTTACGGATTTGAAAGTAAGTTCTTTGGCGGCCTAATTTAAAAGAACGGCAAGCCTGACTTTTTAGTTGTTTCTAGATTCTCTTCAATTATTTTAAAGATAATAGCGCGGTCCTCATTATCTAATTGCCACGCTTCTTCGATGGTAACACTTCCTCTCATGTACCAGCATAGCTTGAAGAGGCTTTCTTTAAATTCTTTAGATTGTGTTTCGTAGCTCTTAACCAGCTCTTCAATCTGGCTATTATCTAGTGTTAAGAGCTTCGACCGAAAAAATCTGAATTATCTAACCCTATAGGAACTTCATAAGTCTCTGGAGCACCTAACTCGCGATGTTCATCGCTAGAAGTCATTACTAACGGTTGTAAGCCTGTAATTTTTTTCATCCTAGCAATGTGGTCATTGATCTTTTTGTACAGATCTGCATCAGCATTTTTTAAAAATTCTTTAATGTACGCAGGTTCTTTAACTAGTGTGTCCGGCGTTTGGATAGCTTGTACGGTATCAGCAACTAGATCAACTGTGATATCAGTCATTTTACTAAAACTTTGATTAAAGACTTCTAATTTCTTTTCATCAGATATATCATCGTCATTAACGGCCTGCATTAGTCGCTGTGTTTCAAACGCTTTCATGCTGGTCATAGTAACGTGTTTGTAAGTCAATGGACGAACAAAGCAGGTTAGTTGTTCATTAATTTCAACTGCATCTTCCCAACGGTTAACACTTAACTGATCAAGCATTATTCGTAAATCTATTTGATGTTCTACTACTTCGTTAATGTTTGGAACCACATGACTGATTTCCATCATTTCACCGTAAGTAGCAATACGAATAGCAACTAGTATTAGATCTAAATCGATGTTAGGAGTTTTCCAAGCATCTTTAATATTCGGAATACAACTTTGAATAACATCAACTACGGCTTGCCCGTTCATTAATGCGTCTGGAGTCTTGAATACTAACTCATCTTTAGCAGTCATTGAATAAACTGGAAATTGACCATTTTCCGGAACTTGAATAGCATTTTGCGGCCAATATGCTCCGCCGCTAGGAAGCGAAATGTAGATCTTAGGCTGTCGCATAAACCCGGCTAACGGGTTTGATTTTTTAGGCATTGCTTGAATCTCTGGCATGGTTTTATCTCCAATAAATAACACTAGTAGAATACTGTCTATTATTTATATACGCATAAAACCACCGGAAAATTATGAGCGGCGCATCCGAAGCAACCTTACAAGAACTATTACAAGTTAATCGCGACATGGCTTCTGCTATCTCTAAACTAGCAGGCGCTAGTGGGGGATCGGGCGGAGGTGGCGGGGGTGGCGGCGCCGCAAACAAAGCTAGCGGCTTATTAGGTAAATCATTTGAAACCTTAGGTAAAGGCGCCGGTATGGTCTCTGGCGTATTCAGCACAATGATGAAGCCTGCCATGATGGCGGCTACGGCTGGATTTGGATTATTAGTATCAAGCGGTAAAACTTTATTTGCTAATCAAATGGCGCTAGCAGATGGCGCCATTGCAGGTACAAACAGTTTAGCTAGTATGACTGCTGGCTTAGAACAGCTTCCGGGTATTTTAGGTTTTGCAATGAAAGCCTACAATTTTCAAATTAAGAAAATGGAAGCTAACATTAAGACTTACGATCAAATTAGTACAGTTGGTGCAAGATTCGGTGGTAGCTTAGAAGAAATGCGAGCTGGTGCTAAAAGTTCATATCTAAGTTTAGATGAATTTGCACAAGTGATGAAACAAGCAGGACCTCAGTTAAGGTTTATGGGGTCTAGTTCAGAAGAAGGCGCACGAAACTTAGTTAAGTTTAACAGTACAATGATAAAGGGCGAAGTAGGTAAAGGCCTACTTGGCATGGGATATAGTCTAACTGAAGCTAACTCTATGATAGCTACTTACTCAGAATCTGTAGGTGGATTAAAAGCTAGCCAGATGAAAGACCAAAAAGAAATGGAAAAAAGTGTTAAGTTTTTTGCAGAAGAACTCGATGCGGCGGCTCAGCTAGAAGGTAAGACTCGTCAACAGAAAGAAGAAGAAATGAAACAAGCTAGCCAACAAGCGGCTGTTCGTGCAAAACTTTCTGAGATGGGTCCAGAGGAACAAAAGAAATATCTTGCGGCATATAATGCGGCATTGCGTGTTGGTGGTAAAGGTGCGGCAGAAGCACTACAAAGTCAGTTGTTAGGATTACCCCCAATGACTAAAGCGGCACAACAATTTACAGCAGTTAATGGAGAAGCGGCCGCCACAGTTAAACAATTAGGTGATACTGTTACTGACGGCTCAAAAGCAGTTGATGCTAGGTCAAAAATTGACAAGCTGGCTAACCAAGGTGTTGCTCAGAGTGCTAAGATGTACAAAGATTTAGGAGTTACCGGTGCGGCCCTATCAATGAGTCAAAGTGGACTAGCTGACACAGTTAATGCTGGTGCAAAAAACATGGCCGACATGAATAATCTAGAAGCACAGTCGGCTGAAGATTTAGATAAACGTACTGCAAAAATTCGTGCAGAACAAGACACAGCACAAAAGAGTAATATAGGAGCAATAAAACAACAGCAAGGTGCTGCCAAGTATGCAGGTGAAGCAATGATGGATTTATACTATAAAGCATTAAAACCATTAATTGATATCATATTAAAGTTGAATGAGAAATTCTTAGAAGTGTTGCCCGCTATTGCACAATTTACAGCTGATGTAATTAACAAAGGTCTAGCGGTGTTGACTAGTATCTTTAAAGCTATTGACTGGAGCGCAGTTAAAACAAGTTTTATGGGAGCATGGAAAATGCTAACAGAAACTTTTGGAAATATTTACGATGCTGTTGGCAAAGCTGTAGGAGGCAGTGGTGGCATCGGTGGACTACTGTCAAAGGGTATGACCGTGTTCTTTGACACTATGAAAAGCATAATTGAAGTAGTTGGCGTTATCGTAGTTAAATTTGTACAGAGCAATTTATTTCAAACATTAAAAACTTTTATGTTAAGTATGTGGGACTTGATCAAAGTCCTTGTTGATGCTGTTGTTGAAATAGTTAAGAGTCCAGTTGGGATGTTTGTTATTGATGTTATCTTTGACACATTTGACATATTGTTTACAATCGTTAATAAATTGATCGAGGGAGTTAAAGCGGCTGTTACTCTTATTGTTCAAGTGGTAAAATCTGTTACTACTGATTTTTCAGAATCGTGGAAAAAGATCAAAGATTATGTAATGAATTTAATCAATACTGTTAGTGATTGGTTTAAATCAATACCTAAAAAGATTAATGATTTCTTTGGAGAAGGGAACTTACTTGAACAAGTATTCGACGCACTAAAAGGAATCATTGGAGGTATAGTAGATGGTATCAAAGCTATTGGTTCTAAAATTGTAAACTTCTTCAAGAGCAGTGATGCGGCTCCTACGGCTCCTACGGCACCACAAACAGCAAGTGCTCCTAATGGTAGTAATATGCCGCCCATGACAGAAACGGCACGAAAAATGGCAGAAGAAAATGCCAAAAAGAACGCACCTACTGTTACAGCTAACAATAATGGCAATGTGCCTGTGGTACAACCAAAATCAAATGATCCTACAGAAATTTTACGTGCTGAGATACAAACGTTAAATAACATTACGTCAGAAATGTTAAAAGCTATAAGAGATACTCGTGACTATTCTAAGTCAACAGCTAATACTCTAGCTTCAAATGGCAATCTGTTTAAACGAGGATAAGGACTAAAATCTTGAGTTGGAAAAAATACTTTACACCTGTTAATACACAAGGCACAATGAGTCCTATCAGCGGCGGTTCTAATAGCCGTGCTAATCCTACTCGTACAAATTATTCATCATATTTGCCAGATGTTTACTCTGGACACCCAAATCGTTTAGAGCGTTATCAGCAATATGATACAATGGACAGCGACTCGGAAGTTAATGCCGCGCTAGATATTTTAGCAGAGTTTTGCTCACAACCTAACGAAAGTAACGGCACACCTTTTGAATTATTTTTTAAAGAAGGCGCCACTAGTACTGAAGTAAAAGTGCTTCGTAAGTACTTACAGCAGTGGACTAGACTAAACAAATTCAACAATAGAATCTTTAAAATTGTACGCAATGCGTTCAAATATGGAGACTGTTTCTTTGTTCGCGATCCGGAAACACAACAGTGGTTATACATCGATCCAAGCAAAATTGACAAAATTATTGTTAACGAAAGCGAAGGCAAAACGCCCGAGCAATATGTTATTCGTGACTTAAACATCAATTTACAAAATTTAAGTGTAACACAGATTGCACCTAACAATGTAACAGGCACACCTGGCGGAACAAACTACATGACCGCAGGCGCACAGCAACGCGGTATGGTTGGAAGTGTTCCACAAACATCAGGAAGCCGCTTTAGTCTTAATCAAAATCAACACGCAATTGACGCTAAACATGTAATTCACTTGAGTTTGAGTGAAGGCTTAGACAACAACTTTCCTTTTGGAAATAGCCTTTTAGAATCAATTTTTAAAGTCTACAAGCAGAAAGAACTGCTTGAAGACGCTATTATTATCTATCGTGTACAACGTGCTCCAGAGCGAAGAGTGTTCTATATTGACGTGGGTAATATGCCAAGTCACTTGGCAATGGGCTTTGTAGAACGTGTTAAAAATGAAGTTAACCAGCGTCGTATTCCAAGCACAACGGGCGGTGGCTCTAGTGTAATTGATGCTAGTTACAACCCCTTGAGTATTAATGAAGATTACTTTTTCCCACAGACAGCAGAAGGTCGCGGTTCTAAAGTTGAACTGCTACCAGGCGGTACAAACTTAGGAGAAATTGATGATTTACGATATTTTACTAATAAGTTGTTTAGGGCTCTTCGTATTCCTTCCAGTTACTTGCCTACTGGTCCAGACGATGGCGGAAGTAGTTTCAACGATGGTCGAGTGGGAACAGCCTACATTCAAGAACTTAGATTCAACAAGTATTGCGAAAGGCTCCAAGGACTCTTAAACGAGCATTTTAACAATGAATTCAAAGCATATCTATATAACAAAGGCGTTAATGTAGATCCAGGAATCTTTGATGTTAAGTTTAATCCTCCACAAAACTTTGCCAGCTATCGCCAAGCAGAAATGGATACAGCCCGTGTAAACACATACGTATCTTTAGCAGAAGTTCCTTATTTGAGCAAGCGTTTTGCCATGAAACGCTTCTTAGGATTGACACAAGAAGAGGTTACAGAAAACGAAACCTTGTGGAAAGAAGAGAACTTAGAAGACTTTGATAACTCAGAATCGGCGGCAGCAGAGTTACGTAGTGCTGGTGTTACAAGCGGCGGAGCCGCAGAAGATATGGGTGCAATGGAAGAAGCAGGAGCGCCTCCAGAAGGCATGGAAGGTGCAGAAGGAATGCCGGGTGCAGACGCAATGCCCGCGGCTGGCGGCCAGCCAGCACCTGCGGTATAATTTGGTAAATACTAGTATGCTACTACGTGAATTTGTTTATTTTACTGATACTGATGCCGAGCAACAAGACAACAAACGCTATGATCCCACAGATGATACAAGCGTTTTAAGTGTTAAAGATACTCGCAAAACTCGGTTGACTTTAAAAATGTTAAACAAACTTCGCCTTGCAGGTGAAGCACGTGAGCAAGAGACTATGGAAGATCTAACTTTAGTCAGGAAGATGTACGCACAACCTGCACCTGAAGCGGCTCCTGCATAATCTCATACTTTAAAATATTACCGTCGATCGGTAAATATTTTTGTCAATTTGACCGCCTCTCGCGCCAAAATCTTCAATTTTTGGCCTATTTCCCTTAAATAATTAACTCGGTATGTAAATATACTCGACAGCCTTGCCAACTATAAAGGAGAACAACAATTATGTCTAGCAAGTTCGAACAACTATTAGACTATCTCGTAAACGAAGAACACGATAAAGCCGATGCGCTTTTTCATGAGATCGTTGTAGAGAAGTCACGCGAAATTTATGAAAACCTCATCGCTGAGGAAGAAGAAGTAGAAGAAGACGACATGGAAGAAGCAACTGAAGAAGATGCTGATGCTATGGAAGAAGAAACTGAAGAAGCAGATGACGCTGTAGAAGAATCTACAGAAGAAACTGTTGAATCTATGTTTGGCGAAGAGGAAGAAGAAGAATTCCCAGTTCAAGACCAAACTGATGACGCAGAAGATGATATGACCGACCATGAATTTGGCGGTGATGCAGGTGATGAAGGTGATTCTTCAGCTCCAGCTGACAAAGGCGACATTCAAGATCTTGAAGATGCATTAGAAGAGCTAAAAGCTGAATTTGAAGCTTTAATGGCTGCTGAAAGAAATGAAGAAGAAAACGAGCCAGGTGTTCATGACGACGAAGAGGGTGACAGCCCACTAGACGGCGCTGACAGCGAAGAAGGCGACGAGGAAGAAGACGAAGAAGAAGCTAAAGGTAACCCTTTTGCTGAAACTAAAGTAGCTCGTACACAAGGCGAAAAAATGCGCGAATACATTGAGAAAGTAAGTGTATCAATGGTAGACGGTGGTGGTGTTGGTTCTGGTACAGGCGATAAAGCTGGCCAAACAGGACACGATGCTGGCAAGAGCCCAATCAGCTCTGGTTCAGGCAAGCCAACAAGCGGCGCAAATGCTAAGAATGTAGCACAAGCTGGTACAGGTTCTAACGAAGACGGTACTTCACCTAAGGGTAAAGTAGGCGGCCTAGTTAAGACTGGTGGTCAGTTTACAGGTGCTGGAACAAAGAACGTTGCGGCTAGTGCAAACACTAAAAAGCCAGACGGTTCAAAATTAACTGGTGTAAGTAAGCCAGGAAACGCAGAAGGTAAGCCAGTAGGTGCTGGTACAGGCCAAAACAATGTAACTGGTGCTACAAACACCCGTAGCATTGAGTCAGGCAAGTAATTAGGACACCAGGATGACATCCTACCTAAGAGAACATTTAAGTTTTGATCAGGCTCGTGTTACTTTAGAAGAAGCCGACGACCAGAATGGAAAAAAGAACCTTTATCTAAAAGGTATCGCCATTCAGGGTGGTATACGCAACGCTAACCAGCGTGTGTATCCGGTCTCCGAAATAGGCAACGCTGTCAAGACTCTTAACGACCAGATTCAAAACGGTTATTCAGTTCTTGGAGAAGTTGATCATCCAGATGACTTAAAAGTAAATTTAGATCGCGTCAGCCACATGATCACAGATATGTGGATGGACGGTCCAAACGGATACGGCAAGTTTAAAATCTTGCCTACTCCAATGGGTAACCTAATCAAGACTATGCTCGAAAGCGGTGTAAAACTTGGCGTAAGCAGTCGCGGTAGCGGAAACGTTAACGAGTCTACTGGCGAAGTAGCAGATTTTGAGATTATCACAGTTGACATTGTAGCCCAGCCAAGCGCACCTGGTGCATATCCTACTCCAGTTTATGAGCATCTCATGAACAACAAAGGTGGATTTGCGGCATGGCGTACGGCACAAGAAGTAAAACAAGATCCAAAGGCCCAGCAGTACATTAAGGAATCAATTCTTAATGTAATCAAAGGTCTGAAATCAGCCTAAGGAGAAACTAGATGTTGGACGCATTCAAACAATTAGTCGAAAGTGGTGTTATGTCAGAGCAAATTCGCGCTGAAGTAGAAACCGCATTCGCAACTAAGATTCAAGAGAATCGCGACCAAGTCACCGCAGAACTTCGCGAAGAATTTGCAACAAGATACGAACACGATAAAGGTGTTATGATTGAAGCAATCGACAAGATGTTAGGCGAAAGATTGGCCGCAGAAATGGCCGAACTAGCTGAAGATAAAAAAGCACTTGCTGAAACTCGTGCCAAGTATGTCGAGAAGATGACATCAGACGTAAGTATGATGGAATCTTTTATTAGTAAGCAGTTGGCCAAAGAGATGGTAGAATTCCAGAACGATCGTAAGACTGTTTCTGAGAATTTCCAAAAGTTAGAACAGTTCGTCGTTGGCGCACTGGCTAAAGAAATTGCAGAGTTCGCTGAAGACAAACGCGATCTAGCTGAAACGAAAGTTAAGTTAGTAGCGGGCGCCAAGGTAAAATTTGCAGAAGTAAAAGCACAATTCATTAATCGTGCTTCTAAAGCTGTACAAGAAACAGTGGACAAGACATTACGTGGTGAGATTAGTCAGCTACGTGAAGATATCGAATCTGCTAGAACTAACAGTTTTGGTCGCAGAATTTTTGAAGCGTTTGCACAAGAGTTTCAACACTCACATCTTAACGAAAAATCCTCAACTGCAAAGTTGTTAAAGATTGTAGATAAGAAAGAGCAAGAAATTGCTGAAGCTCAAGCTGCCTTAACAAAAGTACAATCAGTTATGGAATCTAAAGAACGCCAAATCCGCGTTCAGAAGGACCTAATGGAACGTGCTCAAGTAATGGGCGAACTGTTAGCACCTTTAAGTGCTGATAAGAAAGGCATCATGTCTGAACTATTAGAGTCTGTAAAGACCGAACGTTTAGCATTTGCTTTTGACAAATACCTACCCGCAGTCATGGAAGGCGAAACAAGAAAAACTAAGCAAGTAATAGCTGAATCAGCTAAACCTGCTGAAGTAACCGGTGATCGTGAAGTAAGAAAGTCTGAGGTAGGCTTAGACAATATTGTAGATATCCGCAAACTAGCGGGTCTAAAATAATTTCAAGGAGACATAAATGTCACAACTATTAAATGAAAGATGGTCAGAGACCAAAGAAGCTCTACTTGAAGGCCTATCAGGTACCCGTAAAGCTTCTATGAGCGTTTGTTTAGAAAACACACGCCGCCACTTGGCAGAATCTGCTTCCGCAGGCGCTACTAGTGCTGGTAATATCGCGACTTTAAACCGCGTTATTCTTCCAGTTATTCGTCGTGTAATGCCAACTGTTATTGCTAACGAAATCGTTGGCGTACAACCTATGACTGGCCCAGTTGCCCAGATCCACACTCTACGTGTTCGTTATGCAGATGACGGTACAAACGTAGTAGCTGGTGAAGAAGCACTAAGCCCATTCAAGATTGCCGCTGGTTACTCAGGTAACGATAGCGACAGCGCACCAAAAGCAACTTCAACTGCACAGTTAGAAGGCGCTCCAGGTCGTCGTATGTCCATTCAAATCTTGAAGGCACCAGTAGAAGCCAAGTCACGCAAGCTATCAGCTCGTTGGACTTTTGAAGCCGCTCAAGATGCACAAGCCCAACAAGGTATTGACATCGAAGCTGAAATCATGGCTGCTTTGGCACAAGAAATTACAACTGAAATCGATCAAGAGATCCTAGCATCTCTACGTGCATTGGCTACAGTTGAAGAAACATATGACCAGTCACTAGTTTCTGGTACAGCTACATTCGTGGGTGATGAACACGCGGCTTTAGCTATTCAGATCAACCGTGTTGCTAACAAGATTGCTCAACGCACTCGTCGTGGCGCAGGTAACTGGGCTGTTGTTTCTAACCAAGCATTGACAATTCTACAATCTGCTACTACAAGCGCATTTGCTCGTACAACAGAAGGTACATTCGAAGCTCCTACAAACACCAAGTTTGTTGGTACATTGAATGGCGCTATGCGTGTTTACGTTGACGCTTATCGTCCAGATAGCGATGATGACAATCAAGTATTGATTGGTTACAAAGGCTCTTCAGAAGCTGATGCGGCTGCATTCTACTGCCCATACATTCCGTTGATGTCTTCTGGTGTTGTTCTTGACCCAACAACATTCGAACCAGTAGTTGGCTTCTTAACACGTTATGGTTATGTCGAGCTAACAAATACTGCATCTTCACTAGGTAATGCGGCTGACTACTTAGGCAAAGTATCTATTACTTCTGCTAACGTATCATTCAAGTAATCCAAGAAAGATTCGGAAACAAAACAAGAGCCCACGCAAGTGGGCTTTTTGTTGACTATTGTATCAGTACACTAAATATAAAGGTACGACTTGCATGGTGCAAGTTTTATGCGGAAATCTAACCGCGTACGGCCTAGAACGCCGTGATATTCTTTAAGGAGAAATAAAATGGGACGTCCGATTAAATCGAAATTTTTTGGTAATAGAAATTATCCATACGACAACGCAAACACTGGCGGAACAACCGGTGTTGGTGGTGAAGGTGTAGCAAGTGTTACCTTTTCAAATAGTGGTACACTATACTCACAAGGTACAACAGTAACTTTTGGTGCTCCAAACGTGTCCGGTGGTGTCCGTGCAACGGGTACTCCAGTAATTGATGCCGCAGGTTTGCTACGTAGTGTTACAATTACTACAACAGGTACTGGTTATACTAGTGCTCCAACACTAACTGTAACTACAGCTAGTTCAGTAGTAAAAGCAAGTACAGGAACTATTGCACAGAGCGTAATTTATCCAGCAACTACAACAGGTATTTCTGTTGGTATGAAAGTTATTGGTACAGGTATCAATGCTGGTGCAACTTATGTTTTAAGTGTTGTAGGATCTGCTGTTAATTTATCAGCGGCAAACGCTGGCGCAGTTACTACAGCTTCATCTATCACTTTTGTTGATGCAGGTTCAAGTCAAGCTAACTCAGTTACATTGTTTGCTAACACAACAACACAAGACTCTCTTGCAATTACATCTTATCTAACAACTGGTAGTTCAGCTGTTAGCGGCGGTGATATTATCAAACAAGAAAGCTCACGTCGTTACCTAGTGCGTAACAGCCAAGGTATTGGTCAAGTTAAATTGAGTGCTGGTGATGGCCCGACTCATACATTGACAGCAGGCAACATGCACATAGTTGCCACTGACGGTGGTGGCGCAACATACTATGTTATGAAACTAACAGCCCACAAAGCAACTGTTGTAAATAGAACTTCAACATCTACAGCATTAATTACTACAGGTACTTTTGTTATCGGCGGTGTTTCATACACCGGCGGTGACTGCGGCTGGACATTAGGTGCGGCTACCGGTACTAACCAAGTGTCTCTTGGTAAGAACGCTTAATAGTTAAATTGTGAGGGGAGCGGAAACGTTCTCCTCCTTTTTATGTTAGAAATTAAAAATAGTTTAGATTGGCCAAAAGTAGAAACTGAGATCCGTAAACTTAAAAATACGGTACCAATGTTTGAAGCTGACATTAAACGAGTTAGCAATTACATAGGCGGATTGGTAACTGAATTAAGTCAATTAGAAGTAAAAGCTAGAAGTACTCGATCGCGTTCTGTTACAGAAGATTGCAGTAAAAAAGTTTCAAAAATAAATGAAGAATTAAAACAAATACAGAAATACCATCTAATGGCTGTATTGAGTAGATAATGGCAAATAGATATTCACCCTCCGAAGTTTTAGGTCTCCAATTTGGCGAAAACGAAATTGGTTGGAGAGGTGTCTCTAGCGTAGAGCTAGGTGATATTATGGGACGCCGCTGGTCTACAGAAGGACTCTTGTTTCATAGATCAAACCCTGCTTGCGGTGATTTAGTAAACAAAACACAAGCATTGTTGTTTAAGTTTAATATAACAAATGCTCCTGATATTATATCAGGTTTAGAATTACGTGTAGTTGCTCAAAGGAACGGCCGTGCAACTGACGAACAAATACAATTAAGTTATCAAAATCAAGCAATCGGTGCTAATAATTTTAATTACATAACCGACGAAGAAGGTCGTATATCCTTGCATAACGATACAACATACGGTGGCCCTACAGATACTTGGGGTACAACATTAACTCCGCAAATAGTACAAGATCCAAGTTTTGGAGTACTTTTAAAGTTTCAAGGGCACCCTTATTACCCGCACAGTTCTAATATGTACTTAGATCGTGTATCGCTAACAGTCTTTTAAGAATAAATAGATAACAAAGGAACGAACATGACAGTTGATGTTTTAAGATTACCCGGCGATTATAAAATCATAACTCAAACCACATCGAGCGGTGGTAGCACGGGCGGAAACATCACATTAGATGTAGGTTCTAGAAGCGGCGGCTCTGTAGGTACTGTTTATGTTAACGGTAACCTTGTAGTCTACGGCACACAAACAAACTTAGTAACAACTGATTCAAACGTTACTGATCGTACAATTACTTTAAACTCTGGTGAAACAAGCAATGCACTAAACGGTGGCATTACTGGTAGCTCGGGTAATCAAACTAGCGGTTTAAAAATCTCTAGAGGTAAATTAGGTCAAGACTTAGATCAATTCGCGGCATTTTTTGAATGGAATGATGCAGGCAGATGGCAAGGTACTGGTGCTATTTCAAATGTGCCAGGCATTTGGGAATTCCGTGTTGGTCGTGTTAATCCAAGATACAGCGGTATTAAAATTAACGCTATTCGTATTGATGAAAATTCTGCTTCTACAAATGGTTCTGGGGTAGGACAAGGCGCACGATTAAGCGTATTTGGTAGCGATAACCCAACAGCGGTTATTTCAGTATCTGGAACAAACAACTACGAAAGTCGCGTTACAGACGATGACGATATCCCAAATAAAAAATATGTTGATAATTTGTTATTATCAGCTAGCTACGTTACTGACAAAATTGTTGTTGGGAACAGTTATGTTACATTAAAAGATGAATACAATGATGGAGTTGTTAGCGAAGTAGTTGCAGTACTAAACGGCGACCCTGGGGAAAGATTGAATATTACTACAGGTACTGTAGTAATGCGATTAACACCAGACACCGCACAATTTCAAGGTGTCCAGTTTTCAGACAATCAAATTAACTCAGTTGGACCGGATCAAGATTTATATCTAACAGCTAACGGAGTTGGTCAAATTAAATTACAACGTCCCCTAGTACTTTCAAATGTTGGAACACCTACACCCGGCATCGGTGAAACAGGCTTATATATTGGAGCTCCAGCTGGGGGTGGGACTGGAGTTTATTACAAATCAAAAGATGTACTTGGGCAAGTAACAGGCGATGAATTTATGAGTCGCAAACGAGCTCTCGTTTACAGTATTATATTCGGATAAGGATTTTTTATGGCAATAGTTAACACACAAGTACAAGCAATACCGACACAGGTATTCTTGGCAGCTGGACAACAAGCAGTTACTACCATTGTTGCGTGTAATGCATCTACAGTAACATGTACATTAAGCATGTTTGCAGTACCGTACGGTGGAAACCCAGGGCCGAGTACACAAATAATAAGCAATATTGTATTGCCAGGCGGCGAAACATTTGCGTTTGATAAAGAACGTTTTGTATTAGAAGATAATGATGCGTTTTATGCACAAGCAAGCGGATCCAATTTAATTACAATAACAATTAGCTCAGTGGCAACAACATAATGAAGTTTTATAAAAGAGAAAATATTAGTCCAATAAACCCAATGGACAATAAGTTGGCTGTAGAAGCCGATGGCCGTATTGTCACTGATACTTCTGCAAGTTTACAGTTGCCTGTCGGTAATAACGAACAACGACCAACAGTTTTAAGAAACGGGGAAATTCGCTATAACACCGAAACAGGTACTGGTGAAATTGAAGCATTCATTAATGGTACTTGGCAACGCATTAAAACAAACCGCCAACAAAGTATTTCACAACAGACGTTCACAAACGGCAATTACGCAAACACTATCTTTGGTCCTCTAACTTGGGATGTCGATCCTACTAAACCGCAAAATGTAATGGTCTATGTAGACAACGTTTATCAAATACCAACAACAAACTATACATTAGTAAGAAGTACAAACGGTCAGCCGTTAACTAGTTCGACATTAGTTTCTTCGTCTGTATCATTTGGTGCTACTCTTATTCCTTTAGATTCAGTTATTGACTTTAATCCAGGACAAAGAATTGACGGTACAAATTTATCAGCTAACACTATTGTTTCTGTAGATAGTACAAACAGTACAATTACTATTACTCCGGGAGCATTGGGTAATATAAGTCCGGGCGGGCTAGCTATTACTTTCTTTAGTACAGGAACATTTGTGGTATTCAACCCCGACTCTGTTCCAGTTCCTACAAAACCAATTACAACATTACTTGGCTTTGACGGGTATACTCCTCCATTCCCTTAACTAAGTATTGGGTTTTTACCAATCGGTATAAATAGTACTGATGCCGGTGTTCGGCAGAAAATACTGTGGTAAACCCGCAATGTAAGGTGGTTATCCGTGTAACACGGTGTCTTGAGGAGCTAGTATGGCCGTAGGTCGCATAACGGGTCCGCTGTTAGCGAAGAATTTACTTCGTGATGGTGTAGACTTAGCATTTGAAACAGATTTATTATACCTCGACGTTAATACAGGTCGCATCGGCATCAAGACAGCCAATCCGCAGTATACGTTAGACGTTAATGGCGATACTAACGTTCTTTCGTTAAGAGTAGCAACTACTTCTACATTAGGCAATTTACTTGTCTATCCTAATAACAGTACAACATACGTAACAAACACAGTTGGCGATTTAATAATTGGCGCTCCGCTCGAGCAAAGAGTTGTTATCAGTAGTGACGCATTAGTTCAAGGTAATTTACACGCTACAGGAAATATTTCAGCACAAGGTAGTGTCCAAATTGGTAACATTACTGGTTCGGACACATTAAGTCTATATGCTGATATTGTTTCAAATATTACACCACAAACTAGTTCAACATATGATCTAGGAGCACCTGGCCTAAGCTGGGGCAATGCCTATGTTGATACATTAATTGCTCAGACGCTTACTGGTCCGTTAGGCAAAGAAATTAATATTACCCCAGATATTAACCAATTGGTTAACATTAAAGGTAATGTTCGTATCTATGGAAATAATCCTTTAGGTACCGGTGCTGTTACACAAAATACATTGTATGTTAACATGGACGGAAGCGACACCAATGACGGTGGCGCTATTGATGCTAGTCGTGCTTGTCGAACAATCGGCGGCGCATTAAAGAGCCCGTTATACAAAGCTGGAACAAGTATTAAAGTTGCATCAGGTCGCTACTTAGAAAATAATCCTTTAAGATTAAAACCTTTTACCAGCGTTATCGGTTCTGACCTTCGTACAACGGTTGTTGAACCAATTAATAAAACACAAGATTTATTCTGGGTAGATAGCGGATGCTATATAGCACAGATGTTGATGGCCAATGGTCAATCTGGTCTGCTACCCGGTACTGGTTATACTGCGGGAACTAACCGAGGTGCTTATGCTACAGCGTTCCCTCCAAACTACGGCGGCGAAAAGATCTACGTAACGCACTCACCCTACATTCAAAACTGTACTAATCAATCTGGCCCGTGGCTAAATGACGGTACGCTATTCCAACCTAACCAAACAATTCAAATTCCAGAAGCTATCGGCACAGCTACTTGGGTTGCAAATACAACAACCCTGATGGTGACTATTGAAGAAGGTGCTCTAACGATTGGACAAAGTATTAATTCTGGACCTACAAAACCTGGTTACATAAATGCTCGAACATTGTTGTTGGCAAATAAATCATTCTTACAAGAACAAGTTATTGCTTACATTGATGACATATATTCTTATTTTGGATATGATGAAACTAAATGCGTTCGTGACACAGGATTAATTGTTGATAGTTTAGTAACTGACTTATTATTCCCAGCTAACGGATATACACAAAGTAATTTTTCTGGTTTGCAATACTGGAATCAGGACGGATACACCGGTATAATTAATACAGAAATTACAACAACTACAAATGCTATTAACTACGTCAATAGTCTAGCACAAAAGATTGTTCAAAATATCACAACCGGTACTCGTTATAATAGTACAGTTACACAAGTATTAGGTACTGGTGCTACACCTACCCAAGCCGCAGAAATTGCAACTGAGTTTGACTTAATTGTTCAAATTATTAATTCAGGCACTAGCGGTGTAACAGACCTTGTTAATCCAAACGGTACTGATGTGCTATCAGCTAACGCACAAAATGCCGCAGATTTATTGCAGGCAAATAGAACATACCTACAGGCAGAAGCGGTTGCGTATGTTGAATCAACTAAGACTCCCGGCTTTGCATACGACCCAGTTAAGTGTTATCGTGATGTGGGCTATATGGTTGATTCTGTTACCTTTGATATACTATACGGCGGCAATAGACAAGCTATTCAGTCTGGTGTTTATTATTACGGATTCTCAAATACACAAAGCGCAATCCCAGGAGAAATCCCACAGACAACTGCCGCTTATTTTAGAATTAGAGAAATTGTTGGACAAATTATTACTAACGAAGCAGTAACAAAATCTCCAGGTAACGGAAGTGTTCAGGTAACAAATTTACCAACAGCTACAGAATCTGAAACAGTTTTATTAAGAGAGATGGTTGATCTAATCACTGATATTATTGGTGCAGGTCCTGACGCCGCTCAAACTCCGTCGCCTATTGGCTTAGTTCGTTCATCTGATGCAGATGTTCTTAAAGCAGTAAACTTATTAAAAGCTAATAAGTCTTTTATTATCAGTGAAGTTATTAGTTTTATTGATTCTAGATACAATACTGGTTTTGCTTATAATAATGTTAAATGTGCCCGCGACACAGGATTAATTGTTGATAGTATTGCAACAGACTTATTATATGTAGGCGACACACAATCAACATTTGCTGGATTACAATATTGGAATCAAGCAGATTACACCGGTGAGATTAAGACAGAAGTTACTGCAACCGTTGCGGCGATTAATTATGTAAGTTCATTAGCGGCACAAGTTATTTTAGGTAATACTGGAACAAGATATCAAAGTACTGCTACACAAATATTCAGCACAACTGCTACACTTAATGAATCATTGTTTGTTGTAGAAGAATTTGGAATTATAGCTAACATTATTAAAAATGGTACTAGTGGAGTAACTGATTTAATTATACCAAATGGAGCAACGTCAACTGCTACTGCTTTTGTCAACGCTTTTAATATTTTACAAACAAACAAATCTTACATTCAATCAGAAGCAGTTGCGTTTGTTAATAGTCAAAATAAAATATTTGATACTGTAAAGTGTGCTCGTGATACAGGATTAATTGTTGATGCTATCGCACAAGATTTATTGTTTACAACATCTAGCCAAGCGACATTTGCTGGACTACAATATTGGAACCAACAAGGCTATACAGGTTCTATTGCTAGCGAGATTACTACAACTACTGCGGCAATTTCTTACGTTAAAGATTTAGCTAAGAAGATTGTAGAGAATAATGTTACTGGAACTCGTTACTCTACTGGTACACAGATAACTGCTCTTCCTGCCGCAACAACAGTTGAAGCAAATATTATCGGTATAGATTTTGATGTAATCTTAACTATTCTTAATACAGGTACTGCTGGGGTAACTGATATTATTGTTCCTAACGGATTAGAATTTAGTCCTGATCCAAACAAAATCAAAGCCTATAATTTATTACAGGCTAACAAGACTTATATAAGTCAAGAAGCTGTTGCATTTGTTGAAGTTACTAAAACAGGCGGCTTTACATATGATGCAGTTAAATGTGCAAGAGACATTGGATATATTGTTGACTCTGTAAGTTTTGACTTAGCATATAGCGGTAACCGTCAAGCAATACAGTCGGCTGTTTATTATTACGGATTCTCTGGTCAAACAGCAATCCCAGGTGAGATATCTAATACTACACTAGCCTACAACAAACTAAGAGAATTATTACCATATGTAATTAGAGGATCATCATATCCGTTCCCTTTACAAACTTCTGTAAGTCAAGTAGTTAGTGCAAGTACAGGAACATTAGCCGAAGCAAACTCAGCACAGGCAAGTGTTGACCTAATAACAAATATTATTAACAACGGCCCGAGTATTGTTCCTGTTAAACTTCCAATGAGTTTGACACCTTCTGGTAATACTCGAGTAGTTAACGCCGCTTCTTTAATTGAAGCAAACCGTTCATTCTTAGTAGCCGAAGTTCTAGAATATATTAGCAACCCTGTAGACTTTACATACGATTCAGCCAAGTGCTATCGTGATGTAGGATATATGATCGACTGTGTAAGTTTTGATTTACTGCACAGCGGCAATCGTCAGGCAGTTACTGCTGGTGTTTACTATTATAATTTTGATGCAGGATTTAGTGCGATTGTAGATCAAATTCCTCAAACAACTGCGGCCTACAAACATATTAGAAATATTGTTGGTAAGATTGTAACTAATACACCCGTAACTCCAACTGCTGGAAATACAGCAACACAAGTTACTCTTGCAAATACCGCAACCACAGTTGAAATTCAATCATTATATTCTAAACTTGATATAATCACTGACATTATTACTAGTGGACCGAGCGTTGCGGCTGCGCCACAACCTATTAGTTTAACAGCATCAACCTCAACTACGGTGACTTATGCTTACAATCTATTGCAAGCTAACAGATCATTTATACAGCAAGAAGTTATTGCATTTATCGATCAATTCCAACCTGGTTTTGTTTACAACCGAGCCAAGTGCCGTCGTGATATTGGTATTGTTGTAGAGAACATTGCTTACGATATTGCCTTCGGCGGAAATGAAAAATCAAGAGAATCGGGCCTTGCTTACTGGAATGGCGTGACAAGTGTAATCTCAGGACAGATCTCACAATCTGTTGATGCATTTACATATTTAGGTACACTAGCTCAAGCAGTAGTTACAAACACCACTGCAACAAATATATTAAACACTTATCAAACAGCTCCGCAGGTGTTTAACGCTAATCTAACTGACGGGGATCTTGCATCTAGTTTATTACCTAGACTAGTTGGTATTATTACAAATATTATTGCCAACGGCCCAGACTCGGCTCCTGTAAGACAATCAGGAAACGGTCCAGATTGGGGCTCTGTATCAGCTGAAGTATTATTACAAACTAACAAATCATTTATTCAGAACGAAGTTCTAAACTGGATTAATAACACATATCCATACTTAGAGTATAGAGAAGATAAATGTTACCGTGATACAGGATTAATTATCGATGCTGTTACACAAGACATTATTCTAAATGCCAACGCTAAGAGTATTGAAGCCGGTGTATCATACTGGACTGGAAACAAAAACATAATTGCAAATGCAACCTATGGACAAGTAGATCAAACAGTTGAAACTGTTGCGGCTATTAACCATGCCAGAGATGTTGCTCTACAAGTTATTAACAATACAACAGTAACTAATGTAGGGTTTAATTTTAGTTCTATAAAATGTTACAGAGATACTGGATTAATTATTGACGGACTGGCACAAGATTTATTATTTGGTGGCAACAGCCAATCAACATTTGCTGGTATACAATATTGGAACCATGGAAATTACACAGGTAATATTCCTCAAGAAATTACTACAACTACTGCGGCAATTACCTATATTAGAGACTTGGCCAAGAAGATTGTTCAAACTAATACATCTGGTGTTAGATATCAAAGTACTGTTACGCAAAATACATTATTGCCAACTGCAACACTTTCCGAAGCTAATACTATTGGAACTAAATTTGATACTATTTTAAATATTTTAAACAACGGTGTGACCGGTGTAACAGATACTATTGTTCCTAACAGCATAACCCCAAGCGGCAACGTTAATATTCAAAAGGCCTACGATTTATTACAGGCTAATATTGAATACATGAAAGCAGAAGCTATTGGATTTGTAGAAGCAAGTAAGAGTTTTAGATATGATAAAACTAAGTGCGCCCGTGATACTGGCTTAATTGTTGACAGTATTGTTATTGACTTAGCATATCCAACACAGTATCTAAGCCAATCAACATTTGCTGGACTACAGTACTGGGACCAAGGCGCATATACTGGTATAATTGCCACAGAAATAACAACTACTACTAACGCTATTGATTATCTAAGTTATCTTGCACAAGAAATTGTTCAAAATATTCCAAACGGTACGCGATATCAGGGCGATATTACACAACAGCTATTGCCTACTTCCGGTGATGTTGACCAAATTAATTATATTAGTGACGAATTTAATTTAATTAAAAATATTATTCTTACTGGAACAAACGGAATCACCGATGTAGTAGAATCAAACTTAGTTGATCCGTCTAGTGATACTATTACTCAAGCGGCATACAATCTATTGCAACTCAACAGAGAGTATATGATTGCGGAAGTTATTGCGTTTGTTGAAGCAACTAAGACTCCTGGATTTGTTTATGATGCAACTCTGTGTGCTCGTGATACAGGCTATATGATTGACTCAGTGAGCTTTGACTTGTTACACGGTGGTAACCGTCAAGCAATTCAATCAGGTGTTTATTATTATAGCTTTAATGAGACATCAAGTGCTATACCCAACGAACAACCACAAACTATTGCGGCTTTCCAATTTGTTAAAACATTGTGTTCTAGACTAGCTCAAAACTTGCCAATTACTCCGTTACAAACAGCAATTGATCCTGTGTTAACGCCAATTGAAGATGCCGCAAGTATTAGTGTTGAGCCCAAGGTCTTTAGTCCAGTTGAGAAAATAATTAGAATTATTAAAAACGGTCCCGGTGTTGTTGGCTACAAAACTCCAGTATCATTAACTCCAACTTACGACATAGACAAATACCGTGCCGCTAAGATTTTAGAAGAAAATAAAGAATTTATTAAAGCAGAAACAATCGCATTTATTGATCAGCAGTTGTCTTTCCAATACGATCCGGTAACCTGCGCTCGAGATGTAGGATATATTGTTAATTCAGTGAGCTTTGATCTGTTATACGGCGGCAATCGTCAAAGTATCCAGTCAGGCGTTTATTATTGGGGTTATACTCAGAATAGTACAGCATTGCCAAAAGAGCGTGTGGCAACTACTCTTGCATATGAATATATGAAAGAACTAGTTGATCAAATTGTTGTTGGGACTCCGATTGCAACTACCTATCAAAATACAGTTACTCAGAACATAAGCTATCCGGCCGCTACTGATATTGAAATTTCTACATTAGATACCAGCATCGATTTAATTACAAAAATTATTAACGAAGGACCTAGTGTAGTAAAAGCTAAGACACCGATTGGTCAAGTTGCAAGTGACAATCAGTTTGTAAGAAACGCTGTTAATTCATTAATTGCTAACAGACAATTTATCCAGGCAGAGGTTGTATCATTTGTTGCACAAACTCTAGTTGGTAACCCGCAAGTTATTTTACCTTTCTACGACGAAGGTGCTAACGCAACATTAGCAGTAATTAGAAACTTTGACTTAATTGCTAACATTGTTGCTAACGGTCCGGGTGTTGCACCAATCAAATCAGATGGTAACGGAATATTCATCTCAATGGGATTAACAGTTGACGATGTTAAAGTTGCTCCAATCATTACAAACATTACTCCACTAGGAGGAAACAGCTATCAAGTTGATATCAATCAAAGCACAATTGGATACGGTGATGACCAACCATTATATTTTGGTCAAACACTAGTATTTCCGTTACAAGATAAAGATGTTCCAGATCGCTGGCAACAACGTAGAGTTAACCCGATTGGATCAATGGGCGGCTCGCTAGTTGACGGCGGTGTTGTTTCAGATCGATCACAGATTAATTCTTTTGTTTATGATGCATTTACACAAGTTAACCAAGGCGGTGTCGGAGTGCGTATTACAAACAATGGATACGCACAGCTAGTTTCGGTGTTCACGATCTTCTGTTCACAATCTGTTGTTGCAGAAAACGGCGGACTATGCTCTATTACTAACTCTAACGCTAACTTTGGCGACTTATGTCTAGTTGCTAAGGGTTACGGCAAGCGTGATTTTTCTGGATATGTAAGGAACCAACCAGTTCTTCCATATTATCCAAACGGTGTCTATCCACAGAACGGTCAAGTACAGATTTATATTGCTGATCCTGATCTTCGTCCACACATTTCTTTGGTAATGGAAGTTCAACCTCCTGTAGGATTTACTAACAACCAAGGTTTACCAGGCTTCTTGTCAGGTAATACAAGTATTGACGTACTAACAACTGGAACTATTGACATTGTTGGAGTTGATACTACCGGATTTATTATTGGCCAATCGTTCTATATTATTGATCAATATGGTAGAAAAGTTGACAGTAACAATCAACCTTATGTAAAAGCAGGTACTATTGTTGCAGATGTTAACTATCAAACAATTACATTAAACTTCCCACTTAACTCCGGTGGTGGCGAAGTTGGAAACAACAATTATTTTAATTTGTACGCTTGCGGCAATGCATACTATACAGTTTTATCAAGTGCGCTTGCTCCAGACCCAATTACTCCAGGAACAAGCCTACTACCAAATAATCAAAACGTTGAAGAGGCGATATCATTAGATTATATTAATACACTAAGTCAGGCTATTGTTGCTAATATTCCTTACAGTGGATTAACAACTTCAACCCAGGTGTTTGATTCAAGTCTACTTGGTGGTGCAGGTGCTAACTCGTTTATTACAAATAGACTAGGAACAATTCAAACTATTCTTGAGAATGGTCCATCGTATGCTCCGTTAATTACAAAATCAGGCACATTGCCAACTGGCGCAGGTTCTGCAGCCAGCTTGTTAACTAAGAACAGAAGTTATATTCAAGACGAAGTGATTGCGTATGTTGATTCAACATTCTTTAACTTTGATTACGATCAAGTTAAATGTGCTCGTGACACCGGACTAATTGTTGACTCAATCGCACAAGATTTATTGTTTAGAACTAATAGTCAATCAACTTTTGCTGGAATCCAATACTGGAACCAAACTGAGTACACTGGTGCTATCGGTAGTGAAATTACAACTACTACTGCGGCAATTTCTTATGTTAAAGGGCTATCACAAGAGATTGTACAAGGGTTAAGTGGTACACGATACACAACAGGAACACAGATTACAAACTTAACTTTAGCAACTCCAGCTGAAGCTTCAGCAATTGGCACAGACTTTAATGTAATTTTAGGTATTCTTAATGGCGGCACCGCAGGCGTTACTGATAATGTTATTCCTAACAGTATAACATCTAGTACTAATATTAATATTGTACGTGCTTACAACTTATTACAAGCCAACAAGACATATATCCAACAAGAAGCAGTTGCATTTGTTGAAGCTACAAAACAGCCAGGCTTTGAATATGACCAAACATTATGTTATCGAGATGTAGGATTTATGGTCGACTCTGTAAGTTTTGATTTATTGTACGGCGGCAATCGCCAAGCAATACAATCAGGCGTTTACTATTATGGATATAGTTCAACATCAACTTCTATTGTTGGAGAAATTCCACAAACGGTTGATGCTTATAATCATATTTCATCGTTAACACAGAAAATTATTCTTGGCCAACCAATTACTCCATTACAAACAGCAATACCACAGGTTACAAATGTAACTACAAGTACAATAAACGAAGTAGTATCTGTAAAAGAACTTGTTAATAATATTACTAATATTGTTACAAATGGACCCGAAACTACTATTAGTGTGTCATCGTTACCTACAACAGTTAGCCCTGATGCTAATGCTGTTAACTCTGCTAAGATGTTAGCAAGTAACCGTGCGTTTATTGTTGCAGAAGCGATTGCATTTGTTAATCAAACATTCCCAGCTCTGAGCTACAACGCAACTAAGTGTGCTCGTGATATGGGATTAATTGTTGATTCAGTTGCACAAGATTTAATGTTTGACAGTTACAGTCAATCTATATTCAGTGGTGTTCAATATTGGAATCACGGAAGCTACGTTGGTGGTATTGCAGGAGAGTTGACAACTACAACCAATGCAATTAACTATGTTAAAACTCTTGCACAAAAAATTGTTCTAAGAGATCGAACAGGAACACGATATCAGTCAGCAGTATCTCAAAATATTGCAGGTACGGGCGCAACAGGTGCTGAAACAGCGGCTATTGCTGCCGACTTTACTGTTATTACAGATATCTTATCAGGCGTTCAATCAATTAATACTGTAACAGATATTATTGTTTCTAATAGTTTAGTGGCAAGCACAAGTACTAATGTACAAAATGCTTATGCATTGCTATTAGCTAACAGAACATATATCCAAGCAGAAGCAGTTGCCTATGTAGAGTCAACTAAGACAGCAGGCTTTACATATAATCAAGATAAATGTTATCGTGACGTTGGTTATATGCTTGATTCAGTTGCAATTGATTTGTTATATGGTGGTAACCGCCAGGCTGTTCAATCAGGTGTATACTATTATAGCTTTAATAAATCATCAACTGCATTGCCAGGCGAACAAACACAATCTGTTGAAACATATAATTATATTAGAAGTATTTTATCTAGTATTATCTTAGGAGACACGATAAGTTCTCCAAGACAAGTTGTCGTAGCTCAGGTTACAGGTGGAACTCTTGGTAATATTGAACAGGCAACTCTTGCACAATCTAAGATAGATATTATTAATAATATTATTGTTGGTGGCCCAATAGTTTCTTCAACTAAGAGACCAATTAGTTTACATCGTAGCAGTGAGACAAATGTAATTAACGCGGCAAAAGCAATTGAAGCTAATCGTGCATTTATTGTTGCAGAAGTCATTGCATATATAAACAGCAAATATGTTTCGTACAACAAAGCAAAATGCCGCCGTGACGTTGGATTAATTGTTGATGCATTGACATACGATTTAGAAAACGGCGGAAATTACAATGCGGTAGTTGCAGGCAAGAGCTATTATGCTCAAGAAGGCACCTTCCATATTGTACAATTAGAAGAAAACGTAACTGATCCTGCACTATTCCCAGATGATGCAATAGTCACATTCTATCAACGTTCATACATGTCAGCTTCTGGCTACTTGTTTGAGTACGTGGGTGCTGGTACAAACTATGGTGCTTTACCACAGCGCGGTGTTAAAGATCCAGTACAAAGCAAGGAAACAGTTCAATTAAATAATGGTAAGGTGTTCTTTACATCAACTGACCAAAACGGTGACTTCCGTATTGGTACAGGACTTGTAATTAGTCAGGCAACTGGTGTGTTATCAGGAAGAACGTTCACTAAGTCATTATTTGCAAACTTAACGCCA
>Ga0114978_10000568_pt1 | contig 31589 bp, 20 predicted proteins | sample S_140212_EF_Meta_FD_87027 | JGI IMG/M metagenome (GOLD analysis project Ga0114978, IMG submission 87027) | Freshwater microbial communities from Lake Simoncouche, Canada to study carbon cycling - S_140212_EF_MetaG | ecosystem: Environmental > Aquatic > Freshwater > Lake | place: Lake...
CGATCATTTTGTCGCAAGACCCCGAAAGATCTTGTAAGACAAGGTCTTTGCACGGCCAGCAACCGCATCAATACGAACAAAACTGATTTTCAAATCTCTCCAACCGTGTTTTCAAAGATCAGTTCCTGCCAACCACTTGCGTCGTTGTTCACCGTTTGGTGTTCACCGTTTGGTTGCTGGCGGGACGGGCATATTAACCGCGTTCTGTTTAATGTCAATCGACCTGCCCAAAGTTTTTCAATAATCTTTTTTACCTGGTTTCCATCAGTGAACTCCGATCGAATCTCACCCCCTAATCCCCCCCTCCTCCTTTCCGAGCAAGCGATCCCCCTGTCGCACACCAACCTCCCCCCTTGAAACTGCCTCCATTCGCTTTGAGCAGGCAATACCCGATGGGATTCCGCGCGGAACTTGAGAAAATTCCAGGATTTTTGGTGAAAAAGCAGCAACTGCTTGCCGCAGGGGGTCACAATGCGTATTCTTGAGGATAGAGGAACGTACGAAATTGGCGTTTGCGTTTCAGGATCGTTTTGGCATGGAGCCACTCAGTTCCGGTCAGAATCCAATAATACTTATTTGCTAGGGATCACTTCGATGAAGAAAATGACGATTGCGTTGCTGATGGGGTTGGCGGCTGTTGGTTGCGAAAAAGCACCAGCGAAAACCGCAGTGGCTCCGATGATGGATCCCGCCAAGATGGCTTCCCACATGGCACCACCTTCTGCACACGGTGCCGATGCACCTGCAGCAGTTGAAGAGAAGAAGGCAGAAACCGACGCTGCAGCACCCGCAGCCGCTGAGCCTGCTGCAGCCGAACCCGCTGCGGTTGAGCCCCCAGCTGTCGAAGCTCCGAAATAATTCCTGACGCGCGAAAGCGAGTCCACGACATCGGATGTCCTCTCTTGGGCGCAGATTGTTCTGCGCCCAAGTTGTTTTCCTGGCGACCCTTGTTTCGCCCTTGTACTTCCTTCGCCCTGATCTGGAAATCCGCGTGATGAACACCGTGGTCCTACTGGGCGATCCCAAATCCGAAGTTCAGACCCCCTCACTTTGTCTCGATCTCGATTCGTTCGAGGCCAACCTGCAGCGAACTGCATCTGCGGTCCGCGCCGCCGGAAAACAGTGGCGGCCCAATAGTAAATCCCATCAATCGCTCGAGATCGCAAAACGATTGATCGATGCCGGAGCCATTGGACTCACCTGCGGCTGTGTGGCCGAGGCACAAATCTTCGCCACACAAAGCATCCGCGACCTGCTGATCACCCAACTCCCCGTAGGAAATCGGCGCATCCGCCAATTGGCCGAACTTTGCAAAATCGCGGATCCGATCGCGACCTGTGATCACTATGTTCAGGCCGAAGCCCTGTCCCAAGAATGCCAACGCCAAGGAGTTCGCTGTCGGGCACTGGTGGAAATCAATGTGGGCCTCGAACGGACCGGTGCTCGCCCTGGACGGGATACCATCGAACTGGGTCGGGGCATCGATCGTTTACCAGGCTTAATCCTGTCAGGCATTATGGGAATCGAAGGAAACAGGGTGCCGGGTGAATCGATCGAGGACATCGACCGAAAAATGAGTGCAGCCAGCGGAATCCTCGCCCATTCCCGCGATATCTTCCTCCAGAATGGCCTCTGTTGTGGAATCGTGAGTGGCGTCGGTACAGACTCGTTTTCTCAGGGGCTCCGCAGCGAATCCCTGACCGAAATTCAGGCAGGAAGCATTCTCTTTCGCGACGAACCGACCTCAAAACCCGCTTCACGCCACGATGCTCCCCCTACCCTGACACTCCTCAGCACCGTCATCAGCCGACCGGGATTTGAGCGCGCGGTACTCGATGCCGGCACCGACTGGCTTGCCGCCGGAACCGCGACTCCCACCATAAAGGACTGGCCCGATGCCCACGTCCTCAGGCAGTACGCGGAACACCTGGTCCTGGAACTGGGCCCCAGTTCGCGGGAATTACGCATCGGCGACCAAGTGGAACTGACCATCCCTCATCCGGCCGCCACCGTGGCGTTGCACAGGCAATTCCTGGGTTTTCGGCATCACCAGCTTGAAGCGGTCTGGCCCATCTTCACCCGTGGTTTTTCAGGCTAATTGTTGTGGAACTTCCGATCCCTCCTTTCACGCACCCCTGCCGTAAGGACCCGTTCACCATGCGAGTTGTCGGACGAACCGAGCTAACTGTCCCGCCGATCGGTTTTGGCTCATTCAAGATCGGTCGTAATCAGGGGGTCAAATACCCACAACCTTACGATCTTCCCGACCCCGCCGCTGTCTCGCTGCTACTGAACCGCGTCCTGGATTTGGGCTGTACCCTGATTGATACCGCTCCGGCGTATGGGCTGAGCGAATCACGGATCGGCACCGCGATCGGGCACCGGCGAGCGGAATTTATCCTCTCGACCAAAGTCGGGGAAACCTTTGAAAATGGCCAATCCCGTTACGATTTTTCTGCCACCGCCATCAAAGCCAGCCTCGAGCGCAGTTTGCGGCAGTTGCAAACCGACAGACTCGATATCGTGCTGATTCATTCAAACGGGGACGACCGCCAAATCCTGACAGAAACCGATACGGTGTCGATTCTGCAAGATTACCGTGCCCGAGGCCTGATTCGCGCTATTGGACTTTCCGGAAAAACCGTTGCCGGAGCGAAACTCGCCTTAAGCTGGGCCGACCTGCTGATGGTCGAATACCATCTCGATGATACGACCCACTACGCGCTGATCCATCAGGCGGCAGCAGCAGGCGTAGGAATTTTCGTGAAAAAGGGACTCGCCTCGGGCAAGCTTCCCGCCGATGAATCGATCCGCTTTGTGCTCGAACATCCGGGGGTCACCAGCCTGATTGTGGGGGGGCTGAATTTCGAGCATTTTCAGGCAAACTGGCAGACCGCCCTCGAGGCCCGCCGCAGCGGATTCGTGGAACAGAAAGACCTCGCCGTTCAGCGCGACATGCCGGCAGAGCGGAACCCATGAGGACCAGCGGTCATTGCCGAGCGCCTGCCGCCTGCGGACCGAGATTCTCACCCCTCTGGAGACCTTAACCGTAGAGTGCGAATCGATCATCAGACTGCTAAGACGGATATCCTCGTTGCTGATACGACTGGACGGAACGCGGATGAATTTTATAACGTTTGCTACGCGCACTCCCCCGGTAAATAGCGTATTGCTGCTATAGGGAATTCGGCTTCAAGGATTACCCCGCCAGATTCTGGCGCAGAAAAACGGTTCAACCACAAACCCCGTGCGCGAGGTACAAATCCCGTACTCTGCAGCAATCATGACGACTTCGGTCGCTGATTCGTCCCGTTTGACGGCCATGACGATCGAATTGCTTGGTCTTGACCGGTTTCGTGGTCCCCTGCTTAAAGAAGCGTTGAGGCAAATCCCTGAGATACCGCGTTCGATTCGTGAATCACACTCTGTTCAGAAAATGCGAAGATTGTGAACCACGAATCAAACGAATAACGCGAATAGGAGGGGAAGAAATCCTGAAAACTGAATTTTCACAACCGCGCACTTGGTTTGTCGTTGAACGAAAAAAGCACCAACCAGACGTCGAATTTCTTGTCACTTCAGTTTCGAACAGGCAATTACTCAAAAATAAAAATTTACTTATAATTTTTTATTTTTAGTTACTGTAATTTCAAAAAATGAATTGTATAAAAGGAAAAAATGGCAGCGAAAGGGGAAGAATCAGGGATCGAATATCGACGGGGGTTCACACCGAAAATTGTACCGAGGGGAAGTCGGAAAAATCAGTACCCGTATCGGGACCAACGTTCCTCGATCCCCAAATGAGACCACTTTCTTCCAATTCCGCCTTCCTCTCTTTCCTCCACCCAACTCTTCCTTCGTTACCTTGGTTAACTTCTATTCAATCCAAGCCCATCGCATCTCAAAGCTGTCAATTTGTCGGAACTTGCGTCAGAAATCCTGTATCATTGCGGCTCAAAGACGCGTGGAATCAAACCCGAAATTCGTGACCTGCGGTTCCATTACCCGATTGAAAATCTCACCAACCTTCCCACCCACCCGCTTTTCAGTCAATTTTCCCAGCGGCCCTTCGGCTCGCGACCCTGCTGACAGGTGTACCGATTGAATCTCGCCGTTAGAATCAGAGCGAATCATCCGTCATAGTCGACCGCTGCTTGCAGTCGGGCGTCGCTTTCTCAACAGGTTTTTGTTCATGGATTTTTTGTCTGAATTGCGATCACGATTGCGAACCGCTCTGATTTCGATGACCGACTCGCCCAACTCGTTTGTTGAGATGCTCAAACCGGCTCAGGATGGCAAGTTTGGTGATTTTCAAGCCAATTGCGCCATGCCACTCGCCAAGCTTTCGAAGCGACCACCCAAAGAGGTCGCAGCGGCGCTGCTCGAAAAACTCGATGTCGCAGACCTGTGTGAACCTCCCGAAATTGCCGGTCCGGGGTTTATTAATCTCAAACTGAGAACCGCACGCCTCGCCGAAGAGACGGCCAAGCTGTCGCAAGACGAACGCCTGGGGGTCACTAAAGTCGCTACCCCTCGCACGTATATCGTCGATTTTTCTTCTCCCAACGTCGCCAAACCGATGCACGTGGGGCACCTGCGGAGCACCGTCATTGGCAACGCCTTGTGTCGCGTCCTGCGGTTTCTCGGACATCAAGTTCTCTCGGACAATCACGTCGGTGACTGGGGGACCCAGTTCGGCATGATCATCTATGGGTACAAACATTTTCGCGACGATGCCGCCTACCAGCGCGATGCGGTTGCCGAATTATCGCGGCTGTATCGGCTGGTCAACCAACTGGCGGACTATCACGACCTGGTTGCAAATCTGCCGAAACTGCAAGAGCAACTGCCGCTGAAGCACGCGGCGATCGCGGCGGCCCGGCAAGCCGCTGCAACCGCTCCTGCCGACAAAGATGCGGCGCGACTGCTGAAAAAGTCGGAACAGGAACTGATCGATCTGCAGGCCGAAATCGCGGCGGCAGTCAAGAAACGAGGGGCAGTCGAGGAGAAGCCGGAACTCAAACAACTGGCTGACGCTCATCCGAAAATCGGGGAACTCGCACGGCGTGAGACCGCCAAATTGCATGCCGGTGACCAGGAAAACAAACAGCTGTGGGACGAGTTTGTCCCGCAGTGTATGGCTGCCCTCGAAGGGATGTACCAGCGATTCGGCATTACCTTTGACATGGCCCTGGGAGAAAGCTGGTACAACCCGATGCTGGCGGGGATCGTGGATGAGTTGAAACAAAAACAGCTCGCCGTAGTCAGTGATGGGGCAACCTGTGTGTTCGTCGAGGGGAACACCGCACCGTTTCTCGTGCAGAAGGCGGATGGGGCGTATACCTATGCGACGACGGATCTGGCCACGATCCGGCATCGGGTGGAATCTCTCCATGCGGATGCCTGTCTGTATGTCGTCGATTCCCGGCAGAGCGAACACTTTCAATTGCTGTTCGCGACGGCAAAAAAAATCGGTTATAGCCAGACCGAGTTTCGTCATGTCAGCTTCGGTACGGTGCTGGGCGAGGATCGCCGACCTTACAAAACCCGATCCGGCGACACGATTGGCCTGGAAAGTCTGCTCGACGAAGCGATCCAGAATGCGCGTAAGATCGTCGATGCCAACAGTTCCCACCTCAGCGAAGCCGAACGCGCCAATGTTTCGGTGCTGGTGGGGATGGGAGCGATCATTTATGTCGACCTGCACCATAACCGCGATAGTGACTATGTCTTCAGCTGGGAAAAAATGCTGGCGACGAGCGGTGATACCGCGACCTACAATCAGTATGCGTACGCTCGCGTCTGTGGCATTTTACGCAAAGGGGAGGTTGATGCGATCGCGCTGCGTGCGGCCGGTCATTCGATTCTACTCGATACCCCAGCAGAACGGGCTTTGGCTCTGCAGCTCAATCGCTTTGCGAATGCGGTCGCAGATGTGGCGATCGACTATCGACCCAATCTGCTGACCCAGTATCTGTTCGAGACCGCCAATTGCTTTGCCTCGTTTTATAATGAATGTCCGGTGCTGAGTGCCGAGCCTGCCGCATTAAAAGCGAGTCGGCTGCTGCTGTGCGATGCGACCGCACGGGTTTTGAAACAGGGTTTGAGTTTGCTGGGAATTGGCGTTGCCGATCAAATGTGATGTGATCATTGAAAAAGGGGGACAGGCACCTCGCACTGCGTATCATTCAAATAGATTTTTGATTTCAGTCGGAGCAAGTCCCCGTTTTTCAACAGACTGTTATGCTCAATCGCCAGCGATACTTGGTGTGGATGTTACGCGGAATCGGCCTGCTCGACCTGTTGGCCATCATGGCGGTCGTCGCACCACGGACAGGGATTGCCTTCATTCATCAACTGCTGGGGCTGGGAGAATTTCCGCTCGAACCAATTGCGGGATACCTGGCGCGGTCGATTTCCATCTGGTATGTATCGTACGGACTGTTATTGTGGTTTGTCTCGTACGATATCAACCACTATTCCCGGTTAATTACCTGTCTGGCCTGGATGATGATGGCCCAGGGAGTGATTGTCACCGGAATTGATCTGGCCGAGGGAATGCCACTCTGGTGGACGGGACTCGAAGGTCCCTGCAGCTTGGGACTGGGGCTGGGTGTATTGTCCCTGCAGCACTGGTCTCGTGGCTGAGCTACTGTTGACTTTTCAGCAAAACCTGCTGATTTCCGGAGGGATGCCGAAGCCCGCCGCTGCGGAGTTGGGGTGGCTGAGGCGACCACCCCAGCAGGCAAAAGCAGAGTTCCATCAGGAATCGCACGTCGCACAAGGGGACTCTACCGAGACGCAACTCGCTCCTGCGGCAGATCATTCAGGAGCGATGATTAGCCGCAGCAGATTGCGTACTCGGTTGCAGAATCCCGTTTCCTACGCGAATTGGATGCGATACAGCAGCCATGCCAGTTACGCAGCAAGCTTTCTAAGCAGCAATCTTGCGAACGTCCGCAGCACCGCTCTCTTTGGGCTCGTTTGCTTTGACCTGGACGATATCCAGCAGTTGCCCGACGAGCATGGCATCTGCCAACTCTTCGTGGGTCAGCCGAATCTTGAAGTGACGTTCGAGCTGCATAATGAGACTCACCATATCAACCGAATCCAGCCCAAGCTGCTCGGCAAGATGCTGATCGTCTGACAAGGCATCGAGTGGCTCGCCAGTTTCTGCTTCGAACAATTCCAGCAAGGTCTGACGAATCTCATCGCGTGTAACCACGTTATCCCCCGAAATCTTCCATGAACTTGGGAAGCTCCCCCTTGAGTTTCGTTGCATGCGGAGCTGAATTCATACAACGACTGATTCCTTCGCCGACAGCCGACCGAGATCCGTCGTCGCGAATGAGCGGGGATCAAAACAACTTTTCGCCGTCGCGACAAGACCGATTTTTCTGAAAATCTGTCGCTCGACCCATTTTTTTCTCAGAGCGGTCTAGTGGCAAAACAGGAAGTCGCTAGACTTCGCCCTTACGAGTGTTTCCTGGACGAGTTCACTTCATGAAGAAGTGGGTTTGTCGCCGACAGGTTATCGCGAGACTCAGCCGGGTCCTCATGTCCGTTGTCGAACAAGCTCCAGGGAGGGAGCGATGCGAACAGCCTATTTTCTTAGACTTTTTCTGATTTTCCTCGCGAGCGGTCTCATTGCTCGGGGTGAGGACATTGCTGCGGTACACGCTGATCCTGTCGACTCGAATAGCGGGGCAGCGACCGTCGAAGTTCGTGATTTTGAAGTGCGAGTCGATAATCGTGCGGTCGGAACACATCGCCTGACGATCAAGACCAACGGGGAAACCCATCAGGTCAAATTTGAAACCGATGTCAAAGTCAACTTGATTGTCTATGCGTACAGCTTCAAGTTTCGCGGGACGGAAGTTTGGCACAAGAACCGGTTGGAAACGGCCGAAATTCAAAGCGAAGAGGCTGGTAAAAAACGTTCGTTCGCGCTGAAGACAGACGGAGAGATTCAGCAAATCTCGTTCAACGGCAAGCTCGTCCCGGCGACATCGCTGAGCCTGATGACCACCGCCTACTGGCGACTGCCCCCTGCCGATTTATTGACGAAACCCCTGATGATCGTCGATGTCGACTCGGGGACGACTTGTGCTGTGCAGGTCAAAACCATGGAAAAAACCCCGATTTCCGTCACCGGTCAATCGCGGGAATGCCAACACGTGAAAATCGACGGCCCCTCACCCGCCGACCTCTGGTTCGACGATCAACAGCGACTGGTACGACAAAAATCGGTCGAATCCGGCCACCAGCTCGAATTGCGAATCAAGCAGATTCAACTCAATCCCGATGACCACTAAATCAGATCCTGTTTCAAGTGCCTCTTGAATCGCTGACTCAATCGACCAAGTCCGTTCCAACAAAATCCATGACCATCCTGAATAAGGATTAACGTGTCCACGAATTCCCACCCAGACCAAAGCCGTCCGATGAATTGCGGTTCGCTCGAATGTACCCTCACATCCTATGCCACAGCACGAATCCTGAACGATGACATCGTGCCGTTGCGGAAACAGTCTGATACGTTGCCCGGTAACCTGGGTAACAGTGTCTTGCGTCACTCTGATGAACAGACGCTCACGGCCCTGGTTGCGATCAAAGATGCCTTTGCACGATTTGAATCCCCTCCCGAGCACTTCCAGGACTGGGGGGTTGTTTTCTCGTCTCGCTACTTGGGACGGACTGCGTTTGCGCAATCCCTGAACAAATTTGCCGTCGATGGACCGTGGAATGTTTCGGTTCAAGTGGTCCCTAATCGTTCGCTGCATTCTCCCGCCAGCATGCTGGGACTCGCCATGGGTTGCCATGGACCGTGTGTCGGAGTCGGCGGCGGTCTGGATGGTGAGACCGATGCCTGGTTGACGGCCACTTCGCTGCTGGATCAGCATGGGATTCCCGGAATCTGGCTGGTTTTTTCCGGTTGGGAACCTGACGAGCGGATCGACACGATGGGGACACCACTGATCCAGGCGAGCTGTACCGCACTGGTGCTGGCGCTGCAACCAGCGACTGCAGCGAATGGTCTGGCTCAGATGAAAATTGTTTATGACCCGGCCGCTCCGGTCGCACTGGAAGTCCCCGCAACGGTCACCGCCATGACTCTGTTCGAAAACTTCATGGCAGCAGGAAATCCAGAACAAGGGATGACCGCTTTCCTCGGGGGCGGTTTGCGTGCCGAGATGGAATGGTCTGCCGCGTTCGAGCAAACAATTCCCCTGCGAACTCCGATCTCTACTCCCCAGAAGAAGGCGGCATGAGCAGCTCTTTGTCTTACTCATGAACCTCGCCTGTTCCCAAACCCAGTCGCGATGACGAAAAGTCGCCATGACAAACTTATGCAAAAATCGATCAATCACCTGAACGGGCACTGTTCCGGTGATCGATACTCGGTGAAAGAGAATCCTCGATGAAACAGCCAGATTCTGTCAGCATCACAGGCGTCGGATTAACCTCGTCCCTCGGCCACTCCTACAACGAATTTGCTTCAAATCTGTTGACGCGTGTTTCCGGCATCGAACGGGTTTCCGCTTTCGAAGTCTCGGATCACCCCAGCCAGATTGCCAGCCTGATTGGTGAAATTCCCTGCCCCGCAGGCTTTGATGAAACCGAATTCCGTTCGCGATTGCGGATCGAACAATGCGGCATCTGGTGTGCCGAGACGGCGCTCCGGGATGCCGGCTGGCAGCAGCGACCAGAAGGAATTCGGATCGGATTGGTGCTCGGCCTCGGTGCAGAATGGATGCAAAGCTGGGAAATGGACTATCGTCGCGGGGGCAGACGTGCTTTCGATCCGACGGAAGAACCCGCAGGACTGACAACCAAGGTTCATCGACTGATGGGCCTGCGCGGCCCACAGCTGACCATCTCGGCCGCCTGTGCCAGTGGCAACTGGGCGTTGTCGCAAGGCCGGCGCTGGCTGGAACTGGGCTGGGTCGATATCTGCCTGGCAGGAGCCTGTGACATCGGTGTCACTCCTCTGTCTTTGGCAGGATTTGGTAATTTGCGAGCCCTTTCCCGTAAAAATACGACTCCCCACGCTGCATTACGCCCTTTCGATCGTGATCGAGATGGGATGGTGCTGGGTGAAGGGGGGGCGGTGTTTGTACTGGAACGAACTTCCGCCGCCATGAAACGTGGGGCGCGCCGCTATGCCAGCGTTGCCGGCTTTGGTGCCACGAGTGATGCTCATCATATGGTGATTCCCTGCCCGGAACCGAAACAGGGGATCGCCGCGATGCGACAAGCGCTCGCCGATGCTCAGGTCGCTGCGGCGGAAGTCGATTACATCAACGCACACGCGACCGGAACACCCGTCGGCGATGTTTGTGAAGCAAAAATCTTGCAAGCGGTGCTGGGTGACTCGATCAGTTCGGTCCCGATCAGCTCAACCAAATCACTCACCGGTCATCTGCTCAGTGCCGCAGCCGCCATCGAGGCTGTCGCCTGCCTGATCGCTCTGGAACGTCAAGTCGCCCCACCTACGGTTAATCTGGAGGATCCCGATCCCGAATGTGCGATGTTGAATCACGTCTGGAAAGAACCCCGGCCTGGGGACATTGATGTGACCGTCTCGAATTCCTTCGGCTTCGGTGGAAACAACACCTGTCTGGTACTGAAAAAAGCGGCCTGATCCCGGATTTGCCCTCGGGATCTCAGGCCCCCAGGGACTGAGATCCCCTCAGGAAGAACTCGTTCGGCCCCGTAGAACGAATGTTCTGTAGAACGATTGCTCAGTCAAACCGTAACTGTTCACAGCGAAGCGAGGGGGACACGGACAGTTTTCCCGGCAAAACGATGAGTGAATGGTTTGAGCGATTTGGCGGATCTTCACTTGGTCACGGGAAAAATGAGCCAGTCCCCAAACTGTGCTCAGTCCAACGATTCGCTCAGTCGAAAAGCTCGTGCGCGACCAAGTCGGCATAGGTCTCGCGCCGACGAATCACCGAGACGTTCGTCCCATCCACCAGCAGTTCCGTCCCGCGAGGACGCGTGTTGTAGTTGCTGCTCATCGTCGTCCCGTACGCCCCGGCACTGAAGGTGGCGAACAGATCCCCCCGTTGCATTGGGGGGAGGAAACGGTCCTTCGCGAAATAATCGCTCGATTCACAAACCGGGCCGACGACATCGGTCTTCTCGCAACCGGGAATTTCCCCCTCGACATCGGCTGGCATCGGCACGGCGGGTTTGACTGGCCAAACACGATGAAACGAATCGTACATGGCGGGTCGGATCAGGTCGTTCATTGCCCCGTCCTGAATCACGAACAGCTTCCCCCCTTCGCGTTTTGTGAAAACCACGCGACTGATCAGTACGCACGAGTTTCCCACTACAAACCGACCGGGCTCAAGCGCGAGTCGACACTTCGCCTGACGAACCGCCGGAACAATCACTTCGGCGTAGGCCGAAGCGGGCAAGCCTTCATTTCCGCGATAGCTAATCCCAAAACCACCACCCAGATTAATCCAGTTGATGTCATGGCCGTCCCGACGCAGACCCTCGACCACTTCGATCGCCTTGATTCCCGCCGCCGCATACGGATCGGTCGTCAGGATGGGCGAGCCCAGGTGCATGTGAATCCCCTTGAGCGCCAATCGTTTGTCTCGCAAGACTTTCGCGGCCAGCTCACGGAATCGTTCAATGTCCATCCCGAACTTGTTTCCCTTTTTGCCCGTGGTGGTCTTGGAATGCGTCTTGGCATCAATGTCCGGATTCAGCCGCAGCACGACGCGGCCAACTTTCCCCATCGAGTCGGCCACGGCTGCGATTGCGTCGAGCTCTTGTTCGCTTTCCACATCGAACATCAAGATGTCATTTTCCAAGGCAAAGCGAATCTCGTCATCGGTCTTGCCGACCCCGGCAAAGACCACTTTGCTGGTATCCCCCCCTGCGGTCTTCACTCGGTAAAGCTCGCCCCCCGAAACCACGTCAAAACTGCAACCCGCATCCCGAATGACTTTGAGAATCCCCAGCGTGGAATTGGCTTTGACCGAATAACAGATGACCGGATCAACCGCAGCAAATGCGGTCTGAATCTGTTGCAGTTGCCCCAGAATAAACGACTTGGAATAGATCCACAGCGGCGTGCCATACTGTTCAGCCAGTTTCGTTACCGGAACATCTTCACAATAAAGTTCGCCATCGCGATAAAGAAAGGGCTGCATCGGTTGAGGTTTCTTGGGTCAGGATTCGAGCAATCAGGGACGCGTACAGGTGACGTGAGACCTGTCCGCTCTGAGATTGGATCGTGGGTTTGGAACAGAACAAAAAACGGCCAGCCACTTCAGCAGAACGGGCGGGCGAAACCGCCCGCCATCCACGGTGATCACCGCCACCGACATTCCCCGGGACAGAGAAGTCGGCAGCGGATGTGGGATATCAACTTTGGTGTTTGGCCAGCAATTCAGCAATTTGAACCGCGTTGGTGGCAGCCCCTTTACGCAGGTTGTCACTGACGCACCAGAACATTAATCCGTTGGGGTTGGTCAGGTCTTTGCGAATCCGTCCGATGAAAACCAGATCACTACCGGTCGAAGTCTGCGGCATCGGATACCCACCATGGGTCTCTTCGTTCACAACCTTCAGACCTGGAAAGGCCGAAAACAACCGTTTGGCTTCTTCAACCGAGACAGGCCGCTCGGTTTCAACCAGCACGGTTTCACTATGACAATTGGCGACGGGAATCCGGACGCATGTCGCGGAAATCCGAATCGAGGGATCCCCCAGAATCTTGCGCGTCTCGTACACCATCTTCATTTCTTCGCTGGTGTAACCCTGCTCCTTGAACCCACCAATTTGGGGAATGGCATTAAATGCGATCGGTGACTTGAACGTTTTCTGCTCGTAAACCGTTCCCTGCAGATTGGCTCGCGTCCCTTCGATCAGGTCTTCCGTCCCCTGCAACCCCGCTCCACTCACCGCCTGATACGTACTGACGATGACCCGTACAACTTTTGCCGCGTCGTGGAGCGGTTTGAGCGCCATCACCATCTGCGTCGTGGAACAATTCGGACTGGCGATAATCCCTTTGGCGTTCAGGGCATCCTGGGGATTGATTTCCGGGATGACGAGTGCCACATCGGGATGCATCCGAAAAAAGCCCGATTCATCAATCACTTTGCAGCCCGCCGCGACCGCATAAGGAAGAAATTCCGCAGCCACTTCGTCCGGAGTGCTGGCAATCACCACATCCACCCCTTGAAAGGCGGCGGGCTCCAGCAATTCGACGGTATATTCCTGCCCTTTAAAAGTCAGTTTTGTTCCAGCACTGCGAGCCGACGCCAGAAACCGATAGGTTTTGGCCAGCATTGGACGTTCTTCGAGCAGTTGCAGCATGATCCGACCGACCGCACCGGTCGCACCCACCATCGCCATCGTTCCAAACACAGTATTGGTTCCTCGACTCCACTTTCAAAACGGGGGTTCCCCGGCAAGCAATCAACAAGCAAGCCGGGGTTTAAATTCGCGTTGATGATGATACTCGTTTGGTTTACGCCGCCGCAATCATTCGTAAACGATCCAGCAAATCCATCGATCAAAACAATCCAGGCGTGGGCCGCTTATTGGGAATGATCGCCACAATCGCTACGGTGCTGCGCAAACCATCTTGTGTGCTGCGTACACGATCCCTGTTTACTCAGTAACCGAACATTCAATTCCCCCTCGGAATTTTTCGCCTGGTTGAATAACCCCAACTCCCCTGCGGATGCTTACGGCTGAAATGGGTGAACGACAGCGGGAAGCGAATCACCCGCAAGGTCGAATGAACCCGTGTCGGTCGCTCTGGAAGCCAGCGTTCGCAAGAGGGTGTCCAGCACCTCATCCAGGTTTTTCTGGATATCCTCGGTCAGGAAGCGAAGGACAAAATAGCCGTTTTCCTGCAGCAATCGATCCTTGCGCCGATCTCGACGATAGGCGTCCAAAGTCTCCAAGTGTTGCCTGCCATCAACCTCGACCACCACACGCGCATCGGCACACAAAAAATCGACTTCCATTTGACCGTTCAGGTCGAAGGGAATCGGTAATTTGGCATTCAAACGAAAACGACCTTGGGTCTGAGATAACGTTTCCAGGCGACCAAACAAAAACGCTTCGGTCGCACTTCGGGCACCCGTCACCACCTCGTTGTCGGCGAGGTTCTCTACAGTGGCGTCGGCGAATAGCGTTGCCAACGGTATCTCGACCCCATCCCGGATCAATCGGGATACGGTGACAGCGTAGTCACGTTTCCATTGGGGGTCGACCGGCAGCGGAACCTTTTCCGGCCAGCCAGCGATCGCATGCCCCGGCAGCAGAATCTGGTATCCGATGGCTTCGTAACCTTGGCAACGTCGATCGAACATCTTCGCGAACATCGGAACGTGCAAATCCGCATAGTCATAGACCTGTACCTCTCGCTTCTGCCGGTGGCTGCGATGTAATCGCCCGACGTATTGCGCGATGGTCCCGTGCCATGAAATGGGAAGACAAAGAAACAACGTATCGAGTCGTGCGTCGTCAAACCCTTCTCCGATGTATCGGCCCGTGGCGAGGATCACACGTGGCTCATCCGGGTGAATCTGCCGCAATCGCGAAGTCACCGTCCGAACTTCGGCGAGACTCATCCCACCACGCAAAACGAGCATCTGCGGAATCCGTCCCGAAAGCTGCGCAAACAATCCGTCGAGATGCTCATTCCGTTCGGTCAAAATCAACGGCGAGCGGCCAGCGGCAACCGAGGCGACGACATCTTCACAAATCTGATGATTACGGGTTTCGTCCGCAACCAATTCCGAAAAAAGCTCTTGAAATTCGACTCGTAAGTCTTCTGCGGGGACACGCAACGGGCGAAATCCCGTCGGCCGCACCCAGACCGTATGCTTGAAAGAACGGATGGCCGCTTGCCGTTGTGCGTCAACATGAAATCTGACTGGACCACATTGCATCAAGACGATCGGATGATGACCATCTTTGCGAAAGACTGTTGCGGATAAGCCTGTCACATATTTGGCTTGGGCCTTGCGGACCACTTGCTGAAAGCTCTGCGCTGCCAAGTGGTGACATTCGTCGACAATGATGTACCCGTATTCCGCGATACAGGCATCGACCTCCCGTTTGCGTACGAGACTTTGAACCAGCCCCACATCCAGAACCCCCGTCCGTTTTTTTCGACCACCTCCAATTCGCCCGATCGATTCGGGTGGCAGCCCGAGGAACGCGGTCAGGCGATCCACCCATTGTTCCATCAACTGCCGACGATGAACCAAAACCAGCGTATTCACGCGGCGTTGTGCGATTAACCAAGCTGCAATCACGGTTTTTCCGAATCCCGTCGACGCCGACAAAATTCCGGTATCGTGTGCCAGCATCGCACGAGCAGCGGTCGATTGTTCCGCAGTCAGGGTCCCTTGAAACGTGGCCAAAAAAGGCGTTCCCGAAGAGCGTTCGTCCTGAATTTTTGCCTCGATCTGCTGCTGTAACAAGAGTGATTCGATCTCCCCCAGGCAGCCGCGTGGCAGAGTCAGATGCGACTCGTTCTCTTCCGCACAGGCGATGATTCGTGGTTTGCCGCCGGTCGGCAGCCTTAAGGCCTGCAGTTGAAGAAACTCATGATTTTGGAATGCCGCCAGCCGGATCAGTCGATCCTGCAATCCAGGTGACAACGCCCCCTTCTCGATCTGAATTTGGTTTGTCAGCACCAATTTGACCGACTTGGGTATGGGAAACTCGCCGCAAGCGACGGGCTGTTGAGCGGACTTGAACGAAAATTCCGCTGCCGCACCAGCCTCTGCGTCCGTGGTAACCAAACGAATGCCGAGAACACCCCCATGATTTTCCCTGGCGTCGATGATCCGCTCGGCAGTGGTGCGATCAATTCGTCCCAGTGTCGACAAAAATCGCCACTGGTCTACATAGGGAATTCCCTGTGGATCGAGAAACAGGCTGTTGCCCACCATGCGTGGACGCTTCTGCAGAGGTAGCGGAACCAAACTGCCAAATCCACCTCGAACCAAGGTGTCCTGACTCGGAAAAAAACGCTCGTACAAATCGAGACCCAGCCCCGGTCGACGTTCCATCGCCTCCGTCAAAATGGACGAACCCAGTTTTCTCGCCAGAACCGCAGGAATTGCCTCGGCAAAAAATAGCCATAAACGCCCCCCGACTCCCGAGCACCTCCGCTCGGCAGCCGCTGGTAATTGCAGCCGTTGACACGTTTCCAGTACGGATTGAATATCCTGTACCCAATGCTGCCGCTCAAAATCGATCGCGAGAAAATAGCATTGTTCATCGAGCCGCATGGGATAAATTCCCATCGCAAAAGCTTCCCCATCCGGGGTTTGGCCGCAAAGGTGCCATAAGAGCACTTCACCCGTAACCGGTCGAAAGCGCTGATGTGAGCAAGCCGCACATTTCACTCGCGGTTTTTCGCATAACCCCCGGATCCATTCGTGATCACACGCCGGAACGTACCCAGAATAGCCGGTTTTTGAATTCTCAAAACGGGTCGCATAAAGATCGTCACGGCCACGAAACAACGAATGGAATAACGCAATTTTTACTTCGATGGACGAGTCGCGATGGACGAGCTGGCCCGCCCGAGACGGGGTGCGGAATCTCTCTATACCGCACCCCCACTGGAAATGGTCGCGTCGACGTTCGATGTCGCCTCGGTTGACGCGTTCGAAGTGCTTGATCCGTCGTCATGAGCCGCCGATCGTTGTGCCAATTTCTGGATTTTATCGGGTAAGATCAGGATCGAATGAATCAGATCCACCAGCAGATAAGCGAAGAGAAAGTAAACATAAGCAATCAGCGGAACCGCAGCACAACACAAGGTCGAATAACCTGAAGAGTACGCCAGATTGTAGCTGGTCGAGAGTTCTGAACCCTGCGAACTCGCGGTGGCAACAAGCCAAAGTGCGAGAATTGTCCCAATCAGTGACAACGCAGTCCCCAGCCCAAAAATGGTGGGAACAAAGCGCAGAGGCAACATCATAAAGAACGAGACAATCGAAATGGCGTTTTCCCCGACACTCGCCTGACGAGAAATGGTGATTCCGAACGCTCCCGGATGCAGCAGCAAAATCCCGAGTTGCTCAACCGCGAGAAAAATCGCAATCCCCGTGATGAGATAGAGAATTTGATCGAGCTGCTGCCACATCCAGACGGCCCCGCCCAGCCCCACGACCCCACCCACGAACATCATTAGTGCCATGGAATCGAGAAAGGCCGTCGAGGACATCCGCAACGAGGTCGTTTGCAGTAGCTGCTTGAGCGCACTACAGGATTTAATCGCACTATATTGTAATACCAGCGCGATCGCGGCAAACCCGATTCCCAACAGACTCAATTTGCTGCCAACGCGCACACCAAAAACAACCCCGATGATCACGTTCAATACGATTGCGAGATACGTCGCGTAGCGACCAATTTCGACCGAAGAATCGCCAATTTTTGAAATCAACGATTCGTCCAAAATCCTTCTTAACGCGGCCAACAGATGGTCCAAAAAATGAGGGGCATCGTCTGAATCCTCCGAATCGAAATCCTTCAAATCATTCCTGGATTTCGGCAATGAATCACGGATCTTCGTCAGGGGCCGATCTTCGAGTGCGATCTGGAACAGGGGAACTCCCTGCAGTTCCGGAACGCTCGACACGGCGCTCCAGTCCCCCATACCCCGTTTCCAAACCAGACTCTCAGCGGTGAGTAGTCCCCGTGTCAGATGCTCTTTGATCTCATCCAACAGGACCGGCCCCCGCTGTTCTTCGTTGAGGGTGTAATACCACCCCGACTGATTCTCGTTAGCCCCTTCCCTTCCCGTCGCTGGCGAAGCCGATTCGGACCTCGATATGGCACCCGATTCGGCCCCCGATACCGCCATCGCTACCGCGTTCGAGTCGGACGCCGAAGCATTGTCGTCTGCTGCTTCCGCGTCCTGCTCAGCTGTTTCTGTGGTGGGGGAAGGTTTTTTACGTGTTTTGTTCGCGGAACCAAACAGGGGCTCCAGAGTTCCCGCAGATTCCCACGTCTTACCATCTTTCGAGATTTCATTCGACTCGCTGAATTGACCGCGAATGCGAAGCGTGTTGAGTTGCTTCAGGGTATACGGACCCAGAACCCGACCACGAATTTTAATGAAATAACTGCTACCGGAACTTGCCATGAATCAGCCCTGTCGCAAGGGGGATTTGTTTGATCGTTAGTAATCGGTTTGATCGTCCGTAATCCAGAGTATGCGTATACCGTCAATGCGGAATCCTGGCCGATTTCCCAGCCTGGCCGATTTCCCAGTGACCAGCATCGGTACTTCCGCTCGTTTTCCAGTTTTGCCCTGAATGGAGTTGCGTGAACAGATCAACCGAACTTCAGTAAAGCCCCGCATCAGGGGCGTCGTCAAGGGATGGCCGGGGTCGTGTCTAACAGTTCTGCAGCTTCTTTTCCGGGTTCCGAGTCGGGTGCTTCCGTGACCGCTTTCTGGAATTGCTTACGAGCCCCCATGTAGTTCTCTTTCTTCAGCAAAACTTTTCCCGAGTCGAGGTAGGACTGACTGCGGCGAGTTTTGTTTTCGATCTCTTGCTGGTCTGCGGCCGCGTTTTCCCGGATCATTCGCTCTTGATCCGATTTCGCTTTTTCGCGGGCGGCAATCACATTTGCTGCCTGGGCTTGTTCCGACTGCGCCTGCTCGGCCTCAGTCAACGGAAGCAGATTCTGACTGGAATCCGCCGCCGCTTTACCGGCCAGCAGCTCTTCCGGCGTAAACGGATTGAAGGGCTCGCACCGATAAAGATTGACCGCCGGCTTATCAAATTCCTTAGTTCGTTGTGTGTTATAAATGACCATCTCACTTGGCTCACCAACGATAAACAGATATTCCGGAGGAATGGAAACCAATTGCTTGACTTGAAATCCCTGATTATGTAGTCCAACGAGCCGACATCCGATGAAATTCCCTGGAGGTGGTGGATCGGGGCGTTTTTTCAACTCGAGATAACCCGTCGGACAATCATATCCATCGATATCCCGGACGACCAAATGGAATGCGTCCAGTTTGCCAATTTGACCCATTTGGAATTGGGTCAGATCCAGCGACCCGAACGGGTGATCGATCCATTTGGTTAAGAATTCCTGATCCTCCTCCAAAGACTGGATTGCCTCGTCTCGTGCAGCTTGATCATCTTGGATGACCGCCTGTTTCAGGGCCAGTCGAGTCTCGGTAATCCGATCAATCCGTCTTTTTAGTTCTGCTCTTAATCGTATTCGTGCCAGTCCCATGGCCAGTTCCATGTTCAAGACTTGACGGTAATCGGCCGGGCGTGGTTGTGGGCGAGGTGGGGAGGAAACGTCGACCTCGCGTGAGATCACAAACTGATCCAGCAGGGATCTCCCTTGGGGGAGCCGGCTGGCAAAATCTCGCAATGCTTCGAGTTCTTTCGGCTCCAGCTCAATCGTAAAGGGACCGATATGCAAGGCCACCGCCGTACCCTTGATCACATCCTGGAATTGATCCAGACGCAGCTCGGTCGAGACGGCATGCTCACGCTCGCTGTGACGCGGACAATTCAGCAATTGGCCGTCAACTCGGATCAGGAAATGATCAACGTCTTTGATCCGATCCTGTTGCTGATAGAAAACAATCCCTAAGCGGATCGTATCGTTGGGTGTCGAGGTTTCGTTATCACTCACTGTGGATGCAAAGAGATAAAAAGGCTCGACATCGAGGTTTGCTGCGACATAGTAGAAAACACATCCATCTTTCGGTTCTTGTCGTTTCAAGACTCGATACGGATGATCAAAGGGTCTTGGTGCAGGGTAGACCACCTTGACTTGCGTCGGTGCTGGTGTGAAAGCCTTCTGTTCGAGGCCTTGACAGAAATCGGCTGCGGATTGCTCTAGGAAAAGCGGTCTGGGGGTAGTACCAAGATCACGTTGCATTTGTGCTCTGATCGTAATAATCGCGATCGATTCACACTTCGCGGCCAACTCAATTTCTTCTCGGCTGTATCGCTCGAATGTGACGTCGATACCATTCTTCTGGTCTTCTTGTTGTTTTTCGATTCGAGCGTGTTTTTCCTGTATTTTTAAAAGTTGATCGACTTCACTCTTAGGTATAAGCCCCTTTTCAAGATCACCTATCTCAACTCTTTCACGAAGTTGGCGGAGGATTTCTTTCGAATCGGCCGCAGCTTGATTGATCGTGTGCAGGTCGATGATCAACTCGTTAGTCTTCGCCCGCTTATTGATGCGAGAATCAATCTTTCCGGAAAGCGAACTCTCTGCTGGAGGGGGATTCGCCTTTCCGATAGCGTTTGCGAGATTCTTGGGATCGAGATCCTCGATCGTCGCTGTGGTCCCCGGCTCAATCGTCGCTGCGGTTCCCTGTTGATTTGGGTCGAGTGAATTTGTGGCAACTCCATCTGGCTGCGTAAAATCGGCGACTTTCGCAGTCACCCCGCTGGGCATAACGGGGGCCGATCGCCAGTTCAGAAACCCATATCCAAGCAGAGCGAACAGCAGTCCACACGCGACAACGCCGATCAAGAGACCCACTGGAAGCGATCGTTTGCCCGATTTCCCGGATTGTTCCGCTGTCGCCGGTTTTCTTTTGGCGGTATCCCCCGCCAGGTTTTCTGGCTCGCTCCGTTTGTTTCTATCCAATTTCTCTGGGCGATTCTGGGAGCGAACTTTCGCAGGGCCAACTTTCTCTGAGTTCGCTTTCTCTGGCCCAAGTGGTGGGGGAATTTCGTCCAGCTTACCGATGACGAACACCGACTGGCATGCGTTGCAACGGGCATTGCGGCCAACACTTTCGGGACTCACTTGAAACGACTTTTCACACTTCGGACATCTTGCATGAGACGGCATCGCTGGCTCTTTACATCGATGGTTGGGGGTTTGAGCGAGAAATGGGAACGACCTGTTGCATCCTCGCCGGTGATTTCATTGCCTGAAAAATCCACATGCAATTTCCTGTCGCAATTGATACCGACCTGACCGATTTAAGGATAACAAAAATACTTTACAGAGTTCTGCGGTTGATTCAAGCCTAAATTTCAACGACAAAAAAATTTACTCGACGACCGGGAGATCGAAGGGATTTTTTCCGACTCTCACCAGCACCGCAGCCTCCGGTCACAACATCGCTGTTTGGCTGGTGCCGTTCAATCTCTGGCAACAGAGGATGACGTAGCTCGTCTGATTCAAGTCGCGCCCAACCGGGCCGTTGTGTGAGCGGAATCGTCGTTTCGTTGGCCCCACCCGGCGGGAATTGAGCCGTTGTCGCAATTGATGCAAACGCAGCTTCTTCAACCGGCCTTCAAGTTTGCCAACACTGCCGGCGGATTGTCAGGGCATGCCAAATGGCGACCCTGTCATCCGATACCGATTCTTCAAAACGAACCACCGCGATCCGCGGCGGGCCTCTTGTTGTTGTATTCCACAGATCAATCTCGCAATCCCAACTTTGAAATCACGTCGCAAAAAGCGACCAGCGGATCATTGACCGCTGGACTCTTCTTCAGGCATTCTTTTGAGCATCTCGCTGATAAATTTCGCTGACTCCAGAGATCCTGCAATTTCTTTTTCGGCCGGAAACTTGCTGAACCGGACGATCCATCCCTCGCGTCCAAATATCTCGCCGTGTAGTCCATCCGATTGCTCGGCAATTGGCTTCCCGTCAACGACGACCTCGATCCCCATGTCGTGATCATGGCATTCTTGAATCGCAAACAGAAAGTCGTGCATCGCCCTGATGAGTACGTCATCAACCAGTTCGAACACCGTTGTTTTCAGTTCGGTACTGAGATTGAAGACCTTGGTCTCAAGCAGCTGTTGATCGGGGGCTTTCCATTTTCCCTCGAACATCCCCTGAAGGCATCCCAAAGACTAATCTCGGAAGTGCTCGACCAGCAATTTGCCAAATCGGTCGATTGGTTTCATCGAATCCTCCAATAATCCCAACAGACAGGTCACGGACAAACGCAGTAGAAACCCGCATCGTCAAGGGGTCAATGACAACAAACATCAGGTCGCACTGGCGGTCATTCGAATGGCATTTCCCCGTTCGGCAAATGAAAACACACCACTTCGTCCGACATGCCAGTGTACGGCATCCCAATCATTCTCGTGCCCCCTCGGTCAGCTTCAAGAATCCATGGCCGATTTGACGAAGGCGATTGAACTCGCACCCTATTGGGAACTCCCCTTTCTTAACCGGGGTCAAGCCGCCCTCATATTGAAAGACCGGGATCTTTGCGTGCAAGACTATACGATCGCCATTACCACTGTCGAAGGTCGAAACGATTCCCGCACTAATGTGATGCTGGGCCGTTTGTATTTGAATCGCGGTTCTGCTTATCGGTCACGAGGCGATTTCGCCAAAGCCGAAGCCGACACGCAAATTGCTTTGCTCAAGGATCCGAATCTCGCCTACATCATGAAAGAAGCTGGAAGAGAGCCAATCGAGTGACCGACAGGACGACGGGGAGACGAGAAGTGTTAAGGGAATAACCGCAGCACGCGCGAACCGTTTCGATCGAGCCATCCTCGCCATCAATCCTCTCCAAATCAAACCGGATCGAAACCGAAAACAACAAGTTCAGCAAAGTCACGTCACTTTTTTTAGCACGGGGTCCCCACCGTTTTTTCATACGGTTTTCCGCTCGTGCGGACCGTGCCCTCGGCGATCGCAATCCGATTGGCTGTAGCACCTCGATAAGGGAGACGACTACCATAAAAACGGAAATTTGTTCGTCGCGTCCTGTGGCTGGCTTTGCTCGTCGTCCCAGAACTTTCGCCAGTCGTGCCAGCTGAGCTCCTGCAGGTGAAAAGCAAGTGACTCGAGTGGAATCGGGTTCAGACCTGCTAAACGGGCCAAGGCTCGGGGGCGTGGATACGTGATGGGTTGATCTTCGAGTGAATAGCAGACCTCCTGTTCGTAATCCTCATTCGGCCAGACGATCAGTCCGCTGGCGTTGATGTCATACCGAGGAATTTGCGGGGATTTTGGAGGTCCGTTTTTGGGTTTCGACGTGGAAATCATCAATTGATGTTCAACCTGTTCGCGGACCAAATCAACCGCCGAGAGTTTAAATAAGCCGGTTAAAGCGACTTTGAACACGGCCGCATCACCCGGCTCAATCTCGTCCAACCACCCCGAATCGCTCACCCTCGCCACCAGCCAACTCGATTGTTCGGCAAATTCGAGTTGCACGGGTCTCGTCGGGCGGGAGGCGTCCTGAATGTGGATGATGATCCGATTGGTGGCCAAATCCACCTGCTTGATCGACAAATTCGTCGCATGGAATGTCCGACTTTCCCGCAACAGAGCAATCAGTTCACGTTCGACAAATCGTCGTAACGCGATCGATTCATGATGCAGACGATCGGCGTATTTCGCCGTCTTGTTGAGTTTGTGGGTTTCCACCGATTGACGAGCCGCCCGTCGCTGGCTGGCAAAAAGTCTGGGGATCGTCCCCGAATGAAATCCGGGAGAGAGCAGACGGAATAAGGTTTCGCCATGATCTCCAATCAAGACAGGATTAAGTTTTCCCGAGCGATTAGCTTTATAGAGTTTCCAGTTTTCCTTGAGTTCCCAAGCGAGAAAACCAAATACACCTGGGATACTGGTCAGAATCAAAGTCGAGATGAACAAGGTGGTTGGCTTGTCGAAAAATTGATTTAACACGGTAAACAGAGGATAGGTCAGCGTGGTGAGGCAGAGTTTGTGTGAAACGGTCACCACCGGAAAGTGTTTGATCGGATTCAGTTGAGGTTCAATCAGCAGGGTGACACAGAATCGAATGAAACCATGCAGCACGGACCAGACCATACCCACCACGGCTTTGATGGCGAGTGTCAGATTGGATTCGCCACTACGAAATCGTAACCATTCATCAACGGCGTACAGCACCCGTTCCAGGCCATCCATCAGCGTGCGGAAAATATCGATGATCAGAGTCAACAACCCCATGACGAGGTGAACCCGAATCCGATACCAGGTTCGGCCAAAGAATTCCCGCGACAGTTCTTCCGTATCTCGTCCCAGCCGTGAATTGAGCGTCAAGTAAGCGGCGATGAAAATCACGAGCCCCCACCAACGATTTAACGGGCCATAAATTCCGAACCAGGGGAGTATCAGCCAAAACACCAAGGTCGCAATCACGGGTGCCAGGACAAATCGTCGAACCAGCATCATCGGAAAACTTTTGAGCAACCAGTCGACCCAACGCCAGCGCAAGATTTTTCGCGGGACATCAATTAAGACGACCGTAATCGCACTCCAGGCGGTCTTCAAACACCAAGTCACAGCGTGGCGAAAGGGGGGAAAATGGATCAACGCAAAAATCAAACAGCCCAGCAAAAACATCGTTTGATGGCTGTAAACATGGTACGCATGAACCACATGTGCAGCGGGTTGGACGGATGCGGCGACCGTTTCGTCGACGATTATGTCGTTCAGCGGAGCCACCGCAACCTCGTCGGCAACCGTGTCGGCGACCGTGTCGGCGACCTCGCTTGCGACCGAGTCTGCAGCCGTGTGGGCAGACTCGTCGGCGATCGGATCAGCCGGGCGATGAATCTTTGCAGCGGGTCCCTGGGCATTTCCCAAAACCAGATGTGCGATTTCCTCGACGGACATTAACAATAGAAAAGCGAGCCCAAAGGGCAAGGCGAGATAGCGCGTCACCCAGCGCCCCCAGGGGACTCCATAAGCGAGCGAATTGGCGCTTTGTAGCCAACGGAGATAAAACGGGCCTCGCTGATAGACTCCGTCGAGCGAGACGGACAACGATTTGTCCGCCTGAAGTAAGGGGTCTCCCGCGAAAAATTCCCCGACATCTTCCAGATCCGACATTTTCAGCGAATTTCGCGAAATCACATCGCGTAAACTTCCCAGCGTACTGAAGCCACGACTGAAGATCCCGTCTGCCAGTTCATGGACCATCTTCTTCAGCGCGACTCGTTCCACGATACTGGCCGGGACCAGTCCGGCATCGGTGAGGGCGCGATGAATGATTGGCTCAACACGATCTCGCAAGAGGTACTCGGCGCTTCCTGCCGCCTCGTGTAACAGATCTCCCAGCTCCCGGCGTCCGTCGGCATCAATTTCGACATTGGGAACGCGTAGGGTTGCGGTATGCAAATGCTTCGACATCATCACGAGGCGCTGATTTGGCAGGGGGCGTTTGAGCGGAGTTTTCCCCAAACTGAAGACCCATACTGGCAAGTCAATCTTGTAAATCTCTTGCTCGTGATCGAAGCAGACGGTCTGCAAATCGTAAAGTAATCGGGCGTTTGCATTCCAAAATCCGCTTTGAGCCCCCGGTAGCAACCGTTCACACATCCGTTGCCAGGGGAGTGCCGCTTCGTCACTCATATCGAGTGCAAATTGCAGCCGACAAACAAGGTGATCAATTTCCTGTCGTAGTAATCCCTGAGTCTTGGCGATGGCTTCTTCGGGGGCCACTTCGAGTGCCGACTGGAGCACCAATGCGGCGCGCACGTGATTCTGCTTGGAATCGAGTTTTTCGGCTTTCCGCAGGAGTCGTGAATGTTGCCATGCAGAACGCGTCCGCTGGACCTTGGTTGCCAAGGCCTGCTGAACGGTCGAGTCGTGCAAATTTCCCGCTTGCGTATCGGCCATCACTTCGGGTGCAAGGTCCGTCGGTCGGGTTTCTCTGAGCAACACAGCGGCATCGCACTCAGCACCAATCACGTCGAGCACGAACGAGATGTCGGGGAGCGACGGAAAGTAAAACGGAATTAATCGGGGGGCAAACGCGAGCAACTCCTGATAAACCGCGACGAACTCGGCATAAACTTCGCGGTCATTATCTGGCTGTTTCAGCATCTGTTCCGCGCGAAGAACCGATCGAATTTCATCGAATGCGGATTGGCCTAGTCGGTCGATCCGGCGACGCAAATCTGCGGCCGACATTCGCCCGCGCGAGGTGCGGGTGACCATTTCAAAATCAATCCGGGCGTGGAACATCAGTCGCCAGTAGTGGCGTTGCAATTCTTCACGCGTCATGGTTTCGAGTTGATCTTCTTCCGGTTGGGCAATCAGGATGATCTGCCCCGGTAATTCGGCTTGATCATCGACTCCCAATTCGTCCCTGGCGACCAGCCAAAGGAGTCGGTCACGTTGAATCACACAGCTTTTGCGATGCGGAGGCTGCTGTAACGGGTTGGCAATATCGAGCTCATTCTGTAGAACACGACGCACGACCCTGGGCATCACGAAAAAGATTCCGACCTGCTGCTCACGAAGTCGTCGCTCGACGTCACTGGCCATTCGTAACGAAGCAGGGATAGGTGGGGAATCCGATTGAGCAGTCATATTTCCTCTCGCAGTCCGGAAGCGGGCATCGATAAAAATGCCTCCCTGACGCGTTTGACGCAAAGCACTGACAAACAACACCCTCAATTTACCGAATCGAGTCATGAAAGCGACTGACGGTTTTCCGCAATTAACCGTTTTTGTTTGGAAACAGTCTCGGCGAACGACACATTCCACGGGACCGCTCTGACCAATCTCCAGAGCGGAGTCTGCTCAGGCTATCGGTTGCGAGAGAGTGCGGCAAGGGGCGAGATGGGGCGGGTTGGCATCTGACCATTGACCCCGTTATCAATCCTCAAAATGGTAGAATGGGGGGAGGTGAATCCGGGTTTTGTGGTGGAATGCAAACTTCTCGGGTCGACTTATGAAAAACGGGGGGCACATCCCCTGTTTTCCGTCCGTAGGTTGACGCGTCGGGGAAAGCGACTTACCGTGGAATTCAACGCGTGGTTTGATTTTGGTAACGGGAGGTCCGTATGACTGGCGAAACGTCACTGGTTCCAAAGTCTAAAGCCGAGAGATCCACCTCGGTGCGACACGCCATTTTGTCGGTCCTGACGCTGATGTCGGTCCTGCTCTATCTTGATCGCTTTGCGGTGGGAATCGCCTCGGAGTTTATCCGCGAAGACCTGCACATGACACAGACGCAGATGTCGTGGTTTATCAGCGCGTTCTTCTGGTCTTATGCTTTATGTCAGGTTCCTGCGGGCTGGCTCAGTGATCGATTCGGAGGGCGAGTGATGCTCTCGGTTTATATTATGCTCTGGTCCCTCTTCACAGGGTTGATGGGGACGGCTCATGCGGTCTGGGTGATCCTCTGGCTGCGGTTGTTTTGTGGAGCCGCTCAAGCGGGGGCTTACCCGACATCGGTCAGCCTCCTGCGACAATGGTATCCAATCTCTCAGCGGGGGACCGCCAGTTCGATCGTCGGTTTAGGGGGGCGTTTCGGAGCAGTTCTGGCCCCCTTGCTGACGGCCTGGCTAATTTTATACTTTGTCCCGACTAATGCCGGATCTCAATTTCCGGAGTCGGACATTCTAGATGGCACATCGCTGCTCGCCCGATTTGACACTCAAAAAGAGCCCGGTTCAGCCCGTCAGATATTCGTAACGAGCTTTCTTGCGCGGCTCCCCGCATCATCCCAAGCCGCAGTTTTTGTCGGAATCCAACAAGCGGAATCGCGGCTTGCCGAGCGAACCCGTGCGCTTAAAGCACAGCGGCAGCCGCTCATCGATCACCGAGATTGGTTACCGCTTCCTGTGATGCCAGTTCCTGTGGTGTCAGGTGTGAACGCGAATGAACCCCAACTGGGACTGGCCGAATTGGTCGAGTCGCTACAAGTCGAGCTACCCAAAGCAGACTTTGTCGATTTTTCGGCAGCCCCCCTCCGACTGAATAAAGAGGCACAACGTCTGTTTGACTGTCGTGAGCGCGGCAGCCAGTTGACCTTGCTGGAAACGAAACGATTGAATCGTTTTGCCCTAGAATCGTTGTTCCCACAAGAGATTCGTAAGTTAGAGGGTCCCGGTTGGCGACCCACAATGGTTCTTTACGGGGTGATTGGGGTGATCGTTGCCATCGCATTTTTCGCGGTCACTCGCAATAGCCCGGCTCATCACCCTTGGGTTAACCAAGGGGAACAGAATCTAATTCACGACGAAGCAACCCGGACCGCCAGGGAGCGGGAGCCTAGCAATCCTCGATTCCCCTGGCGTGCCTTTTTGACGAGTGCCAGTTTGTGGGGAAACAGTATGACTCAGTTTCTCACGAATATCGGCTGGCTGTTTGTCGTCACGTCATTACCACGGTATCTCGATAATGTGCATGGTGTCCCCCTTGTGATGAAAGGATTCATGACCGCATTCCCCAGTGGAGTCGGAATCGTCGGTTTATTTGCGGGTGGTCGAGCAACGGACTGGGCGGTTCGCCGCTGGGGATTGAAGCGGGGTCGGCAGATCCCCTTGGCCACCTCGCGATTTACTGCGGCCGGGGGCTATGCCCTCTGTCTGATTCTTAGTCTGGTGTTTACTCCTTCTGCCGACAATCATTGGCTCCCCTGGCTGTACATCGTTGGCCTTTGTATCGCTTCGATGTCGACCGATTTCGGATCACCGGCGATCTGGTCCTACGCCCAGGATGTCGGGGGTCGCTACACCGCCTCGATTCTTGGCTGGGGAAATATGTGGGGGAATCTGGGTGCGGCGGTGGCACCATTAATCTACAATCTGGTGCTGGGAGAGAATCCGACACTCCTTGACTGGAATCGGGTCTTTACCGTCTGTTGTGGTGTCTTTGTGCTCGCAGGCTTTTGCGCCTTGTTGCTGGACTCGACTCGGCCCCTGACCGTCGAACGGGCCGAGCCATCACCGTCACCATCCGGGAACTGACCCTGTTTTGCATTCGACAACCAGTCTGCTGGGCGAGTAGTATCAATTTATTCTGATCTGTGATCGGGATCCCGTTTGCATCGACAATGTCGACCGATTCCGATTGGGATGCTGCTAAAGTTCGAGACCGTCGAGAAATTGAAGGCTTAACATGACTGACATTTCTAATAGCCACCGTCGTCTCTCCTCGGGATTTTCCGGATGGTCCGGATGGATATTCCTGAGTCCCTGTCTGCTGGCTGCCGGTTTGATCACGGCAACATCGCTCGCCCCACCCGTCAGTGCGGCCGATCCCATCATCTCGTTCAATCGGGATGTTCGACCGATCCTGGCTGACAAGTGCTTTCACTGCCACGGACCCGATGCTCCCACCCGTAAAGCCGAGTTGCGACTGGATACGGCCGAAGGGGTGCTGCAGCGGAAAACCGCCGTGCTGGTTCCTGGAAACTCTGCGGAAAGCCTGTTGATACATCGCATCAACTCGTCGGACCCAACGGAAGTGATGCCCCCTCCCGAATCCAACAAAACCTTGACTGTTCCGCAGAAGGAAATTCTAAAACGGTGGATTGAGCAAGGGGCCAAGTATGCAAAACATTGGGCATTCGAACCGATCGCGAACGTAGCCCCCCCGGTGGTTGGCGGAACCAACCATCCCATTGATCAGTTTCTGCATGCACGCTTGCAGCAAGCCGGCTTAACCGCACAGCCTGAAGCCGATCGGGAAACGCTGATCCGCCGCGTCGCCTTCACGCTGACGGGACTGCCACCCACCCTTAGTGAACTGGACGAATATCTTGGCGACCAGCCTGCGGGTGCCTACGAACGAATGGTCGATCGCTATCTGGCCTCACCCCGCTATGGGGAAGAGATGGCAAAACATTGGCTGGATGTCGCCCGTTACGCCGACACGCATGGACTTCATCTCGACAATGAACGTCAGATGTGGGCCTATCGTGACTGGGTGATCAAGGCGTTCAACGAGAATCTTCCCTATGACCAATTCACGGTCTGGCAGGTGGCGGGTGACCTGTTGCCAAATCCGACCCGTGACCAATTGGTTGCGACGGGCTTTAATCGTTGTAACGTCACCACGAGCGAAGGGGGGGCGATTGTCGACGAATTCGTGTATCGGTATGCGGTCGAGCGGACGACTGCTGTAGCACAGGCTTGGCTCGGACTGACCGCCGGTTGTGCGGTTTGTCATGACCACAAGTACGACCCCATCACCACCAAAGAGTTCTATTCGCTCTACGCTTTCTTCAATAGCGCGGCGGATCCAGCGATGGACGGAAACACCAACGTCACCGCCCCCTTCCTGAAATTGCCACAACCGAAGCAACTCGCCGCCGCCGCCGGAGCAGCGAAAGTGGAACGGGATGCCCGCGAATGGATCGACACGGTGCTTGCCGATACCGAGTACCTCGACCCCGCCGCAGCGCAGCCCTCAGCAGGACGGAAGCCTGTTCGGGATGTCCTGCTGGATGACGTGGTCCCCATGGGAGCGACTTCACGGAGCTCTTCACGCAATCCGATTGACTGGATCACCGATCCACCTTTCAAAGCCGCTTCAGGACGCCGCGTGATCCGACAGGCGTTCGGCTCGTCCTCGAACGACGATTTCGAATTCAAACTTCGTCCAGTACTCGTGCCACACGAGGCGGTGATCGAGGTCTTGCTGCGAGTCGACTCACGCGATCTCCCCTCGTCAGTCGGATTTGGTGCGACGAACGGTAAGAGCGTCACCTGGACCAACACCGCTGGCAGCTTGGTTCGAGCAGGGGGACAGCCGACAAACCTCATTCTCGACCAATGGAATCGGTTAACCGTCACCGCCGCCGATCTGGGACTGAAACCGGGTGACCGCCTGAACGGGATCAAACTGAGCCAAACAGGTGGGATTGCGTATTGGGATGCCGTCACGATGTCGGGTCAGTCCGAACCGGCAAGCGACCCTCGCGAATCCTTGACCGCCTGGCGTAAGTCTCTGGGGACAGCTATTCCCCCGGAACTTCCCGGTGAGTTCCACAGTTTGATTCAAGGGGGGCCTGACAAGGCGCTGACACCCGAAGAACTGCTCAAACTCCGCCGATTTTATCTGGCGGTCATTGCGCGTCCTGCCAATGATGAAGTCACCACCGCGCAGGGGGCCTGGGAAATGGCGCGAGTCGCTCGGGTCGTCGCCGAAGAAACCGCTCCGGGAACCTTCATTTTCAAAGATCTGGACAAACCGCGTGAATCGTTTGTGATGGTGCGGGGACAGTATGATAAAAGAGGGGATGCGGTCGAGCCTGCTGTCCCCGCAGTCCTTCCCCCCATCACGAAGCCAACCCCGGAAACCCGGTTGAATCGTCTCGACCTCGCCCGGTGGCTGGTCGCCCCCGAAAACCCCCTGACAGCCCGCGTCACCGTCAATCGACTCTGGCAACAGGTCTTCGGCACTGGTCTGGTCAAAACCAGCTTCGACTTCGGGACACAGGGAGAAGTCCCCAGCCATCCCGAATTGCTGGATTGGCTCGCCCAACAATTTCAAGACCAAGGCTGGAATACCAAACAGTTCCTGAAATTGTTGCTCACCTCTGACGGATTCCGCCGGCAGGGAAAGCTGCTGCCGAACGTGAAACTGGCAGACCCGCACAACCGCCTCTACGCCCGCGGACCACGCATTCGCCTGGATGCCGAACAGGTTCGCGACAATGTGCTGTTCACCAGTGGCCTGATCGACCTGACCATGGGTGGACGCGGGGTCAAATCGTACCAGCCTGCCAATATCTGGGAACCGGTCGGATATTCCGACAGCAATACCCGGTTTTATATGCAGGATCATGGCGAGTCACTCTATCGCCGCAGCATTTATGCGTTTCTCAAGCGAA